>Ga0105045_10002453_pt1 | contig 15653 bp, 16 predicted proteins | sample MAT02_FD_78089 | JGI IMG/M metagenome (GOLD analysis project Ga0105045, IMG submission 78089) | Freshwater microbial communities from Lake Fryxell liftoff mats and glacier meltwater in Antarctica - MAT-02 (megahit assembly) | ecosystem: Environmental > Aquatic > Freshwater > Ice > Liftoff...
ACGTTTTGCCTTTGCGCTGCCCAACAATGACGTTGAAGCCATTGTCGCGCATGTTGAGCGACTGGCCGGGGCCTTGTACACCATAGCCAATAACGGCGATGGTCTCGGTTGAGAGGGTATCAAGGGCTTTTTCGAGCGGAAACTCGTCGCGGGTTACTACATTCTCGACGGTTCCGCCGAAGTCAATTTGTGCCATTTGGTTTGTATTTGGTGGTAAAAATTCGGGTAATTTAATAGTCTGTTTTTCTTGTCATTCTGTTTTTTGTCATTCCGTCTTTTGTCATCCCGACGAAGGAGGGATCACGAGTTCAGCCAATCATCTGGTTATCAAGACGCACGATCCCTCCTTCGTCGGGATGACAAAAAGCAGGATGACAAAAGCGGGATGACAAAAGCGGGATTATGGTTGAATTTCGCCATTTAGCGGGTTCCATTCTGGATTAAATGATTCAATCAGCGCAACTTTCTTCTCGCGTCGCCAGCCTTTTATTTCTTTTTCGCGGTCAATAGCGTTGCGGACATATTGATGAAATTCCCAATAAATCAGGGTGTAGCAAAAATAACGTCCGGCAAATTTTTCGATATTTCCCCGAGATTCATAATGCTCATTCATCCGCCGAACCAGATCGTTGGTCATGCCCGTGTACAATACTGTCTTTTCAGGATTGGTGGTTATGTACACGTAGAAGGAGTATTGGTCCATCGTTCTTTCTATTTTTTATCCGACTGGTTTGTCATCCTGCTTTTCTTGTCATTCCGTCTTTTGTCATCCCTACTTTTGTCATCCCGACGAAGGACGGATCACGAGTTCAGCCAATCATCTGGTTATCAGGACGCACGATCCCTCCTTCGTCGGGATGACAGAAAGTTACAGTGACAAAAAGATTACAACGTGTATTCCCACTCTGCTTCAGGAAGGTACTCAACCAAACCCTGCTCGGTTTTGCCGACAGCTATGCGGCCCGACCGGACAAACTCCAGCACTTCATGTTGTTGACGCAGGTACGCCAGAAAGTCGAAAATCTCGGTTTCGTTACCCGTCTTCTCGACCACAACGTAATCCAAACCCCAATAGACGACCCATGCCTTGTGTTTTTTGTTGATGGTTTCTACGTCGAGCGTTTTGCTGCCGAGGGGCGTCGAGAGTTTGTACAGCGCGATTTCGTTATAGACAATCTCGTCGTTCAGATACCCAAACACGGCCAGCACTTCCACAATCTTGCGAATCTGCCGAACGAGTTTCTCGACCTCTTCGCGTGACTCGTGTTTGATCACAATCGTGAATCGTGATACGCCTTTGCGTTCGGTTTCCGATACGGTCAGGCTTTCGATGTTGATGCGTCGGCGCGTGAAAATGATGGTGATGCGGTTTAGCAATCCAATCGAGTTCGACGTAAAAACGCAGATGGTGTAGTTGGTCATTTTTTTGTCATTCCGACGAAGGAGGAATCTCGTGTACTGGCAATCCGTAAGTTCCCTCCTTCGTCGGATGACAAACAACGGACAAACAATTTACTTTAATCGAATTTGGCTTACGCTGGCTCCCGACGGTACCATTGGAAATACGTTTTCTTCTTTCTCCACAATCACTTCCAGCAGATACGGCCCGTCGTGCGCCAGCATCTTATCGAGCGAATCGGAAAGCGTTTCGCGTTCGGAACAGGTGTGTCCGTCCATGCCGAACCCCCGCGCAATCGTGATGAAATCGGGGTTTTGCAGTTCTACGAAAGAGTAGCGTCGTGCATGGAAAAGTTGCTGCCACTGCCGTACCATGCCCAGAAAGTTGTTGTTTAGGATGATGGCTTTTACGGGTTGCTTGTTTTGCACGATGGTACCCAGTTCCTGCAAGGTCATCTGGAAACAGCCGTCGCCAATGATGGCTACCACCTGCCGGTCGGGTGCGCCCACCTGCGCCCCAAAAGCGGCTGGCAGGGCAAAACCCATCGTCCCCATCCCGCCCGACGTAACCAGACTGTTGGGTCGGCGGAACTGGTAGTATCGCGATGCCATCATCTGATGCTGCCCCACGTCGGTGACGAGTACGGCCTCGCCATTGGTTTTGCGCGAAAGCATGTCAATGACCTCGCCCATCTGCATCTTCTCGCTCTCACCCGACAGGCTCGGCACCGTAATTTCCTGATGTTCAATTACGTCGTACTTCCTGAACTCGTTGCGCCAGACCGTGTGGTCATTCTTGTGAATAAGCGGTAATAGCGCGGTCAGGACCGCTTTGGCATCGCCCACTACGGGCGCGTCGGCTTTAATGATTTTGTCGATTTCGGCGGGGTCAATTTCAATATGAATAACCTTTGCCTGTTTAATGTATTTACTGACATCGCCCGTAACGCGGTCGTCGAAGCGCATTCCGATGGCAATGATTACGTCGGCTTCATCGGTCAGGACGTTGGTGCCGTAGTTGCCGTGCATACCGAGCCAGCCCACGTACAGCGGGTGTTCTGTCGAGATAGTCGATTGGCCCAGCAACGTAGTGGCTACCGGAATACCCGCTTTTTCGGCGAGGGCTATCAATTCGGCTTCGGCGCGGGCAATTTTTATGCCGTGTCCGGCCAGGATATAGGGCCGTTTAGCTCCGTTGATGAGTTTGGCGGCTGCTTCGACCTGCTCCTGCTTCGGAACGATGCGCGGGCGGTAGCTGACCATTGTCCGGCATTTCTCGTAGTGGTACGGCCTGGTCATCAACTCCAGCTGCGCTGATTTGGTAATATCGATCAGTACCGGACCCGGACGCCCCGATTGCGCGATGTAAAAGGCTTTGGCCATGATTTCCGGCACTTCGTCGGCATCGGTAATCTGGTAATTCCATTTGGTGATGGGCATGGTCACACCCATAACGTCGGCCTCCTGAAAGGCATCGGTACCGAGCAGTTTTTTTCCTACCTGCCCAACAATGCAAACCAACGGCGTGGAGTCGATAAGCGCGTCGGCAATGGGCGTAACGAGGTTGGTGGCACCGGGCCCCGACGTAACGAGACACACGCCCGCGCGGTGCTGCATCCGGGCGTATCCCTGCGCGGCATGACCGGCTCCCTGCTCGTGCCGCACCAGAATATGGTTGATGCGGTCCTGAAAATCGTAAAGCGCGTCATATACCGGCATGATGGCCCCGCCGGGGTAGCCAAAAATGGTATCGACGCCTTCGGCTACCAGCGCGTTCATCAGAGCCTGCGCGCCGGACATAAATTTTATATCGACGGGCGCAATTTTTGGTTCAGGTAGTGTGATTGTTTCCATGTCGTTGATGTATTTGTGGTTCTCGTTGAATCAATTCAGACTTTGATAGTTAAGGCTCGGTATGGTTTCAAAATCCCGGTCGTTAGTCGAAAGCAGGGTAAAGTTGTTAACCATTGCCGTTGCCGCGATAATGGCATCGGGGAGTTTTACACGATGTTGCCGCCTGATACGAATGGTTTGGAGAATAATTGGTTCGGTCAGGTCATGTACCACAGATTGACTAATGAATTGCTTGATATCTTCGTCCAATAACTTGCTACCTGTTCTCCAACTCAGCAGTTCCATTCGTGTTATGACCGACATGACGCTTTGTGTTTCAACAGCCAGACTCATGAGTGTCATTGATTCCAGTCGCAGTAGCCCCTGAATGTATTTGCTATACGCAGCTGTGTCTGTTAAATAGGTCGGTCCCATTCGTTACGTAAGTCGTCAAGTTCTTTCTGCATAGCCAGTCTTTGCTCTAAGGGCAGATGTAGCCATTTTCCCGCAAATCGGCTCAGGCCTGTTCCCTTTGGTTCATTAATTTTAGCTTCTGTGCGTTCTAAAGTAACTTTCACTACGTAGCCCACCCACTCTTCCGGCACGTCAACATGCAGGTCGATAGCCCCGTTTTTAGGTTCTACGGTCTGTTCAATGGTGTTCATTTCGTTTATTAATTCAGGTACCTTTCTTGACAGCAATCAAAATTCCCGTTGACCATGCCATTTTTACGAGTTGCAGGTCTTTCCGATTTTCCAGATCGGTAACCAGCGCGTCAACGTTATCGGTATGACCAGCGGGCCAGTTTGGTTGCGGCAACATATCGTCAATGACGTACATGCCACCGGGTGTCAATGCGTTCAAAGCCGCGTCGAGATTCGCGTATTTACCGGGCCAGGCATCGGCAAAAATCAAATCGAATAGCAGTTCGTTGGCCTCCAGCCAGTTCTCGGCATCGGTGCAGACGAGTTGTAAACGAGCATCGCTCCCCAAAATCCGTTCAGCTACTGCCTGATAGGTCGGCTCATTGTCAACTGAAATCAACGTTGAACCAGCGTCCATTCCAGCCAAAAGCCAGGCCGTTGCCAGACCTGTTCCTGTACCAATTTCCAGTACGCGGGCATTTCGCTTTGCGCCCGCAAGTGTTTGAAGTAACGAACCAGTTTGCAGGTCAGACGGCATTGTAAAGCCCATTTCCTGACTTGCAGACTGTATGTCGGTAAAACCAGACGGCAGGTTTGTTACGTCGTCTTTGAACATACTTTCGATTTTGAGACTCAGTTGGCTGCTCGTTTTTGGCTTGCATTTAAAATTGTTATCCCCACGACTTCGCCCTTTTCGTACCGGATAATAGTGTCATCGTCGGTCAGTTCAGAACCATCAGCGTGGTTCGGTTTTTTGAAATGTAGGTACAGCACGTCCACTTCTTCGTCATAACTCGACCACATATTTCTGTGCTTGAGCATGTATGGAATCAATGATTTCAGTTCATTCAGTTCTGCCGTTGCCATACTATCGTTCGTTTTTGAAGTTCGTTACTTACTCTCTTCACCAGCAAGCGTGTAGAGTATGTTTTCGATAGTAATTAACAGTGGCGTTGCTTCTTCGGTGACTGTTAATCAGATAATGTCCAAGTCAACGTCAATGTATTGGTGAATAAGCCTGTCCCGCATTTTAGCCATGTCTTTCCACGGTACATTGGTAAAGCGGTCACGTAATGGCATGGATAATCGTTTGGTCGCTTCACCGGCTATTTCCAACTGTCGCACACATGCATCCTGCGTTTTTGAATCAGTTAGAAACGTTTCAATTGTCATTCCCTCTGCATACTCCAGCAACTTTCTAAAACTTCCTCCAATGTGTACTAAGTAAATCCGGTCGTCTTTCGTACCGCAAGTAGTTTGAGGTCACGAAAAACGTATTCCCGAAGCCGTTCGTTTTTTAGCCCGCCTTCTGAAACTAAGTCAACAGGTACATTCAGCATTTCCGAAAGCTCACGCTGCATCCTGACGAACGTTAGCATAGAAACCGGCTTAGATAACTTTATCAGAATGTCCAGATCACTCTCCGGCTTATTTTCGCTCCGTGCCCACGAACCGAACACGCCAACCCATTCCGGCTGGTATGGCCGGAAGTAGTTGATAATTTGCTGGTTTTACGTAACGGTCGTCATGGTCGCTAAATAGCTATTGTTTCATTTTTACACCTCATCCGTAACACAACCCTCACTTGCCGATTTTACGCTGCGGATGTACTTGCCCAACATGCCTTTGGTGAAGAGCGGTTTGGGTTGTTTCCAGCGGCTTCGGCGGTCGGCCATTTCTTCGTCAGAGATATGTAATGTCAGTTCGCGGCCCACAGCGTCGAGGGTGATGCGGTCGCCGTTTTGGACGAGGGCAATCGGCCCGCCGTCGAAGGCTTCGGGTGTTACGTGTCCTACTACGAAGCCGTGCGTACCGCCCGAGAAACGCCCGTCGGTAATCAGGGCTACTTTGTCTCCGAGTCCCGCGCCCATGATGGCCGAAGTTGGTTTCAGCATCTCGCTCATACCCGGCCCGCCCTTGGGTCCGCTGTTCCGAATAACCAGAACCTGACCCGGCAAAATCTCGCCTTTCGAGAGGGCTTCAACCACTTCGCTTTCGTGTTCGCAGACTTTGGCGATGCCTTCAAAACGTTCGCCTTCTTTGCCGGTAATCTTCGCTACTGAACCCGCTGGCGCGAGGTTGCCGCGTAGAACCTGGATGTGGCCCGTTTTCTTGATGGCTTTATCCAGCGGAAACACAATTTTCTGGGCGTCGAAATCCAGATCGGGCGCGTCGGCGAGGTTTTCGGCTACGGTACGGCCCGTTACGGTCATGCAGTCGCCGTGAATCATGCCGTGCTGCCAGAGGTATTTCGTCACCGCCGGAACGCCCCCAATGGCCAGCATGTCTTCCATGTAATACTTGCCGCTGGGCTTTAAATCGGCCAATAACGGTACCCGGTCGCTGACTTCCTGAATATCATCGAGCGTTAACGTAATATCGGCGGCTCGCGCAATGGCGAGGTAATGCAGCACTGCGTTGGTCGATCCGCCGAGGGCCATAACAATCGTCAGGGCGTTTTCTATGGATTTCCGGCTGATGATGTCGGCGGGGGTAATGTTGCGTTCGAGCAGGATGTGCATGGCCGCGCCAATTTTCTTGCACTCTTCCTGCTTGCCTTCGTGCGTGGCGGGGTAGCTGCTGCTGAATGGCAGACTGAGGCCCATCGCTTCAATGCTGCTCGCCATCGTATTGGCGGTGTACATGCCGCCACAGGCGCCCGCGCCGGGAATCGAGTTGCGGATAATGCCTTCGTAATCTTCGTCAGAAATGGTGTTGGCGTATTTCTTACCGAGGGCCTCAAAGGCTGATACGATGTCGAGTTTCTGGCCTTTATAATGACCGGAGCGAATGGTACCGCCATACACCATGATGCCGGGTCGGTTAAGCCGGGCCATTGCCATGACCGCGCCGGGCATGTTTTTGTCACAGCCCACCACCGTTACAACACCATCGTACCACTGCGCCATCACGACTGATTCGATGCTGTCGGCAATTAAATCGCGGCTGGGCAGGGAATAGCGCATCCCGTCGTTGCCGTTGGTCATGCCATCTGACACACCAATGGTGTTAAAGATCAGCCCGACCAGGCCACTGGCCTGAATGCCCTGTTTAACATATACCGACAGGCCGTTGAGGTGCATATTGCAGGTGTTACCTTCGTAGCCGGTGCTGGCAATGCCAATCTGCGGCTTTTGCATGTCGGCTTCGGTTAGGCCTACGCCATAGAGCATAGCTTTGGCGGCTGGATTGTCCATCTGCTGCGTGAGCGTCCGGCTGAATCGGTTGAGGGCGGTGGTGTTCTGCTCAGAAATCATATTTAGCGAAATTTCGCTGATTGCGTAATAACGCCGTAAAGAACGACAGGTATTTTTCTAAATCAAAATATCAGCAGCCAGAATTCCATTCATCGGATGATACACGTTCAATAAAGTTGAACCGCTATTTTGTTGGCAGTAAAGTATATACCCGTATATTTCCTCGTTAATCAGAAGCAATCATCAGAATATACCATGAAACACCTGTCCACTTCTCTGTTTTGTCTTTGTCTGAGCGGAATAGCCGGCTCTGCAGTTGCCCAGAGCCAAATTGTTACGCCTGACAATCAGGTTGTCAGTATTCAGTCTGCCAACGGCACCAACAACCTCTTTATCGGACAAAGTACGAGCGCTGTTATTGGCGGAACATTTAACACGTTCATGGGTAGCCAGTCTGGGCAGGGTAACACCAGCGGCTCCTATAATACGTACTACGGCTACAAGGCCGGTTTTCCCAACACGAGCGGCAGCAACAACACGCTGGTGGGCTATGAAGCCGGTAGGCTGAATACCAATGGCAGCGACAACGTGTTTATTGGGTATAACGCCGGGCGCGGTAACCAGAACGGCCAGCGCAACACAATTCTGGGAACGGGTGCCGGTTTCAACACCGTCGATGGAAACGATAATACGTTGCTCGGTGCCAATGCTTCGGCGGTTGGCGTCGGACTCCATAACGCAACAGCCATTGGAGCCAACGCCCGCGTCCTGACCAACAATGCTATCGTATTGGGCAGCAACGCCAACGTCGGTATCGGTACGTCGTCGCCATTGGCTAAACTCGATGTGGTGGCCGACCAGCCCGATCAGAGCGGTATGCGCTTCGGTAAATTGAACGATCAAAGCCCCGCTACGGCCAGTACCGACCGCTTCCTGAGCGTGAACGAAAAAGGCGAAGTCGTTCTGGCTACGTATCGGCTCCGTATCAATCAGGCCACTGACTGGGCCGACCGCGTGTTTGCTCCTTCGTACAAACTGCGCCCGCTGAGCGAAGTAGCGCAGTTTGTGAACGCCAATAAGCACCTGCCCGGTGTACCGTCTGCCGAAGAGGTAATGAAAAATGGCGTCGATCTGGTGCAGATGAACGCCAAACTGCTCGAAAAAGTGGAAGAACTGACCCTGTATGTGATTGACTTGCAAAAGCAGGTGAACGAATTGAAACAGGCGAAGAAATAGCCCACACTACCGTTCCATGATTTTATTGACGAAGCTGCCCGATGTATTTCGGGCAGCTTCTTACTTTTGCGACCATGACAACCGAAACACCCTCGCACTACGACCATCTGGAGCAGATGTCGGTCCGCGACCTGCTGGCAAATATCAACCGTGAAGACCAGACCGTGCCAATGGCCGTTGAACGCGCCATTCCGCAAATAGACCCGTTGGTCTCACAACTTGTGAAACGTATGAAAGAAGGCGGGCGACTGTTTTACATCGGTGCCGGAACGAGCGGTCGGCTTGGCGTGGTCGATGCGTCGGAGTGCCCGCCAACCTACGGCGTCTCGCCCGATCTGGTCGTGGGACTGATTGCCGGGGGAGACGGAGCCATCCGGCGGTCGGTTGAACACGCCGAAGACGACCCCGAACAGGCGTGGCATGACATGAACCCGTACCAGCCCGGCCCGTTCGATACCGTCATTGGTATTGCGGCATCGGGCCGGACGCCCTACGTGATTGGTGGGTTGCAACAGGCCCGCAAAGCCGGATTACTGACGGGTTGTATTGTCTGCAACGAAGGGTCGGCGGTGGCGGCAGCGGCTGAGTTTCCGATTGAGGTGGTGGTTGGACCAGAGTTTGTCACAGGCAGTACGCGCATGAAATCCGGCACGGCGCAGAAACTGGTGCTGAACATGATTTCGACCTCGGCCATGATTCAGCTTGGCCACGTTAAAGGCAACATAATGGTGGATATGCAGCTCTCCAACGTAAAGTTGAAAGACCGGGCCGCCAAAATGGTCATGGCCGAAACGGGCGTGGACTATGCCGCTGCTGAAGAACTGCTGGCTAAACATGGTGGTATTCGGGCCGCTATCGAGCAATACCAGTAGTAACGCGCACTGGCTTTGCGTTGGCATCAGTGGCGATAACGCTGCTCAAAACGTCTGCTGTTTCTGCTATTGCCCGCAAACAGGCGAAAGGTTCAGCCGCTGGTATCGCTTTTGCAGATATCAGCGGTTGGTTCGTTTTGTCGAGTGCTACGTGCCAGGCCGCGTGTTTCAGGTCGGGAAAGTATTGAAAAACATACCTGTGAATACGCTCCAGCCAAGTCAGGCAGGCGGGCTGCTGCGTTTTCCGGTAGATTTTTGCCAGAGCCAGAATTGCTTCTAACTGTACCCAGGCCCATTTTTGCGTAGCATCCGGGAAAACAAACGGCTGATCTTTTAGGTCGATATACCGAACCAGACCACCCGCCGACTCGTCCCAGGCCCGTTCGCAAACCTGCAAAGCCCAATTCGTTACCTGCGCCGTTAGCTTCCGATTGGCAGCCCGGCCCGTGCCGGATTTCGTCAGGTCAGGCTTGGCGCATACATCGAGTAACGCGCTCATGGCCCGGAACGTCAGCCCCACGTTTTGCCGACGGCCTTCCGGCGTGTTCAGGAAGGCACCACCGGGCAGAACAAACTCGCGGAGCGTGTCGGTACGCCGGTCCAGAAATTCGTGAAGGAGTTCGTGCCGGGCCGTTTCTACCAGGTCTCGCGCCCGTTCATCGTCCAGCAGCGGGCGCATGGTCAGGATTGTTTGCAGAAATGCAACTGCTTCGCCGAGGTGACGCACCTGCCGAAAACCACCAATCTGCTGCTGTTGCTCCCGCCTGTCACTCCGGTATTGGCAAAGTGCGTCGAATGTTTGTATGGATAGTGTGGCCCATTCAACCTCGTCTGTGGCAAAATATAGGTCCGCGTAGGCCATCGTCACATAGCAGTCGGCAACGCAGTCTACTGATGGCGCCACAGCCCGACCCCGCCGATCAACTTCAGCGTAGCATTTTAGCGATGTATCCTGCGCAAACTGCCGCAGAAATGCACCCCCGTGTTGGGCGTGTTTGAGGTAATCGGTCTGGTTGTCGGCATTTTTGTACAGCGAGGCAAACACAGCGGCCTGTTGCGCCTGAGTGGCAATAGACTTGTCGCCTTCAATCACCCCGCCCGATGCCGACAGATAATCGAAATAGCCACCACAGCGTTCGTCGCGGCTGTTTTTTAGCCAAAAGGGGATAATTTGCCTTGTCAGGGCATTCTGAAAATCGGCGGTAAGCTTGAGCAAATCAGACACCCGGTAAAGGTAAGAACCGCACCCATTGGGCTGGTGCGGCTCCTGTCAAAATCAATGAATCTCTGTTAGTACGACCGTTCAAGTTCGCGGGCTTCTTTGCGACTTGTCGAGTCATCGTCGGGCAGGATGAACTTCATCGGCTTTCCTACCTGACCGGGCAGCAACGCCACGTCAAGCACCTGACTCACCGTATCGACGTAGTAAAACGTCAGTTCCTTTATATACGTCTGGTTGATTTCGTCGATGTCTTTCCGATTTTTCGAGCAAAGAATAATCTCTTTGATACCCGCCCGGTTGGCCGCCAGAATCTTTTCCTTGATGCCCCCAACCGGCAGCACCTTGCCGCGAAGCGTGACCTCACCGGTCATGGCCATGTACGGCTTCACCTTGCGTTGCGTGTAAATCGAGGTCATCGAGGTCAGCATCGTGATACCCGCCGATGGTCCGTCTTTGGGTACGGCGCCCGCCGGAATATGGATGTGCAGGTCGTAGTTACTGAATACGCGGTAGTCGATGCCGAGGTCTTCGGCATGGGCTTTGAGGTAGGAGAGGGCCGTAATGGCCGACTCTTTCATCACGTCGCCGAGTTGCCCCGACAGCGTCAAAACGCCTTTACCCCGGCTCAGGCTGCTTTCGATCAACAGAATTTCGCCCCCTACCTGCGTCCATGCTAAGCCCGTTACGATACCAGCAATATCGTCGTCGGCGTAGAGTTCTTTATCGAAGATTTCGGCACCGAGCATTTTCTGAACGTCTGCTGCTTTGACGTTGTGGTTATACGGCTCCTCCATTGCAATGGATTTGGCCACTTTCCTGACCAGCGCACCAATCTTCTGCTCCAGATTCCTGACGCCAGATTCGCGGGTGTAGCCCTCAATAATGCGTAGCAGGGCTTTATCGTCAATGCTCAGGTCTTTGGTTTTCAGTCCGTGGTCCTTTCGCTGTTTTGGAACAAGATACTTCTTAGCAATCTGCATCTTCTCCTCCACTGTGTAGCCCGCAATGTCGATAATCTCCATCCGGTCGCGCAGGGCGGGGTGGATGGTATCAAGCGAATTGGCGGTGGCAATGAACAGCACCCGCGAGAGGTCAAACTCCGTGTCGAGGTAATTGTCCATGAACGTACTGTTCTGCTCCGGGTCCAGCACTTCCAGCAACGCCGACGACGGATCGCCCCGGAAATCGCTGCTTACTTTATCTATCTCGTCCAGAATAAATACGGGATTTGCCGTGCCAACCTTGCGGATGTTCTGGATAATCTTGCCCGGCATGGCCCCAATGTACGTTTTGCGGTGTCCCCGAATTTCGGCTTCATCGTGAACGCCACCCAGCGCCATACGGCTGTATTTGCGCCCCAACGCTTTGGCTACTGACTTGCCCAGCGACGTTTTACCGACACCCGGAGGGCCGTACAGGCATAAAATGGGGGCTTTCATGTCGTTCTTCAGTTTCAGAACGGCGAGATATTCAATGATACGTTCCTTGACTTTTTCCAGCCCAAAATGGTCGGCGTCGAGGATTTTTTCGGCGCGTTTCAGGTCGAAATTGTCTTTCGTGTACTCACCCCACGGCAAATCAACCATCAGTTCGATGTAATTCATCGTGATGGGGTATTCCGGGGCCATGGGGTTGGTACGCTGCAACTTATTCAGTTCCTTATCGAAATGTGAACGTACGTCAGCAGGCCATTTTTTCTTATCGGCCTTCATCCGCAATTCGTCAATCTCACGATCGGGATTGTCGATGCCCAGTTCGTCCTGCAAGACCTTCATCTGTTGCCGCAGGTAGTAGTCGCGTTGCTGCTGATCGAGATCTGACGATGCTTTCGACTGAATTTCGCGCTTCAACTCCAGTAACTGCACCTCGCGGAGCATGTATTCGAGCAACACGTTCGCCTGTTGGCCACCGTCAATGGTTTCAAGCAACCGCTGTTTATCGGCTACGTCGGCATTCAGGTTCGATGACAGGAAGTGCAACAGGAATGTAGGACTTTCGATATTGTCGAGGGCGATACGGGCTTCCTGAGGTATTTCGGGGTTTAATCGCAGAATCTTGTAAGCCGCATCTTTCAGCGACTGCAACAGGGCTTTACCTTCCTTACGCTTTACGTTCGGGAAATTGTCGTCAATCTGCTTTACCTGGGCTGTCAGATACGGGTCTTCCTGCGTGAATTTCTCGATTTCGAACCGCTTCTTGCCCTGAATGATGATTGTGATGTTACCATCGGGCAGCGTAATCATTTTGATGATGTAGGCCACCGTGCCGATCCGGTACAGATCGTCGGGAGTTGGTTCGTCTTTTTGCTGGTTCAGCTGCGCCGTAACGCCGATGATGCGATTGCCTTTGTAGGCTTTCTTGACCAGCCGTATCGACTTGGCGCGGCCAACGGTTACGGGGATGACCATGCCGGGAAATAAAACCGTATTTCGAACGGGGAGAACGGGCAGATTAGCGGGTAAATCGTAGTCTTCTTCTATCCCTTCGGGCGAGCCGAGGGGTACTATTTCGAGATTATCCGAATCAAAATCGGCCAATAATAAACGAGTTGCTAATTCCTGGTTTGAAATCATATCTACACTGCCAATCTGACAGCAATCAAAAGAAAGTCGGGGGTCTGCCCGGCGGTAAAATAAGACTATAAAGAGGGGCAATAGCTATGCCAATACCTTTACCTTCTGACGATTCGACACACAAAATGGTACATACCGCAAAATAACTATCGAAAGACAGGCTTAGCTAATACCCGATACTTATTGAAGCGAAATCTCCTGAACGGTCTGGTTTTTCCGAAAAACGAAGGTCTTCTTCTGATTCTGGTATTTGATATTAACCATATTTACCTGATCGTCAAACAGTTCGGTCAGGATAGTCTGGCGCATCGTACCACCTGAAAAAGCCTCTGCATAAGGCATCTCAAGGTATATCCATTGCGCATCGGCTTCGGTTTCATATCCAATGTACTGAAACACTTTGGGCTGCTTCTGCGCATTCATGCAGGTAAAATGAGTCCGCACATATTTCTCGATCAGCGCATTCTGCTTTCCTTTCTCCAGACTTACTTTCGTTCCCGACATAGTTGACAACCCTCGTTCCAGGTCATCGGTAAATACCCGAATGCTGATCTCGAACGCCCGCTCTGCCGGGTTGTACTGCATCTGCGTCACACTGGCGTGAAACTCGTGGCGTGAAATCATTGAAACACAGAGAAACAGAGTAACTATAGAGTACACAGAGATTACTATCCGAAATAGTGTTCTCTGTGTACTCCGTGACACCGCAACGGCGGACCACTCCATTCCTCTGTGTTTAAAAAACACATTAGAAAAATGCCTTGAATACATCATTGAAAATCGCGAATGCCATCAGGCCAAGCAACAGCACCATGCCTACTTTCTGCGCACCTTCGAGGAATCGGTCAGATGGCTTACGGCCTGAAATGATTTCGTAACTAAGAATCGTAGCGTGACCGCCGTCGAGGGCCGGGATGGGCAGGGCGTTCATAAAAGCCAAAGCCATTGAAAGCAGACCCGTAACGGTCCAGAAACGATCCCAGACCCAGACACCGCCGAAGAGGTTTTGGGCAATACCAATCGGCCCGCTCAGGGCTTTGGATGCCGAAACATCGCCCCGGAAAATCTTGCCGAAGCCCTTAATGTTGTCATACACTACGCCAAATGCTTTATTGGTACCGACTACGAGTGCCTGACCAAAGGTGTATTCCTCGGTCGTGGTATTCAGCAGCGATTTCGAGAAAAAGCCGATGGTGCCGTCTTCCAGCGTCGTTAACTTAATGGTCAGCGGTTGGCCGTTACGAATGATGCCGAGCGTGAGCGGCTTACTGTGCAGTGGCTTTACGGCTTCGATGTATTCGTGGTAGAATTGAACAGGCTTGCCGTTGGCACTCACGATCTTGTCGCCGGGTTCCAGCCCTGCTTTCTCGGCAGGGGTGCCGGGAGCCAGTGAACCAATTTCGAACGGCATAACCGGCTCGATAAACAGGGCTGCGCTCTTCTTATCGGCAATCTTGTCGATAAAATTGTTCGGGATGTCGATGTCGATTAGCTGACCATCGCGCTGCACAGTGTACGAACTGTTGGTACCCAGAAACACGTCTGAACTGCGCGTATCGCTGAAGTCGGTGATCGTTTTACCGTTCACCTTAACGATTTTGTCGCCCGTTTTCAGGCCAATTTGTTGCGCCAGTTCATAGGCAACAATACCATACTTTGCGTCTTTGACCGCCAGATACGTATTGCCGTTTTTATACGCCAGCACCACAAAAATCAGGATGCCGACAATGACGTTGACGACAATGCCGCCAAGCATCACGATGAGTCGTTGCCAGGCGGGTTTGGCTCGAAACTCGTAGGGCTGCGGCTCGGTTGAGGTGTGTTTCGTATCGAGCGATTCGTCGATCATGCCCGCTATTTTTACGAAACCACCGAGAGGGATAATACCGAGACCATACTCGGTTTCGCCCCGGCGGATGCTCCAGACTTTGGGCGGAAAGCCGATAAAATACTGCTCCACGCGCATCCCGAAGGCTTTGGCGGCTACTAAGTGCCCCAATTCGTGGAGTCCAACTAAAATGGACAAGCCCAGAATGAGCTGCCCGGCCATGATTGCAATTTCCATGTAAGCTTATTTACGAATTTAGGCCGTTGCCGGTCAGTTATAACGTTTACGGTTTACGGCGCAATGTCCGCAGAATAAAGATGCCGACCGCCAGGCCGATAATAAACCAAATCCATTAGGTCATTGTAACACGCTCTGTCCAGAAGAAACTGCCTGTAATGGTTCTTGTAAGAGTTTTTGAGATTGTCTGAACAAAACCACTAAACCAGACTTTTGATTCGCTCGTCAGCCAGTCGGCGGGTTTCTTCATCCGATGCTACGTAATCGGCATACGCCGGATTTTTAACGAACGTTGCCGTGCCGAGACACGACTCAATTACGTCCGAGATTTCGAGAAAGCCAATCTGATCGTGCAGAAACGCATCGACTGCCACTTCGTTGGCCGCGTTGATGATGCAGGGCGCGTTGCCACCCCGGTCCAGCGCGTCGAAGGCCAGTTGTAGATTTCGAAAGGTCTCCATATCCGGTTGCTCAAACGTCAGCGACGGGTAATCCATGAAGTTGAAGCGCGGAAAGTTGGAGCGGAGCCGGTCAGGATAACCCAGCGCAAACTGTATCGGTAACCGCATATCCGGTAACCCCATCTGCGCTTTCATACTCCCATCCTCAAACT
>Ga0105045_10002455_pt1 | contig 15650 bp, 15 predicted proteins | sample MAT02_FD_78089 | JGI IMG/M metagenome (GOLD analysis project Ga0105045, IMG submission 78089) | Freshwater microbial communities from Lake Fryxell liftoff mats and glacier meltwater in Antarctica - MAT-02 (megahit assembly) | ecosystem: Environmental > Aquatic > Freshwater > Ice > Liftoff...
CCAACCATATCGACGGTGACGCCGTACACGCCGCTGGAATTGGCGGGTCGCGATATTTATGTGTCCGAGGGTTGCTACAATTGCCACAGTCAAATGATCCGCCCGATCGTTGCGGAGACCAAGAGATATGGTGAATACAGCAAACCGGGTGAGTTCGTCTACGATCATCCATTCCAGTGGGGAAGTCGCCGGATCGGTCCAGACCTCGCACGTGAAGGCGGCAAGCAGAGCAGCCTTTGGCACTGGCTGCACTTCGCCAATCCTCAGGAAGTCGTCGAAGGCAGCGTGATGCCATCGTTTGAGCATTTGCTGGAAACACCACTAGATTTCAAGAAGATCTCCGATCGCGTTTGGGCCGCCGAAAAACTCGGCGCCCCCTATACCCGCGAGCTTACCGAAGCGCCCGAGATGGCGAAGAAGCAAGCCGAGGAGATTGCCGCACAAATCGTTGCACAGGGCGGTCCCGTGATGCAAAAGACGAGCGATGGCGGAACCATCATGACGATGGATAGCCAAGCGATCGCATTGATTGCCTACCTGCAACGCATGGGCACCGACCTGTTTAAGCCAGCCGAAGACCCGGCAGCAACCCCAGTGGTGGCAGCCACCGCGACGGAAGCGGCAACCCCAGTGGAAGCGATCGTCGACCAAGCACTTAATGAAACCACCACGCAACCTCAGCCTTAAGGCGCAAGTCCATGTTGAATGATGTTATTCGCGCGATCGACTACAGCGATTGCGCCGAGGCGGCACTCGTATTGTTCTGTTTCGCATTCGCACTGATGCTTTATTCGACGATGCGATTGACCAAACGCGCGGTGGATACGTTTGCATCGATACCGTTGTCCGATCAAGTTCAAGATCCCCGTTAGTAGTGAGCGAAGTAAAGTGTCTCCGGTGGCGTAAGACGCTTATTTTTGACAGTACGTTGAGTAGGAATGGTAGGCTGGCCGCAATGATTGAAAACAAACCCTCCATGCTGGACGTCGCTGGTGCGTCGTCCGTGACCAAACCCATCAAGTCAGTCCCTGACGATGAGTTAACGGGACATAACTACGACGGCATCGAAGAGTACGACAACCCGCTGCCGGGTTGGTGGAAATGGCTTTTTATCGCATCCATTGTGATCGCGCCGCCGTACTGGGCGTTTTACCATTTCGGTACCGAGGGTCGAACCGCATCGGCGCGTTACGAACTTGCATCCGCCAACAATGCGAGGTTGCAATTTGCGGACGTCGGCGAGCTCGAAGGGGATGCCCTGACGTTGGTGACGTATATGAATGATAAGAGCTGGCTCAGCTTTGGCAAAAGCATTTACCAAACGAATTGCATCTCTTGTCACAAAGCCGATGGCAGCGGACTGGTCGGTCCCAATCTGACCGACGAACACTATAAGAATGTTCGTCAGATTGATGATATCTACCGTATTTTGGTCAACGGTGCCGGTGGCGGTGCGATGCCAAGTTGGAAGAATCGTCTATCACAAAACGAGATCGTGCTCGCCGCCGCCTATGTGGCGAGCATGAGGGGATCCCCGGAAAAGCCGTCTTCGCGTCCGGCGGAGGGCTCGGTCATTCCACCGTGGCCGACGATTGATGAGCTCACAGCACCCGGTGGGAGCGAAAGCGCCGCCGAAAAAGTCGTCAAATGAACACGTCCAAATCCGATCCGATGACGCGAAATTCGATGGGCGGCGGCCCACTGATGCCTGCCGCGATTGTGCCCATTCTGCAATACGGCCAGACCAAGGTTGCGGGGCAGGGGAGTGGTGCCGAAGAAAAATCTCACGAGTGTCGCGGGTGTTCGAATTGTGCAGAAAACGAAGGTGGCTGCCATCAAGATGAGTCGCCCGGTCAAGCATCCCATTCGTCATCGATGCTCAACGCGCCGACGCATGTTTTGAGCACGCTCGAACAGGATGGTTCGCGGCGCTGGCTGTGGCCGCGGTTGGCAAAAGGTCAATGGTGGCAACGACGTCGCTGGGTCGGGTACGCATTGATCGCTTTCTTCGTCGCGTTGCCGCATTTGCGCTACGCGGGCAAGCCACCGGTGCTGCTGGACATTCCGGCGCGACAATTGACGGTGATGGGAAAAACATTCTTACCGACGGACACGTTACTGCTCGCGTTCGGAATGTTGGGCGTTTTCTTGACGATCATGGCGGTGACGACCATCACGGGTCGACTTTGGTGCGGATGGGGATGTCCACAAACCGTTTATATGGAATTCGTATTTCGTCCGATCGATCGATTTTTTGAAGGAACCGTCGGACGTGGAGGCAAGCCCAAGCGATCGATCACGGGGATTCTCGCCGTCGCGAGATTCGGTGTTTATTTGATCCTCGCGATGTTGCTTGCTCACACATTTTTGTCTTACTTTGTCGGTACCGACCGATTAGCGATGTGGATTCGTAGCACACCCACCCAGCATCCGATCGCATTTATGGTCATGATCGCGACCACGGCCGGCATGTTGTTTGATTTTATGTTTTTCCGCGAGCAGATGTGTTTGATCGCGTGTCCATACGGTCGCTTTCAAAGCGTGATGCTGGATCGTCGCAGTCTCATCGTTGGTTACGACCCGGTCCGTGGCGAGCCTCGCGGCAAGCTGCAAAAAAGACAAAACGCAGTGGATGCCGTCAAAGGTGACTGCGTCGATTGCAAGGCGTGCGTGGCGGTATGTCCCACGGGCATCGACATTCGTGATGGCTTGCAAATGGAGTGCATTAATTGCACGCAGTGCATTGATGCCTGCGATACCGTGATGGACAAGATTGGCAAGCCGCGCGGCCTGATTCGATACTCATCCCAAGATGGTTTACAAAAAAAAGCGTCGTCGTCTTTTCGTCCTCGCCTGTTTTTGTATCCGACACTTTTGGTCTTGGTGCTCAGCGCCTTTTTGTTTGTGCTTTCTCGCATCACTAACTTTGATGCATCCACGGTTCGCGGCGCGGGCAATCCTTATACATCGATTGGCGGCAGCAGGATTCAGAATTCTATAAAGCTGCGGTTGGTCAATCGATCGGGAAAGCCGCAAACGTATTCGGTCGCCGTTGCCAGCCCGGGTGAGGTAACTGTCGAGGTCATGGATCCCGAATCGTTGACACTAAACGCGGGCGGCAATCGCCTGATCCCATTGTCTCTGTCCTTTCCAAGTCACATCGCAGGGCAGGGTGGTCACGTCATGACGACGTTGGCGATCAAAGATGGCGACGGCTTTGAGAAAGCGATTGAATTTCAACTTTTAGGTCCAAAATTATGAGCATCGAAACCTCGGGGCAACCCTCGGTGGGTAAGTTGGCCGAACGATCGGCGGCTTTGAAATGGGGCACGTTTGTTGTCCTGCTGCTGGGAAGCCAGGTTGCGATCGGCGTTGTCGCGCTTATCCTTGCCGGTTCGGACCCATCGGTCGTTGTCGTTCCTGGATACCACAAAAAATCGCTGCTGTGGGACGAGTCGGTTCACATGCGTCAAGTCAGCCGTTCGCTCGGTTGGGACGTGCAGTTTCATTTGTCCGCGCCCGGCGAACCTCGTGTCCTGACATGGTCCGTGGTGGATCGTGATGGCAACGCGATTTCAAATATCAAAGGGCACCTGTTCGCCTATCATCATGCTCGCGCCGGTCAACCAATCGATACTCGCGTGGAAGATCAACCCGTCGGGCTGGCACTGGACCGCGAGGGGATGTGGCAGGTCGAGATGACGCTAGTCGTCCCCGGAACGAGCGAGCCGTTCTTTACGTCACAAACTATCTCGACTTGGAAGAACCGGTCATGATCACGCTGATGATCGCCGTCTTCATGGCCAGCCTGCTGGGCAGTATGCATTGCGCGTGCATGTGTGGACCGATCGCGATTTGGACAAGCGGCATCTCGGCGAAGCAAACCACCCAGGTGAATCATCGTGATATGGGGAAGCGAATCTCGCTATATCACGCCGGCCGCCTCATCACCTACCTAACGCTTGGCGGAATCGCCGGGGCCGCTGGCATGGCGCTTTCGGTCCTCGGTGAAGGGGCGGGCATTCAATCCGCTGCCGCGCGAATCGCGGGGGTGATGATGATCGCGATGGGCGTGTGGCGATTGGCGACTCCATGGGTGCGAAGCGGCAAAAGTCAAAACGCGTTGTCAAGAATGATCCAGCGTTTGAGCGAACGGTGGGGCAGGGGGGTCGCGGAATTGCGAAAGCCGCTCGCGTCGCTTCCGCTGTCATTGCGGACGATTGGGTTTGGCGCGATTACGGTACTGTTGCCCTGCGGATGGTTGTATTTATTCGTCATTGTCGCTTCGGGAACCGGATCGGTATCGCTCGCGATGGCGGTGATGTTTGCGTTTTGGGTTGGATCCATCCCCGCGCTAATTGGCGTGGTAACGGGTTGGTCGCATCTTGGAAAACTTGTGTCCAGTCGCTTGCCCCAGAATGTGACGATTCAGGGCGCCACGATCGTTGGCGCGGTGGTGCTGATTTTTTTCGGGTTGCATACGGCAACGGGGCGGGCAAGTGCGGACCTCGCAAAGCTTCAAGACCGTGTGAATTTTGTCGTTTCGGGATCAAGCGAAGCCGATGCGCAAGCGGTGAAACAGATCTCCCAAGAACCGTTGCCCTGTTGTGACCATGGCCATTGAATCACCGCTTGTCGATTCGGTCGATAATCGCGAGTCGGCTACCGAACCATGTGATCATTGCGGACTGCCGTCACCACGTCGTCATGGCAGTGATCATACGTTTTGCTGCAACGGATGTCGTGGCGCGTACCAATTGATCCATTGTTGGGGACTTGAGGACTACTACGCGCTGCGGGATTCGCTCAATGGAGGCGAGTCGATGGGGCCGGTCGATGGAAAGAAAGCTAAGGGGATCGATTGGAGCGAATTGGCTGACACCGGCTTGCTCGGCAAATCGACGCCCAAAGACATCGGCAGCGGATTGGTGTGCAGCCGCTTGGCGATCGAGGGCATTCATTGTGGCGCCTGTGTCTGGTTGATCGAGAGCATCGCTCGCGTTTCTCCAGGATGGCAAAACGCACGCGTCGGAATGCATGATCACAGTATCGAGATTACTTTTGATCCGCAGGTCTTACGGCTCGACGATGTCGCAGACCAATTGGGGAAAATCGGGTATCGAGTTTTCCCCTGGGTCGACGGAAACTCCGAACAACGGTTTCGTGACGAGAACCGCCAGCGATTGGTACAAGTCGCCATCGCCGGATTTTGCTCGATGAATGCGATGTGGATCGCGGTCGCGATCTACGCCGGCGAGTATTCGGGCATCGCCGCATCGCAATTGTTGCTGCTGCGGGTCGTTGGTGTTTTCCTCGGTCTGGTCGCGGCATTTGGGCCAGGTCGAGTATTTTTTCGCGGCGCGATCGCTTCGATCAAAACTCGAACACCTCACATGGATCTGCCGATCGCGCTGGGAATTGGCGTTGGTGCGGTCGCCGGTTTGGTCAGCGTATTGATCAACCACCGAGACGTTTACTTTGACTCGGTTGCGGTTTTGGTTTTTTTATTACTGGTGGGTCGTTGGATTCAATTTCGTCAACAACACCGCGCCGCCGATGCGGTTTCGTTGCTGATGCGAATGACGCCGACGGTCGCAACGTTGATCAACCAAGACGGTTCGCGGTCCAGGGTGTCGGCCGACTCGATCGTTGCCGGCGATCGCTGCCTGGTGATCGCTGGCGAAATCGTTCCCGTAGACGGACACATCGCCGACGGAAGCTCAAAGATCGATCGATCGCTGATGACCGGAGAGAGCCAACCGGTCCGGGTAGGGCAGGGCGATGCAATCGAAGCGGGTACGTTAAATCTGGAGTCACCAATCTCCGTCACCGCCGGTGCGTCACGCGAACAATCTCGTATCACCAATCTCTTGCGATTGGTGGAGGATGCCAGTTCACGGCGAACACCGATCGTGCAGCTAGCCGATTCAATCGCGTCGAGGTTTGTTTTATTGATCCTCACGCTGGCTTTTTTGACCGTGGTCATCTGGTGGCATATCGATCCGATGCGGGCCGCGGGAAATGCGGTCGCGTTGTTGATCGTTGCGTGTCCATGTGCACTCGCGCTGGCAACACCGCTAGCCATCTCCGTCACGCTGGGCAGGGCGGCAAAACGGAAACTGCTCATTCGCAGCGGTGAGGCGCTGGAGCGATTGTCGTCTCAGGGCACCATCTGGTTCGACAAGACAGGCACGCTCACCCGTGGCCATCCTCAGCTCGTCGCCGGTTCGCTGGATAACCAAACATTGCGCCTGTGTGCGTCGCTCGAATCCAATTCCAACCATCCATTGGCGATGGCGATCGTTGACGCGGCAAGACAGCGAAACATTGATCTGTGTTCGCTGTCACAAATCACGGATGTCGCGCAAACGACCGGCCAGGGCATCCGCGGGGTGGTCGATGGCCGACACGTCGCCATCGGGTCGATCGGCTTCGTGCGCCGGTCGGCATTAAACATCGACGATGCCGTCGAGGCGAACGTTTCATCGATTGCCGGTCGCGGGTTGACGCCTGTCGCCATTGCGATCGACGGAGACGTTACCGCGGTCATCGGGATCGGTGACGACTTGCGTCACGAAGCGATCGGAGTGGTCAAAGACTTGCAACGACGCGGTTGGTCGGTCGGCATTTTGTCAGGCGACCACCCAAGTGTCGTCGAGGCAGTCGGCGATCGATTGGGATTACCGCCGCACCATTGCTTAGGCGGTCAAACCCCGGAGCAAAAACTGGCGAAGATCGAATTTGACGTCATCGAATCGAAACAAACCGCGGGGCAGGGCAGGGCGGCGCGTTACCGGCGAACCGTCGTGATGGTTGGCGACGGCGTCAATGATGCGGCGGCGCTCGCGGCGGCGGACGTCGGCATCGCGATTCGGGGTGGTGCGGAGGCAAGCCTACAAGCAGCACCGGTTTATCTTGCGACGGACTCATTGGTAGGAATCGTTCAATTGATCGATGCAAGCAAGAAAACGGTCGGCGTGATCCGTCGCAACTTTCGTGTGTCGTTGGGTTACAATCTGCTTGCGGTAACCTTGGCAATGGCGGGTTTAATTCATCCGCTCCTGGCGGCGATACTGATGCCAATTAGTTCGTTGACCATTTTGTCATTGACGCTGGGAACCAAGACGTTTGCAGACGGTCAACCAACACCGGAGATTCAATCATGAGTGTTATCTTTGTCGCCTTGCCCGTCGCATTGTTGTTGGGTGGCTCGGCGTTATGGGCATGCTCGCTGTGCATTCGCTCGGGGCAATTTGATGACCTGCAATCGCCGAGTGTTCGCATGTTGATGGATGACAAGAAAATATCTGACCCCGATCGCATCCGCTCTGGCGATCAATCCAAGCCGTAATTCCCTGCTCACACCGCTTACTCTTCTTGCCGAGTCGCTAACTGCGGGCCGGAGCGAGTTATACTGGCGTCCGTCCTTCGCTGTGTCTCGGGTTGACGAACCTGATTCGTACGAAGCACTCGAAGCTCATTACGCGGGATTCTTTGTTGCGAATCATTCATATCATCACTCGCATGATCATTGGCGGGGCTCAAGAAAATACGCTATTCAATTGCCTTGATCTAAAGCGATTGCATGGCGATGACGTCATGCTGGTGACCGGACCCTCACTCGGTCCGGAGGGTGATCTGTTGACGCAGGGCAGGGCAGGGGACTTGTCAATACACGAGATTGCATCACTGCGCCGTAACATACACCCGTGGCATGATCATTTTGCCCATCGCGCTTTGCGACGTGTCATCCGCGATTTTCAACCTGACGTCGTTCACACCCATAGCGCCAAGGGCGGCTTGCTTGGCCGAATGGCGGCCTATCAGGAATGTGTCCCGGCGATCGTTCATTCGATTCACGGAGCACCATTTCATCCCTATCAATCCGCGGCGGCTCGATTTTTCTTCCAAGGCTGCGAGCGGCGAGCGGCGAGGTGGTGCCATCGGATGATTTCGGTGGCCGACGCGATGACCGATTTGATGGTGGATGCGGGCATCGCTGACCGCGGAAAATTTTGCACCATCTACAGCGGGATGGATACGCAGCCATTCCTTGACGCACATCAATATCGCGAGTCGACGCGGGCCACCTATGGGCTCCATGACGGTCACGTCGTCATCGGAAAGATCGCGAGGCTGTTTCATCTCAAGGGGCATGATGACCTGATCGAAGCCGCTTCGGCGGTCGTTGCCGCATGTCCTGCGGTTCGATTCATGCTCGTCGGTGATGGCATCCTGAAGGACGAGCTTGTCTCTAAAATTCGAAACCGAGGCCTGAGCGACCACTTTATTTTCACCGGACTCGTGCCGCCGTCTGACGTTCCTAAGCTGATCGGCGCGATGGATGCGCTCGTTCACACGTCTTACCGAGAGGGACTTGCCCGTGCATTGCCGCAGGCATTGATCGCGGGCATTCCGGTTTGCAGCTACGACATCGATGGTGCTCGCGAGGTCGTTCGCAATGACGAGACGGGGTATCTCGTACCACCGGGTGACACCGGGCAATTGGCGAAACGCCTGATCTCGCTCGCCGGGGACGCCGATTCGCGTCGACGAATGGGCCAACGTGGTCGCGAGCTTTTTGAGAAACAATTTCGCCACCAAACCATGACCCGCGAGATTCGCGACCTTTACGTGAAATTGCTCGAGAACCAAGTTCGTTGAACCGTCCGCACCGATGCTGACAAACCCGGGAGGGGCAGGGCGGGGGCGACCTTTCGGCAATGCGACCCAATCAACTATCATGGGGTGCGCAGTCCGTTAAGTTTGTCCACTCCGAAGAAACCGAATAAAGACCCATGACCAAGACACGTGACTTTCTTGGGCCGTATCGTTTGGCTCGGTTGATTCGCGCTGGAAATACGGCTGAGGTTTGGGAAGCGGTCGAGGAGCCGAGCCTGGAGCGATTTGCGCTCAAAGTGCTGCGTCAAAAATATCGCGCCGACAAGTCCGAAATTGCACTGCTCAAATTTGAATATACCGTCGGCAAGGACATGTCGAGTCAGCGGATCATCAAGCTATTGGACTACCGAGTCGAAGCGGGCACCCCGTTTTTGGTGATGGAGTTGTTCAGCGAATTGAATATGAAGCAGGCACTTCGCAAAGGCCCCGACTCTTTGGCACACATCATCGATACGGTCATCGAGCAGGCTGCGGAAGGTTTGTTTCACATGCACACGAAAGGTTGGATCCACCGCGATATCAAGCCAGACAATTTCCTGGTCAGCCGAACCGGTGAAACCAAACTGATTGACTTCACGATCGCCGAGAAGAAAAAATCCGGACTGGGGAAACTATTTCACCGCCCAGCAAAATTGGTTCAGGGCACTCGCAGCTACATGTCGCCCGAACAGATAGAAGGAAAAATTTGCGACGAACGTTCGGACCTTTACTCTTTTGGTTGTGTTTTGTTTGAGGTGGTCACTGGAAAACCTCCCTACACAGGACAAACGCCTAATGACCTCTTGACCAAACATCTTACCGCATCGATTCCCAGCCCGTTGGTGTACAACGACAACGTCACGCCAGAATTCGCCTTGTTGGTCAAAAAAATGATGGCGAAGAGGCCAGATCAAAGAGAGCCGAAGTCAATGTATGAGTTTTTAAAAGAGTACCGGAACGTCCAGGTCTATAAGAGACGCCCCAAGGCGCCCGAGGTCAGCGTGTTTGATGAACAGCTTTCGATCAAATCATCGGATGACATGTTTAAGCGCTGAGACATGTCGAGACACTAAAAGTCATTAAAAGCATTCTTCATTTTTGGAACGGATCGAGATGGAATCGGGTTCTGGATTAGATTTTGAGCAACACATCACCGAGCTGGAGCAACAAATCGCGATGCTCGAACGGCAGACGCAGCGGAGCGATGACGACGAGTCGACATTGCGGATGTTGCGACTTAAGCGGATCGAGCAGCTTCGAGAGATTTATGCGTCGTTGACGCCTTGGCAAACCGTGCAGGTCGCTCGTCACAAAAACCGACCGTACACGCGGGATTATTTGAATCTCGCATTCCAGGAATTTGTCGAATTGCATGGCGATAAATTCTTTGGCGATGACCGCGCGATGTTGACCGGTTTCGCCAAGATCGATCGCTTTAAAGTTATGGTCATTGGCCATCAAAAAGGCCGCACGTACAAGGAGCGAGCCGCCTGTCACTTCGGATGTGCTCACCCCGAGGGATACCGCAAGGCGATGAGCAAAATGCGGATGGCGGAAAAGTACAAGTTGCCCGTCATCTGTTTCATCGATACGCCGGGCGCTTACCCCGGCGTCGGAGCCGAGGAACGTGGCCAAGCCCAGGTCATCGCCGACAGCATGTTCATGATGAGCGGATTGCGAACGCCAATCATCTGCGTCGTGATCGGCGAAGGCGGCTCCGGTGGCGCGCTCGGGATCGGTGTTGGTGACCGAGTCGCGATGTTGGAAAATTCTTACTACAGCGTGATCAGTCCCGAAGGCTGCGCCGGCATCCTTTGGAAGAGTCACGAGCATGCGCCCAAAGCCGCATCCGCGCTTCGCTTTACCGCCAAGGATCTCGCAAAGTTTGGGATCGTCGACGCGGTCATTCCTGAGCCGCTCGGCGGCGCGCATCGTGATCATCATCAGATGGCGACGCGTCTAAAAACATATTTGTCCAAGACGCTCGCCGAGCTGGAATCCGAGGATCCCGCGAAGCTGCTTGCGGACCGTTATGAAAAGTTTCGCCGCATGGGCGTGTACCTTGATGATGTCGTATCGGTGTGACATCGGAACCCGTTTGGCAGGCGTGAGGGGGCTGAATAAAACGCCCCAGCAACGTCCGATAATGTCCCTTATGTTGTATTCGACTTCGTTTTTCGCCCGTGAAAAGCGTGGTTTCCGTTTTTGGCGATTTCCCCAGCGTCAACTCAACGACGTCAATCCGCAGCGATCAATTGCCGCTCGGCGAGTACACACTGCTCCACGGTTGCTGAGTCGCTGGCGCGGCGACGCCGCGCTCTGGTGAGAAGCTCGCCTCACGGCCGCTGGACGACCGGATCGTCGCGCTCGGCCATGGTGTTGAGGTCGCTTTCTCGGTGACCTGATTGATCCAGGGTGTGATGTCCGTGTTCTCGCCGCCGCCGCCTCGAAGTCGTTCGTCGAACTTGAGCAAGTATGGTCCGATGACTTCCTGGATCTCTTTGGGAATGATCGATTCGCTCCGGTCGAGCACCTGGGCGATATAACGACCGCTTTTGCTACGGACGACCGCCTCGCGAATTTTGTCGCCGAGCAACGTGACGGCGAACAGCGTGATGAGCGTGCAATACAGAGCACCTTTCGCGAGGCCAAAAAGTGCGCCGATTTGTCGGTCAAATTCTTTCAAACGCATGCGATCGATCGTCTGGCTGATCATGCGAAACACGACCCAGATCACCAGCGACGTCCCGACGTACAAAATCAACATCGCCAGAAACCGATTCCACGGCGGATCGGCCTGGATCGATTGGCTCAGAGGCTCACGAAAATGGTAAGCGACAAAATAGCTCGCCACGATCGAAGCGATCGAAGCAAGTTGCCATGCGAAGCCTTTGATCGCACCGAGCAATGTCGCGCCGACCAGCACAACCAACATCACGATATCGTAGTTTTCCAATTTAGCCTCCGTGCTGATCCGATCCAGTTGCGACGCGCGTGCCTTCAAACCAGCGACTCTCCGCGATGATTCGGTTGGGCAGGGTGCGGCGACTATAACAACCAGTCCGCCGGAATCGAATAGCAATCCTGTTGCGAAAATTCGTATCTCTCTGGCGTTGCCGGGGCAAAAGCGAGTACATCGGAACCGCAAGCTGGCTTTGGCACTAGACGACGAATCACGTGGCTGATTTTAAAACTCACATCTCCGTAAGCACGATCGTGGGGGCAGCCTACGGTTACTGGGGTATTTTCTACCAAGACATGTCGTTTGAAACGGGCATTCTTGCGGGTGGACTTTGTTCGGTCGCGGGGATGCTGCCAGACTTGGATTCCGATTCGGGAATCCCGCTGCGCGAAACAAGCATGTTCTTGTCCGCAACGATTCCTATGTTGATGATCGATCGCTTTCGCGATTTTGAATTGTCTCATGAGGAGATGGCGCTTGCCGCGATGCTGATTTATATCGCGATACGATTTGTGATCGTCGAATTCTTTCGTCGATACACAGTCCATCGTGGCATGTGGCATAGCATTCCCGCAGCAGCGATAAGTGGGATGGTTGCTTATTTACTCATGCCCTCCCCTGCCGAATCGATTCGGGTTTACAAAAGCGTTGCGGTGGTCGTTGGCTTTCTTGTTCATTTGTCTTTGGATGAGATTTGGAGCTTCGATTTTCGGCGCGGCCGATTTCGAATTAAAAAATCGTTCGGCACAGCGCTCAAGTTTTGGGGGGATCGGCCGCTTATCAATGTTGCCGTTTATTTGCAGCTTGCCTTTCTGATCTATTTTGCGTGGGGCGATAAAGAACTTCCCCAGCGTCTTCGGGAGCGGGCCCGCGCGGAAATACCTTATTTGGCCGCACCTCGGGACGAGCCTCCGAAATGGCAACAGTGGCTGCAGCGGCGATGAGAGGTCTTGGCCGAGTTGCGATCGCGATTTATGCGAACAGAGTTTCCGAATCGAGCATGATCGTCACCGGACCATCGTTGACAAGAGAGACTTTCATGTCCGCGCCGAAGACACCTTGCGCAACGGGGAGGCCCGATTGCGAGACCGTCGAAATGATGTGCAGATAAATGGCATTGGCAATGTCAGGTGCCGCAGCCGAGGTGAACGCCGGGCGCCGTCCGCGACGGCAGTTCGCATAGAGCGTGAACTGGCTAATCAGTAAAACGTCCCCCGCAACCTCGGTGACGCTACGGTTCATTTTCCCCTCGGCGTCGGAGAAAATCCGCAGCCCCAGAAGTTTTGTGACCATCGCGTCGGCCAATGATTTTGTGTCGCCCTGCCCTACCCCAATCAAAACCACCAGTCCCGCGCCGATGGAACCGGCGCACACTCCCTCCACCTCGACGGACGCGTGTTGGACTCGTTGAATCAAAAATTTCAAGATTGGGTTCCGCGGTTGCCAGGGAAGTCGTCAAGCTCATGATGTCCGAAGCGATCGCGATTGGGAACGCCCTGCCCCGCCGCAAACCCGGAGCCACGTCCGTTTCGCGAGTGTAGAATGGGACGGTCTAATTAATCGATTCCGGCGCTGTTCGTTCAGGGTTTGCTCACGGGGGAGCTTGCCCTGTGGAGGCATGCCTCGCCGGAGAGGGTCCCATCGCTGTTTGGAAAACGCTCAATGCCCTATTCGTTTGTTTGTCCTCACTGTCGAACGACAACGTTGGTCGATGATCGTTACAGCGGTCATCGAGGCCGCTGCGTGACTTGCAATAAAGAGATTCTCATTCCGGCGTTTGCTGGCGAACCCGATCCGGCGGATGCATCGAATCCATCTGGCACAATGCCCTCAACGGGCCGCCAGTGGCGAACAAAGCGGGCTGCGAATCGCGGCCCCATCTTGCGTCGAACCGTCGCGGCGATCATGGGAGTAATCGCGATCGTCGGAGTCGTCGTTGCAAGTCTCAAGTATGGCGGCAGCGCGATGGTCAGCTTGGTGACGATTCGCGAGCAGGCGATGACAATCGCAAATCTCGAACAAATTGCCTCGGCGCTCAATGCGTATGCCGCGGATCATGGCGCGTACCCTTTGCCCATCGTACGCGACGCGCTTGGTCGACCGATGCACAGTTGGCGAGTTGCGATCCTGCCCTATCTGAATGCGACGGAGCTTTACCAGGCGTATGATTTATCAAAGCCATGGGATGATTCCGAAAACCTCTCATTGATCGATTCGATGCCGCCGGTGTTTGGGACCACCAACCCGGGCTCGTGGCCCAATTATGAATCGACCTACCAATTGGTCGTCGGCGATGGCACGCTTTTTCCGGTTCGTGGCCCCCTGTCGCCGGGGCGAGTCACTGACGACGCGAGCAAGACGGCCTTGGTCGTTGAGGCGAGGTCGCCAGGTGCGAATCAAAGCTCGCCAAGTCCTTGGACCAAGCCAACGGAATTGGACCTGACGACCATGACCGGAGCGATCGGCAGCAATCCGGGTGTCGAGATTGGCGGAGTGACCGTTGGCGGTGCGGGCATTGCAACCGTGGACGGCAGCGGGCATTTCTTAAAAGAGACCACGCCACCGGAGGTTGTCCGGGCAATCCTGACGGCGACCGGTGGCGAAGCGTTAGCCGACGACGCCATGGATTAACGCGTCGCCAAGACATACCGCTGTTTAGCATCTTTAAGATTTAATACTGACGTGGTCGAACCATGCCCTGGACCCTACTGGGCAGGCCTTGAATTCTCAAGAAGCCTTCGGCATCGTCTTGGTTGTAACTTCCGCCGCCCTCCATCGTCGCGATCTCCGCGTCATAGAGACTGATCGGGCTGGAACGTTTGACCACCGAAACGTTACCCTTGTAAAGTGACAACGTCACTTCGCCGGTCACCACGGATTGTGCTTCGCGAGAGAACGCCATCAGCGCATCCATCTTTGGCGTATACCAAAAACCGTAGTAAACCATTTCCGCGACTTCAGGAGCCGTTCGGTCTCGCAAGTGCATAAGATCCCGATCCATCGTCAACTGTTCGACATACATATGAGCGTCGTAAAGCACCGTCATCCCCGGCGCCTCATACACACCACGACTCTTCATGCCGACAAAACGATTCTCGATCATGTCGATACGCCCGACGCCGTTTCGACCCGCGATGGCGTTGAGTTGTTCGACCATGTCGAGCGGACCGGTCGGCTTTCCATTCAGTCTTGTCGGCACACCGGACTCGAACGCGATCGAGACTTGTTCGGCCTGATCGGGTGCTTCCTGCGGGCTGACCGTCATGCCAAAATCGACCATATCAACGCCACAAACGTCTAATTCTTCAAGCCTGCCCGCTTCATAGCTGATGTGCAATACGTTTTCATCGCTGCTGTACGGTTTGGAAATGCTTGCCTTGACCGGAATGTCGTTTTTTGCGCAGTACTCGATCATCGCGGTACGGCCTGGGAACTGGTCGCGAAATTTCTTGATTCGCCACGGCGCGATCATTTCAATTTTTGGATCCAGGGCTTCGGCGGCGAGCTGAAACCGACATTGATCATTGCCCTTTCCCGTGGCCCCGTGGGCATACGCGACCGCACCGACTTCCCGGGCGACCTGCAGACAAACTTTACTGATCAGCGGCCTGGCAATCGACGTTCCCAGCAGGTAGATACCCTCGTACTTTGCGCGCCAAGCCAGCACCGGAAACGCGAAGTCGCGACACAATTCTTCGCGAACGTCGACGATCCGAGACGAGATCGCACCGCATTTTTTTGCCTTTTCCAGGGTCGCTTGACGATCTTCGCCCGGTTGCCCCAAATCGACGTAGACCGCATGAACTCCGTAACCTTGGTCCTGCAACCAACCAAGAATCACGGAAGTATCTAATCCGCCGGAATACGCCAATACGCAGCTCTTACTCATTTGCTTTTCTGGTTCGTCATAAGGTTCAAAAATGTGGGCATCAACGTGGCCCCTGCCGATCCGGCGTCCGCATTGTGTCTGCGATGCCCCCGGGATGACAACCGGACGTCGATCCGGTTTATCATGACAAACAATAAA
>Ga0105045_10002456_pt1 | contig 15648 bp, 9 predicted proteins | sample MAT02_FD_78089 | JGI IMG/M metagenome (GOLD analysis project Ga0105045, IMG submission 78089) | Freshwater microbial communities from Lake Fryxell liftoff mats and glacier meltwater in Antarctica - MAT-02 (megahit assembly) | ecosystem: Environmental > Aquatic > Freshwater > Ice > Liftoff...
CCGGCACACCGAGCACCCCCGCGCTCCGCGGCGCGGGCACCCGCGCCATCCACGCCGGACAGGAACGGGCGGACCCGGCAACCGGTGCGCGCGCCGTACCGATCTACGCCACGACCTCGTACGTGTTCGACGATCCGAAGCACGCTGCGGACCTGTTTGGACTGCGCGCGTTCGGCAACATCTACACGCGGATCATGAATCCGACCACCGACGTCTTCGAGCGGCGCATCGCCTCCCTCGAGGGCGGCGTCGCGGCGGTGGCTACGGCCAGCGGGCAGGCGGCGCAAACGCTCGCGCTGCTCAACCTTGCACAGGCCGGCGACGAGATCGTCGCGTCGACCTCGCTGTACGGCGGCACGTACGCGCTGCTCGCGCACACGTTTCCCCGGCTCGGCATCACGACCACCTTCGTCGACCCGCAGCGCGGACCGCAGGCGTTTGCGAACGCGATCACCGACCGCACCCGCGCGATCTACGTCGAGACGATCGGTAACCCGAAGCTCGACATCCCTGACTTCGAGGCGCTCGCGGGCGTGGCGCATGCAGCGGGCATCCCGCTGGTCGTGGACAACACCTTCGGCACGCCCATCCTCTGCCGCCCCATCGAACATGGCGCCGACATCGTGCTGCACTCCGCGACGAAATGGATCGGCGGACACGGCACGGCCATCGGCGGGGTGGTCGTGGATGGCGGGCGTTTCGACTGGAAACAGGCGCCACGGTTTGCCGCGCTTTACACGACGCCCGAGCCGGCGTACCACGGGCTCGTCTTCGCCGACGCCTTCGGGGCGGTGGATCTTGGCCTTGGCCCCGTGAACGCCGCCTTCGCTCTGCGACTGCGCGTGCTGCTGCTTCGCGACATCGGCGCCGCGTTGTCGCCGTTCAACAGCTTCCTGCTGCTGCAGGGACTCGAGACGCTGCACCTGCGCATCGAGCGGCACGCCAGCAACGCGCTTGCCGTGGCACGCTTCCTCGACGCGCATCCAGCCGTCGCGTGGGTGCAGTACCCCGGACTGCCGTCACATCCCTCGCACGCACTGGCGACGAAGTACCTCGCCGGCGGCTTCGGTGGCGTGCTCACCTTCGGCGTGAATGCCGGTGAGGATGCCACGGTGGACGAACAGGAGGCGACCGCACGCCAGGTGATCGAGGCGCTCCAACTCTTCTCGCTCGTCGCGAACGTCGGCGACGCGAAAAGCCTCGTGATCCACCCGTGGTCCACGACGCACGAGCAACTCTCCGAGGGCGAACGGCTTGCCGCCGGCGTCACCCCCGATCTCATCCGTCTCTCGATCGGCATCGAGGATCTGCCGGACCTGATCGCCGACCTCGATGCAGCACTGAAGGCCAGCGTGCCTGCCGACGTGCTCGTTCACTGAGGGTGCAAGCGATGCGGGAGTGTGCTGCGCCACACTGCCGCCCTCGCCGGTCAGCCGGCGAGGGCGCGCACGACCCGGTTGCGACCCTGCTCCTTGGCCAGGTACAACGCGCGGTCCGCGTCCAGCAGCAGTCCGTCGATCTGCTGGCCGCGGAACACCGCCAGGCCCACGCTGATCGTCACTGACACGGCTGTCCCGTCGCCAGCGGGAATCGTGATCGCCGCGACGGCTTCGCGCAGGCGGTCCACGATGCGGAACGCAGTATCGCCGTCGGTCACCGGCATCAGCATGGCGAACTCCTCACCACCCACGCGACCAATCACGTCGTCAGCACGCACCGCGGCGCGGCAGGTGGCACCGATCGCCGTCAGCACGGCGTCGCCCACGGCATGGCCGAACCGGTCGTTGATCGGCTTGAAGTGGTCGATGTCGAGCATGGCCAGTGTCAGTGGGTGGTCGGCTCGGCGGGCGGTGGCGGCAATCAGGTCGAGCTGATCGAGGAAGTGCCGGCGGTTGGCAAGGCCAGTGAGGTCGTCCAGGCTGGCCAGAGACGCCATCTCGATCGCGAAGGTGTCGGCGCGCTCCTTCTGTTCCGTCAGGTCGCGCTCCAGCCGTGCGCGCTGCGCCATCGCGGCGCCGATCGGGAGCGCCGTGAGAAACAGCACCGCGAGATTGAGCTGAAAATGGAAGACGCGCAGCGTCACTTCGTCGGGCGAACTGGCGATGGAGGCCGCCGCCGCCGCTGTGCCGAGTGAGCCGAGCGACGCCACGATCATCGTCGACAGCGCCGCGCCGAACGGACCGAGGCGGAACGAGGCGAACAACACCGCGGGCATCACGAGGTACTGGACAGGCGGCGCGGCGTGTGAATACACCGCCGTCGCCACTGCGCTCACGCACAGCAGCACCAGCGCCCCCTCCTGCCGCGAACGATTGGCCAGCATCAGGTCGGGCCCGTGCTTGATCAGATCGTGCACGATCACCGCGATCGGCATCACCACCAGCAGGCCCAGCACGTCGCCGATTACCCACTTGATGAAGATGCTGGCGAATGGCGCACCAGACAGGAGCGCGGCCGATGTCGCGCTCAGCGTACCGGCCGTGAGTGCCGCAATGATCGACGCGATGATCAGCACGACCACGTCGTCGGACTGCTGAAAGAGTCGGCGTGAGCCGGTCCGATTCCGGATGATCGTCGACGCGACGATCGCTTCCACGAGGTTCGCGGCGGTGATCGATCCAGCGGCGACCAGACCGTTGCCGTTGAACACGTTGGCCGCCAGCGAGCCGAGGACGCCCGCCAGCAACACGTCGGCGAAGCGACTGCGGCGCGACAAAAGCAGGGCCGCCACCAGCATGCCATTCGGCGGCCAGAGCGTCGCGACGTTACCGGCCTGTCGGCTGATCGACAGGCCGATCAGCGCGGTGGCGAAGTAACCCGCGGCGAGCAGGAGCACGCGACCCGCCCGCGGGCCGAACGATGGCAACGCGAGATCGCTGTTCGTGACCGGCGCACTCGCGCCCACAACCGGTGTGTTCGACGGCACCGGCGAGAGCGTCTCGCAGGCACGGTTCACGGCGCCCATCCTACCCGCTGTGCGCAACGGAGTATCTGCGCTCCTGCGCGCGATCGACTGCCGCGACACCGGCGGGAACGGTGTGTGGGTTCGCATGCATCGATGCGCGCAACTCCGCGTGGACCGACGCCGCGGTCACGTGCATGCGTTCGGCCGCCAGCCCGGCAAGGGCACGCCTCGACAGGTCACACGCGGCAAAGTGCACCCGATGCCGCGCGGCCTCGATGAACGTCTTTCCGCGATTCGGCAGCTGCATGCCGTCGGTCGACGCAGGGTACACGTTGATCGCGGGCGCTGCGTCCGTCTTCGGGTCGGTGAATCGGCTCCGGTCAGTCATGATGGCGCCATATTTCGCCCACGTTGCATCCGAGAACGCGAACGGCGTCGCCCGGTGCCGAAGGCAGATCACGATCGCGGTGTCGGCTTCGCCGAGCGGATAGCCCTGTCGGCTGGCAACCTGAAAGTTGTTCGCGTACGTCAGCGCTTCACCCGCGCCACGTGGGGAGATCGCGTCGAGGAAGATGCGGTGCCGCCCGGCGATCTGGTCAAACCCGTCGTCCTGCGAATGCCGCGTCAAGATCCACGGCTCAGGCGCGATGTCACGCGTCGCCAGCGGTGTGCCGCCGACGCTGGAGACGGCGGTCCGTGAGACGAGACCGGCAACCGTTCTCGCCAAGAACGAGCGTCGTGGCTCCCGCGGGGAGGAGGATTGGGGTGGCATCGGGCAGCAGGACGGAGACAACGCAGATCGCGGAGGACAGAATGAACGCACCAGACACGCTCCGGCACCAGAGCTTGCCTGCTCGAGGCCCATCCCGTCGTGATCTCCACGTATCATGTGCAGATCAGGTCATGCGCAAATCACAGCGTGTCATCACTGCCAGCGACGTCGATGCGCACCGCGGCGTCTCACCTCCTCGCCGTGGGCTTCGCGGGGAGACGCTCGTCGCCTGCACCCGCCTCGCCTCCCTCCGCGTCCCGCCACGCCGACCCCCTCGGCTCGGGCAGCGCGATCCGCCGCTGCCCCGTCGGCGCGTCCGGCGTCCCGTCGCAGACGCTGATGCGCGTGCGCCGCGACGGCGGGTCGCCGTACCATCGCGCGCGACGGTGCTCGACGCCAATGGCTACCCCGCCATGCCCGACGTCAAGCTCGTGATGCAGCCGGGAACCGCGTGAAATGATCGCGGTGCCGCTCCCGCGTCAGCGCCGACGCCCGCGGCGCGCAGGCGGTGCAGGGACCGGTGCCGCCCGCACGATCTCGATGCGCTCGATCACGTCGCCCTCCTGCACCCGGTCCATCACCTCGAATCCGCTGACCATCGTGGCCATGACGGTGTAGTCGCGATCGAGGCGAACGTTGTCCACGAGGTTGAAGTAGATCTGGCCGTCGCCGGTGTCACGTCCGCGCGTGGAGATTCCGATCGTCCCGCGGGCGTTGCGCGCGAGCCCGAGCTCGTCGCGCATGAATTCGCGGGTCCGCCCGTCGTACTCGTCGGCGCCCGGACTGCCGCCCTGGATCACGAAGTTCGGCACGATGCGATGAAACGTCAGCCCGTCGTACTGCCCCGACTCGGCAAGCTGCGCGAACACCCCGACCGTCACCGGCGCGTCCTCCGTGAGCAGCGACACCGTCATCGTCCCCAACCCGCGCATCGTGATCCGCGCCTGCGCGCCAGCCAGTGCGGCGATGAACGCCGCTGGCGGAATCGGCGGAATCGGCAGCGTCGTGGTGATCGGTACGACGCGCGATCCAGAGCGGGCGCTGAGGATCTTCGCAGCCTGCAGCGCGATGGCGGGATCGCGATCCGCCAGCGCCTCGCGAAGCAACGCAGTGGTGACCGTATCGCTGGTGGTGCCGATCAGCGTCAGGAGCGCGACGCGCGGATCGCGGTTCGTCATGCTCCCGTCGGCCGTCAGGCGCGCGAATGCGGCGGCAATGCGTGGCAGGTGAGGTTGCAGCGCCACGCCGCGGTTCCGGAGCAGCACGGCCGACGCCAGCACCAGCCCGGCATGGTCGCTGCGAAGGCTGCGCACCGCATCGTCCGGTTGCGTGAGTGCGGCGATGATCACATTGGGGTTCGCATCACGAACCAGCCGCGCGAGAGTGGCCGCGTCGCCGAGCCTCCGCGCCGCCGTCGCAGCCGCCACGCGGGCCTGCCACACCGTGTCGTCGGCCATGCGCCGGATCGCGACGAGTGCCTCCGTACTGTCCATCGTCGCCCAGACCAGGGCCGCTGCGCGCAGCCGCCAGCTGCGGCCGGTGCGCACGAGTGGGGCGGCTGCGCTCGCGTCGCATCCCGTGCGCCGGCCGAGCGCTTCGATCGCCGCGAGGGCAACGCCGTCGTCAGGGTCGGCGATGAACGGGACGACGTCCGCGCACCGCGGAGCGAAGCGCACCGCTTCGTAGCGCACCATCGGCGACGAATCACCGGCCGCGGCTGCCGGCGCCTCGCGCGCGATGAGCCGACGCACCTCCGGACGGCGATCGGCGAGGGCCGCCTGCACCAGCTCCGGCGGCGCATGGCGCGCCCGGTTGAGCGTCAGCAGCGCGAGCTGGCGGAAGGTGGCGTCCTCGGTGACGAGGAACGTGCTCGTCAGCAGCGTGAGAGTGATCCCGGCAGGGCGCCGTGTCTCGCCGCCCAGGCGGAAGTACGACTCGAGCCCCCGCGCCGCGCCGATCCGGACCGAGCGGCGATCATCGCGCAGGCCGCGCAGCAGGACCACCTCATCATCCGGCTGCCCGGTGGCCGCGCGGCCGATGGCCTCGTAGATCGTTGCCCGGACGTCCGGCGCACGCTCACGCTGCAGCAGGGCGTGGTACGCATACGGCGCTCGCATCTGCGCCATCGCGCCGACTGCAGCCCGACGAACCCTGGCATCCGCGGCGGTGAGCAGCGGTACCAGCGCCGCGCGCTGCGTCGAATCCTCGAGACGACCGAGTGCGCGTGCGGCCAGTGCGCGTATCGGTGGTGCCCCGATCTTCGTGGCCTGCACCAGCGCCGATGCCCCGGCCGCGCGCGCATGTTCCGCCGCGAGCACGGCTCGAGCGGCCGGTTCCTGTGTGAGCAGAGCAAAAGTGAGAAGCAGCATGCCGCAATTGTATCAGCCTGCCGCAGCCCCTGCCGCCGTCCCGCCGCCTATCGCTTCAATGCCCGCACGGCGTTCGCCGGAAAGTCGGTGAACATGCCGTCCACGCCGGCGGAGAGAAACGCCTGAATCTCTGCGGACGGGTCGCCGCGCCACATCGCCGGGAGAAACGGTGGATCGCTCCGAATGGTCCAGATGTGGACGAGCAGTCCGGCGGCGTGGGCATTGCGCACCAGCGCCGTCGTGACACGCGGTGTGCCGTCCGACGCTGGCGTCAGGATCAGCTCCTTGGCGACCCCGATCCCATCCACGAAGCGGCGCAGCCGCATCAGGCCCGCCGGTGTCTGCATCGACGCGAACGTCACGGCGGCCGAGTCGGGCGGCGACTGCGCCACGTTGACCAGCTGAATGAGGCGGACGGGCGTCATCGGTCGCAGGCGCAGCAGGCTCCGGATCTCGAAGCTCTGGATGAAGACGGGGGCCGTGCGACGATTCCATCCCACGCGGCGCAGCGACGCCACCAGCCGCTCCTCCAACGGCAGCCCGATCCGGCGGAAGTGCGCCGCATGCTTCGTCTCGGGATAGACGCCCACTGGCCGTCCGCGTTCACGACCGAGACGCACCGCCAGATCGAGCACCTCGTCGAACGTCGGCACCTCGAACTGGCCGTCGTACGTGTGACCCCGCGACGCAATCCGCTCACGTGCGCGCAACGTCTTGAGCTCGGCCAGCGTGAGGTCTTCGATCCACCAGCCCGTGACACTGTCGCCGTCGAGCACCTGCGTCCGGCGGCGGTCCGGGAATCTGGCGGCCACATCGGTGGTCCCGCCGATCTCGTTTTCGTGGCGCGCCACCAGCACGCTGTCCTTCGTGCTGACCAGGTCCGGCTCGATGTAGTCGGCCCCCACCTGCACGGCAAGCGCGTAGGCCTCGAGCGTGTGTTCGGGACGATCGCCACTCGCCCCGCGATGCGCGATCACGATCGGCAGTGGTGCGCGGGTCGGCGCATCGAGACGTGGGGCGGCCGACGGCAGCGCCGCCAGCGAGAGGGCGAGTGCAGCGGAGCGCAGGGATGACATGCCTGCATCCTGTCGTGATGCGCAGGTCGGCGCGAGGGGCAACCGCCTCGGGTGACGTGGTCGTGACCAAGCCCCCCGCCGCGTTCCGATCATGGGATTTCGTGGGCCTGCAACGCACGATGCCCGCCGAAGCGGGCACCATGGTCCTGCAGCGACGTTGGGACTACTCGGGGGTCAGGCGACGCTCGCAGGAGTTCATCACGGGCGACCGCGCTGCATTGCGCTCGCGTCGGCGCGGGTCTCGGTCGCAGACAGGCGACCCACCGGCAGTTGATACAGCTGCAGCGCCGTGCTGCGGTCCGCGCCGCTCAGCTCTGCGACTTCCACCCACGGCGCCATGATGTTGCTGGGGTCGTTGGTGTGACCGAGGCCGAGTGCATGCCCGATTTCGTGGAGGGCTACGGCGCGCAGCGCCCGCGGCGTCTGCGCCACGCCGTCGCTCGCGTGCGTGCTGAGCGACACGCGGGCGCGGGTGATCGCGCCGCTTCTGGTGCTCCACCAGACGGTGCGTCCGCTCTCGTCCTGCCCAAGTCGCTCCGCCCACAAAATGTGCAACTCGGCGGCGGCAGAGTCGCTCACCATCGCAAAGCGGACCGGCAGGCCTACACCCGACCACACCTGCAGCGCTTCGGTCGCCATCTGCGGGAAGCTGGCATCCCAGCCGTCGATCGGCGCCGCACTCTGGATCCAGACGCGGATCGGAGCGTCACCGCGGTCGGTCCACCGCCGCACCACCGAGTCGCGCGCGACCAGCAGCTCGGTGAGGTAACTTGGCTCCGTTGCCGCGGCCGGCTCGACGCGTCCACCGGCATTGATGACCGACGCCGTGGCGACGGTGCGTGAGGTCCGGCCGGCAAACGCCGCCGCACCATCCTGCGCTCGTGACATCACCGGCAGCATCAGGCTGACGGCGCACACCAGGAACGACAGTGTTGGACGAATTCGATTCATGTGACCTTGCCGCAGGGCGCTGCATCGCGCGGTGGCGCAGGGGTACCTCTTCTTCGATGTGATGACGAGCCCGACCATTCACGGTAACAAGTGTCGGACTCATCCATTGAGGTCTTAAATGGTTGCACGACAGCAACATACGAAGTTGCCGAAAACGCATGATCACTATCTGGTGTGCGGCATCCATGCTACAATTAAGGCTCAGTCCGCCAGCTCGACACCATCTGTTTCGCCGAACTCTGCCGTGAGCTGTGGCGCGCTCGCCGCAGGACGCTCGTCATGACGGCCGTCTGGACCCCAGACCCCCGGCGCGCCGCCCGTTCGCAGCTCGCGCGATTCCAGCACCTGATGCGCGCATCACACACTGCGGCCGCGGTCGGTGACGACTACACACACCTGCACACGTGGTCGGTGCGCGAGCGTGGCACCTTCTGGCGGGAAGTCGCGAAGTTCTGCGGGGTACGGGCCAGCGATGCCGACGGGCTCGGCGATCCGTTTGGTCCTGCCGGTACCGCGCTCGACCGGATGCAGCCCCCCGGCACCGCCTCGGGACCGCGCTGGTTCCCGAACGCCCGCCTCAACTACGCCGAGCACCTTCTTCGCCACCGGGATGACGCCGTCGCACTGGTTGCGTGGACGGAATGCGGGCGAACGCGTCGCTGGACCTGTCGCGAGCTGTACGACGAGGTGACGCGTGTCGCTCACGGCCTTCGGGCACTCGGCGTGCAGCCGGGCGACCGCGTTGCCGCCGTCATGCCGAACGTCGGCGAGACCGTCATCGCCATGATCGCGGCGACTGCGCTCGGCGCGGTCTGGACGTCATGCTCGCCCGATTTTGGTCACAAGGGCGTTCTCGACCGGTTCGGCCAGGTGGAGCCCGTCGTGCTCATCACCACCGATGGCTACCGCTATGGCGGGCGCGCCTTCGAGACGCTCGCGCGCGCCCGGGAGCTCTGTAACGCGCTGCCGTCGGTGCGCCACCTGATCATCGTGCCCTCGGGCGACGACGCCCCGTCGATCGAGGGCATCCCGCGAGCCGTGGCGTGGCGCGATCTGGGCAGAGGGGTCAGCGATGGCGAATTGCCCGTCGTACGCCTGCCGTTCGATCATCCGCTCTTCATCATGTATTCGTCGGGGACCACGGGCCTGCCGAAGTGCATGGTGCACGGACACGGCGGCACACTCCTGCAGCACGCCAAGGAGCATGTCCTGCACGGCGACCTCACCCGTGACAGCCGCATCTTCTACTACACGACGTGCGGTTGGATGATGTGGAACTGGCTCGTCAGCGCCCTCGTCGTCGGCGCCACGGTCGTGCTTTACGACGGATCGCCGATTCCACCAGGAGAGAAGGGCATCCTCTGGCGGCTCGCCGCCGAGGAACAGGTGACCCACTTCGGCGCCAGCGCCAAGTTTCTCGCCACCGCCGAAAAGCTTGACCAGCGGCCGTCGCGCGACCACGATCTCGCCGCACTGGATGTCATCTTCAGCACCGGCAGTCCGCTGGCGGAGCATTCGTATGACTGGGTCCGGACGGCGATCTCGCCGAGCGTGCGCCTGAGCAGCATCAGTGGCGGCACGGATCTGATCTCGTGCTTTGCGCTCGGTGCGCCGACGCTGCCGGTGTATCGCGGCGAGCTGCAATGCCTCGGGCTCGGCATGGCCGTGGAGGTCTGGGACGCCGACGGCAATCCGGTCATCGGCATGCCCGGAGAACTGGTGTGCACGCGGCCGTTCCCCAGCATGCCGGTGTCGTTCTGGAACGATCCCGATGGCGCCCGCTACCGCGCCGCCTACTTCGAGCACTTCCCGGGCGTGTGGCGCCACGGCGACTGGGCACAGCGTACGGCACACCACGGCCTCGTCATCCTTGGGCGGAGCGATACGACCCTCAACCCGGGTGGCGTGCGGATCGGTACGGCCGAGATCTACCGGCAAGTGGAACAGATGCCGGAGATCCTCGAGAGCCTCGTCATCGGCCAGGAGATCGGCGGCGACGGAACGCCCGACGTGCGCATCGTGCTGTTCGTGCGTCTGCGCGATGGCGTGCTTCTCGACGACACGCTCCGAACGGCCATCAGGACGCGGATCCGCAGCGAGGCCAGCCCGCACCATGTTCCCAAGGTGATTCTCGCCGTCCCCGATCTGCCGCGGACGGTCAGTGGCAAGATCACCGAGCTCGCCGTCCGCGACGTCGTGCACGGACGGCCCGTCCACAACACCGATGCCCTCGCCAACCCCGAGTCGCTCGATCATTTCCGCGCCTTGGCGACCTCACCCGAGCTCTCGCTGCCGGCGCGCTGACGCTCAGGGCACGAGGCCCGCGAGTCCGGCCCGTTCCAAGATGAACGCGTAGTCGAAAGCCACCTCGCGCAACCGTTCGTAGCGGCCGCTGCTGCCGCCGTGCCCCGCGTCCATGTTCATCCGCAGCAGCAGCGGGTTGCCGTCGGTCTTCAGCGCGCGCAGTCGAGCCACCCACTTCGTCGCCTCCCAGTACGGCACGCGGCTGTCATTGATCCCGCTGGTCACGAGCATCGCCGGGTACGCCTTGTGTTCGACGTTCTCGTACGGCGAGTAGCTGCGCATGTACGCATACTCGTCCGGCTTCGACGGGTTGCCCCACTGCTCCCACTCCTGCGCCGTGAGCGGGAGGCTGGCGTCCGACATCGTGTTGATGACATCGACGAACGGCACCGCCGCGACGATCGCCGTGTACAGGTCGGGGCGCATGTTCGCGACCACGCCCATCAGCAGGCCGCCGGCGCTTCCGCCATTGGCCATCATGCGCTCGCGGGACGTGTACCCCTCCGCCACCAGGAACTCGCCGACGTCGATGAAGTCGGTGAAGGTGTTCTTTTTCTTGAGCATCTTGCCATCGTCGTACCAGGCACGCCCCATTTCCTGGCCGCCGCGAATGTGTGCAATGGCATAGATCACCCCGCGGTCGAGCAGCGAGACGCGGTTCGAGCTGAAGGTGGGCTCGGTGTTGGCGCCGTACGACCCGTAGGCGTACTCCAGCAGGGGGCGGCGCCCATCCTTGACCAGCGGCAGGCGATACACGATCGACACGGGCACCATCACCCCGTCCCGCGCCCTGGCCATGCGCCGTTCCACGCCGTACTTCGCCGGATCATAGCCGCCGAGCACCTCGGTCTGCTTCTTGACGGTGCGTTCGCGCGTTCCCATGTGGTAGTCGATCACGGTGGACGGCGTCACCAGTGACGAGTACGTAAAGCGCAGCGAGGGCGACTCGAACATCGGATTCAGCCCCAGCGAGACGCCGTATGCCGCTTCGGGGAAGCTGATGTCATGCGCCGCGCCGCCAGCGAGCGCCGTGACGCGCAGGCGCCGGAGCCCCTGCCGTCGCTCGCTCACGACGGCGAAGTCACGAAAGACGTCGATCCCCTCCACGAACACGTCGTCGCGATGGGCGATCCAGTCCTCCCATCGCGTCAGGTCGGTCGCGTCCTCGCGCACGCGCGCTACCCGGAAGTTGCGGGCACCATCGTTCGTGATGATCCAGAACCAGCCGTTGCCATGCTCCACGTCATACTCGACGCCCGCTCGCCGGGCCGCGATCAGGCGCGCGGCCGACGCCGGCTTCGCGGCATCGATCACGCGCGTCTCGCCCTGCGTGAAGCTGCCGGAGGTGATCGCGATGTAGCGCCCGCTGCGCATCCGCTCGACGCCGACGTTGAACAGCATGTCGGGCTCGTGGAAGACGGCCACGTCGGTGCGGACCGACGTGCCGACCACGTGCCGCCAGACACGGTCACCGCGCTTGGCGCTGTCGGTGCTCATGTAGAAGAGCGTGCGGTTGTCACTGGCCCACGCCAGCCCGAAGCCGAGCTTTTCCTTCCGGTCGCGGCGATAGGCCCCAGTGCGCAAATCCTTCACGCGCAGGGTGAAGTCCTCGTAGCCGGTGGTGTCGACGAGCAGCGCGAGCAGATTGTGATCCGGGCTCACCTCGAAGCCACCGAGGCTGAAGAACTTGCGGCCCTTCGCCTCGGCGTTCTGGTCGAAGATCACCTGCTCGGCAGCATCCAGCGTGCGCAGCTTCCGGCAGTAGATCGGATATGGCTTTCCCTGTTCGGTGCGCGAGTAGTACCAGTACGGCGCGTCGTAGACGGGGACGCTCAGGTCGGTCTCCTTGATGCGTCCGAGCATCTCCGTGTAGAGCGCTTCGCGCAACGGCGCGGTGGCTGCCGTCATCGCCTCGGTATACCGGTTCTCGGCCTCGAGGTGGGCCGTCACTGCCGGGTTCGCCCGGTTGCGGAACCAGCCGTAGTCGTCGGTGAGCCGGTCACCGTGGCGGGTCTCGACCGTCGGCAGCGTGGCGGCGACGGGCGGGGCGGGACGCTGGGCATCGGCCAGCAGCGGGACGAGCAGCGTAGACACGGTGGTCACGGCGCGGAGAAAGGGCGTCATGGGTCTCAGGGGCGGGGAGGGAGGATCCGCAAGCTGGCGCGCGAGCGCACCCGCCGGAAGGTCGTGAGCGTGGCGGCGGCGGCGCGGTGCCGGGCGGCGTGAGGCGACCCGCCGCCGGAACGTCGACGGGCGTGCATCGGTCGAGCGCCGCCCGGCAGGTGGCAGGGAGCGCGCAGAGCAGACCGTGAAGGCACGACACAGCCCCGCCGCCGGACGACTCCCGAGGGGGGCATGGGGAACAGGTCGCCCGGGACGGGGTCGACTCGGTATCTTTGACGCGTGCGAATTCTGCCAGACATGCCACTCCAGTCTTCCCGATGACGGCACCAGCGGCCGCTCCCCCCGGACTCACCACGACCAAGGCTCCCTTCATCGAGGCCGCACAGGCCCGGGGCGAGCTCTACATCGTGCAGCCGTACGACCAGTACTCCGACGCCAACCACGACACCTGGCGTCGGCTGTACGAGCGGATGACACCACGATGGGAGCAGTACGCGAACCCGAAGTTCCTCGATGGCATCCGGACGCTGAATCTCGATCCGCTGCGCGTGCCGCGGCTCGAGGACGTGAACCAGTTCATGTTCCCGCGCACCGGCTTCCGCGCCAAGCCGGTCAGCGGCTACGTACCGGCGTTCCGATTCTTCGACTGCCTGCGGAACCGCGAGTTCCCGACCACCATCACCATCCGTGACGGCGCGCTGCTCGACTATCTCCCCGAGCCCGACATCTTTCATGACATCGGCGGCCACGTGCCGATGCACACCGATGCCGCCTTCGCCGATACGCTGGTCAGCTTTGGCGAGTGTGCACACATCGCTGCCGACATCGTCAAGCGGATCAGTGATCCCGGCGAGCAGATCCGGACGCTGACGTCCATCCAGCAGGCGATGGCGCGCTTCTTCTGGTTCACGATCGAGTTCGGCCTGATGCGTGGCCACGATGCCGGCGAGTGCAAGGTGTATGGCAGCGGCCTGCTGAGCAGCTTCGGCGAGATGCAGCACGCCGTGCAGAGCCCGATCGTGCAGCGCGTCCCGATGCAGCTCGAATGGGTGATCAACCAGTCGTTCGAGATCGACCGGTACCAGCCGCTGCTGTTCGTGGTCAACGACTTCGAGCACCTTTTCGGCGAGGTGCACCGTCTCATCCAGTGGATGAAGGACGGCCGGTTGAACAACGTCGCGTACGGCGAGCCCGCGATCAGCGAGGCGGACCTGCGCAGCTTCCTGGAGGCAGGACACTGATGGCGACCCAGACGCGGCCCGACGACGCGGCCACGATTGACACCTTTCCGATCAACGGCACCGACTACGTCGAGTTCCTGGTCGGCAATGCAAAGCAGGCGGCGCACTTCTACCGTACCACCTTCGGCTACGAGTTGGTCGCCTACCGCGGCCCCGAGACGGGCGAGCGCGAAACCTGTTCCTACGTGCTGCAGCAGAACAAGGTGCGGCTCGTGCTCACGAGCGCGTTCGATCCGGACCACTGGATCAATCGGCATGTGCGGCAACACGGCGACGGCGTGAAGGACATCGCGCTCTGGGTGGACGATGCGCGAGAGATGTACAGGCTCGCGCTCGAGCGAGGCGCGACGTCGTGGGCCGAGCCACAGGTGCGCGAGGATGCGCATGGTCGCGTCGTCACCGCCGCCATCTGCACCTACGGCGATACCATCCACACCCTCGTCGAGCGCAGCGACTACACCGGGATCTTCCTCCCCGGCTTCCAGGCGCGTGCCTCGGAACTCGTCACCACGCCGGTCGGCGTCCAGTACGTGGACCACTGCGTCGGTAACGTCGAACTCGGCAAGATGGACACATGGGTCAGGTTCTACGAGGACGTGATGGGCTTCCGCAACCTCATCACCTTCGATGACAAGGACATCAGCACCGAATACTCGTCGCTCATGTCGAAGGTCGTCGCCAGCGGGAACGACCGCATCAAGTTCCCGATCAACGAGCCGGCCGCCGGCAAGAAGAAGAGCCAGATCGACGAATACCTCGAGTTTTATCGCGGTGCCGGCGTGCAGCATCTGGCCCTCGCGACCGATGACATCGTGCGCACCGTCTCGGAGCTCAAGGGACGCGGCGTGGAGTTCCTCAAGGTGCCGACGACGTACTACGACACGCTGCTCGACCGCGTCGGCCACATCGACGAAGATCTGGCACCGCTGAAGGAGCTCGGCATCCTCGTCGACCGCGATCCTGATGGCTACCTGCTGCAGATCTTCACCAAGCCGGTGCAGGATCGCCCCACGGTCTTCTACGAGATCATCCAGCGCAAGGGCGCCCGCAGCTTCGGCAAGGGCAACTTCAAGGCACTGTTCGAGGCGATCGAGCGCGAGCAGGAACTGCGCGGCAACCTCTGAGAGCGATGCGCATGCCGCGTCGAGGCGCAGCGTGACCAGTCCGGCCACCGCGAGTGTGCCGCGATTGAGCGCGCTGCGCCTCGTCTCGTTCGTGCCCGCGGCACGCGATGCGGTACACGTCGGCCTGCTCACTCCCGATGCGCAGCACGTCATCGACCTCGCGCCACTCGGTGTGACCGACGCCCTCGACGCGATCGACCAGCTCGACATGCTCCGTCGGGCAGCCGGCGCCATCGTGCATGGCGATGCGCGCCTCGCGCTCCCACTCCAGGGGCTGCACCTCGTGGCCCCGATTCCGCTCGTGCGCACCGTGGTGCAGGACGGTGCCGCTGCCGCCCCGCGCTTTCTCGACCCGGCCACGCTGCATGGCCCCGGCGGGCACATCAGCCGCGCCGAGGCCGCCACTGCCGTCGTGGGCCTCGGTGCCGTGCTTGGCCGCACCCTTGCTGCCCGGGCTGGTGTCACGGACGAACCGAGCGACGACGAGCTGCAAGCGGCGCTGATCGGCAGCGTCCTCGTGCTCGGTTGCACGGGCGTCGGCGATGACGGTTTGCCGGCGCGCATCCCCATCGCACTCGGCCCGTACCTCGCCGTCCCACGGCGCCGTCCGGATTCGCTCCGCTGCACCTGGGTGGCCCCGCTGGCACCGCACGCCGTGCCGGACCTGCGGCAGATGTGCGCGGCCCCCGACGACGCCGCGGTGCTGGCGCTGGCGCGCCGCGCGCTCCAGTCGCACACGCTGCGGCCCGGTGATGTCCTCACCATCTTTCCTGATGTCCCCG
>Ga0105045_10002458_pt1 | contig 15644 bp, 9 predicted proteins | sample MAT02_FD_78089 | JGI IMG/M metagenome (GOLD analysis project Ga0105045, IMG submission 78089) | Freshwater microbial communities from Lake Fryxell liftoff mats and glacier meltwater in Antarctica - MAT-02 (megahit assembly) | ecosystem: Environmental > Aquatic > Freshwater > Ice > Liftoff...
AATAATCGTAGTTTTCGCAGTTCTTGACGCGAATCCATTCCTTCCATCGGCTGAATATCGACCGACAAAGCTCGGTCGTAACCGACTCGCTGAAGCTGCGTGATCAGTCTTCCATATTCAATTTCACCCTGCCCAACGCGGACTTGAATCTGATCCTTTTTGGAGTCTCGCAAGTGGACGTGGAAAACGTTTTTGATGAGGCGATCGTAGTTTTTATTGCGGTTAGGGCTGCAGTGGTACTGGCTAGGATCAAGTGCCAACCCTAAACCAGGCACATAGTCGCAAATATTTTTGACGGTGTCTGGATCTTCACTCAGTCGACCGATCTGGCTTCGCATTCCAACGCGGACGCCATGCTCTTCGCCAAGTTCGACAAGTCGCTTTAAATGCTCGATTTCCTCGTTAAATGGCGTTCCCTGCGGAGCACTCGGAACGCTCAGCGTCACGACCTTGGTTGCTTTGGCGAGCTGGCAAACCAACTTAAATCGGTCGTAGTGGACTTGGCCGGTAGAGTTTAGACGGACATCGTAGTTGCTGATGTCCAATCGATGCGTATCCCGCACCAACCGAAGCGTTTCAGCAAAATCGACTTCTAGTCGATCTGACGGGAGCTGCTCGGAATCGTCGTGAATCGCGATCTCGACACACGTAAATTCAAGGTCGATAAGAAGCTCTATCACCTCAGGAATCGGAACCTGGGGAAAACATGCGGTCGTGGCTGCAACTAACACGGATGAGAGTACTCCAATCGGGCGTGATACTGTATTGATTCCTACAGAGGATAGCCTTAAATCGCCTTTCGACACAAGAAGGCTAATCTCCTTTCATTCCTACTCTCGCCGCAAGTCTAGCGTAAGAGGGAAGTCCGGATTCGGCCTAGCAATACGCCCAACGAGCGGGCCTGGCGTGTGGCCGTTAGGCCAGAAGCGGGAGGCTCGACGGGCTTCGGCTTCCAGCGCATTTACCGGAAACACGTCGTACGAACGCCCGCCGGGGTGCGATACGTGATAGGAGCATCCTCCGACGGCTCGCCCAGCTCGCGTGTCGACCAAGTCGAGCACAAGGGGTGTGTGAACGGGAATCGTTGGGTGCAAGCACGAAGGGGGTTGCCAGGCTCTGAATCGAATTCCACAGACATATTGTCCAGGAATACGTGTCCCCTGCAGGGGACAAACGATGCCATTGACTAGGACTTGATGGCGTTTCGGATCGTAGTTAGATGTTTTTACTTGAAGTCGCTCGATGGACGAATCGACGAATCGTACCGTCCCTCCCCCACCCGGCTCTTCACCCAGCACGTACCAGGGCTCTATCGCTTGACGCATTTCAATTCCAACTCCGTCGTACTCCACATGACCAATCGGAGGCAAACGAAACTCGACATGCGGTTTAAACCATGCAGAATCCCAAGGCATCCCGGCTCGCTGCAGATCGGAAATGATTTCCGTGAGATCCTCTTCCAAAAAGTGAGGCAGTAAGAACTGGTCATGGAGGTGCGTGTCCCAGCGTGAAAGTGGAACTGTGTATGGTTCGCGCCAGAACATCGCGATCAAAGAACGAATCATCAACTGAGTCGATAGGCTCATCTGTGGATGAGGCGGCATCTCAAAAGCGCGAAGCTCTACCAAGCCTAGACGTCCCGTACTGCTGTCGGGCGAACAGAGTTTATCAATACAAATTTCTGCTCGGTGAGTATTCCCCGTCAGGTCCGTTAGAAGGTTCCTAAGTACCCGATCGACTAACCAAACAGGGGCATTTTCGCCTCGTTTCGGCAAAATATCCATTGCCAGTTGAAGTTCGTAGGTCGCGTCTTTTCGGCCTTCATCAGGCCGTGGTGACTGGCTGGTAGGTCCGACGAATCGACCGCTAAAAAGGTACGATAGCGCAGGATGGTTGATCCAGTAGGAAACCATGCTTCGAAGCAAATCCGGGCGTCGCAAGAACGGGCTATCAGCAGGCGTCGGTCCACCCATGACGATATGGTTGCCACCACCAGTACCCGTGTGCTTGCCATCCAAGTCGAATTTCTCAGTTCCTAATCTCGAATGCTTTGCATCGTCGTAAACTCCTTCGACGACTTGCTTTAGCTCATGCCAATTCGACGCGGGCTGGACATTCACTTCGATGACGCCCGGGTCCGGGGTGACCTTAAGGACCTTCAGACGATAATCTGTCGGCGGCATGTAGCCTTCCAAAACGATCGGCATCCGCAATTCGCCGGCTGTCTTTTCTAACGCCCACAGCAATTCGACGTAGTCTTCGAGCGACTCGGTCGGAGGCATGAAAATGTATATTTTCCCTTCGCGAGCTTCGATACACATGGCTGTTCGGTGTACCGGTTTGTCACCGATGTCCTTGGGGTACTCCGGCAGATCCAAATCCTCAGGGTCCTTCAGAACGTCGTAAGAGACGCCGCCCGCTTCTCTGTTTCTTTTCTCATCTGGTTTCTTCTTGTCGGGTTTCTTCTTGTCGGGTTTGGCCTTTCCACCAGGAACTTGCTGAACGAGTTGGGGAGGCGTTGGGAGTGGCTGTCGGCCCAAGAACGGGTCGTCAGGCACCCAATCCAATGGATCGGCTTGTCCAGTATACGGTAGTGTGTCCAGAGGCAACCTCAATCCAACAGGCGAGTCGCCTGGGATGAGAAACAGCTTTTCAGGTCGTACCGGCCACGGGCCGCTGCTCCATTTGTATCTAGGTTTCTTCGCGTCTGGAGAAGCCGCTTGAGATTGCTCCCACTGTCGCCTGAGCGGCATCACCAGGCCGACGGGTTTGCTGACTCCGTGGGTAAACACTTTCGCCAAACGAGCCCTTTCCTCGGGGTCCTCGACCTTGGAGTCGAGCGGACTGACGTTGATTGGCAGTCGCTGCTCCTTCCACATGTAGTACATCACGTCTTCGTATGCGGGCATCAGCCAATGCGGCTCAACACCAAGATTTTCCGCCAATTTCATTGCGAAACGCTTGCAAGCTTTGTACTCGAATCCGTAGCTTCGCGATTCGTCCGCAATCAGCGTTTCGTCTTGCCAAAGCGGCTCTCCATCCGCTCGCCAGTAGCAAGCCATCGCCCAGCGCGGCAACTGTTCCCCCGGATACCATTTGCCCTGACCGTAATGGAGCAGCCCACCCGGAGCGAATCGTGTTCTAAGCCGTTTAAGTAGTTCGGCAGAGAGCTTCCGTTTGTGAGGGCCAACGGCGGCCGAGTTCCATTCCGCACCTTCCATATCATCAATGGATACAAAAGTAGGCTCGCCACCAAAAGTCAGTCGAACATCATCGGCCATCAACTGGGCGTCGACGGCTTCACCGAGTGCATCGATCGAGTCCCATTGTTGATCGCTATAGGGTTTCGTCGTACGCGGATCTTCATGAATTCGAGTCACCTTCATCTCGAAACTGAACTCCGAATCGCACATTTCGATCGCCCCGCTAATGGGAGCGGCGGTCAGAGGCTCGGGGGAGCAAGCGAGCGGCAAATGGCCTTCGCCACAAAACAGACCGCTCGTCGGATCCATCCCGATCCAACCTGCCCCTGGTAGGTAAACCTCGGTCCATGCGTGCAAGTCCGTGAAGTCAACGGACGGTCCACTTGGTCCATCGAGCGACTTTTGGTCGGAGGCCAGTTGCACCAAATAACCTGAAGCAAATCTAGCCGCAAAACCAAGCCGTCGAAGAATGTTGACCAAGAGCCAGCCGGTATCCCGACAGGATCCAAGCATTTTCTCAAGAGTTTCTTCGGGCGTTTGAACCCCAGGTTCCAGCCGAACCGTGTACTTGATCTCACTTTGAAGCCGCTGATTCAGGTCGATCAGATAGGGAATCGTGCCAATTTTACCTTCCGGAACCGATGCGACCCAAGCGTCAAACTTCGGACCTGTCATCTTTGGATCGAGCCGCATAAACGGTAGCAACTCGCCTTTCAACCATTCCTCGTACTCAAACGGAGCAAAATCAGCGTACTCCTCCAGGAAAAAGTCGAACGGATTAATGCTCGACATATCTGTCACGAGATCGACAGTGACTTCAAACTTGTTGGTCGGCTTGTTAAATACAAGTCGAGCGAGGTAATTCCCTTGGGGATCTTGCTGCCAATTGCAGAAATGCTCTTTCGGCTCCACTTTCAGGGAGTAACTCAAAACGGGCGTCCTGCAGTGAGGAGCCGGCCGAAGTCGAACCGTTTGGGGGCCCAAATTGATTAGTTTGGAATACTCGTAAGTTGTCCGATGATGCAAAGCGACGCGAATGGCCATACGAAAATGCTGCGAACTGGGGGGCTGGACCAAATAAGACTTGTGATGTCGTGAGAGGAGCAAACAAGGTTAACCAGTACAACCTAGTAATGAAAGTATGCAAATCAACATAGTCGGCTGAAAACACAAATGCGAGTCGGCGTAACTCCCTCATTCGCCCAACCTCAAATCGGCAATGACGCTCGTAGCAGAAGTTGTGAGACTTCTGAATAACCCAATTTTTTATAAGCACATCTCACCCCTGCCGAATTCGGTGCGGCCGAAACGGTCCTAGGAATTCTTCCTTAGCTTCGTTCGACCCTGCCGGCGTGTGGCCAGATGAAACGTTGTTTTTACTGAGAGCCATAGCTACGGGTTCCCCCGGTGAAACAGCCAATTTAAAAATCCACTTAATACAGTCGCCGCGTGTCACGCGTGGCTATCGCCCAATGACTCAGTTGTCTGCCTGAAAGGCAGTGAGTGTTCCGATTGAGGTTGAGCTGAAAAGCAAAAAACTGCTAACGTGCCGTCGATTCGGTCCTGAGTGCATCTTGTTCCGACGACGCTAATTCAGCCCCCGAGAGAGGAAACAGCCCGGTCGCATGGAAGTCGACGGTTGTTTAAAAAACCGGTACCAAAGCTTACCCATTGAAGCGATAGGAGTCCTATTACTTGCTTCTTGCCTGGTATTAGTAAGCGGCTGCGCGGCGCAGAAATTCGTGACGCTCCGCGAGAATCCCATGAATCCGCTGACGGCACAGCTCAATCTGATTTCCAAATCGGGGCCTCAAGTAAGCTCCCGCACGGAGACACTGCTACATCACTACGCTCTTCAAGAACTTTACAAACGCGAGCCAGATGCCTGCCTGAATCAATTGCAGGACTTGACCGTCCACGAGAAGGGAGCCGAAAAGGTCTATGCCGTCGCCGAACTGGCTTACATCTTGGGTGTTCGGGCTGAGAAGTCCAAGAACCTCAGCAAAGCGCTCGACATGTACTCCGTTGCGGTCAGTAACGCTTACATTTATCTTTTCTGTTCGGAATTGGACTATACTCGAAACCCGTACGATCCCCAGTTTCGTGGCGCCTGCGATGTTTACAACTCGGCGCTCGAATCCTCCTTACGCCTTGTAAACCGACGCGGCGGTTTGAAGCCAGGAAACATCTACCGGATCGAAACTGCCGAGCGACAGTACGGGGTTCAAGTCGTTTCCACCGGTGGTTGGCATGATGAGGACTTTGACCGATTCGAGTTTTGTAGTGATTACAAGGTCCAGGGACTCGATACAACGAACGTTGGCTACGGGATCGGCGTTCCGCTCATTGCGGTCCGCAAAAAGCATAAGGGTGCCGACAACGCGGAGGCTTACTATCCGGATGGCCTCTCGTTCCCTGTCACCGCCGTACTACGCGTGACTTCGCCCAGCGTTCGACCGCAGAACTCCTCGTCACATCGCTATCCTTGTGTGCTGGAGCTCCATGACCCCTTAGTCGCGACCGATATTCGACTGGTCGAGCGACGCGTTCCACTTCAAAGCGACCTCAGCACTCCTCTAGGGTTCTTCTTGGACAACCCGCAGTTTCGCGAGCAGACCAACGGCACCCTCGGCCTGCTAAACCCCAACAAAGTCGAAAATCTCCGCGGCATTTACATGCTGGAGCCGTACGACCCCCATCGTATTCCGGTGGTGATGGTCCACGGACTATGGTCTAGCCCTTTAACATGGATGCCGATGTTTAATGACCTAAGAAGCTTCGAGGAACTGCGTCAGAATTACCAGTTTTGGTTCTACCAATATCCCACCGGTCAACCCTTTTGGATCAGCTCGACTCAAATGCGATCTGATCTTGCCGACTTACGTGCAAGGCTCGACCCAGAAAAGCAACACCTCAGTATGGACTACATGGTTCTAGTCGGTCACAGCATGGGCGGACTGGTCAGTCGTATGCAAACCCTCCAAAGTGGCGACGAGTTTTGGCATGCAGTGAGCGACAAACCATTTTCGGAAGTTCATGGCAGCGAACAAGAAGTGACGTCTCTTGAGAAAGCGTTGTTCTTCGAGCCCAATCCGTCCGTTCGCCGAGTCGTCACGATCGGGACGCCCCACCGTGGTAGTGAGTTCGCAAACGATGCGACGCGTTGGCTTAGCCGCAAGGTCATCAAGCTGCCGCAGTCCGTCACGGACGCCGGCAACAGTATTGTGCGTCAAAACCCGAACGTCTTCCGTGACACCGAACTCCTGACCGTAAACACGAGCATCGACTCGCTTTCGCCTGAGTCGCCCATCTTCCCTGCGATGCTACGAGCCGCCCGCGCACCGTGGGTTCGATACAACAACATCGTCGGCCTTCAGACGGATGAAGGCTTCTTCAAAAAACTACACTCACCAGGCGACGGAGTAGTCGATCTCAACAGCGCCCATCTCGAAGATGTTTCCGACGAAATCGTCGTCGAATCGGCTCACCAAGACATCCATCGAAAACCACGTGCCATCTTAGAAGTCCGACGAATTCTTCAAGAACATCTGGAAACAGTCGCAAAAGAAAATCGAATCGCAAGGCAGCCAGCAGTTAATTATCTGCACGGGAAAACCAAGCCTGCTAAAAGTCGCGTTGTAACTGCCGCTTCCTACCAACCCCCGGAGGTTCAACGAGCCTCGCACGTCGGCCCTTCACGAAACTCCAAACGAACAACCATCCTTCCACCTCAAGTCGTTCCGGCCATCCACGCCACTCCGAAGTCAACTCAAAAAGTCCCTGACGATTTGTTCGACGAACCACTTTGGCCAGCACCCTAGGCGAGCAGGCCTAATAAATATGCCATAAATCGAAGCCTCCCGCTCCCTGGAAGAACCACTTTGCAACTAACCAGTAGGTGAGCTATGGCCTCTGCCATCGCAACGATGCAACGTATTCATAGAGCGTATTCAAAGCCACTGGGCGACTTGCTTAGCATAATAAGAAATGATTGCCGAGGCTCCGGCTCGTTTCATCCCGAGAAGGCTTTCCAGGACGACACTCTTCTCTTCCAGCCATCCTCGTTCGGATGCTGCTTTGAGCATCGCATACTCGCCTGAAACTTGGTAAACGACGACGGGAACTTGGAATGTTTGCCGAATGCGTTGAACAATGTCCAAGTAAGGCATGCCTGGTTTTACCATGACCATATCTGCTCCTTCTTGTAGATCCAAAGCGACTTCGTGGATCGCTTCGTCGCTCATTCCGGGGTGCATCTGGTAGGTTTTCTTGTCGCCGCCGTTTAGGTTTTTTGCTGAACCGACTGCGTCACGAAACGGACCATAAAAGGCCGACGCGTACTTGGCTGCATAAGAGAGAATTCCGGCGTCGTGATAGCCATTTGCGTCCAGTGCCATACGAATCGCCCCAATCCTGCCATCCATCATGTCGGAGGGGGCCAGCACATCACACCCAGCAGACGCTTGGACGATCGCTTGTTGGCAAAGCACTTTGATTGTTTCATCGTTCAACACATATCCGTCACGAACTAACCCGTCTTGACCATGTGTCGTGTAGGGATCGAGCGCGACATCACAGATGATACCCAACCGATCGCCGACGACTTGACGAATCGCGCGGGTCGTTCTGCAAATCAAATTATCTGGATTGGTTGCTTCTTCGCCGTTAGGCGATTTTAGGTTCTGTGGCGTCACCGGGAAAAGCGCCACGGCGGGAATGCCTAGGGAGACAGCTAGCTCTGCTTGCGCAACGATCGATTCGACCGAACATCGAGAAACACCCGGCATCGAGGAGATGCTTTCTTCAACCGAGCCTTCTGGCAGCACGAATAGGGGCCAAATCAAGTCGTCAACGCTTAGCGAATTCTCCTGGATCACTCTACGAATCCACGGACTTCTTCGCAAGCGTCGCATTCGAGTCGCAGGGTACGGGCCTCGAGCGGATGGAAAGGTCGACAAAATAAGCTCTTTTCTCTCTGAGGCAAACGGAAGATTGTAAACGTTTTATACCCTAAAAGTTGAATCCGCCAAAGTCACTTCACTCACTCGCGTCCTTCCGCTAATTCTAAATGAGCAGTTTATTTGTGGACGATCCTTAACCAATGCTTTAGGCGGGACTGTCTATTGATACTTCTGTGTATACTAGAATCCCACTCGGTAGTTGTCTCCGTGCCAATCAACGTCGTTTCTTGGAGTATGTTCCTATGATTTTCAAGTCCTCTCTGACTCAATCGATCTGTTCTGCCTTAATTTTTTCCTTTGCTATCGCAAGCTATATGCCTAATTTGGGCTCGTCGCCGATACTAGCGGAGGATACCAAGTCGCCGGTCATTCGCCACGAAGGGGACGCAAGCGTGAAGATACCCGATCTCAAGGCATCTGATTGGAAAGTGCTCTTTGACGGTAAGGATCTTACGGGTTGGATTCAAAAGAATGGTTGGGCCGTTTACCGCATTATCGACGGGACGATTCAGGGAACGACTAGTGAGAAAAGCCCCAATTCATTTCTATGTACTGCAGATAGCTACGGAGATTTTGAATTTGCGTTTGAAGTGAAATGCGATCCGCGATTAAATTCTGGGGTCCAAATCCGATCGGCTAGTGATCCTAACAAAGAAGGGGGGCACGTCTATGGTCCCCAAATTGAGATTGCGACACAGGTATCAGGCTACATCTACGGCGAAGCAACTGGTCGCGGTTGGCTAAGTCCTTCGCAAGCACAGCACAACCATTTTAAGAACGAAGACTGGAACCAGTATTTTGTTCGCGCATCTGGGAAGCGTTTGCAAACGTGGATCAACGGTCACCTCATCGAGGACATCACCGACTCGGTCGGAGCGGATTCTGGTGTTATTGGTCTGCAAGTTCATTCGATCAGTCCTAGTGAAGGCCCCTACCAAGTACAGTGGCGAAATATCCGCATCCGACGCCTGTAAGTTGGACAATTTTTAGTCGCCATTTCCTTGCCAGCTTTCGAGGATAAGATAGAAGCACGACTCTTAAGAATTCGGTGGGCGTTGGGGTGTTTTTGTTGAATCGCTTTGCTTCAGAAGTCTTTTGACCTCTGCTACATGCGAAATAGCCATCGAATGGAATTGCGGATTGGGTTGTGCCAAGTTTTGGATTGGGTTTTGGATTGGGTTTTGGATTGGGTTTTGGATTGGGTTTTGGATTGGAGTTGGTAAATTACGATGAGACGAATTTTCTTACTGGCGACTATTTCAGTTGCGTTAGCTGCTTGTTCAAAGACCGTCAATGCTGTCGCCCAAGAAGCTTCTGGCCAAGTCGTTACGTCTGGAGAAGTCAAGACGGTCGATCGGCAAGCGATGATCGCTCGCGCCGTTGACTTTCTTCGCGTGCGAGGTCAGGCGGAGGATGGGTCCTTTAGCAAACAAAGTGGACTGGGTGTTACCGCGCTTGTCACTGCGGGACTTCTTGCTGTCGATGTTTCGCGAGAAGATCCAATGGTAGCGAAATCTTTGAAATATTTGCAAAGCTTTCGCCAGAAGGATGGTGGAATCTACGCCCCGAACTCCAAACACAGCAACTACGAAACATGCTTAACAATCATGGCTTTGGTGAAGGCCAACAAGGACGGTCGATACGATGAAACTCTCCAAGGAGCTGAAGCCTACATCAAGAAGATGCAGTGGGACGAAGATGAAGGACTGAAGTCGGATGATACGGCGTTCGGTGGAGCGGGATACGGTAGCAAGTCGCGTCCTGATCTTTCGAACACTGCATTTCTTTTAGATGCGTTGACTAGTTTGGGAAGAGACGGAAATGACGAGGCCGTAAAGCGAGCACTAGTCTTTGTCTCGCGATGTCAAAATCGCGCCTCAGGCGATAACCCGACTCCTTTCGCATCCAAAGTCGACGACGGGGGGTTCTACTACACGCCTGCTGCCGGTGGTGACAGCATGGCAGGCAAAACAGAAAACGGCGGGTTGCGATCCTATGCATCGATGACTTATGCAGGTCTTAAAAGCATGATCTACGCCGGAGTCAAAAAAGACGATGCCCGTGTCCTCGCAGCGAAGCAGTTCCTGTCGCAGAACTATTCTTTGACATCGAACCCGGGGATGGGCTCTTCCGGGCTTTACTACTACTATCAAACGATGGCAAAGGCATTAAGTGCGCTCGGGGCCGATACCTTTGAAACCAAAGATGGTGCAAAGCCTTGGAAATCGGAGATCCTTGCCACCTTGGCGGAATCTCAGAATGAGGATGGTTCCTGGGTCAACCCCGACCCACGGTGGCTCGAAGGTGATACGAGTTTAGTTACCGGCTACGCGTTGCTGACACTTTCTTTTCTAAAGTGAGACCCTAGTTACTTGGCACGCCATCAAGATTTTCCTTTTGGCGATTGCGATAACAGATCAAAACGATTCGAATCAAATCGTATGGTATCTTGCCATCCATGTGATCGAATAGTGGCCTCAAACGATCGGTTACTTTTGTCTCGACGATCGCGGATTCAATCTCGGCGGATTCCGCTGCGGACACCCACAGGGAAGGGTTGGTGATTGATTCCATCTGAAGGTAATCGTGTAAGTAGCCGTGAACGGTAGAACGGGCGCGACCGGTCTTGTCGCATACTTCATCGATGGACATACCCGCTTTCCAAAAAGGAAACGACAATAGCGATGAAGATGTAGTTTTCGGTTTTTCGCTGGAATCTGAACTGCGATCGGAAGGCTTGGCCGGCGCGAGGTTGGCGGATGATTCTTCAATATCCATTTCAATGTTCATCGATTTGCAAAAATCAATGGTTGCATCGATAAAAATCTGGCCGAGGTCTAGGAGCTTCCGCTCCCCAACTCCAGGTAGCTCGGAGAACACCGCTAGCGAGCTCGGTCTTCGGCGAGCGATCTCTCGCAGGGTCGTGTCACCAAACACCACAAACGCGGGAACTTGTCGTTCGCTCGCCAGTCGGCTTCGTAGTCCTCGAAGCATCTCAAATACCCGTCGATCAACTCCATCCCAAGAGTCATTGGGCTGGGATCGAGAGTCACTGGGTGAATCGACAGGTCGGGACAGCCTAATATTGGCGTCGCCTTTCAACAGTTGCTTACCTGTCGGTGTTATTACCAGCGTCGCGTACTGATCCGATGATCTTGCAAGAAAGCCTTGTGCAATGATCTGATCCGTCCAGCCTTTGACGGTTGCAATCGGATACTCACGCAAGAGTCCGTGCGTGCTCAGCTTGTCATGCCCAAGTTGGACGATGCGAGGCTCTTTGGCCGCCGTCAAAACTTTGGCAGTGTAATCGATGCCGTATCGTTGGTTGAGTCGTACGATGCAGGATAAAATCATTTGAGCAAGGCGTAGCGAATCCTCCAAGACATCGATTTCGCTTAAGCACACATCACATGCGCCGCAGTTATCGCCCGGGAGTTCCTGCCCAAAGTAGCGAACCAGCATTTGATGTCGGCAGCTTGGAGTTGTGCAGTAGTCGCGAATGGTATCCAGCGATCGGATCTGCGCTTCTAGGTTTTCTGGAGATGTACTGTTGCTAGAAAGCATTTTCGTCCACGTGATGATATCGCCACCGCTATAATAAAGAGTACAGTCCGCTTCCAGTCCGTCGCGTCCCGCCCGACCACTCTCCTGTTGATAGTGCTCTAACGATTTGGGGGTTCCTGCGTGAATGACGTAGCGGACATCGGGCTTATCGATCCCCATACCGAATGCGACAGTGGCGACGATGACATCGCATCGATCTTGTAAAAAGGCTTCTTGGTTAGACTTGCGATCGTGATCGCTAAGGCCAGCGTGGTAAGGCAAAGCTCGAATGCCAAGTGCATTGAGTCCTGTCGCGACGCGTTCCACCTCTTTACGCGAAATACAGTAAACAACTCCCGATTCGCCCGGCCGGCTGCGAACTAGATTGCAGACCTGTTCAAAACGACCTTTCACGGGCAAGACTCGATAGGTCAAATTGGGACGGTCAAAGTTCCCAACCAAAATTCTCGGGTTGTCGAGTTTTAATTGTATCGCAATATCGGTGCGGACCTTTTCAGAAGCTGTCGCGGTATAGGCGTGTATGCCAACGCCAGGGAAGTGCGTCTTGAGCATTCCCAGCATCCGGTACTCGGGCCGAAAGTCGTGCCCCCAAGCGCTAATGCAATGTGCTTCGTCGATAGCGAGCATGGAAACGTTACTTCGCTTGAGGTAAGCAATCATGGCATCCAATGCAAGGCGTTCGGGCGCAACATAAAGAAGCTTCAAGCGGCCTTCCCTGATTAGCGCGTCGACCTGTCGCTTGTCGGATGGCGTCATGGAGCTGTTCAATTGAGCGGCTTCTACCCCACATTCGCGAAGTGTGTCGACCTGGTCTTTCATCAACGAGATAAGCGGCGAAACAACAATTGTTAAACCTGGATGGCAGACGGCTGGGACTTGAAAACAGAGTGACTTGCCACCTCCAGTTGGTAATATTACTACGCTATCTTGATGGTCAAGACCGCACTCCATCGCTTCGTGTTGCAGTGGGCGAAACGCATCGTAACCCCAGTAATGCTTCATTGCCGAGCGAAGGTTAAGCTTGTTGGGTTGCTTCGTCGCGTTGTGCAACAACATCGCTCAGTCTCCATGATTTCATTTTCGAACCCCTTTTCTAATCGAACGCCTGCTTTATTCGAAGAATCTCTCGCAAACAGAGTGTACAAAAAAACACTGTGCTTGCAATCGGTGCCTTGCAGCTTTCCCGATTTAACCCATACATTCCTCGCTGGAACGGTAAACCTTTCGCGAAAATCGCCTGCGACAAAATCGTCGGAAACGGCAAAAGGGGGATGACTACCCTCCCTACAGGCTACCAGTCAGCCATTAGCCCCTATTGAATAGCACTCACAGGACCTCAGAAAAACATTGAACTTATCAGTCCCGATAGTCGTCTTTAAAGGTATCCGACAAACAGCGAAACACCCCTCTGGTCTTCGGGTTTAAAAGTCGATTAAGGTGATATGGTCCATCGCCTCATTACGGTAACAGTTGCTGTAGTGTTACTAAGTATGTGTGAGATATCGTGAAACGAAAGACTAAGAACACATTTCATTTGAGATCAACGCGGCTCGTTGACTACCGGCTTCTCGGTTTGACCTGGGGTGAGTCGGATGTCATCAAGATTCGAGATTCCGTGACCGCATCGGCACATGGGAAAACGAAGAAGCATAAATCGCTTGGAATAGATCCTAGTCCTGATCATAAAGCAAAAGTCGCCTTGGCAGGTTACCGATTGCTGGACCCGCGGTTTCGGCGAGAGTTGTTCGATCGTGTGCAGCTTAGTTTTTTGATTTATCGCGAGTTCGATGAACAACCACACGACAAACATGGGCGAAATCGAATTCCTCTGATTTCGGCGGAAGCTTTTCCAGTGACAACCGAATCGAAATCAACTCGGGTTAGCGTCGTTGCTAACGAGAGTACAGTTGGGGTCGAAGCCGAAGCGCTCGCAGACGATTCACGGTTAATCGACCTTGATTCCGACTTTGATATCAGTGAGCTATCAACCCTCAACGCTGAAGACTTACAAGATTCGTCGCTTGAGGATGCTCGAGAGATCGTTCGAATGATTCACGCATCCGAATTGAAAGACCGGAACGATTCTGTTAGTACTCATGTGGCTGTTTCCAGGTGGCTCCATGCCGCCATGAACGCGACTTTTCAGGTCGCGTTGACCGTTAGCAAAAAAACACTCTCGGCGACTTTTCAAGGCAAGGGGGCTTGGTATGTCGCTCCGTCGGACAAACCAGACCAGCTCTCGACGCGCAAGTAAACATCAGGATGGTTTTGGACGCATTCACATTCTTAACATCCGTACCATACTTAGGACTTCAAGGATTATTGGAAGGCTGAAGACGATGATCATCAGCCATGCTGTGTACCACCACCACGGTTTTTGACGCTTGGTTGTGTCATCTTTATTCCCGAACTCATCTGCAACAAATTCCTCATAGCTGAAATCGTTTTCAGAAGCATCATAGCCGCCGGACTCTGCGGCCAAGTGCGATTCATCTGGCTCGCTATCATCGCGAGAGAGGCTTTTACTGGGGTGGAGTATTTGTGGTGACCGGTTGCAGTGTAGGCAGGTAGGAGCCGTAGTGGCAACTCGCTTACCACAGTTTGGACAATCCATGAATTCAAGTTGATTGGGCATTCATTCTCCGTATAAGCCCCGTTTATTCCGTAGATCGCGCCCTGCTCCGCTGTGTTTATCTCTAACCCACTTTATCTCTAACCCACTTTATCTCTAACCCAAGGCCTTGCTTCGATTGCTTGCGGCGAGGATTGCATCGATCATTGCTGATCGGAACCCACGTTGCTCGAGAACTGCAAGGGCAGCGATGGTCGTTCCCGCTGGGCTGGTGACTTGGTCCTTCAGTACCGCGGGGTGGAGACCTGTTTCTTTCACCATTTTGGCAGTTCCGAGCACTGTCTGCACGGCTAATTCCATTGAAACTTCTCGCGACAGGCCTGCCGCGACACCACCATCTGCCATGGCTTCGATCATCATGAGTACATAAGCCGGGCCGGAACCCGACAGACCCGTTACGGCATGCAGTAAGGCATCGCTGACATGTACGACTGAACCAACGCTCTTGAGAAACTGTTCGGTCCATTGGCGATCGGTCTCATTGACATCGCGACAACATGCCATCCCGCTTGCCCCCGCCAAAACCTGAGCTGGTGTGTTGGGCATGACTCGGATGATCGCGTGCGTGCCAAACCACTCGGACAGATGGTTCAAGGAAATACCAGCGGCAATGGAGATCAAGCAATGATCACCATGCACAAGCTTCTTTAGTGAGCCAGCGATCTCCCTGAGAACTTGCGGTTTGACCGACAAGATGATTCGATCGCAAACGGGAAACAATTCAGCCCCAGACCCCACCAGGGAACACCCGGGAAAAAGCTGGGCCAGTCGCTTCTGTTGAGCCAACGAAGGTTCGCAGAATATCATGTCACCCGTCATTGCGAGTTCACTTGCCAGCGCGCCTTTTGCCAAGGCCGTCGCCATCTGCCCGCCCCCGAGGAAACCAAGTTTTTTCGGGGCCGTTTTTGATGGTACTAAGCTACTCTGCGAAAGTGAATTTGTCATAGCGAATGAGATAAATGCTTAAAAAGAGTTGGCCCGGGAACCAGGTCAAGACGGATCGTACATCGGTTTTGGGAAAGTAACCAGTTGTCGTGTTGGTATTGGGAACCTAATCCAGGACAGTCCTTAACCTGGAGTAAGACTCATCGGCATGTTTTTTCTCCTTGACATCTAATAGCGTATACTTTAGGTTCATAAAACGTCAGATTGAACAAGGGGATCTTTACAATGTCATCAACTTCAATTTCGATGTAACCAGTGACCCGCGAAACGTGCTTACGCTTAAAATCGCGTTTCTTTTCGTAAGTTTGCGTTCTGCTTGTCAATCGTAGCTACTATCTA
>Ga0105045_10002459_pt1 | contig 15644 bp, 25 predicted proteins | sample MAT02_FD_78089 | JGI IMG/M metagenome (GOLD analysis project Ga0105045, IMG submission 78089) | Freshwater microbial communities from Lake Fryxell liftoff mats and glacier meltwater in Antarctica - MAT-02 (megahit assembly) | ecosystem: Environmental > Aquatic > Freshwater > Ice > Liftoff...
AAAAGCGCTATTATATCTCTAATCTGATAGAAAATGCACAAGAATTTGGAGCTAGAATCAGAGCCCACTGGGGTATAGAGTCCTTTCACTGGGTTTTAGACGCAGTATTTAATGAGGATGATTCTAGGGCGAATGTATTACATGGAGCAGTAAATTTAGGAACATTAAGGCGAGCTGCTATAAATATAGTCAAAGGCGATACTGAGTTGAAAAAGTTGGGGATGGCCAAGGTTAGACGACAGGCGAAATGGAATGAGGATGGAACAGTGATAAAAAAAGTTATCGAGGCACTTGTAAGTGTCAAATCTTTTTAATCAAAACGCCGTGGCCGTTGCCCGGGCGGTTGCATTCCAGCCCAGTTGGGCTGAGCGACCTTCTTTATTGAGCTGTAAGTTAAAAACCTAGGGAAAGGAAAGGAAAAGAAAAAATCGGGCGCGGGCAAGGACAACAGCAAGAAAAAAAAAGCGGTGTGATAAGAAAAACGGGGTAAAAAAAAACAGGATATGAATGATGGGGCAGGATATGCACGATAGGTGCTGCCACTTATCCTGTATATCCTGCCCCATCATTCATATCCTGTTTTTTTGCTCACAATCGCTGATACTTAGCTTACGCTTCTAGGTACTCGATAAAGCATAGTTGTGTATTATCACCCTTACGACGACGACCCTTGATGATTCTTGTGTAACCACCGTCACGCGCAGCAAAACGAGGTCCAAATATATCAAACAACTTGTCAATAACAAGACGGTCTGTGTTATAAGAACTTGTATCACCTTCACGCGCAGCACGTGCTTGCTTATCAGTTAACGTGTTGTAACGAATCATTAGCTCACTAATAGCACTACGGCGACTGGCCAAAGTGTTTTTCTTAGCCAACGTAATCATTTTATCAGCATAACGTCTTAGCGCTTTTGCTTTTGCCACTGTCGTTTCAATGCGATCATTCTCGATTAACGACTTTAACATGTTGGCAAACATACAACGTCTGTGGGATGTCGTTTTGTTCAGTTTGCAAGTATCTTTTAAGTGTCTCATAATAAATTACCTTAATTATTTAAGCTTCTTCTTTTCTAACAAATTCCTTACGACTCTTTCTCTCTTCTTGCAATTGACGCACTTTCTCTTTCACATTTTCATGGGATAAACCATAACGTGCAAGATCCATACCTAGAGACAAGTTCATTTCATGGAGTTTTGCTTTAATTTCATTAAGCGATTTCTTACCAAAATTTCTGAATTCAAGCATCTTGCGCTCAGGTATAGAAACCAACTCAGCGATTGTATCAATGTTAGCGCCACTCAAACAATTCGTGGAACGCACTGATAATTCGATTTCGTCGATTCTTAAACAAAGCTTATCTAACATTTCATCGCGATCAATATCACTGTCGCCATCCCCCTCATCGAAGGATAGGATATGGTCTTGAATCTCATTGAAAACTTCAAAGTGCTTTAATCCAAGCTGAGCTGAGAACGTCACAGCTTCAACGGGTGTAATACGACCATCTGTCGTCACTTCAATAATCAAACGATCGAAATCCGTATCTTGACCCACGCGCGTGTTCTCTACATAGTAGTTAACAAGGCGAACAGGTGAAAATGCAGAGTCAATCAAAATTTCATCGGAAGTCTTGTCGCGAACAACGTGACGCTCTGAAGGAACATACCCACGGCCAATCGCAACGCGCAAATCAACTTGTCTACGCATCGGCTTAGTCACAGTGAAAAGATGCAACTCAGGATTGATCACTTCATAATTGCCGTTCTTAACAACAGTTCCTAGACGGACATCAAAGTTACCTTTGTTTTGGTCCAAATCTTCCTGTGTAATGTCGAGAACAGTCGTCAAAATTCTTGTATCACGAGAACTAGGCTCATCATCCATCGTTAATTTACGCAATAAGGCACCCTTAAGATTCAAGATGATATTCGTCATATCTTCTACAATCCCTTCGATTGCCATATATTCATGGGGAATACCCTCAATGCGAACGGAGATGATAGCCGGAGCCTCTAATGAGGAGAGCATCATGCGGCGCATAGAATTTCCTATAGTATGTCCAAAACCACGCTCAAAAGGTTCAGCAATGAAACGTGCGTAGTTTTGCGACACAGTTTCTTCATCAACTGAAATCTTGTGGGGCATTTCAAACTTGCCGTATTTTATTGACATGATGCAACTCCTAATAAATTAAATAATAAAAAGGTTCTGGCTTATACTCTACGGCGTTTACGTGGACGGCATCCGTTATGCGGAACAGGTGTCGTATCTCTGATTGCAGTAATCGTTAATCCAGCACTTTGCAAGCCACGTACTGCTGACTCGCGTCCAGCACCAGGGCCCCGTAGATCAACTTCGACTTCTCTCATACCCACAGCAACTGCTGCTTTACCCGCATCTTGCGCTGCCACTGTAGCGGCAAATGCAGACGACTTACGTGAACCTGAAAAGTTTACTTTACCACCTGATGCCCAGGAAATAACTTGACCTGAGGGATCGGTGATAGAAATAATTGTATTATTAAAAGTTGCCTTCACATGAGCGATTCCAGATGGAACGTTTTGCATTCCTTTCTTTCTCGGCTTAACACTTTTTTTGACTTGTTGTTCAGACTGCTTAGACAAAGTTAAGAGCTCCTCTTTACATTATTTTTTCTTATTCGCAACAGTTTTACGCTTACCTTTACGGGTTCTAGCATTTGTGCGTGTTCTTTGACCGCGCACAGGCAATCCAAGACGGTGGCGTAATCCACGATATGAATGGATGTTGACTAAACGTTTGATATTGTTTTGAATTTGACGTCTTAAATCCCCTTCAACAATATATTCCGATTGCAACAGGTTATTCAAACGAGCAATATCATCTTGCGTTAATTTATGAGCACGCATATTGCGGTCCAAATTCAACTTCTCGATAATTTCGTTAGATAAACAACGACCTACCCCATAAACGTATGTGAGGCTGATCTCTAATCTTTTATTATCCGGTATATCGATACCGATAACTCTAGGCATTGACTACTCCTACAATTTCCTTAAATTTAAATACTTTAGCATGCTTTTGCATTTATACACAAGTAAATACGAAACTTAGTTTTTGGCGCCGCCGGCATACCAGCCTTTAAAATGCGCTCATCGCCCACATGTATCCATATGGGCTCCTTCATACATTCTAAATTCAGGGCGCCGACTTAGCCAGAATTCTAATTTTCGGATTCACTTATGTATAAGCCAAGCAATACTTTCAGGGATCGTACCCTATCTTCCGCGAACTCGGCCTTTCGTCATAAATCCATCATAGCGCTTCATGATGAGATGTGATTCTACTTGTTTCATTGTGTCTAATACTACACCAACCAAAATCAACAGGGCTGTACCACCAAAGAAGTAACTAATCGTTTGTGGTATTCCTAAAACACGTCCTATTAAGGTCGGTAATATCGCTATCAGGGCTAGGAATAGAGCACCGATGAGGGTCACTCTGTTCATTGTTGCCTCAAGATAGTCTTGGGTCGGTTTACCTTGTCTGATGCCTGGGATAAAGGCTCCGTTTTTCTTCATATCGGAGGCTATTTGATCCGGTCTAAACTGAGTTGCAGTCCAGAAGTACGTGAAGAAAATAATCAACGATACAAACAAAATCATGTACAAGGTGCTTCCAGGAGATATCATGTTACCAACTTCACCTAGCCAGTTGCCTGTTCCAACAAACGTACTTAACGTCGCCGGAAATACGAGCAGTGAGGTTGCGAAGATAACAGGGATAACGCCTGCATAATTTATTTTCAGTGGAATGTACGAGTTTCCACCTTGAACTTCTTTTCTACCAACAACTCTTCGAGCATATTGTAGAGGGATGCGGCGGTGCCCTTGTATAATCAAAATCGTGGCTAAGGTTACGCCTACAAACACACAAGCTAGCACAATAATACTTGCGAAATTCATTTGTCCGGGCTGCTGAGAGTCTAAGTTCAGCTGCTGCAAAATCATTCCTAACGCGGTCGGGAGCTGTGAGACGATACCCAGGGTAATGATTAAACTCATTCCATTGCCAATGCCTCTTTCAGTGATTTGCTCGCCTACCCACATTAGAAAAACTGTACCCGTTGTCATTGTAAAAATCGTAATCAAATAAAAGAGCCACGGGGTCCCTAAGATTTGGATGTCTAGTAATTCCCCTGCAATGATACCTGGGCGGGAAAAATTCATTTGAATCGCGTATTTTGCATAGAGTGCTGATTGCAAAAATGCAAGAGCAACTGTCAAAATACGTGTGTATTTATTAATTTTTCTTTTTCCTTGCTCTTGGTTTTCTTTAACTTCTCTTTGTAGAGAGGGCCAGAGAGCAACAAGTAATTGCATGATGATGGATGCCGAAATATAAGGCACAACACCAAGAGCAATAACTGTCATTTGGGAGAAAGCACCGCCAGAAAAGATATCGACCATCTGGAAGAGATTCTGACCACCACCGGTAGCCTGCTTGAAGTAGCTAACGGCAATTTCGCTATTAATTCCTGGAACGGGAATAAATCCTCCGATCCTACATATAACCAACATCATCAGAGTGAATACGATACGAGTTCGCAGTTCAGTAACTTGGAAGACCTTTTGTAGTTCTTGGAGCATATTTCCACCTTAGTCAGTTAAATTTCGCTTAGCAGTTAAATTCGATCCCTTATAACACAAGTTGCTAGATTACAGCACTAATTTTTACTGTAATTTAGCAACCTGGGTCTGTGCCCTTTATGACGCTGTTGTAGTAAAAGAAATTTTTGCGTGTTGCAATTTTTCTCTTGCTGCGTTTGACAAAGCATCAACTTCAATCGTGACTTTTCTTGTCAGTTCACCATTGCCTAGAATTTTAATTCCATGGATCTTTCCGCTAACAAAACCTTTTTCGGCTAGAGTGATTGCGTTAACAACTTCTCCGTCTACAAAGAGTTCTTGAATTTGGTCTAGATTAATGGATTCCAATCTTTTAGCAAAGCGTGCATTACTGAAACCGCGAATAGGCATTTTCATAAAGGTACGGAACTGTCCACCTTCATAAGTCAGACGTCTCTTGTAACCAGAACGTGATCCAGCACCTTTTTCACCGCGACCGCAAGTTTTACCTTTACCGCAACCAGGACCACGACCTTTACGGCGTGTGTTTTGGTGTGGGCGCGATGTGTCTTGAAGCGTATTTAAATTAATCATGAAAGCCCTCTCATCTGTTTAATGTATTCTCGGCTTTTCAGGAGTGACAACGCTTTAAAGCACGCTTTTACTTGGTTAATTGGATTGCTAGAACCCAAATTCTTCGCCGTAATGTCTTTAATTCCTGCCATTTCAAGAACAGCACGCACTTTAGAGCCTGCGATCACACCGGCACCTTCAGGAGCTGGTTTGAGAAGCAATGTAGCGCCATCTCAATGAACTTTGACTTCGTGAGGAAAGGTTGTTCCGTTCTTAGTGACTTCAACCATATTCTTACGAGCTGATTCGCCGCCCTTACGGATTGCATCTGTCAGTTCGTTAGCTTTTGCGAAGCCGAAACCTACGCGGCCTTTGCCATCTCCTACGAGGATTAAGGCTGAGAAGCTGAATTTTCTTCCTCCCTTAACAACCTTGGAGCAGCGATTAATGTGTAAAACTTTTTCAGTCACATCGCTGTTAGCTTTATCTTTATGTTTTGGTTCGTTATTCTTTGCCATTTATTAATCCTGTGTTGATTAGAACTGAAGGCCAGCAGCACGTGCCGCATCAGCAAGTTCGGCTAAGACACCATGATACTTGAAGCAGCCCCGATCAAAGATCACTTCTTTAATATTCTTTTCTTTCGCAATAGAAGCGATGACTTCACCGAGTTTGCGAGCAGCAACTTTACCTTTACGGCCAAATTCTGTGTTGCGAAATTCTTTAGCTACAGTCGAAGTTGCTCCAAGCGTTGCGTGAGCATCATCATCAATCAATTGGACGAAAAGATGCTTATTTGTTTTGTCGACAGAAAGACGTGGACGCGATGCAGTCCCATGAAGTCTTTTACGAACTCTCCAAGCACGCTTTTTGCGTAGCATTTGATTTTTTATAGTTGTATTTCTCATAAATCCCTTAAAAGCTATTTATTACTTCTTGGAAGCTGATTTACCAGCTTTCTTGCGTACATATTCTCCGGAGTAGCGTATGCCTTTTCCTTGATAAGGTTCAGGCGGTCTCATTGAGCGAATTGTAGCAGCAAACTGTCCAACTTTCTGTTTGTCGGCACCATTAATGAAGATGATGTTATTCTTTTCCACTTTAACTTGCAACCCTTCAGGGATTGGAAGTTTAGTTGGGTGAGATAGGCCGATCTGTAGATCGAGAAGCGGTCCTTGAACCACAGCGCGATAACCGACACCAATCATTTCCAGTTTTTTCTCAAATCCAGCAACAACGCCATGCACCATATTAGCAATAAGTGCACGGTATAATCCGTGGAAGTTTCCTTGATTTGCGTGTGTTTCAGCTAAGGAGACATTGATGTGTTCCCCTTCAACCTTAACAATAATACCTTTTTGCATTTCCAGGTGAAGATGACCTTTTGGACCTTTAACAGAAACCTGTTGTCCATCGACCTTTATCTCAACACCTTTTGGCAAAGCGATTGGCTGAGTTCCTATACGTGACATGTCAAATGACTCCTTAATAATGGGCTAGCGATTCGTTTACCAAACTAAACACAGCAGCTCGCCGCCAATTTTACGTTTTCTGGCTTCAACGCCAGCCATCACCCCTTGTGAGGTGGATACAATTGATAGTCCCATGTTTCCGTAGAAACTAGGAATATCTTCGTGTCCAACAAACCTGCGTAATCCAGGCTTTGAAATTCTTTTCAAACCTTGGATAACAGGTTGTCTTCCATGCACGTATTTCAAGAATACTCGCATTGTTCCTCTTTGCTGACTTTCTTGTCTTACGAGGTAACTTTCAATAAAACCTTGATTCTTCAGAATGTCCGCAATATTTTGTTTCATTTTGCTCCAGCTTATATCAACATAACGGTGCTGGGCCTTAGTAGCATTGCGAATCCTTGTGAGGAAATCGGCTATTGGATCACTTAGCGCCATAATTCCTTCTCCTATACTTAAGCTGGTACCGAAACCGGTAGATTTTTAAAAGGTAGTCCAAGCATTCTGAGTAGCTCGATACATTCGTCATCTGTTCCCGCGCTCGTTACAAAGGTGATATTCATCCCCTGTGCACGTTTCACGTTATCGAGATTAATCTCAGGGAATACCTGTTGGTCATCAAGTCCAAGTGTGTAGTTACCACGTCCGTCGCACTTTGTAGGAAATCCTCTAAAGTCACGAATACGAGGGCACACGATATTGAAGAAGCGGTCAAGAAAATCCCACATACGCAGCCCACGCAGTGTTACTTTAACACCGATTGGTTGGTCTTCACGAAGTTTAAAGTTCGAGATCGCCTTTTTAGCTTTTGTGATGATTGGCTTTTGACCTGAAAGGACAGCCACTTCATTAACACAGTCTTGAATTGCGTTTTTGTCTTTGGAAGCTTCAGCAATCCCCATATTGATAACAACTTTTTTCAAAGCTGGTATCTTCATAGGATTCGAATACTCAAATTTTTTGAGTAATTCACCTTTCACTTCTTCTGAATATCTTTTCTTTAGCCTAGACATGTTTTCTAATAACTCATGTTAAATTTATGATTTTTTAATCGAGCGGTAAAGAACATCTTTACTGTCGACTTCGTGACAAAGTTCGCGTTCGCCATTTTCATTCTGACGTTTTTTAAGCTTTATAGGTTTATCGGCTGCATCACAAACTTTAAGGTTGGAAATATGGATTGGTCTTTCAATCTCTACAATTCCGCCTGCTTGGTTTGCCTCAGTACGTTTCACGTGCTTTTTGCAAATGTTTAAACCTTGAACTATCGCCTTATCATCGGAACGAGACAATATAGTCCCCGTTTGGCCGCGAAAATTTCCTGCAATAGCAATGACTTTATCACCCTTTCGGATTTTTTTGTTTAACTTTGGCATTTTATCCATCGGTTTTTTTTGCCTCTTACCTTATATAACTTCAGGCGCTAGGGAACAGATCTTCAAGAAGTCCCTGTCACGTACTTCACGTGCAACTGGTCCGAAGATACGTGTGCCTTTTGGGTTGTTTTTTTCATCGATCAAAACGCAAGCGTTAGTGTCAAATCTGAGCCATGTTCCGTCCGGACGTTGGATGTATCGTTTTTGTCTAACGATAACTGCTTTAACGACGTCCCCTTTCTTGACACTGCCATTTGGCTCTGCGTCTTGAACGGAACATACGATAATGTCACCAACTTGGGCGTAACGGCGTTTTGATCCACCTAGCACTTTAAAACATTTGACCCGCTTTGCCCCTGAGTTGTCTGCAACTTTTAGCTGGGTTTCTTGTTGAATCATAACTTACTAACTCCACTCTTCATTTTTGGATTGTATCGCTAGGCGACAACGCGCCATCTTTTTAATTTAGACAGTGGTCTTGTTTCTTCAACAGTCACTTCGTCACCAATTTGTAAAGGCTTGACGTCATTATGGGCGTAAACTTTCTTCCAACGAGTGATCACTTTACCGTACTGTGGATGTCTAATTTTACGTTCAATTTTTACGACGACTGTTTTGTCCATTTTATTGGAAACTACAATCCCTTTTTTAACTTTGCGTTCATTTCTCTCTTGCACTTCGTTATCCATCATTAACCTCTACTAGCTGAGCTATTTGTATTAGCCAACTGCTTAGCATGAATCACTGTGAGCAATCGGGCGATGTCTTTTCTCTTTTCACGAATAAGATGAGGCTTCTCAGCTTTCTTCGCGGATCTAGCCATATTGGTGAGCACAAATAGTGCTTTACGGGAATCTACATATTGAGCTTCCAATTCTTCAACTGACTGATCTCTTAGGTCTTTTGCTTTCAACATATATAAGATCCTTAAACTTGTTCTACACGTTCTACAAAGCGGGTTTTTAATCCGAGCTTTGCCGCTGCACGTCTAAGTGCATCTTGAGCGAGTTCTCTAGGGACGTTTGCGACTTCGAATAGTACTCTACCCGGACGCACTACAGCTACCCAGTGATCGACTGCGCCTTTACCCTTACCCATACGTACTTCAGCCGGTTTTTTTGTAATCGGCTTATCTGGAAAAATACGAATCCATACTTTTCCACGACGTTGAAAGTAGCGGTTAATGGCTACACGGCACGCTTCGATCTGCTGGTTAGTCACCCAACCACGTTCTAGGACTTGAATACCAAACTCACCAAAGTGAACAAAATTTCCACCTTTGCTAAGTCCTGCAAACTGTCCTTTTTGCATCTTACGATGCTTAGTTTTTTTCGGCATTAAAGGCATGGTTAGGCAACCTCCTTAGAGTGTATATCTTCACCACGGTAGATCCAGACTTTTACGCCGAGGCTACCATATGTCGTTTCCGCACGTCCTAACGCATAATCAATATCAGCGCGTAAGGTATGCAGCGGAGTACTTCCTTCTTTATACCATTCTGTTCTTGCGATCTCAGCCCCACCAATACGGCCTGACACTTGAACTTTAACGCCAAGTGCACCAGCTTCCATGGCTGCTTGCATTGCTTTCTTCATAGCCCGTCTAAAAGGAATACGACGTTCTAATTGTTTTGCAATTCCATCGGCAACAACCTTAGCATCGATGTCTGGTCTTTTAATTTCTTCTACTTCTACCCAAACTTCTTTGCCTGTTAGTTTGAACAGGTCAATCTTAAGTTGATCAATTTCTGCGCCTTTTTTGCCGATGACAAGACCTGGTCTTGCAGTGCAAATTGTCACTTCAATTTTCTCGCTCATACGGCGGATTTTAATTTGTGAAGCACCCTGGCAAGCAGGTTTTTTCATCAAAAATTCGCGGATTCTAAAATCCTCGATGAGTAAAGTCCCAAACTCTTGCTTATTCGCATACCATTTTGAACGCCAATTGCGATTGCGAACAAGGCGAAAGCCTATCGGGTTTGTTTTTTGTCCCATTACATTACTCCTTAATCAGTGCTAACTACAATAGTGAAGTGACTGGATCTTTTCAAAATCGGATGACGACCACCACGATTTTTGGGTTTAGCCCTTTTTAATGTCGGGCCTGAATCAACGCGAACTTCCTTCACTTTCAAGTTTTCACGTTTTACATCGTGTTGACTCTCTGCGTTGGCAATCGCACTGTCTAATGTCTTCTGGAGCAAGCTTCCTGCTCTCAGGTTACAGAACATCAGCTGACTTGTCGCGTTAGCAACCGGCAAGCCACGGATTAGAGCAGCCGCTAGTCTTGCTTTACGCGGACTAATACGAATATATTTACTTTTTGCTATAGCTTCCATGTTTTCCGTAACCTTTATTTCTTAATTGGATGTCCCTTGAACAGACGTGTCGGGGAAAACTCTCCCAAACGGTGTCCGATCATGTTTTCTGATACAAAAACCGAAATAAACTTACGTCCATTGTGCACTTCGAATGTGTGACCAATCATTTCTGGAATGATCATTGAGCGTCTGGACCATGTCTTAATAGGTTTCTTAATTCCGCCTGTCAATTTCTTTAACAGATGGTGATCAACAAAAGGACCTTTTTTTAAGGATCTTGCCATACTACTTCTTCCTTCGATCTTTAACGATAAACTTATTGGATTTCTTCTGCGATCTTGTACGAAGTCCGCGTGTATATAATGCCCAAGGCGTTTGTGGAATATTACCTTTATGCTTACCTTCACCACCACCGTGTGGATGGTCGACCGGATTCATAGCGGTTCCACGAACAGTCGGACGAACACCTTTCCAACGCATACGGCCTGCTTTGCCTTCAACGCGTAGATTATGTTCCGAGTTCGAGACCGTGCCAAATGTCGCACGGCAATCTTCATTAATTAAGCGCATCTCACCAGAAGGCATACGTATTGCAGCGTAACCTTCACTGCGAGCCATAAGCTGGGCTGACAGGCCTGCAGAGCGTACTAATACACCACCGCGTCCTGGATACATCTCAAGATTATGAATCGTGGAACCAAGGGGCATGTGCTTAAGCTTCATACAGCAACCAACATGAAATGGTGGCTCTTGGCTTGTTTGCACTTTATCGCCTTGCTTGAGTCCAGCAGGAGCTAATATATAACGTTTCTCGCCGTCAGCATAGTTCAATAGAGCGATATAAGCTGTACGGTTCGGGTCGTACTCAATTGAAGCAACACGAGCTGGTATATTTTCTTTATCACGCTTGAAGTCAATGATACGGTAATGGCGTTTATGACCGCCGCCTTTGTGACGACAAGTAATATGACCGTTGTTGTTACGACCATTAGTACGTTTCTTTGGCAAGAGAAGGGATTTTGTAGGTTTAACTACAGCTTTTCCATCTTCGCTTGCACGAGTCAATTGCTCATTAGCCGGCAACACTAACTGGCGTGTGCCAGGAGTCACTGGACGATATTTTTTTAACATCTAACACTGGCCTCTTATTATACGTTGTCTAGGCTGTCGCCTGTCTCTAAGGTTACGATTGCTTTTTTAAATGCATTAGTTTTACCTAAGCGACCACGAACACGACGCGCTTTTGGTTTCACGTTGATTGTGTTTACTGACACAACTTTAATGTTTTTCTCGCGATAAATTTCTTCGAGAGCGCTGGCAATTTGTTGTTTGTTTGCCTTAGGATCAACAATAAACACATACTTTGGTGCTTCACAACGTGCAAGGGATGGGTTGCTTGTTGCGCTTTTCAAGTTTTGCAGCATGATGGCTTTTTCAGTCACATGCTGATGCTTAATAATCTGATACGGATCTTTAGTCATTGTCGTTCCTCTAGCCTAAAAGCTCAGTTAACTCATTAAAAGCACGTTCTGTAATGACGATGTCGCGAGCGACCATCACGTCATAACCACTGATATTCATCGCAAGAGCGAATCCTGCTTTTGGAATATTGCGTACACTCTTAATGAAGTTGTCGTGCTTATCATTTTTTACACTGATTTTTTTCACAACATCTTCTGTTTTAATTTCAGCAAAGTTTGTTTCACCTAAAAACAAGATTCTTCCTGTCAATCCAATTTCTTGAATAAAGTGGGCAACTGACGCTGTCTTTGGCGCTTCTAGATCGGTGTTATCTAAGATATACACACGATTTTCTTTAAGCTTCTCAGAGAACAAGAATCTAATCGCAGCTCTGCGTTCTTTTTTGTTAATTCTGACATGCTGATCAAACTTAGGTTTGGGTCCGAATACGCGACCACCGCCTTTGTACTGAGGAGATGAGAGTCTTCCTTGACGCGCTCTACCGCCACCTTTTTGTGGGTGAGGTTTTTTCGTCGAATGGTTAACTTCCGATCTACCCTTAGTATTTGCTGACCACTGTCTCGCATTGGCTCTAAGTGCCACAATATAGTCTTTAATCATCTGGCCATTGGCTTCCGCGTTAAGAAGCGCTTCACTGACTTCGATTTGGCCGATTTCTTGACCTTTTAAGTTATGCTTTTTTAATATAGCCACAATTTACTCCGCAAGATCTTTGTTAGTTCTTCTTCGCTTTGGTTTTTTTTACTGCTGATTGGAAGTAAACTAATCCATTGCGAGGGCCAGGTATTTGCCCTTTAACGATAATTAGGTTTTCTTCAACGTCAACCCTGACGACTTTAGTGTTTTGAACAGTTTTTTGTTCATCTCCCATATGGCTCGCGCGTTTGCCACCTGGCAAGCAACGCCCTGGAGTAGAACGCATACCTGTCGACCCGGCATGGCGGTGAAAGCTAGATCCGTGAGCTGCTGGGCCGCCCGCGAAATTATGCTTCTTGATTACACCCTGATAACCTTTACCGATAGAGACACCAGTAACATCAAGGAATGCTACATCGGAAAAAATTCCTACATTAACTTCTTGACCAACAGAGTAATCATCTACCTTATCAAGGCGCGATTCAGCTAAATGTCTGCGTGGGGCAACAGTTGCTTTGGCAAAGTGTCCGCGTAGTGGTTTAGTGACTCTATTTTCAATAGTCTTCTCATTTTTAACTTTGACTTCATCAAAGCCTAACTGAATGGCATTGTAGCCATCTTTCTCTTTAGTTTTAATCTGTGTGATGACGTTTGGTTCGGCTTCAATAACTGTTCCGACAATGACATTACCATTATCGTCGAACAATTGCATCATTCCACGTTTTTTACCCATTAGCTTAAGCGCCATATGCTAAATCCTTAGCTCAAAATTATACTGATCGCTATACGTTAGCGAATTCCACGATTTCTTGCAATAAATATAATAGTTTTAGAAATGACAACCTTGATATCTAGTGATTAGTTACGCACGCAGTCCGTTCTAAATCAGAGAGCACAAGGGAATTTCATTATTTAAAGCATCAAAATTTAATGCTTAAAGTGAGATCATAACAAAGGGGGGGTATTTAGCACAATAGAAAAAGAAAAAGAGTGTTAAAAAGAGGAAATTTTGAGTTAAATGCCCTCTGGTGATGTTACGAATGGACTTAAGTCATTTAAGTGAGTTCCAATTAGCGAACAGACCTGAATGGGGGCGGCAAAGTCTTTGGAGCCCCCGGTAACTCCGTCCCCGGGTAAGAAAGCAACATGGATATTTTGGTAGAACAAAGTTTATTTATCGAAGACGACTGCTTTGTCCACTGACCGCTTTAGCGATCAAAACCTGGATAGCCCAAGGCACTCGATAGCTACCCGGGTTCATCGAGAACACGTTTGTGTTCCGCTAGCAGTACCAATTTGAGAGAAATTTGTCCTGAAAAGGGCTGCCACTAGTAATATTGCTACCGCATTACAAATCTATTCTCAATGTACCCAGGGTAGCTATCGCGTGCCCTGAGCTAATCAGAGGATAATCGCTACGCGATCGCTTGAAAATGAATGCCCCATATTAACCAGAAATTTGTTCAAAATTACCTAGCTTGGTTAATCTGGGTCGCGGCAATTATTTGCCGATTTTCGCCACATTTTTTAGGCATTCTCAAAGTGGTCATAGAATACTATTTTTGCTAAATTCGTATTCTAGACAGCGTTACGGGTGCTTAAGCAACGTAAGCCGAAAGTGGTAAAAAAAATCGTCACACTCCAAAGACTTCTTCCGGTCTGTTAGTTAGTTAACACTATTCCATGTGTTATCGTGAGCCTATTTTTTAGTTTTCTTGCATTTGACGTCGATAACTTCGCCGTCTTTCAGGCGGCGCTTCCTCTGAAGCTTAACAAGGTCGGCTTCATCAAGGAAAAGATCAAGAGAGGCCAAGTCCTCTAAAGCACTCCCCTTAGGCATTTGAACCGTTTTTTGTTCTTTGACAGCACCTGTTAATTCGACAGTGATCATCTCCCTTTTAGGAATCTTGATCAACTGTCCCTTACGAATCTTAGAATGCGGATTGATCTTCCTTAAATCAGCCTCAGATGCTGCTATAGCGACATCTAGAACGTCTTGCATAGTGGCATTTCGACTGACGTGGTGTACGCCAGGGTTCTGGACTGCACCTTCTACGTAAACATCGATTTCCTGAGCAACGATGTATTGCATGGGCTCAACGGATTCTGGGGCTAAAACATAAGGATTAAACTGGGTGACCAGTGTCAAAAAGAAAAGAATCCCGCATATGGTGATGATGGCAAGCCATTCGTGCGTGTGTAGAGATAGATTTTGATTCATAATTAAGATAAAAACTGCAAAGAAAAAGAGGATGCCAAAACACCCTCTCGATTTTAAAGATTATGCGGCTGCAGCATTTGCTGAATTAGCATCGTGCATGCTCTTATAAAGTGCTGTTACTCCGGATACAAGTCCTATTGTAAGAAATACAGCTTTAAATGTGATTGCACCACATACAACCGTTCCCATTCCTACAGGAGTGAATGTCAAACCTAAAACAAGACCCAGCGCCGCAACTTTTGTTACGTCCGCAGCAAGGCCTAAAATGGATTTACGCATTAACTTGACGCGGTTTCCCCATTTATTTTGTTTTGCAGCGGCGGCATTAGATTCATTTTCGTAATCAGTTTGGTTTCGATCATGGTCAGCATCCGAAGTAGCTGCTGGTCGTTCTTGTCGCATGGCTTTGATCACTTCTTCCCAGCGTTGATATTTTGCATCAGCTTTTAGGAGCTTAGCTCTATCTGACCACAAAGTCATCGAGGTTGCTGCCACCGATATTGCGGATGCAAGCGTGACAGCTAAAATGATTATCCCCTTAAGCGGAGGGATCGTAAAAGCAAAAAGATTCGCAACTTTCACTACTGTACTTTCAGACAAACAAGAAGTGGGAGCTATGCCAAAAGTCCCGAGCGCTTCTGCAAAATCTCCGGATTGCGCCCCGAGCAGCAAGATGCTCTTAATGTTCTTAAGAGAGGAGATACTTTCCTTGGTCTTCGTAAAGGCTAGCTTCCATGTCTCAGGTTTTAATGCTGTTTCCGCTGCATTGACAATACTTGTCAACTTGACGATATTACTAAACGTTTTCATCTGGTCTAGAACTAAGTGAGCGCTAGTAATAACAGTTGTCGCTATTCCGCGCCTAAATAGAAAAATTTCCATTGCTACGACAGTCAATTTAGCCGCTTTATCAATAACGTCAGTCTTGCTTGCTAGCCCATTAGCGAGCGCCG
>Ga0105045_10002460_pt1 | contig 15640 bp, 10 predicted proteins | sample MAT02_FD_78089 | JGI IMG/M metagenome (GOLD analysis project Ga0105045, IMG submission 78089) | Freshwater microbial communities from Lake Fryxell liftoff mats and glacier meltwater in Antarctica - MAT-02 (megahit assembly) | ecosystem: Environmental > Aquatic > Freshwater > Ice > Liftoff...
TAGTTTTGTTTCACACAAGGACAAAAGGCAAGCCCGTTGTGGTATTCGGTTCCTCCTTTTGTCAAATTCGCAGGGTTCCCCTTCAAGCACCCTATCATTGGGGAATTACTGCTGGGCAATGTTATAATTTGACCCCGCGCCATTTATCACTTACATTTTAGCATTAACAATCAAATAAAATGGAAAGAAGAGATTTTTTAAAAGCAACGGCCTTGTCAGCAATTGCTATTAGTGCTAGTGGCTTTATCGGCTTCAATGGCAAAAATTATGTGGGCGATTGCGAAACGACGACCGATGTGCTGGGTCCATTTTACCGCCCCGACAGCCCAGTTCGGAAGAACTTGGTAATCAAAGGTGAAAAGGGCAACCCAATCGAGTTGTCGGGCAAAATACTGCACAATGATTGCGCCACACCCTATAAAAATGCCAAAATAGAGTTGTGGCATTGTGATGGCAATGGGGTTTATGACAACGAATCGGCCAATTTCAGGTATCGTGGCACCACCTACTCCGACAACCAAGGCAATTATTCTTTCAAAAGTATTTTGCCGGTACCTTATGGCAATGGAGAAAATTTCCGGCCAGCCCATTTTCACCTCATGATTACAGCGGCGGGTTATCAGCCATTGGTGACCCAACTGTATTTCACCGGCGACCCTTGGTTGGCAAAGGACAGCGGTTCGTCCTCTCCCACTGCCAAAAGACGGATATTGGAAGTGACAAACTTGAAAAATGGTGCCAAAAAGGTGGTGTACAATGTCGGTATGTCCAAAAAATTAGTAGTTGATCCACCCATTATGGGACTGCTGGCCGGCGTGTATATCGATGAGAAAAATGTCAGCAACAGCAAGGAACTGCTCATAAAAGACCACCAATTATGGGTAAAGAACGAGCCGTTTGGAATAAACCTCGAGTATGTCGGCGACAATACCTTTCAAAAATCCGGTGTACCCGTAGAAAGCTATTTTGTTGTTTTTGAAATGCTGCATTATGGTGCGTTGAAAATGACAACAACTTCCATCGACAACAAAGGGAAAAAAAGAATAACCGTGTGGATGAGAAAGCAATGATGGCACCCACAAATAAAGTAAAACGGACAAGTTTTTAAAATAAACGCTATAGATGGCGTTTATTTTAAAAACTTGTCTACTACCCAAAGACGACATCCCAAATCTTGAAACTTCTAATTCCATAAAAGTCAAATATGGCATCATTAGAAAAGAAAAGAATCCATTGACATCTTACGTGGGGTAGTCATGGTTATTATGGCACTTGACCATACAAAGGGTTTTTTCCATGCAGAAGCCTTTACCGACAACCCTCTAAATTTAGCAACTACCACTCCACTGCTATATTTTACCAGATGGATAACTAATTTTTGCGCCCCCGTATTTGTTTTTCTGTCAGATACTTCTGTTTATTTACAGAGTTTACCCAAATTAAAAAAGAATTGAGTATTTTTTTGATTAAAAGGGGGGCTATGATTGATTTTCGTTGAGTTTATAGTCAGCACTTTTTCTTAGAGCTTTGACCCATTTTATAATTTCATATACATGCAAGTAATATGGGCGATTGGCATAAGCATGATTATACTCGGTCTTGTAATTCATCTCCCATTTAAAGTTATACTTTCAATGGGTTTTATAATAGTTTTTGGTCACAATCTTTTGGACGGAATAGAAGCCGCCAAGGACTTCAAAGCCGGCGTTTGGTGGGATTTATTGCATCATGGAAATTGGTCAACTTATCCATACATGCCCAACCACCATTTTGTAATTATCTATCCATTTGTGCCATAAAGTGTTTATGTTTTTCGCTCCCTATTGATACTCCCAAAACCACACCGACCAATGAAAGAAGGTACTTTCCATTTGCCTCCCCAAAGTTGCAGGCCACGGGAAGGCAAATGAAAATACTTTTGGCACAATCAAACCACTATTTTTTGGCCAGTTTCGCCATTTCTTCTTCTTTCAATGGGCGGCGGAGCAGTTTCCCAACATTGCTCTTGGGCAGTTCGGTACGGAACTCAACGTATTTGGGTAGTTTGTAGCCCGTCATATTGGCTTTGGCATGTTCGCGGACTTCCTCCTCGGTGAGGCTCGGATCTTTTTTGACCACAAACACTTTCACTGCTTCGGTCGACTTGGGGTCGGGCACTCCAATGGCCACCACCTCCAGCACTTTGGGGTGCAGGGCAATCACATCTTCCACTTCGTTGGGATACACATTGAACCCCGAAACCAAAATCATGTCCTTTTTCCGATCCACGATCTTGAAAAATCCACCTTCCAACGCCACCCCGACGTCGCCGGTGAGCAGCCAGCCATCTTTGATCACTTTATCGGTTTCTTCGGGCCGCTGCCAGTACCCCGTCATGATCTGCGGGCCCTGCGCCCAGATTTCACCCCGCTCGCCAAAAGCAACCTCGTGGCCATCGTCGTCCATAATCTTGATTTCGGTAGATGAAAGCGGGAAACCTATCGTGCCCAAGTGGCTGCTGCCATCAATGGGATTGCAGGAGAGCACCGGCGAACTTTCGGTCAAACCATACCCCTCGGCCAAGCTGACCCCTGTGACTTTGCGCCAGTTTTCGGCCACGGAAGACTGGACGGCCATGCCACCCCCCACTGCGACTTTGAGTCCCGAAAAATCCAATTGGTGAAACTCTGGTTGGTTCAACAATCCATTGAACAGGGTATTGACCCCAGTAATCACGGTAAACTTTACTTTTTTCAGCTCGGCAATAAATCCTTTCATGTCACGGGGATTGGTGATGAGCAGATTGGCCGCGCCCAACATAAATAGGCCGAAGCAGTTGACAGTAAGCGAAAAAATATGGTACAATGGCAGGGCCGTAACTATCGTTTCCTCTCCTTGATTGAGGCGCGTGCCCATTATACCGCGCATTTGCATCACATTGGCTATTATGTTGCGGTGGGTGAGCATGGCTCCCTTCGAAACCCCAGTGGTTCCGCCAGTATATTGGATAAACGCCAAGTCTTGACCGGTGATGGTCGGCTTGGCCAGCGACTGGCCCTTGCCTTGGGCCATCGCGTCGCGCAGCGGAATGGCCCCGGCTATGCTCCATTTTGGGATCATTTTCTTCACATATTTGACCACCGAGTTCACGATCAACCGCTTGGGAAACGGCAACAAATCGCCGATCTCGGTCACTATCACTGTTTTTAGTTCGGGGGTTTGGGGCAGCACCTTTTCGAGGACACTGGCGAAATTGGCCAAAATGACAATTGCTTTGACTTTAGAGTCGTTGAATTGGTGTTCCATCTCCCGTGGGGTGTAGAGCGGGTTGGTGTTCACCACTACCAGCCCCGCCCGGAGTGCACCGAACATGACCACTGGATAAGCCATCACATTCGGCATTTGGATCGCAATGGCATCCCCTTGCTTCAGGTAGGTCTTGTTTTGCAAAAAAGCCGCAAAGTCTTTGGACCATTCATCCAGTTCGGTGTAGGTAATCGAGAGGCCCAAGTGGATAAAGGCAGTCTTGTTGGCATACTTTTGAAAGCCTACGGCCAACATATCCGGCAAGGAGCCAAATTCATCCGGGTTGATTTGGTGCGGCATCCCTTTGGGATAACTTGCAAACCAAGGAAAGTCAATCATGTTTTGCTGAGAGGTTAAGTGTAGTTGTTTGGCCGCTAAAGTACCGATTTAGCGCAAAAAATTGGCCCCATGCCCAAGTTTTTATTTTGGAGTTTGCCAAAAAGCAACTTAAATTTGTGGTGTGGGGCTCATAGCTCAGTTGGTTAGAGCATCTGACTCATAATCAGAGGGTCACAGGTTCAAGCCCTGTTGGGCCCACTTTCACGTCCCAACCCCCGCGCCTGTGCAAGGTGCGGGGGTTTTTTGTGCGCTCCGGGCTTCACTCCAATAGGTGCAACACCCCCGTTTGGCGGCGGCGGCGGGTATTGCCTTCAATGCAACCCACAAACTCCACCACCACTTGATAGGCACTGGCAGCGGCTTTTTGCCCGTTGATCAGCCCGTCCCAGCCTTGTTCTGGATCAGTGGTTTCGTACACCAAAATCCCCCACCGGTTATAGATCTGCATTTTGAAATTGGATAGCCCTTGGTGGGCCACCCGAAACACATTGTTGTCCGGGGTATTGTGCGGGGTAAATGCCGAAGGGATGTTGATGCTTCCTTCGCAACAAGCCTGAACCTCGGCGGTGGCTTTGGCCGAACAACCGCCCGCCGAGGTCACCTCCAGTTGGTAACTCCCGCTGATGGCGACTTCCAAGCTTGACCCCGTGCCCACTACTTGGCCCTGGCCATTGGTCCAGCGGTAAGCAGCGAAACCGAGGGAACCTTGCAATCGGGTAATGGACTGCTCACCGGGGCAAAACAGCCGCTTGCCCCCGATCACCAACGTCAAAGCTTGAAGCGTGAACTCCACTGGAAAAGCATTGCCGCAGGCATCGGCCACCTCTACGGTGTAAACTACTTCGCCAAAGGTGGGCGCAGGCACACTGATGGTTTGGGTTGTTTCCCCGCTCGCCCACTTATACGCCGCATAACCCGCGCCCGGATCGAGGGTGAGATTCCCAGCACCGCACAAAGTCCGCTTGATGGGCGCAGTTTGTGGAATGCCGGGCCTGATCACGATGCTGCCCGTGGGGTGAAGCACCGATAACTTGCCTTCCGTCACCGCGTGGACGTGGTAATAATAGGTAGTGCCCACTTGAAGGTTTTCTTCCACGCGCCGGTTGCCATCGGCTTTTTTGATGAAGGAGTGAAAGGCAAAATTGACATTGTCAGTGGATCGGTAAAGCACTGAGCCGACGGCATTACCCACGGTATTGGCCCAAGTCAGTTCCACCCGGGTGCCGGTGTTGCAGCTGGCCCGGAGATCGGTGGCTTGCCCGTTTGGGGCGGGTGGGTTGAACACCATCACCCGCCGGTTGCCCTCGGTGGGGCTGTGCAAAATGGGGATATTCCCCCGGGGAACCGAATTGCTCACCCCGTTCGGTTCACGGCGGGGCGGCTCGCCCAGGCGCACTCCCGCGTGCAATCCAGCCGATGAACCACTGCCCAGCCCGATCTGGATGTTGTTATCGACCAAGGTGGAAGTCATTGGCCCATAGCGGTACTCGATCCGCCCACCATCGGCCGAGCCGGGGAATGATTCTGAAACAAGTATTTGCCAAGTGGCATCGGGGGTGGTACTGCCCTCCCCAATGCTCATGTCGCGGCACTCGATCACCAACACCCGGTCGGGGGCCGTACCGACCACTTTTTGGTGGATTTGGCCACGCGCCCACACGCGCCAAGCACCAGTATAAACAGTCAGCGAGCCTTGTTGCTGTACCGTAGTAGAAGCAAATGGCACCAAGCGCGACTGAAAATCAATGAGATAGGAGTTGGCCTCCTTAATCAATTGGATGGGGCCAAAGCGGATCACCCCGTTGGTGTTCATGCTGAACTGGGTAAACCGCTCACCCATAAACCACGTGTCAAAACCAAAATTGAAAATGCCCGAAGAGGCTAGGTTGGCCCCGCCGCCAAATACTGCCCGGCTCCCATCCATGGGGACAAACGAGCCGCTGGTATTGGTGGAAAAGGCATAATTGTTGGCACTTTGGGCCATGCTGGGCAAAATCAAAGTTTGGCAGGCCCAAAACAAAACAATGAAGGTCAATAGTCGGTTTCGGTCTTGGCAAAAGATAATAAATGCTGGCATTTTGAAAGCATTGGGTAAGGTGAATAAAATGCGCAATCAGTTTTTTGAGACGGCCCCCATTACTCGTGGCTAAATCAAGTTTAAATTTACTACATTTACGTGATTTGCTCAGTATTACTAGCTAGAAATTCATGTTTATCGATTTCCTCCTCTTGGGCTTTGCCTTCCTGATCAGCATTCCGTTGTTGTGCGGGTATTACGCCTACACGCACGGGCGCTCATTTTGGTTGTGGTTTTTGATCGGTACTGCCCTGCCCATTGTCTCTTATTTCATCTTACTTTTGTTGCCCGACAAAACCAACCCGGTCGATGCCCAAATCGATGCCCTCAAAATCGGCAACAGCCTGATGGGCACCAAGCACGATCTGCCCGCCAACCCTCTATTGCGCAAAATATTGCTCACCCAGAAAGACCAAGTCGGTTTTACTGCCACTGTTTCTCCCCGGGGCGACTATCAAACGTTGGAAATTACCCTCAATGGACGGCCCCTGCTCGAGTTGTTGCGCAGCTTAGAGGGGTATCCCAACCAAGTTCACTACGAAGGGCTGCCCGTCCATAACGTGCTCTATCCATCAGCCCATTTTTTGGGCCGGCCCCTGCGCCTTTACTGGGGCGATGCCGACGGGCGGACGGCCCTGCTCATCCACCAACACCAAGAGGTGCTCACCAAGGCCATCATGGCCCGGGTGGCCATTTATCCCACCCATGTTTTTTTGTATGATTTTGTTTGCCGCGAGGGAACCAGCATGTACCGCTTTGAAAAAATGGGGGGCTTTGTGTTCAACCGATTACAGTACGTTGATGCGCTGGATCTCATTACCAAGCCCGTTTCAGAACGACGAGGTTGAAGACCACTGGGCTGTTTCCCTTACTCTATCCTTGGCGAAATTAGTTTGACTCTCCAATCTATTCATTTTTACTACCATTTGTTTCCTTACAAAGTTTAAATGTATATTTGCACATACGTTCAATTTACGTAGTTGACAAAAAGCTTACCCGCAATGAATTCACCGGCAGTTGATCTAGTATTATTGGTTGATGACAATGATACTGATAATTTTATCAGTAAAAGAATTATTGAGTTGACCAAATTTGCGAAACGTATAGAGATTAAAAACTCTGGCAAAAGTGCGCTTCAATACTTGGAACACGCTAGAGAGGACAACAACAAGCTCCCAGACCTGATTTTTTTGGACATCAACATGCCTATTGTTGATGGCTTTGTTTTTTTATACGAATTTGAAAAGTTTCCCATCCACGTTCGCGACAAATGCAAGGTCATTATTCTTTCTAGTTCAGACAACAAGCGCGACATTGATCGGATTGTCGATAACCAATACGTGGTTAAATTTATAACCAAACCATTGACCGACGATATTTTGAAGGAAGTGGGCAGCTTGTTTCCTCCGGTCAACGTTTAACTGAATATACCTATCTCCCAAAAAGCGGTCCGCATTTTTCAAATGCGGACCGCTTTTTGGTTTTCAGGCTTGGCCCGAGTCAATTGCGAAATAGCTTGGCTTCAGCCCAAAAAGTACCAAAGGGCACAATGGAGGCCACAATCGCCCAGAAGGTCTTGGTCAGGCTCCACTTCAATTCAATTTTGGCCAGTGCAACCAGACCAAGGTAAAGCACGAAGAGCAGCCCGTGGGCCATCCCGATCACTTTATTGGGGCCAGGCATGGCAAAGTAATATTTGAGGGGCATGGCCAGCCCCAAAAGGAGCAAAAATGAAATACCCTCCAGAAACGCGACGATCCGCAATCGGCCTAGGGTAGTATGCAATAAGTTGGTGTTCATCGGTACTCTGCTGGTTTAAAATACTGGTTCAGTTATAGTTTGGCCAACTTTTCCTTGGCCCGGGCCACCACTACCTGATCTTTGCTGTTCTCAATAACAGATTCAAGGGTGGCCTTGGCCTGAAATTTATTGTCCAAATCAGTGTAGTTGTCGGCAACGAGCAGGAACGCTTCGTAGAGCCACACGGTATAATACTCAAAATTAGTCCTTACTTTGATCAGTTCAATCGTTGAGTTGGCGTATTCTTTCTTGCGGCGCAGTACCGACCCGACCAAATATTGGGCTTCGGCCCCGTTGACATCAGTGTTGTTTTTAACCGCAGCGCGCAGCAAGGTGAGCGCATTGTCCAACTGGCCCCGCTCCAAGGCCACTTTGCCCACATAGAGATCGGCGCGGCTCTTGGCCTTGGTCAAATTGCGCTTGTAGATCTCGCCCGCGTAAAAATCGGTCTGGGCCCAGTCGCCAAGTTTAAAGTAGGCCATCATCAACCCTTCCACCGCGTTGGATTCGTTGCGTTTGTTGGCTGCACTGGTATTGGCCAACACGGCTTTGAAGCGTTCAATGGCCCTGGCATAGTCGCCCAAGTCGTAATTCAGATCGGCCGAGCGCAGCCTGGCCCGGGTTTCATAAGTGCCTTTTACTTGGTCAAAACTTGGCACTGCGTTGGCTTTGTCACCCATTTGGTCATAGGCCATCCCCAGAAAATAGTGGGCATCGTTTTTGGGTTCAGACTCGGGCGCACTTCGGATAAAATTGCTCAGCGTCACGATAGCGGTTCGGTAGTCGCCATTGTCATACGGAGCTTTGGCTTCTTGAAAATCACCGACCAACGTGGCCTTACTGGTGGGGTTGGCCCGGATGAATTTCTGGCGGTAGGCTTCCAGATCGCTCACCGCCACCCCGCGCCCGGCCAGTTCTTGGAGTGACTGGATGGCGTTGGCCGCCGTTGGATGAGTGGGAAAACGGTCAAGTATGGCTTTGTAATCGCGGATAGCGTTGGCCTCCCCTCCGGTGAGCGAATAACTCAAGGCCCGTTTGGAAAGGGCATCGGGCAGCAAGTCGCTGGTCGGATATTTATCGATCAACTCGGAATAATTGGCCACCGCCAAATCCTTGCGGTTAAAATCAAAATTATTGTTGCCTTTGGCAAAATAGGCCAAGCTGGCAAACCGGGAATTGGGAAACCGGCTGATCAACAGGTCAAACTTTCGGTTAGCCGCGTCCACTTGCTGCAAGCCGCTCAAAGCCATGCCTTGCTGGAAATAGATGTATTCCGCGTCGCTCCCGCCCATGGCCAGGGCATTGGTGTAATTGTCAAGGGCATTGGTGTACTCTTTTCCCACATAATAACAATCGGCCAGACGGGTTATGGCATCTACTTTGTTCCGGTTGGCCCCCGTTTTGGGCGACACCGCATAGGCCCGAAAAACCGTCAGGGCTGATTGGTAAGCCCTTTTGTTATAATAGGCATAACCAGCACCGTAGAGGGCAGCGTTGTATTCTTTGGCCGTTTCGGGCACCCGCTCATAATACATCAGCGCCGAATCATACCTTTCACCTTGGGAATAGGCTTCGGCAATCCAAAAGTTGGCGGCAGCATCGAGCTCGGGGACAACGGGGGAGCGCAACGATTTTTTCAGCATCGCAACGGCCGACGGATACTTGCCATCGTTGTAAAGTTCGGTGGCGTAGTTGTAAGTAACCCGTTGATAACCGATTTGGACTCGCCGGCTTTTGCTGTTCAAGCCCTCGATGTAACGGATGGCGGCGACATAGTCGTTGCCATTCAAATAGGCTTCGCTCTCGAGGATATTGAGTTCCTCCACGTATTTTCCGGTGGGGAAATGGATGTCATAAAAGCGGCAGCCCGCAATGGCGTTCTTGAAATCACCAATGTCATAATTGAGTTTGGCATAGTTGAGCGCGCCCAGTTCTTTGAGATTGCGGTCGAAGTTGAGGTCGCGGCATTTGTCAAAGGGAGCAACCGCCGCAGATTTTTGGCCGGCCTCCACGTAGGTTACCCCCATTTGATAGGCCGCTACTTGTGCCAGCGAGTCGGCCCCGTCGGCTGCCTTGCCAAAATAGTTGATTGCCTTGACAACATCTTTCTGCTTGGCATAAGCAAATGCCATCCGGTAAGCCACCGTCCGATCCAGTTGCTTTTCTTTTTTGGCCATTTTCTCAAAATAGCCAATCGCTTGGGCATAATTGCCCTTTTGGTAATAACTATCAGCAATGGCCGGGGCCAGTTCGTCGGGCGAGGGCCGGTTTTGTTTCAGCATGGCCTCCACATACGCCACCACATCGTCGTACCGTTTCATCCGGTAATAGATGGTGGGCAGCAATACATCCACTTCCTTGGCATAAGTGGGATTGCCCTTGATGCGTTCCAGATCAGTGACCGCAGCGGCAAATTGCCGATCCAGATAGTAGATATAGCCACCATAATAACTCGCTGGGGCGGCATATTGGTGCGTGCCAGTTTTAAGTGGTTCAAATACTTGGCCGGCATCCTCATATTTTTTTGATATAAACAGGGCGTAGCCATATTTATAGGCAACCTCAACTTCCTTGTCCGAACTGGCATTGGGCCGATAAACCTTGCTCAGGTAAGGCAACGACTCCGCGTATTTGCCATTCTTGTAATAATTGTCCCCGATGTCATAATAGGCATTGAGTGCAGTAATATGGGTGGGATATTTGGCCACAAAAGTTTCCAGCAAATGGTCAAAATCGGGCTGGTCTAGGTACATGGCGCAAAGCCCAGCATAATATTCAGCTTGGATTGCTTTTTCGTCCTTCAGCCCTAGGGCCAAATACTGGCCAAACTGTTGCTGGGCATGGGCATACACTTGTTTGTCGAACAGCTCCATGCCCCGGCGGAAGGGGGCATCATCGGCCACATAGACTTGGGTGAGCTGAGCCTGCACTGGCAAACTCGCCAAAACTGGCAGGCCAAGTGCCAAGAAATAAATCAGGGAGCGTAAGCGCATAGTGGTAAGATTGTAATTTAACAGCACTTGTTTGTCGATTTAATACCAAACTTTTCTAGGCTCTGGGGATGTAAATCATCGATAGGCTTGATTTTTAGGCAGCTACCCGATTGTTTGCCCAAATTAACCTGATCGTGCACAATGCCTTGGTTGGTAAGCGTTTATCCGTAGTAGTCTGTCAAATCAGGAGATAGGGTTAGCAATCGCGACTTAGGTTGGCAAATACTCAACCATTGTTTGAAAATAGTGCAAAAAATTGGGAATTCACCTATCTGTTCCCGTTTCAGGCCCAAATCAAGTAATAATTAATTAACTTTAACTAATAAGTCCCGTATTTTTTCCTTGCATTGTAATTTCTTTGCGGCCTATAACCAAACAAAATTAAGGCTTGGCAATGACATTTCGGGAGAAATGCCAGTGCGTGTCATCGGAAACATGGCGGAAAAGACAATTGTGATTATCCCCACCTACAATGAGATCGAGAACATCGAGGCCATTGTGCGGGAAGTATTTGCCCAGCCGGGGGGCTTCCACATCATGGTGATCGACGATGGCTCGCCCGATGGCACCGCCAACCGGGTGCAGGCGTTGCAAATGGAATTCCCCGAACGTTTGTTTTTGGAGTGCCGACAGGGGAAACTTGGCTTGGGCACGGCCTATCTCTACGGCTTTGCCATTGCGCTGCGCAACGGGTACGACTATATTTTTGAAATGGACGCCGATTTTTCTCACGACCCGGGCGATCTACCGCGCTTGCTCAGAACGTGCGCCGAGGGGGGCTACGATGTGGCCATCGGCTCGCGCTACATCAACGGCGTAACGGTGATCAATTGGCCGATTGATCGGGTGATCATGTCCTATTTTGCCAGCTATTATGTGCGCAAAGTGACCGGGATGCCCGTGATGGATGCCACGGCGGGTTTCAAATGCTACCGCCGCCAAGTGCTGGAAACGATTGATCTGAACAAAATCCGGTTTATTGGCTATGCGTTCCAGATTGAAATGAAATTTTTGGCCTGGAAATTTGGTTTCCAGCTCAAAGAAGTCCCCGTTATTTTCAAGGATCGGGAAAAAGGCGTTTCCAAAATGTCGGTCAAAATTTTTCGGGAGGCTTTTTTGGGCGTGATCCACCTTAAAATCAATAGCTGGTTCCGAACCTTTCACCGGTCAGCCAGTTAAATGTATGGGCAAAAGTAGGCCCATTGCCGGGAAAAAGTTCAATATTTTTAGCGTTCCGCTCCGATAACATGAAAAAAACCAGCTTAGTCGTCCAATCGCTCCGGCAATCGGTGTTGTTCAATCACCTGGCCGAAGACGATTTGAATTTTGTGGCCGACCAAGCGAAGTTTCGGCAATTTTTTGCTTCCGAAGTCATCGTTTCGCAAGGCCACCCGAGCGACAGTTTATTTCTGGTCGCCAATGGCATTGTGGCCATCCAACGCCGGACCAATAAATCCGAAATGCAGATTTTGGCCTATCTGATGCCCGGCAATACGTTTGGGGAAGTGGGCATTTTGGAAAATCAGCCCCGCTCAGCTACTGTGGTGGCAGTGACCGAAGTGGATGTGCTGGTGATCCGACGGGCCGAGTTTTTGGCCATCTTGCACCGCTACCCAACCGTGACCATCGAACTGGCCAAAATGCTGGGCCGCTATTTGGTCGAGTCCAACAAGCGAATCGCCCGGGGCAATGCCCGCGCCCGCGCCATCCTCATCCTCGATATGTTTAACGGCGGAGGCGCGACCAGTGTGGGGGTGATGCTGGCCCACGTACTGGCCGAACGCACTGGCCAGAAGACCATTTACACCGAACACCCGTTTCCACAAAAGTTGATTACTGATTTGCAGGTGGACAAAAAAATACGCATGATCAAACATAAATCAGGCTATGATTTGTTGCTGACGCACGACGACCCCAGCCTGCCCGATGCCGTCAAAACAGCTTTTTTGTTGGATAAAATAGCGATGGATTATGACAATATAATTATTACATTCAACGAATCCATCGATGAAGATGTGAACGGAAAGCTCGACCAAGACATTGAAATGATGCTCGACAATGCCCGGCAGATCATCCTACTCGTGCCCCCAGACCCAACCGTATGGGCTCAAGTGGAAGAAGCCCAGAAGATGCTGAGCCGCCATATCCGCCGCGACGAAGTGACGATGTTTACCTTGGTCAACCATGCCGCAGCGGGCAGCAGTTTATCGGCGCAGGACTTTCAGGCCGATTTCCACGTTCCGTTCATCACCAATTTCCCTCCCTTGCGCGAAGCCCACACCGACGGCGTGCAGATCCCCCCCCAACTTCACACCATCTTTACCCTGCTGGTCGATCGGCTGGAGCGCAGCCACAACATCGGGGTGTTCATTCCCACCACGGTGGACGTGAACTTGGCCATTGATACCCGCCCCTTCGTGGATCGGACGCTCAATTTCTTGGCCCAACGGTTCGGGGGGGCCACTTGCCGCGAAGCCCAGGGAGTGTGGAACAGCAACCAAGTGGGACTAGTGGGCGAAACGGTCTACATCGTTAACACGCACGTCACTAAAAGCGATATGGACAAATACCTTGACGAAGTGATTGCGTACATCAAAGGCATGAAAATTGAACTGAAGCAAGAAGCAATGGCCATGGAAGTCAACCAACGAATGACGCTCATTTAGACCTCCCCAAACAGTGTTGATTTTCGGTCAATCAGCAAGCAATACACTGAAAATCAAGTAAATAAATCCTATTTTCGCCCAACTGGCTTTACCCGTAATCCATTTTGGCATTGCTTGTCCAAACAAAATGTCCTCAATTTGTTGATTTTTGGCAGCTTGATCTGCGGCATACGTTCGCAAAAACAGGATGCTCCATTGGCTCGTTATCCATGATTTACTTTTATCCTGTGAGCCGTTCGGTGGTATTCACTTTACTTTCTAAAAGCGAGACAGTCAATTATTTAGCTGCCCTAAGGACTTGCCCCAATCCAGCCACCATTTATCAGCCCCTCCAAAGTTATCGCCAATCAATGGGCCATGAGAATGAATTTATGGAAAAAGAAGCCGTTTGGCGCAAGCAAAACTTTTTAAAAGTCGACTTGTGTTGTAATTTAGCCGTACTAAGCAAAAGCAACACATTCTCTCACCCATAAACGTATCCCCATCATGGACGCGAGTATCCAAAAAAAAGTAAATACTTGGTTATCAGGAAACTATGACGAGGCAACTAAGGCTGCGGTACGCCAACTGACCGACGACGAGGCGATGGAGGCTTTTTACCGCGATTTGGAATTTGGCACGGGGGGTTTGCGCGGTCTCATGGGCGTAGGCTCCAACCGCATGAACAAATATACCGTCGGGGCGGCGACCCAAGGCTTGGCCAATTATCTCAAAAAAGCCCTGCCGGGTGTGCCGATCAAGACCGCCATCGCCCACGACAGCCGCAATAACAGCCCTGAGTTTGCCCGGATAGTGGCTGATGTGTTTTCGGCCAATGGCTTTCAGGTGTTCTTTTTCACGGCACTGCGGCCCACCCCTGAATTGTCTTTTGCCATTCGGCATTTGGGCTGCCACAGTGGGGTAGTGCTCACTGCCTCCCACAACCCCAAAGAATACAACGGCTACAAAGCCTACTGGGTTGACGGTGCCCAAGTGACCCCGCCCCATGACAAAAATATCATTGACGAGGTGAATGCCATTGCCTCGGTGGATGACATAAAATTTGATCGGATTGAGGCCAACCTCCATTATATCGACAAAGAAGTCGACGAGGCTTATTTGGACATGATCTTGGGCCTCTCCATTGGCAAAGCCGCCATTGCACGCCAGGCTGATTTGCGGATTGTTTTTTCGCCCATCCACGGGACTGGCATCACCTTGGTGCCCGAACTGCTCAAGCGCATGGGCTTTACCAACGTGCACGTGGTGGAGGAGCAGGCCCAGCCCGACGGCAATTTCCCCACGGTGGTGTATCCCAACCCCGAAGAGCGCGAGGCCATGAGCTTGGCCCTGCAAAAAGCCAAAGCAGTGGACGCGGACATCATCATGGCCACCGATCCCGATGCGGACCGGGTTGGGATTGGGGTCAAAAACCCACACGGGGAGTTTGTGCTGCTCAACGGCAACCAGACCGCCGTGCTCCTCATTGGCTACATGATCGAGGCTTGGCAACGCGCAGGCAAGATCACTGGCCACGAGATGGTGATCAAAACCATTGTCACCTCTGAACTGATCGACCGGATAGCCCACGCCAACGGGGTGAACTGCTACAACACCCTGACCGGGTTCAAATACATCGCCGAAATGATCCGCGAAAAAGAGGGCCAAGAAAAGTTTATTGCGGGCGGTGAAGAAAGCTATGGCTACCTAGTGGGCGACGCCGTGCGCGACAAGGACGCGATTGCCTCGTGCGGGATATTGGCCGAGCTGGCAGCAGTGGCCAAGGACAACGGTACCAACCTGTACGACACGCTGCTGGGGTATTATACCCGCTACGGTTTTTATTACGAAACATTGGTTTCATTGACCAAAAAGGGCAAGAGCGGAGCCGAAGAGATTAAACAAATGATGGCCAATTGGCGGAGCAACCCACCCCAAACCATTGGTGGGCAGCCGGTTGCTCGCTTGCTGGACTACGAAAACCAAGTAGAAAAAGACCTGATCGCGGGCACGGAGCGGGCCATTCCAATGCCAAAATCGGATGTATTGCAGTTTTATACCGCTGATGGCACCAAAATTTCGGCGCGGCCGTCGGGCACCGAACCAAAGATCAAGTTTTATTTCAGCGTGAACACCCAATTGGCCGACAAAGCCCATTACGAAGCGGTGGAAGCCCAGTTACAAGCAAAAATCAAGGGCATAGTGGCCGAAATGAACTTGCAATAGCGCAGAAAGCAGTAGCCAGAACCCCGATCGTTGCCAGTCTGCGATCGGGGTTTTTTTATTGGCGTTTTGATGCGCTGGTAATCAATCGGTAAATATCATTTTTTGCCAATCAACAACTGTGACCTAAAATTTATTCTCTACTCACTCCTCACGAAATGAGGACATTTTGGGACAACTAATAATGTCGTTTCTCGATCCGAAAAGGTTGCCGAAGGCTGTAACTTATTGATTTATAATCAATAAAAATGCGATTGACCGATTATGGAAACCAAGCA
>Ga0105045_10002461_pt1 | contig 15639 bp, 17 predicted proteins | sample MAT02_FD_78089 | JGI IMG/M metagenome (GOLD analysis project Ga0105045, IMG submission 78089) | Freshwater microbial communities from Lake Fryxell liftoff mats and glacier meltwater in Antarctica - MAT-02 (megahit assembly) | ecosystem: Environmental > Aquatic > Freshwater > Ice > Liftoff...
CCTGATCATGTATCGGAACAGACAGGAGCGCGGAGCTAAAGCGACGCTCGAAGCGCACAATTAAAACGATGTCGTTTACTGTAACCATGCCATAATTTCGCGTCAATGAACTGGGTTGCTACCCCCACTGCCGGCCGTGTCCCGGGCCGGCAAAGCAGAACAGCGCCCAGACACATCCCATACGGAGACCGGAGACAAACCGCATGAAGCATGCACTGATCACGGGCGGCGGCGGCGATATCGGCGCTGCAATTGGCGAATGCGCCACTGCAGCAGGTTATCGCGTTGCGCTGCTGGACCAGGATGGTGCCAAAGCCCGGCAAAAGGCCAGCGCGCTCGACGGTGCCATTGGTCTTTCATGCGATGTCACCGATGCAGCATCGGTCTGCGCCGCCTTTGACGCTGCCCAGGCGCATTTCGGCGCGGTACCCGATCTGGTCGTCAACTGCGCCGGCATCGGTCGCTTCAAGCCGCTGATCGAACTCAGCCTGGAGGATTTCCGGCTGGTACTGGAAGTCAACCTGGTCAGCGGGTTCATTGTGGGCCAGCTTGCCGCGCAGCGCATGTCCGCGCGCGGCTCGGGCAACATCGTCAACATCACGTCGATCAACGGCATCACCCCCGCTCCCAACAGTGGGGCCTACGCTGCGTCCAAGGCCGGCCTGGCCCAGCTGACCGAGTTGATGGCCGTCGAGTGGGGTCCGCTGGGTTTGCGTGTGAATGCGGTTGCGCCGGGATTCATTGATGCCGGGCTGTCAGCACCTTTTTTCGCCAACCAGGCCGTGCGCGATATCCGGTGTGGCGCCGTTCCCACCCGACGACTCGGTGTCGCACAGGACATCGCCGAGGCGGTGGTGTTCCTGGCTTCCGACGCGGCAAGTTACATCAATGGCCATCAGCTGGTGGTCGATGGCGGTGCCACGCGCGCGCTGCTCGCCCTGCTACCGCGCGAAGCGCCTGCGAAGCCATGAGCGCGAACATCCGCAACCTGATGCTGGTCGGCGGGCCCTACCACCCGGCAGACGCCAATGCGCCATCGCTGACGCGCCAGCTGGCCGAGCGCGGCATCGAGTCCGACATCGAGCAGGACATCGAGGCCGGCTGCAAGCGACTGGCCAAGGGCGACTACCCCTTGCTCACCGTGGCCGCATTGCGCTGGCGCATGCGCGAGCCGAAATACGATGGCCTGCGCGCGCAATGGGCGCTGGACCTGTCCGAGTCTGCCCGCGAAGCGATCCGAACTCACTTGCGCAGCGGCGGAGCTCTGCTGGCGATGCACACCGCCACCATCTGCTTCGATGACTGGCCGCAATGGGGCGAGATCGTCGGCGGCCGCTGGGTGTGGGGGCAGTCGGGGCACGATCCGTTTGGCGACATCGACGTGCAGTTTGACGCCGCCCCGCCCGGCAGCATTGGTGTCGGCCTATTGCCTTTCGCGTGCCGCGACGAGGTCTACGAACGCCTGTGGCTGGCGCCGGGGGTGCAGCCACTGGCCCACGCACGCAACTGCACGGGCGCGAACGGCCAGCCCGGTGCCTGGGCACCGGTGCTGTGGACACACACCTGGGAAGGCGGCCGCGTCGTCTACGATGCACTGGGCCACGACGCGCAGTCGCTCGATCACCCGGTGCACCAGCAGCTGCTGGCGCGCGCCATCGACTGGGTCGTGGCCGACCACAAGACCCGCACGTAACCCGCAGTGCCTGCGGGATGCTGAGGCATCCACCAACCACCAGGAGTTCATCGTCCATGCGTCCCATCAAAGATATGTCGGTACTGATTACCGGTGGCGGCTCGGGCATCGGAGAAGGCACCGCACGGCTGTTTGCCGAGCGCGGTGCCAAGGTCACGATCACCGGCCGACGCAAGGACAAGATCGATGCGGTCGCAGCTTCCATCGGACCGGCCTGTCGCGCCATCGTGGGCGACGTCACGGTGAACGAGGACCGCCAGGCCATGCTGGCAGCAGCCCATGCGCATGGCGGCAAACTCGACGTGCTGGTCAATAATGCCGCCAACATGTACCGGCAAGCGGTGGGCGAATACACCGAAGACTTCCTCAAGGAGGCCTTCAACACCAACGTGGTGTCCGCCATGATGCTCTCCAGCATGGCGGTGCCGCTGCTGGAGGCAAGCCAGGGCGCGATCATCTTCCTGGGCTCGATCCACAATCGGCGCGCCTACCCGGGCGCATCGCCGTATGCCACCACCAAGGCCGCAGTCGAAGGCCTGACCCGTGTCATGGCAGCTGAACTCGGGCGCAAGCAGATTCGGGTGGCCTGCGTCCTGCCGGGCGCGGTCAGCACCGAAATCAACCTGCGCGCCGGCCTGTTCACAGCCGAGCAGTCCGAAGCACGCTATGCCACCGTCGCGCCCGACCATGCGCTGGGTCGTATCGGCACGACGCTTGAAGTCGCCGAGGCGATTGAATACCTGGTGCGCGCCGAGTGGGTGACCGGCGTCGCGCTCGAGGTTGACGGTGGACTGGGTCTGGGTGTGTCCAACTTTTGATGGGGGTTACTCATGCAGTTCCAGCACCGCCTGATCCAGAATGCCTACGTCGTCAACGACATGGACGAAGCCATCGCGCGCTGGCATCGCTTGTGGGGCATCGGGCCCTTTTTTGTGCGCCGCCATCTCGCAATGGCCTCGGTACTTCATCGCGGAGCGCCGTCGCAGATCGACATGTCGGCCGCCTACGTGCAAGCCGGGTCGATCCAGGTCGAGTTGGTCCAGCAGCATTGCCAGACGCCTTCGTTCCTGCGGGACATGTTCGCGCCCGGCGAGGAAGGCTTGCACCATGTGGCGGTGATGCCGGACAACTACGATGCGCTGCTGGCACACTATGCGGCGCTGGGGTATCCGGTTGCCGGCGAGGTCCGCACCGCCGGTGGGCGTGGTGCGGCTTTCGTCGATACCCGGCCGATGCTGGGCCATATGATGGAGGTCTACATCGTCGGCGAGGGGATTCCGGCGATGTACCGCATGGTCGCCGAGGCGGCCGAAAACTGGGACCGCAAGCAACTCGTGATCGAACTCGAATCTTCCTGATTCTCCATCGACGCCGCAGGAGCCTTCATGCCGACAACCGTTGTATCTGACTACAAGCACGCTCAGGACACCTTGCGCATGAACGATCTGCGCCAGGCCTTGTACGACGAAGGCGCGATCCTGATGGAAAAGGTGCTGGTCAACCTGCACGGCGAGGAACACCGCGCACGACGCAACATCGAGATCAAGGTGTTTCGGCGCGATTTCTTCGAGTGGTACGAAAAGCAGGTGTTCCCCACCACGCTGCGCGAAACCCTGCAACCCTATTTGCATGCAGGCAAGGCCGACCTGGTGGATTTCGGTTTTCGCGTGATGATGAACCTCACCGCCGACTTCTCGGGAGTCGATCGGCCGCTGCGCTCACCGCAAGAGACCGCGCAGCTGTTGCGCATCCTGCGCACCTTCGGCAAAGCCGCAACGCTCGGACAAGCCGTCGGAGATCGCGAAGCCATCCGCGAAGAAATCCGACAGGCGCTGGACGAATTCGATCGCGTGTTTTTCCAACCCTCGCAGCAGCGCAGGCGCGATCTGCTGGCGCAGCACGCGCGCGGAGACATCACGGAAGACGCCCTGCCCCGCGACGTGCTGGTCGAGTTGCTGCGCAGCGAAAGCGACACCCCGATCAGCGGCGACGTGCTGATGAAGGAAATCGGCTTTTTCCTGCTTGCCGGAGCATTCACCTCGATTCATACGCTGACGCATGCCATGCACGACATTTTCAGCTGGACCGCCAGCCACCCTGAAGACGCGCAGCGCTATGCGCAAGACCCGTTATTCCTGCAAAAAGCCATTCACGAGAGCATGCGCCTGCACCCGTCGAGCCCGACCGCCGGCCGCCGGCCGACCTGCCCGGTGCACCTGCCGTCCGGTCAGGATCTGGGTCCGGACGACCTGATCAGTATCGATCTGATGACGGCCAACCGGGATACGACCATCTTTGGCGCAGACGCGGCCGATTACAACCCGCACCGCCCGCCACCCAGTGCTACCAGCCCTTACGGACTTTCATTCGGCATTGGCATGCATTCCTGCATCGGGTTGACGCTGGCAGCCGGTAGCCTGCCGCGCGCCCAAGCATCAGGGCGCGAACACCACCTGGGAACCGTCTCGCTGATCGCGCAGGCGCTAATGCGCCATGGCGCGCGCCCGGACCCGAACGATCCCGGTACCGTCGATCGATCCACCATCCGCAACAACTGGTCGCGCTATCCTATTTTGCTGAACGCCTGATGAACGACCTGCAAACTGAAATGCTGCGCTCCGAGCGCGGCTGCATCATGGCGCTGGACAGCGCCGCCGACGTTCTGCCGCGCAACCGCGGGCGCGATGTGCTGGTCACTGCATCCTATATCGGGGTGCTGCCGGCGCGACTGCTGCGCGAACACCTGCCGCGCGCTGCCATCGGCTTCGACGGTGGTGTCGGTCCGCAAGGTGCCAACATGGCGGGCCTGTGGTATTTCGAGGCGCTCAACGTGCCGGCCGCCGCAGTCGATGTCATGTCCATCATTCTGGGCGACGGCGTCGATGTCTACCAAAATGGTGTCATCAGCTACCTCAACCGGCCAGCCGCCGACTGTGGCGTTCGCATCGGCATGCCGGCCCAAGAAGCCGCGCGCCTGATGCTGGAGCGTGACCCTGGCGACCCTTCTGCTTACCAGGTGACCAATCGCCAGGTGATGCACGAAAACGCCGACGGCCGGCAGGTGGTCGTTACCGATTCGATCGTCTTTGGCACCGCCGCCGATCAGCGCAATGTGCTGGTCACCGCAGGACACACCGGCCGCAGTGGCGCGCGCCACATCCTGCATGTACGGCCGTTCGGTTTTGTCTGCTCCGATGGCGGTCGCGGGCGCGCCGACTCCGGCATGGCCGGACTGGAGATCACCGAGCGAGAAGGCATTGCGGGTGCCACTGTGGACGCCCATCGCGCGCGGATGGGTGACGGCCTGAGCACCTACGAAGACGGCATCCTCAGCGCGGCCAATGCGTTGGCGCTTAGCTGCGGTGTCCGTGTGGGTATGCCTGTACGTGCGGCCGCCGTGCTGCTACTCGATCGCAAGGCGAAAAGCTGAACTTGCCCCATGATGGCGTGCGAATGGCGTGCGAATGGCGTGCGAATGGCGTGCGAACGGCATGCGAACGGCATGCGTCAGGGCACCTGCGCGAAAGGGCACTATCAGAGCCGATACACCCGCTGCGCCGTCCCGCCGAGCAGGGCCAGGCGCTCGTCGGATGACAATGGCGCGGCCAGGCGCTTGAAGGCATTCCACAGGCTGGTGTAGGTGCATCCGCTGCGGTCGACCGGAAAGTTGCTCTCGAACATGCAGCGCTGAGCGCCAAAGGTCTCCAGACAGATGTCGAAATAGGGCTGCCACGCCAAGGCAAGATCCTCGGAATGGGGCGGCACCGGCCGCTTGCGCCAATCGAAACCGGCCAATGGCATCGCCAGACCGCCAAATTTCAGCGACACATTGTCTACATCACGCAGTGGCTGCAGCGCCAATCGCCAAGCGGCAAACACCTCGGCGCGCTGGTTTGCATAGCGACCCATGCCGATCGGGCCTCCTGCATGATCGATCACGATCGCAAGCCCGGGGCAGGCCCGGGCCAGGGTCAGCACCTCGCCAAGTTGGTGAAAGTACATCCACAGGTCGAGCACCAGGCCTCGCCGCGCCAATTGCTGCGCGCCATCGTGCACCGGCAGTTCGCACAGCATGCCAGCATGGGTGGTGTAGGCGGAATGAATCGTCGAGTCATCATCGCAGGCGGTGGTGTAACGCACGCCGCGCAGCCGCCCGTCGGCCGCCTGGGCATGGGCATCGAGCACTTCGCCGACCGACTCACCCAAAGCCAGATCGGCATGGGCCACGATGCCGGCCGCGATCGCGCTGCCAGCCTCTCGCGCATGCGCACGCGCCAGATCGGCGGCATACAGCGTCTCTCCGACCGGCTGCAAATGCCGTGGACCATCGGCGAAGTAGTGCGACAGGCATTCGACGTACACCGATGCGACCAGTCGATGGCCTGCGGCATCTGCGGCAAACTGGGCTGGCAAATAGGTGTGACCACCCCGGTCCCACAGATGGTGGTGCGGATCGACGATCGGCAGCTCGACCTGCAGCGCCACTTCATGGCTTGACGCCAGCCAGTCTTCCCAGCGCCGCTGACGTTCGGCGCGCGCGTCCGCTGGAGGGGCATTCACAACGTGCGGCCACCGTCCACCGCAATCGTCTGCCCATGCACATAGGACGCCAAAGGCGATGCCAAATACAGGCAGGCACCCGCCATGTCCTCAGGCGTACCCAATCGATGGGCGGGAATACCGGCCAGACGCTCGGAAAGGCGCTTGGGGTCGTCGATCGTGACCTTGGTCAGCTTGGTATCCACCAGGCCCGGTGCCACGCCATTGACGCGGATGCCTTTGCGCGCCCAGGCCTGGGCCAGTGTGGCGGTCAGGTGGATCGCACCCGCCTTGGAAGCCGCGTAAGCCGGATTGCCGCGCGTGGCCCGCAGTCCACCGACCGATGAGATCGTAATCAGCGAGCCAGCGCGCGCGGCCAGCGCATCGCGAAACTTGATGGCGCAGGCCATCAGGCTATTGAGATTGACATCGATCACATGCCGAAAGCTCTCCATCTGAAACTCTTTGCCGCCATAGGCCACCGCACCCTGGCACAGCACCAGCACGTCCAGCGGATCAGGACACGGCGCGGCGTCCACCGCTTGCGCATCTGCCACGTCGACGCGGCCGTACTGCAGACCGGTCAGATCGGAACCGTCCTGCGCGTCATAGTCCTGGGCCAGGGCGCGGGTACCCCAGACATGCACCACAGCGCCGTGGCGCCGGAATGTCTGCGCAACGCCATTGCCAATGCCGCTGCTGCCGCCAACCACCAGCACGGTCTTGCCACTGAAATCCAGCGGGTTGGGAATCATGATCGTGTTCATGGTCAGACCGGCGAATGGGGATCGAATCGCGGCTCCCGCTTCTCTTCGTAGGCCTTGAGTCCCTCGACCACCTCGGGGCCGGAGAAGCCGAGAATCTCCAGCGCCAACGAATTCTCGAATATCGGCCAGGCCATGGTCAACCAATTGTTCATCGACAGCTTGGTCCAGCGCAACGCCGAGGGCGCTGCCTTGGTCAGGTCAATTGCCACCTCCAACGCGGTTGCCTGCAACTTGTCGTCGTCCACACACATGGAAATCAGACCGATGCGCTCGGCCTCTTCCGCCATCAATGGCTTGCCCGACATCAGGTAGTACTTGGCCTTGGCCATGCCACACAGCAGGGGCCAGATGATCGCTGCATGATCGCCAGCCGCCACACCCAGGCGCACATGGCCATCGACGATCTTGGCCGAGCGCCCCGCGATGCTGATGTCGGACAAAATGGCTGCAGCCAAGCCTCCGCCCGCTGCGGCACCATTGATCGCCGAGATCAAAGGCTTGGAAAAATGAATCATGTTCTTGACCAGGTTGCGCCCGTCCTTCCACATGCGCGCGCGCCATTCGAATTCGTTGACGAGCTTTTGCTCCAACTCGAAGTCGCCCCCGGCGGAGAACGCCCTGCCCTCACCCGTCAGAATCACGACGCTGACCGAAGGATCGTCCTCGATGTGCTGCCAGATCGTCGTCATCGAGTGGTGAAACTCGAAATCCATCGCATTGATCTTGCCGCGCGACATGGTGACGCGCAGCACCTGCTCGGCTGGCCGGTCGAGCTTGAGAGACTGGTAGGCGGGATAAACGTAGGTCATGGGAGTTCTTTCGACAAAACGGCAAAACGGCTAAAAAGCGGGGTTGCTATGCGTCCGCTGGCACGATGGCCGGGACAAAAAGACGCCACGAACTGACCGACAGGCCGCTCACGAGCGCAAGAAAAATTTTAAACGAAATCGTTGCAATCGTACGCATACCGGCGCTCTGTTTCGTATCATCGAATGTTGGTGCGGGCAGCCCCCGCACACACTCTTGCCAGCATTCAACCTGCATGAAACACCATGAACGTCGGACTTAGCGTCAGCCGCATTGCACAACGCGCACCCCACAGTCTTGCCCTGTTCGATGGCACGCGCACCATGGACTACGCCACGCTTGATGCCCGTACGAATCGGCTCGCACATGCATTGCGGCAAGGCCATCGCATCGACAAGGGAGAGCGCGTCGCCCTGCTGGCGCACAATCGTATGGAGGTGGTGGAAGTGCTGGTCGGCGTGGCCAAGGCGGCGCTCGTCTATGTAGGCCTGAACTTCCGCATGACCGAGACCGAACTGCAGGCAGTGCTGGCCAATGCTGAACCGTGCCTGTTGATCACCGAGCCGGAGTTCGAGTCGCTGGCGCGCCAGCTGGCGCAGAGTCGCGGCATTCCGGTGCGGGTGCTCGATCGCACCGACAGCTATGAGGCGGACCTGGCAGCTGCAGATCCCAGCTTGCCTGTCAGCGCGTATGCGGCTTTTCCGCGCGATCCGTTTGCGATCGTCTACACCAGCGGCACCACCGGACTGCCCAAAGGCATCCTGTTCGACCATGCAGCGGCGCTGCAACACGGCAGCGTAGCCTGTCTCGAATACGAGATCACCGCGCAGACCCGTTACCTGATTCAGATTCCGCACAATTCCTGCGTCAATATCACGATGGTGCCGGCGTTGATGGCCGGCGCAGCGATCGGGTTTGCCGAGAGCCGGGGTTTTGACAGTATGGCGCTGTGTGACACCGTCGAACGCCACCAGGTGACCCACACCTTCCTCGTACCCACCATGCTCGCGACGCTGCTGGAGCAGGACCCCGGCGATTTTCCGCGTCGCCTGGCATCGATCACCACCTTGGGGTACGGTTCTTCGCCGATTCCGACCGAGCGGCTGCGTGCGCTAGTGCAGCGCTACGGCCCGATCTTCATTCAGTTGTACGGCATGGCCGAGATCGCCTCCATCGGCACCTTGCTGCGCAAGGAACACCACGTACGGGCGCTGGCGGACAAACCGCAGTTGCTGGCATCGTGCGGCCAACCCTCCTTCGCCACCACCGTGCGCGTGGTGGACCCGGCCGGTGCCGACGTGGCGCAAGGCGACAATGGCGAAATCATCTTTGGCGGGCCACACACCATGCGCGAGTATTTCCGCGAACCTGAACGCACCGGCAAAGCCTTGATCGGCGGTTGGCTGCATTCCGGCGACGTCGGGCGGGTGGATGACGAAGGCTACCTCTATATCGTGGACCGTATCAAGGATCTGATCATTCGGGGCGGCTACAACCTTGCGCCCAGTGAAGTCGAACGGGTGCTCTACAGCCATCCGGCGGTGCTCGATGCTGCAGTGGTTGGCATGCCGGACGAAAAATGGGGCGAGGCCGTGCTGGCGGTCGTGGCCTTCAAACCCGGCATGTCGGCTGGCGCGGACGAACTGCTGCAGTTGTGCAAGGCAAGCGCGCTGTCGTCGATCAAACAACCCGAACGCGTGGAAGTTGTTGATGCGATGCCGCGCAATACCATCGGCAAGATCGACAAGAAGGCGGTGCGCGAGCGCTACTGGACGGGCAGCCGCAAGGTCTGACGCTATAGGGATCACCATGAATGACTCCACCGCCGCCAACAACATTTTGCGGCCCCGGCAGGCCGACGCGGACCCTCAGCTGCGCGTTGTCGCAATCCCTGCAGCAGCTTTGCCCCGTTCCCTGCGCGTGACAACCAGCCCTGTGTCGCCGCACGCCGTGAGCGAGATGCAGGCCATGCTGCGGGCGCAGGGACAGGCTGCGGACCCCTTGCAGGTGGTGCATGCCCATGTGGCGGCCGTGCACAGCAAAGATCCTGTCTTGATGGCGGCCGACTATGCTTGCGGTGCCCGTATCACGCGCGGTGCCGATTGCGTCGATCCGGCTATGTACTTTGCGCAGGCCGTGCAACGTCTGGGCTCAAGCCAACTATGCGTGCACGCCTTGCGGCAGGAAGACAACTCGCCCGAGCGCCCTGACCTGTCGCGCATCGTCATGGAGTGGGAACTGCAGGGTGACCGTGCACACGGAACAAGGGGCACCGACACGTTCTACGTCAGCGGTGATCGCATTGTGGACCAGCAAGTGGTCCTGCACACTGCCGACTTCTGAATCTATCCGGTCGTGCGTCGCAGCAACAGCGACGCCGCTTGAGCCGCCGGCATGCCGACCCGGATGCCCGCCGCCAGCGCCAACGCATTGGCGGCGCTGATAACCCCGTCGCGGTAGCTGCTCAGTCCGTCTCCCATGCGGGCCAGGCGCGCGTCGACGGTCGCACCGGCCATACCGTCGCCTTCCACCATCTGCAAGGCCGCAACACCGGCATCTTCCCGCCCTTTGCCGCCATCGGAGCAGATGAATCCGAAGGGACGCACCTTCCGCAAGTAAGGCAGCGCGCTGCGCCCGGTGTGGCCGGCGGTGACCAGCACGTTGCGCGCATCTTCGGATAGACCAAACGCGATCGAGTCGGTGCAGACCACCTGGCGGCCATCGGGGCCGGTTTCCATGACGGTGCGGTTGGTCACATCGGAGGCCGAAGGGACGTTCGGATCGGCGTCCAGCATGCGCCGGGCCGCTTCCTGCACCGACATACCGACAGCGACACCGCAATCCATCGCCGGTCGATTTGCAAAACTGATCCGGCCTTGCGTGTACAGATCGACGCCGTCACCCAGGCGCACCGTCATCACATCGGCCGCAGCCGCCGGTATGTTCAGCGCTTCCAGGTACCACAAGCCGGCCACCGACGCGCCGGCGGGTCCGACCGCGCAATCGACGCCGATCGCGCCGCGCGGACGCTGCTCGGCAATGAACCGCGCCGGCAGAACGCCACAATACGAGGCATTGATGACGATGTCGCGGTCACGGTTGTCCGCATGCACGTCGTAAGCCGAATCCATTGCCACGATCCGCCCGCGCGGGCCGGCATGCAGCTCGGTTTGGGTGGACATGTCAATGCCGCCCGGCCGTTCCAAAGGTACTGACTGCCCCCTCGGGGGTCAGCGAACGCAGTGCACGTAGGGGCACTTTCATGTTAGATCAGCGTTTCGCCGCCATCCGGAACCAGTGTCGTACCCGTCATGAAGCCGGCATCGTCGGAAAAAAGGAAACACACCGGCGCGGCAATGTCATCAGCTTCGCCGACCCGCTTGAGCATGTTCATCGCGGCCGCCTGGGCCACCCCGGTCGACATGTCACCGCCGCCGCGTTTTTGCCACAACGGCTCGGTCATGCCGGTGCGGATACGCCCTGGCGCAACCACATTGACCCGCACCAGCGGCGCTGCCTCCAGCGCCAACTGGCGGGTAAACCCGGCAATGGCGCTCTTGGCTGCACCATACGGCGCGTTGAAAGGCTGGGCGACGATCGCCGCGATCGAAGCGACATTGACGATCGAGCCGCCGCCTTGCGCACGCATGATCGGCAGCACGTTCTTGCAGACCAGGAAGGTGCCGCCCAGATGTACGCCGAGCATGCGGTTCCAGCGCTCCAGCGTCCACTCCTCGATCGGGCCGAAGTCGGCATGGCCAGCGGCATTGAACGCGCAGTCGATACGCCCGAGTTCGCGATGCACCCGCGCCACCGCGTCGCGCACACCGTCTTCGCTGGCCACGTCACAGGCCAGTCCGATCGACCCCGACAACCCGGATGCCACGGCCTGCGCACGCCCGGCGTCGATATCGAGCACCGCCACCCGCCCGCCTTCGGCGCTAAAGCGACGAGCGACCGCGGCACCGAGCCCTGAACCGCCGCCAGTGGTAAACAGAACCTTGCCGTCAAATCGTTGTGTCATGTCTATTCCTTGCATCATGGTGGACAAAAAGTCCGCAGGCTGTACGCGTCTGCCAGCCAGGGGCTACCTACGACCTTTGGGTCGCGAAAAACTCCAGCAGTGCCTGCGCGGTCTGCGCCGCAGCATGCTCCGGAAACCAATGACCGCCCGGTACCGTGCCAACCTGCAGATCGGCACAACGTGCGCGCCAGGCCGCCTCGATGTCCATCAGCGTGCGCATCAGGCCGTCGGCCCCCCACAGCGCCAAAGTGGGGCAGGCCAATGGAGTGTGCAGATCGGCTTCGTCGTGGTCCAGGTCGATGCTGGCACCGGCCCGGTAGTCGCAACAGGAGGCGTGGATCATCGCCGGGTCGCGCCAGCAACGCCGGTACTCGGCCAGCATTGCGGGATCGAAACTGTCCAGGCCTTTGCCGCCCACCGCGACCAGGCAGCTCTCGAAATAGTAGTCGGGATCGGCACCTATCAGCCGTTCGGGATACGGTGCGGGTTGCGGCAGGAAGTACCACTGCCAATAGGTCATCGCAATCCGCTTGTTCGTCTGGTGGTACAGCGCATGGGTCGGTACCAGATCGAGCACCGTGAGCGAGCGCACCTGCTGCGGCCAGTCCAGCGCCATGCGGTGCGCAACGCGCCCACCGCGGTCATGGCCGACCACATGAAACCGTTCATGGCCCAAGGCGCGCATCAGCGCGACCTGATCGGCCGCCATGGCCCTAAAGGCATAGTTGGAGTGGTCCGGCAGACCGGCCGGTTTGGACGAATCTCCGTAGCCGCGCAAATCGGCGCACACAACGGTATGCCGGTCCGTCAGCAGCGGTGCCAGCCGCGCCCACTCCGACAAGGTCTGAGGGTAGCCATGCAACAGAAGCACCGGATCGCCCTGGCCGGCAAACACGCAGTTGATCGTGACATCGCCAACAGCGACCTGAGATCGTTCAAATCCGGTAAACATGGAAGGACAGGGTCTGGTGACGGTCAGGCAAGCGTTGAGCGGAACATCAGCCGCCGGTTTTCGGGCTGGTCGAGCGCTGCGAAGTCGTAGTCGATTGGCGCGTAATGCATGGTGCCGCGGTTGTCCCAGACGATCAGATCACCCGGCTGCCAGCGGTGGCGGTAGGTGTGGGCCGGGCGCACGCTCAGCGCAAAAAGGTAGTCCAGCAGCGGCGCGCTTTCGGCCACGCTCCAGCCTTCGAAATGGTCCACCATCTGCTCGCTGACGAACAGCGCCTTTCGCCCGGCATCCTTGTGGAGCCGGACCACGGGATGAAAGCTGCCGGAGTGGCGTTCGAGGTCACCCTCCTGAACACTTGCAAATGGTTTACGTCCGACAGCAGCCAGGGTTCGGGAACTGAAAAGTGAGTGAAAAGCACGCAGGCTTTCCAGCGTCGCGCGAAGCCCTGGCGACAAGGCCTCGTACGCTTGAAACATGTTCGCGAATAGGGTGTCGCCACCAAACTGCGGCGCGTGCACGCAGCGCAGCAGCGAGGCGCGGGCCGGCACCGGCAGAAAGGACTGGTCGGAATGCCACTGCTGGGCGGCGTTCTCGGTTTCCGATCGCCGACCATCGGTCTTGATATTGGTGACGGTGAAAAGGTCTGGATAGCCGGGCGGCGCATGCCGTCCCAAGAGCCCCGTCTTGGCCAGCGGTCCGAACCGGCGCGTGAACACCAGATGCTGGTCATGATCAATCGGCTGACCGCGAAACAGCAGGATGCCGCGTTCGCCGAGCAGCTGCCATAGCCACTGGATCGTGGATTCGGGAATATCGGTGGCATGGCGCAAATCCAGGCCCCGGACCTCGCTGCCAGTGCGCCAGGACAGGGGCAGGGCCTGCACGGCGCTGCCCGGATGGGAGGTCGGCGCGCGGGCAAAATCTACCGGGTCTGCTACGGCAGCCATCGGATCACTCTCAGGCCAGCGTGGAACGAAACATCAGCCGATGATTCGCGGGCTTGTCCATGCCCTCGAAATCGTAGTCGAGCGGCGCGTAATGCTGTGTACACCGGTTGTCCCAGACGATCAGGTCACCCGATTCCCATCGATGGCGGTAGGTGTTGGCAGGGTGTTCAATCAAACGGCACAGGTAATCGATCAATGGCTTGCTTTCGGCCACCGTCCAACCGTCGAAATGGTCGACCATCTGGTCATTGATGTAAAGCCCCTTGCGGCCGGTGTCGGGATGCGTCAGCACCACCGGGTGCACTGCGCCCTCCACCTTGTTCGCCTCCTCTTCATTCATCGGCTTGCGGTTGGCCATCACCAGGCACCGGGTGTTGAACAGGGTGTGAAATGCGTTCAACGACCCCAACGTCGACTTCAGTCCATCGGACAAGCTGTCATAGACCGCGTACATGCTGGAGAACATCGTGTCGCCCCCATGCGTCGGCGCTATTTCACAGCGCAGCATAGACGCGCGCGCGGGCACTGGCAGGAACGACTGGTCGGTATGCCATTGTTGCGCGGCATTTTCCGTCTCGGACCGCGCCCCGTTGGATTTGATGTTGGTGACCGTGAAAAGATCCGGATAGCCGGGCGGTGCATAACGGCTGGTCATGCCGGTATCGGCCAAGGGACCGAACCGGCGCGTGAATGCCAGGTGCTGATCATGATTCAGCCCTTGCCTGCGAAACAACAAGATGCCGCGCTCTCCCAGCAAGCGCCAAAGCGCCTTGATGGTCGCATCGGACAAGGCCCCACTGTTGCGCAGGTCAAGCCCGGTGACTTCGGCACCGATGCGAAACGTCAGCGGATGGGACCCGAAGCCGGCATCGTCGGCGATTGCCACTCGAGGACGCGATTGCATTGCAGCTTGCATGTTGCTACTCCTTGCACACGATCAATTGACCATCCGAGCGATCACCCGCTGGCCATCAAAGTTGTCCACGCCCTTGCGCCGAATCAGATCCCAGGTCACATCGAGGTAGTTCGCACGGGCCAGCACCGACTGCATCTCGGCGCACAGGTGCGCCGGCATCACCGGCGTCTCGGCGGGCAAGGTCACGTCCAGCCGCGCCGCATAGTCGAGCGTGACGTGCAAGGATGCTGCCGAGGCCAGGTCTTTGCCCAGCGTGATTGCGCCGTGCCACGGAATGATGATTGCAACATCTTGCCGGCGCAGTGCCGGGCCTATGGCGGCGAAGTCGTCGCTCGGACTGATACAGGTGCGCCCATCAAAATAGGTGCACAGATTGTGAAGATTGCGCACAGGGCGCCCGAACGCCGATTGCGCAGTCAACCAGAAGCCGTGGGTGTGCACGATCGCATTGACATCGTCGCGCTGCTGGTAGATGCCATGGTGAAAGGTCTGCCCCAGGCTGACCATGGTTTCGCACTCCAGCACATTGCCGTCAAAGTCGAGCAGCGCAATATCCTGCAAACGCATCTCTTCGAAGGTGCGATCGAACGCATTGATATAGAACTTGCGCTCGCCGGGTACCCGGATCGAGACATGGCCTCCGATACTGGGCCCAAGCCCATAGGCGGCAAGACCGCGCACTGCCTCCAGAACCTGCGCCCGAATCCCACCATCGCTGCTCGGACTGGCCCGCAGCTTTCCGCCAAGGCCTGCGGCCTGCGTCGGCGGGACATCCATCGTTGCCACACTGTCATTCATGTTGGTGCTCCTTGCGATGCCACGACGGCGGCCGCAGCGCTTTTCTTGTTTCCAGCCTGCCCCAGGTAATGGGCGATGACCTCCGGGTCGCGGGCCATCGCCTCACTGGGACCCTCGTGCACCACACGGCCCTGTTCGAGCACGTAGGCATGCTGGGTCGACCGCAATGCGGCGCGCGCGTTTTGCTCCACCAGCA
>Ga0105045_10002462_pt1 | contig 15637 bp, 15 predicted proteins | sample MAT02_FD_78089 | JGI IMG/M metagenome (GOLD analysis project Ga0105045, IMG submission 78089) | Freshwater microbial communities from Lake Fryxell liftoff mats and glacier meltwater in Antarctica - MAT-02 (megahit assembly) | ecosystem: Environmental > Aquatic > Freshwater > Ice > Liftoff...
CCGGGATGGACGTTCTTCTTGGTCCAGGACATCTCGCTGACGTGCACCAGACCTTCGACACCGGCTTCCAGCTCCACAAAGGCGCCGTAGTCGGTGATGTTGGTGACGCGGCCCTTGTGGACCGTGCCGATGGCATACATCTTTTCAACGGCATCCCACGGATCGGATTGCAGCTGCTTCATGCCCAGCGAAATACGGTGGGTTTCCTTGTTGATCTTGATGACCTGCACTTTGACAGTCTCACCAATGGCAAGGATTTCCGACGGGTGGTTGACCCGGCGCCAAGCCATGTCGGTGACATGGAGCAGGCCGTCAACGCCGCCCAGATCAACGAACGCGCCATATTCGGTGATGTTCTTGACGACGCCATCCACGGTCTGCCCTTCGGTAAGATTACCGATGACTTCGGCGCGCTGTTCAGCGCGGCTTTCTTCGAGGATCGCACGACGCGAGACAACGATGTTGCCACGGCGACGGTCCATCTTCAGGATCTGGAACGGCTGCTTCAAGCCCATCAGGGGGCCCGCATCGCGCACGGGGCGCACGTCAACCTGGCTACCCGGAAGGAACGCAACAGCGCCGCCAAGGTCGACCGTGAAGCCGCCCTTGACCCGGCCGAAGATCGCGCCATCGACGCGCAGTTCGCTGGCGTAGGCTTTTTCGAGACGATCCCAGGCCTCCTCACGGCGGGCCTTTTCACGGCTGATCTGAGCTTCACCACGGGCATTTTCCACGCGGTCCAGATAAACCTCGACCGTGTCGCCGACGTTGATCGTGACGTCCTCGCCGGGGTTTGCAAATTCCTTGAGGTCGATGCGGCCTTCCATCTTGTAGCCGACATCGATGATGGCCTGGCCCGCCTCGATGGCGATCACGCGGCCTTTGACGACAGTGCCCTCATCGGGCGTGTCCATTTCAAAGCTTTCCTGAAGGAGGGCTTCGAAGTCTTCCATGGTTGCTTTAGCGCACATATAGATCAGTTTCCTTTGCTGTGTTGTCACTGGCCATGCGGTTGGCTCCGCCGGTCTTTCGCCTGGCCCCGAATGCAAGAAACGCGCCTGTCAGAGGATCTGGCAGCACCGCAGCTTTCAGGATGCGCTGCCTATACCCCCCTTGCCCCCGCAGGGCAAGCAAAAGCGGATGACGCGCACCGCCCGCAAGCGCGCTGTGCACCATCCAAATTCCGCCGTGTTCCTTCGCCATCCTGCCCCGATGCATGGCTGGCTTCCCCCGGTCCTGATCGGCTCGCTCCTCTGGGGGGCCGCAGGCTGGTTTGCCCACCCGCGCGAGATCTGGGACGTTCCCGCCTTCTGGCCGGCGTGGGGCGCCTCGATTCTGGCGGCCGCTGTCCTTGGCTCACTCCAGCCCGGCAGCGCCTTGCGTCAGTCGACGCTCCTCTTTGCGCCACTTCTTGCCGTGCTTCTGGGCAGCGCCATCCTGACGGGCCGGGGCTTCGGACTCTTGCCCTTGGGACTTCTTGCCGTCGTGGTCCTGGCCCTGCCAGCCTTGGGCCTGGCCGCCCTGACCAGCCGCCTGTTCCGGCGTTAACCGCGTGACCGCGCCTTGCTCCGCCGCTCCAGTACCGCGTTGACCTCGGCCCCGACCAGGACCATCACCGTCGACAGCCACATCCACAGCATCAGGATCACCACAGCCGCTAGCGATCCATAGGTCTCGTCGAAGTTGCCGAAATTGCTCACATACCAGCCCAGGCCTACCGACCCCAGGATGATACCGATTGCCGCCACAACCGCCCCGGGCGAAATCCACACCCAGGCCACATCCTCGCGGTTCGGTGCCCAGCGGTACAGCACCGCCAGCACCGCCAGCAGCAGCGCAAAGATCACCGGCCACCGCAGGAGCAGAACGACGATCTGCGCCATTCCCCCCACCCAATCCAAGATGAAGGGCAGCGCAGCGACAGCCGAACCCAGCACGACCACCGTGACAATCGCCCCCAGAGTGAAGCCCAGCGCCACCAGATTCAGCCGGACAAAACCCCGGCTCTCCTTCACGTCGTAAGCGATTCCCAGCGCCTCGATCAGCGCCTTGGTACCGCCATTAGCCGACCACAACGCAATTGCCAGTGCGATCAGCGCCGTCAAAGAGAGCGTTCCGTTTGCCGCCGCCGCGATACGCGTTGCCTGCCTGGTCACCAGCGTCGCCGCCTCTGCCGGCAGCACCCCCGTGACCGAGGCCAGCTGCTGCGGCACCTCCTCGGGGGATGAGATCAGCCCGAAGACCGAAATCAGCGCGGTCAGCATCGGCACCACAGACAAAAGCGCGTAGAACGCCACCCCAGCCGCAACCGGGATCACGCGGTCCCGGTCGGTTTCGGCCTTCACGTCGCGCATAAAGTCCCACAGTTCGGATACTGATCTGATTGCCATCGCCCTGCCTTGTGCTGTCAGAGGGCAACGCACCAGTCGCCCAGATGTTCCGGCGGGTGGCCCCGACTGCCCGCGCGGGGCGAGGCCATCAGGGTTCATCCGGCGCTGTGCAGCGCGTCCCGTCAACCCAGCCGGCCCTCTCTACACCCCCCAACCTGTCGGGCGGGACAGCGCAATGTAAACCAGCCCATGCATCTCACACATCTCGGGCGGGCGGGCGTAGATCGCAATACGCCAGCGCCAGCGCCACGCCTGCGCCTTACGCGGGATGATGTGGAAATTCACCTCGAGAGTTGCTGGGGCCTTGTCATCGCCGCGCCAGAAGCGCCGCTTCGACGCGCGCACAGGCCCGCTGCACGGCTTCGCTGATTGTCATCGCACTGGTGTCGATAAGCACCGCGTCTGCCGCTGGCTTCAGCGGAGCCTCCGCCCGTCCCATGTCGCGGGCATCCCGTTCGCGGACTTCGGCCAGAACCTGCGACGGATCGCCGCCGACCTCCAGCCAGCGTCGATGCGCGCGCACCTCAGGGCTGGCGGTGACGTAAAGCTTTACCTCGGCCTCGGGGCAGATCACGGTGCCGATGTCGCGGCCATCCAGCACCGCGCCCTGCGGATCCCGCGCAAACCGGCGCTGGAAGGCGGTCAAGGCGGCGCGCACTTCGGGGATCGCCGCAACCCGGCTGGCGGCCTGCGCCGCTTCCAGCGTCCGAAGGTCGCTCCGGTCCAGATCCTCGGGCCGCAGGCGGCGGGCTGCCTCGGCCGGATCGGCCCCCATCACGCCGACCGCGCGATACAAAAGCCCCGTATCCAGATGCCGAAAGCCGAAGCGGGCCGCCACTGCGCGCGAGAGCGTTCCCTTCCCCGCCGCCGCAGGGCCGTCAATAGCAACTGTAAAGGACATGCCTGACCACCGTCTTTGCTTTTGCCACCCCGCCTGGCCGCCCCCTGCCACGCAAGGCGGGCAATACCGCCCAAACCACCTTGGCGAAAGGCATCCAGTGCAGTCTGCACCTATCCGTGCACGATTTCGGCGCCAAGGCCATGCATCAGGCTTTCAAAGACCGGGAACGAGGTCTGGATCGGCGATCCGTCGTCCACCCCCACGTCGGACTTCGCAGCCAGCCCCAGCACCAGAAAGGCCATCGCGATCCGGTGGTCTAAGTGGGTGGCACAGGTTGCGCCGCCCGGCACCCCCCCCGGCCCCATCCCATGGACGATGAGAGTATCCTCATCCTCCTCGATGCGTACCCCGCACGCCTCCAGCCCCCGCGCCATCGCATCGATACGGTCGCTTTCCTTGACCCGCAGTTCCCTGACGCCCCGCATCACGGTACGGCCTGTCGAAAAAGCTGCGACCACCGACAGGATCGGATATTCATCGATCATCGAGGGCGCGCGCTCTGGCGGCACCTCGATCCCCTGCATGTCGCCGCTGAAGCGCACCCGCAGATCCGCCACCGGCTCGCCGCCCTCCTCGCGGGAGTTCTGGAACTCGATCTCCGCCCCCATTTCGACCAGCGTCAGGTAAAGCCCGTTGCGCGTCAGGTTCTGGCTGACACCCGGCACCATGATTTCCGACCCCTCCACGATCAGCGCCGCGCAGACCGGAAACGCCGCACTGGACGGATCGCGCGGCACCGCCACCACCTGCGGCCGCAGCTCTGGCTGGCCGCTCAGCGTGATGACATGTCCCTCGGCGGTCTTCTCGACATGCAGCTTCGCCCCGAAACCCAAGAGCATCCGCTCCGAATGGTCACGCGTTGGTTCGCGTTCGATGACCACTGTCTCGCCCGGCGCGTTCAGCCCCGCCAACAGCACCGCCGACTTCACCTGAGCACTTGCCACCGGCAGCGCATAGCGCACCGGCACCGGGTTTGCCGCGCCGACGATCGTCATCGGCAGCCGCCCACCCTGCCGCCCATGGGCCCGTGCGCCGAACAGCGCCAGCGGGTCGGTCACCCGCCCCATTGGCCGCTTGCGCAAGGACGCATCGCCCGTGAAGGTTGCCGTGATCGGGGTCGTCGCCATCGTCCCCATGATCAGCCGCGCCCCGGTTCCCGAATTGCCGCAGTCAATCACATCCGCCGGTTCGGAAAACCCGCCGACCCCCACGCCGTTGACCGTCCATGCCCCCTCACCCAACCGCGTGACCGTCGCCCCGAACGCGCGCATCGCCGAGGCCGTGTCCAGCACGTCCTGCCCTTCCAGAAGCCCCGAGATCCGGGTCTCTCCCACCGCCATTGCACCAAAGATCAGCGACCTGTGGCTGATCGACTTGTCGCCCGGCACCTCTGCCACACCTTGCAACGGCCCCGACTTGCGGGCTGTCATCGGTTGCGCGTTGCCATGGCCTGACATCGGTCTCTCCCTCACATTGCCGCCGCGTGATAGCGCAAGCCGCAGGCGCGGTCCATCACCAGAACCAGCAGCGCCTGGCGCAAAGAAGGGCCCGCCGGAGGGGCGGCTTCTTGCAAAGAGCAAATCGGTTCAGTTTGCTTTCTTCCCAAGCACTCTTGGCACTATTGGTACTCTTGGCACCCTTACCGCCTGCGGAAGGTCAGGTAATGCGGCTCGCGGCCCTCGCGCAGGGCCTTTTGTTCATAGCGGGTGGACAGCCAGTCCTCCCAGGCCTGCCCCGCCCCTGCCTGAAGAACCAGGTCAAACCCGGCAGGCGGGATCTCATCCAGCGCCTGGCGGACGTAGTCGGGGATGTCGGTCGCCACGCGGAACTCGGCCCCGGGGGCCATTTTTCGCGCCAGCGGGTCCAGATGTTCCGGAGTAACAAAACGGCGGCGGTGGTGGCGGGCCTTGGGCCAGGGATCGGGGTAGTTGAGAAAGACCTTTGACAGACACCCATCTGGCAGCACGTCGAACAGGTCACGCACATCCCCGGGATGGAGCCACAGGTTCGCCACCCCCGATCCCCGTATCTTGCCCAGAAGCATTGCGATGCCGTTCACGAACGGCTCGGCGCCGATCAGCGTCACTCCGGGGTTCGCCGCAGCAATATGCACCAGATGCTCGCCGCCGCCAAAACCCACTTCCAGCCACAAGGGCCGCCCTGCGGCAAAGCCGGGATCCAACACCGCCCGGGCAGGATTTTCCTCCCGCGTCACCCCGCGCAGGGTCAGGGGGGCCAAGTCCTCGGCCAGATAATCTTTCTGGCTCGCCCGCAGGGTCTTGCCCCGGATGCGGCCATAGAAGTTTCGCCGTTCGCCCGCGTCTGACATCTGAAAAAGCCCCGGAGTTGGTCCGGGGCCTTCAAACAGAGCGCACCCTCGCGGTCAAGCCGCGACCGGAGCCCGAAGTGGCGACGCCGTCCGAGGGGCTCGATGCCCCGAGGACGGCCCCAGGTTCAAGGTCACACAGCCTTCTTCAGCGCCTCAACCAGATCAGTCCGCTCCCAGCTGAAACCGCCATCTGCATCCACCGCGCGGCCGAAGTGGCCGTATGCGCTGGTGCGGGCATAGATCGGGCGGTTCAGGTCCAGATGCGTGCGGATGCCGCGCGGCGTCAGGTCCATCACCTCGGCCACGGCCTTTTCGATCACCGCTTCCGGCACTTTGCCGGTGCCGTGCGTGTCTACATAGATCGACAGAGGCTTGGCCACGCCAATGGCATAGGAAACCTGCAGCGTGCAGCGGTCGGCCAGCCCGGCTGCCACCACGTTCTTCGCCAGGTAGCGCGCGGCGTAGGCGGCCGAACGGTCAACCTTGGTCGGGTCCTTGCCGGAAAACGCGCCGCCGCCGTGGGGGGCCGCGCCACCATAGGTATCGACAATGATCTTGCGGCCGGTCAGGCCTGCGTCACCATCCGGCCCACCGATGACAAAGGTCCCGGTCGGGTTCACATGCCATTCGGTCTTCTTTGTGATCCAGCCTTCCGGCATGACCGCACGGATATATGGCTCCACGATTGCCCGGATGACTTTCGAGGTCTGCCGCTTCGACGTGTGCTGCGTCGACAGCACGATAGAGGTCACCTCAACCGGCTTTCCATCCGCATAGCGCAGCGTCAGCTGGCTTTTCGCGTCCGGGCCCAGCGTCGGCTCGGCGCCGGATTTGCGCACTTCGGCAAGGCGGCGCAGGATCGCATGCGCATACTGGATCGGCGCGGGCATGTATTCCGCCGTTTCCAGCGTGGCATAGCCGAACATGATCCCCTGATCGCCCGCCCCGTCCCGGTCCACGCCTTGCGCGATATGTGCGGACTGTTCGTGCAGGTAGTTGTGGATCTTGATCTTTTCCCAATGGAACTTCTTCTGTTCGTACCCGATGTCTCGCACGCAATCGCGCACGATGCCGTCGATACGGGCCATCATGCCATGGGTCGCCTCTTTCGAGGAAAGGCCGACCTCACCCCCCACAACCACGCGGTTCGTGGTAGCGAAGGTCTCGCAAGCAACGCGGGCGTTCTTTTCTTCCTTCAGGAAGGCGTCCAGGACGGCATCCGAGATGCGGTCACAGACCTTGTCAGGGTGGCCCTCGGAGACGGACTCCGAAGTGAAGACGTAATCTTTACGGCCAGTAGCGGTGTTCATGGGGAAGTGCTCCAGTGAAGATCCCCGCCACGCCAGGAAGCCGTTGTGGCAGTTCAATGAGCCTCTCCCGTAGACGGCGGGGGGCGGGGCGTCAATGGCCCGTGACGCGCGGACGGCGTATCGCCAGAAGGGCGATGCCCGCCAGCAACAAAAGCACCGGCCCGTCGCCAAACCGGGCATAAGGTGTCGGCGGCAAGGCGCCGGGGATGCGGGTATCCAGTGCGGCCATCGTACCGAAGGGCAGCGTATCGATGACCCGGCCCCGGGCGTCAATCACCGCCGTCACGCCTGTATTGGCCACCCGCACCAAGGGCAGCCCCTGTTCGACCGCCCGGAGGCGGGCCTGGTCAAAATGTTGGAAAGGCCCGGTCCAGACCCCGAACCAAGCGTCATTGGTGACCTGCAGCATCCAGTCCGCCCGTTCCGGCGCTCGGTTCACGTCACGCGGAAAGACCGCCTCGTAGCAGATCAGTGGCAAGACCCTGCCAAACTCGCCAAGGTCAAGGACCACTGGCCCCGGACCGGCGGAATAGGTGGCCCCGGCTTGCGCTGCAAAAGCAGTGACCCCGAACCAGCGATAGGCCAGATCGCCAAACGGAATGTATTCGCCAAAGGGCACCAGATGGTGCTTGTCGTAGCGCGCCCGCTCGGTCCCCACCCCCTCCAGCACGCGCAGGCTGTTGTAGAAACGCCCAGCGTCCTCGCGCTGGATACCCACGGCAACAGGCCTTCCCTCGGAGGCTTCGGTGATCATTTCGGCCAGCGAGGGCGCGTATTCCAGCATGTAGGGAACGGCGGTTTCGGGCCATATCGTCAGATCGGCAGGCGTGCCATCGGCGGTCAGGCTCAGGAGGCGTTCAAGATGTTCGTCCGCGAGCGCCTGATCCCATTTCAGCGCCTGCGCCGCATTCGGCTGGACCAGCCGCAACGTGTGGATCAAGGATGCGGGCAAGGGCTGCGACACTCGCCAGACCCCGAAGCCCGCAACCACACCCAACAGCACCGCCGCCGCCAGGCCACCCCGCACGCGCCACAGCACCGGAAGTGCGGCAGCCAGCAGAGTGACAAGCGTCAGGCCGGACGGCCCAAGCACAGCGGCCAACTGATCCAGCGGCGTGCCGATCCAGACATGCCCGACCATGGCCCAGGGAAAGCCGGTAAGGATCACCCCCCGCAAAGCCTCCAGCGTGGTGAAGGCCACAACGAAGCCAAGCGCCGGAACGGGCAGCCGCACCGCCAGCGCCGCCGCGATGCCCCAGAAGAGGCCCAGTCCGACGGACAGGAAGATGACCGCGAAGGGCGCCATCCAGCCATGCCGGGCCAGATCGATCAGAAACGGCTCGACAATCCAGGACAGGGCCAGCGCAAAATGCCCCGTCCCGGCGGCAAGCCCCAACCAGAACGCTCTGCGGCTGCTGTCGGCGCCCAGGACCAGCCAGATCATCCCGGCCAGCCCCGCCAGTGCCGCCCACCAGAACCCCAGAGGAGCCTGCCCAAGCGCCACCAGCGCCCCAAGACCGAAGGCAAGGCCAATGTCCCGGGGTCGCAGCCCGCCACTGCGGATGTCAGTCAAGGCTCATGCCGCGCTGGTACCGGACACCGGCAGCCGCACACGCAACCGCTTGATCCGCCGCGGGTCGGCATCCACAATCTCGAACTGGACACCGCTTTCGTGGTCCACGACTTCTCCCCGCGCTGGCACCCGGCCAGCACGAAGGAACACAAGACCGCCCAGAGTGTCGATTTCCTCGTCCTCTTCGCCATTGCGCAGGGCAAGGCCAAGCGCCGCCTCGATCTCTTCCAGTGGGGCTGTGGACTGCGCCAGGATCACGCCGGGCTTCTCTTCCTTCCACAGCGCGCCTTCATCCTCGTCATGCTCGTCCTCGATTTCGCCGATCACGGTCTCGATCAGGTCCTCGATGGTGACCAGACCGTCGACCCCGCCGTACTCGTCGATCACCAGCGCCATATGGACGCGCTCCTTCTGCATCTTCTGCAGCAAAACTCCGGTGGGCATCGAGGGCGGCGCGTAGAGGATCGGCCGCAACAGGCGCTTCAGGCTGAACCGACCGCTTGCGCCAAAGCCATGCGTCAGGGCAAGATCCTTGAGCAGGACCAACCCCTGCGGATGGTCCAGCGTGCCCTTGTAGACCGGCACACGAGAGAAGCCGTGTTCGCGGAATACCTCGACCAACTCATCCTTGCCGATATCAAGCGACACCGCAACGATCTCAGCCTTGGGAATCGCCACGTCATCAACCCGCATCCGGCGCAGCGCGCCAAGACCAGGACTGGCTGAATGTGCAACCTGCGGCGTGTCTGACGCCGAAGTTTCTGATCCGGTGGAGAAGGTTGAGAGAAGGCGTCCGAAAAAGCCGCGCTGGGGCCTGTCGGGAACGGGTTCATCTGTCAACTCGCCTTGCGTGGCGCCTGACTCGTCGGTGCTACTGCCCATCGGTCCTTTGTCCAGAAAGCGCCCGTCTTGCGGGTGCACACTTAATATGGGTCAGAAACCCCAAGGCTGGCAAGGGTCCGCACCTCGATCGCCTCCATCAAGGCCGCGTCTTCGTCTTCGACATGGTCATAGCCCAGAAGGTGCAGCACAGCATGGACAACAAGATGCGTCACGTGATCGACCAAGGTCTTGCCCTGCTCTGCCGCCTCACGCTGGCAGGTCTCCCAGGCAATTGCGATGTCGCCAAGGGAATGGGGGTCTGCATCGGGCCCCGGCGCAGGCACATCCGGACTGCCACCCACGACTGCGGCCACGTGGTCTTCGGACGGCCAACTCAGCACATTGGTCGGCTGCGGCTTGCCCCGGAAGTCGGCATTCAGCCCGGCGATGCGGGCATCGTCACAGCCCATGAGACTGATCAGAAATCCCTCGGGTCGAAGACCGACACCTGTCAAAGCCGCCCTCGCAGCCCGCTCGGCGACAGCGGGCAGGTCGGCACCCGCCCAGCGCGCATCTTCGATCAGGGTGTCCACAAGTTCAGCCATGGGCTGGCCCTACCGCGAAGCCACAGAGGGCTCAACCCCTTACAGCGGTTGCAAGATGGAGCGCCTTTGCAGGCGCAAGCCTTTGTCTCCCCTCTGGCGCGCCAAGTGCGCGCCAACCGGCTCGGCCGATGGGGGCAGTCTGCCCCCAAACCCCTGAGAGTATTTGCCGAAAAGCGCAAATGTGCTTGCTCTTTTTAACAAATACTCCGGGGAGCGCGAGGGGCTGGCCCCTCGCCCACCTCCGATTCGCGAGTCTTCGCGCGAACCGGAGAGACAAGGTGGCGGCGGCACGCCGCTCCTCCAGAATACCGCTGGGAACATCGGATCTGTCGGTTAGACGGTGCTTTCGTCGGTCTCGTAGGCCTCGATGATCCGCGCGACCAGCGGGTGGCGCACCACGTCCTTCGAGGTAAAATAGTTGAAGCTGCACCCGCGAACGCCTTTCAGGATACGCTCGGCCTCTTGCAGTCCCGAAGGAACCCCGCGCGGCAGGTCGATCTGGGTCCGGTCACCAGTGATGACCATGCGGCTGCCTTCGCCCAGGCGGGTCAGAAACATCTTCATCTGCATTGCGGTGGCGTTCTGCGCCTCATCCAGCACGACGAATGCGTTCGACAACGTGCGGCCCCGCATGAAGGCAAGGGGGGCAATCTCGATCCGCTTTTCCTCCAGCAGTTTCTGCACCTGTTTCGCCGGTAAGAAGTCGTTCAGCGCGTCGTATAAGGGCTGCATGTAAGGATCGACCTTTTCCTTCAAGTCACCTGGCAGGAAACCCAGTCGTTCGCCCGCCTCGACCGCAGGGCGGCTGAGGATGATTTTTTCCACCGCGCCCGAGATGAACATCGTCACCCCCACAGCGACCGCAAGATAGGTCTTGCCTGTTCCCGCCGGCCCGATGCCGAAGCCCAACTCGTTCTGGAAGAGGTTCGTCACATAGGTCTTCTGCGCCTCGGTCCGGGGCTCGATCGGCTTTTTCCGGGTGCGGAGTTCGACGCCGGTCGAGAAAAGCTCGATCTGTTCGGCCCCTTCTGCATCGCTCACCGGACGGCCCATGCGCAGGGCACCGTCGATATCGCCAGCCGCCACGCCGCGGCCTGATTCGAGCCGTGCATACAGCGATCGCAGGACTGCCGCCGCCTGTTCGCGTGCAGCCTTGTCCCCTATCACAGCCAGACGGTTGCCGCGCCGCAGGATGTGAACCCCCATCTGGTGTTCGATCTGCGCCAGGTTTCGGTCAAACTCACCGCAAAGGTCGATCAGCAATCGGTTGTCTGGAAATTCGAGGACTGTTTCCACGATATCCTCGGCGGACGGGGGGGTCAGCGCGCTGATGCCCAAGGGGCGCTCCTTATGCTAAGGGCCGTAACGCAAGTCTGCCGCCGGACACGGCATCTGGCAAGCGAAACACGCTGCCGACGCAAAATCTTGTGCGGAAAGCTGCGGATGGCAAAAAAGGGATAGCTTTGCATGTGCAGGAAAAAGGGGCCCCCGGCTTTCGCCAGTGACCCTGCGCAAATCATCGGGAATTGCTTCCCGGAAAAGGCGAGTCTACTTCGGAACGCGGTCCGCGATCGGAGCGGAAGCGGTCTGATACTGTCCAAGTACCGTGCCGGGCGGGTATTTGCCGTCGCAGACCGGCAAGCCGGTCTTGGGGTCGAACCGCGGCGACGAGTAGCCTTCCAGCCCATCATCGATGATCCACACCTGACAACCGTCCGGGTCATAGGCAATCGCCGCCTCGCCGTCGACAAGTCCCTCATCGTCGCTGCCACTGTCGTTGTCAGTGGCGATCACCGAGTCGGGTCCGTAGTACAGCCTTGACCCTTCAAGAATACCGCAGCCGGAGAGACCACTTCCCATCGCCAGCACCAGCCCGATCCGGAACAGGTGCCGAGACATGCTGTCATGGCGGTCCAAGCCATTCTGTCCCGCAAGCGTCATCCTGGTCAGCCCTTCTTGCAGAATAGTTCGACACGGCGATTTTTCGCCATGCCGTTCGCCGTGCCATTCGAAGCAATCGGCTGCGTTTCACCGAATCCGGCCTCGCTTTCGACGACCGCACCGACGGACCGGGCCACATTGGCCACGGTTCTGGCGCGTGCATCCGACAGGCCCTGATTGTACTCGTTCGACCCGCGGCTATCGGTGTGGCCTGCGATCGTGTACGAAAATGCATCCGAGGTGGAAAAGAACGACTCCAGCTTGCGGCGGCCTTCCGTCGTCAGCGCGGCGCTTGCGGTTGCAAAATAGGCATCCGTGCTTTCCGACAGGCAACTGACCTGCTTGAGGCAAACCGGCTTGCCGGTCTTGGGGTCGCGGCGCGGCACCATGTAGCCTTCTGTTCCGCCGTCTGCCCACCAGTGCTGGCATCCGTCCGCGTCGATCCACACGCCCCATTCGATCTTGCCTGCTACAGCCAAGTCCTGCGCCAGAGCCATTGGCGCGATGACCAGGCTTGCACTTGCAGCCGCGGCCGCGATCGCGCGTCGAAGCATGCTCCCAGTACCTGTCACTTTCCGTCTCCCGATTCCCGAGGTGTGTCCAAGCCATCGCACACCATTCTTGCGGGTCAATAGGCAGTCGAATTCGGGCAAAGAGAAGGAGTTCCTGCCGAGCAAGCGGCTTTTCTGGGGAGATTCGAAATGAACCAGCGGCTTTTTGGCTGATCTGCAACAGTAAAACGGGGTCACTCGATTCGCGAAAGTACTTCGGCGGCCAGAGAGTTGGAGGAGGAGGCTGACACCCGCACACGCACAAGTTGACCGATTCGGCCTTGGCGATCGTCTACATGCACCGCATGCAGATGATCGGACTTGCCCACCATCTGGCCGTCTTGCCGGCCGGCCTTTTCGTAAAGCACAGTCACCTCGCGGCCGACCATCGCGTCTTGCGCGGCATGTTGCTGGGCGGTGACAAGCGCCTGCAATTCCTGCAACCGGGCATTGGCCACATCGACCGGCACCGGGGCTTTTTCGGCAGCCGGTGTGCCGGGGCGCGAGGAGTACTTGAAGCTGAACGCCATGCCAAACCCCACGGCGCGGATCAGTTCCAGCGTTTGTTCGAAATCCTTATCGCTTTCCCCCGGGAAGCCGACGATGAAATCCGACGACAGCAGGATGTCGGGCCGTGCAGCCCTGATCCGGTCGATAAGCCGCAGGTAGGCCTCGGCTGTATGCTTGCGATTCATTGCCTTCAGGATGCGGTCCGACCCGGACTGCACCGGCAGGTGGAGGTAGGGCATCAACTGCGGCAAGTCGCCATGCGCGGCGATCAGGTCATCGTCCATGTCGTTGGGGTGGCTGGTGGTATAGCGCAGCCGTTCCAGCCCCTCGATCTTCGCCAGTTCGCGCAACAGCCGTGCAAGGCCCCAAGCCCCATCCGGCGTTTCGCCGTGATAGGCGTTGACGTTCTGGCCCAAGAGCGTGATCTCGCGCACGCCTTGCGCCACCAGACCCCGCGCCTCGTCCACAAGGCGAGCGACCGGGCGGCTGACCTCGGCCCCACGGGTGTAGGGGACGACGCAGAAGGCGCAGAACTTGTCGCAGCCTTCCTGCACTGTCAGAAAAGCAACCGGGCCGCGGTTGGCCTTGCGCGCGGGCAAGGCCGAGAACTTGTCTTCGACCGGAAACTCGGTGTCGACCAGCCGCCCACCAGCCGCCACCATCTGCGGCAAGCGGTGATAGGCCTGTGGCCCCACGACCAGATCGACCACGGACGACCGGCGCAGAATCTCGGCGCCTTCGGCCTGGGCGACGCAGCCGGCGACACCCACTTTCAGACCGGGCTTGGCGGTCTTCAGCGCGCGCAGGCGACCAAGGTCGGAATACAGCTTCTCACTGGCCTTTTCGCGGATGTGGCAGGTGTTCAAAAGCACCAGATCGGCGTCTTCGGCCACGTCGGTCGTGACATAGCCTTCCGCACCCATGGCCTCAGCCATACGTTCGCTGTCGTAGACGTTCATCTGGCAGCCGTAGGTCTTGATGAACAGCTTTTTCGGGTCGGACATGGGCGGCTTCTCCGGGATAGGGAAGGCTTTACCCTGAATACCAGTGTTCCCGCAACCGCGCGCCCTTGCAATGGCCTGCCGGATGCCCGATTCTGCCCTTTGCCCTTAGTGGAACCGTCATGCGCCACGTCTCACTTGCCGAACTTCTCAGCCGCTCGGCATTCAGCCTTGCCTCAGGCCCCCTTGCCATCGTCATGGCCGAGGATGAGGTCGAGATCGACAGCACCCTTGCGCACCTGCTGAAAACCGGTTTCCGCAACGTGGTGCTGCTTGCCCCTGACGGGGTGACTGTCAGCCCCGACCACGAAGACCGCATCCATATCGTGATCCACGATGTCTTTACCGAGGCGGCGCTGCCCAAAGCCATCAACACGATGATGGACAGTCTGGACGGTGCGTGGATCCATTGCTGCTATAATGCCGAATACCTGTTCTTCCCGTTTTGCGAAACGCGACGCATCCGAGAGATGCTGACCTTCCACACCGAAGAACGCCGTCGGGCGATGCTGACCAATGTGATCGACCTTTATGCCGGCGATCTGGCTACCCATTCCAACGCCGTTTCGCTGGACGATGCCTGGCTTGACCGTTCAGGCTATTACGCAACCACCCGCAAGGACCCGGCAAAGAGCTGGGAACCGAAAGAGCGGCAGATGGATTTCGTCGGTGGCCTGCGCTGGCGGTTCGAGGAACACATCCCTTGGGCCCGTCGCAGGATCGACCGAATCTCGCTGTTTCGCGCGGCGCGAGGTCTGCGGCTGGCCCCCGACTTCACGCTGAACGATGAAGAGATGAACACCTACGCCTGCGCCTGGCACCACAACCTGACCGCTGCCGTCTGTTCATTCCGAACCGCCAAGGCCCTGCGCACCAACCCCGGATCGCGCAGCGCGATTCAGACCTTTCGCTGGCGGAACTCCGCCCCGTTCCGGTGGCACAGTCAGCAACTCATGGACCTGGGCCTGATGGAGCCCGGGCAGTGGTTCTGATCCGAATTCTGCCCGCTATCACGTGCGGCCAAACTTGCCGCAATTGGCAGGTTTCGGTCCGCAATTGCCATTCATGACGTCCGCAAACGTGTTTTTGCGGCTCTCTCAAGAGTTTGTAGGCTCAAACCGGCTTTTGCGTCATAACCTGAATGACGAGTCATGGCGCATTGACCATTGGCGCCTTTCATGATCGCCTACCTCCACCATTTTTCCCTCATTTTGCCTTCGATATAGTAAAGACGTGCTATTCAGATACTTTGCGAGAAACGGGGCGTCAGAGTGGACAATATTCTTGAATTCAGCGCCGACCTTCTTGCGGGTCTGCGCACGGAACAGGCGGAGACGGACCTGCCCCTGTCCGACCTTGCGTTCGACCGCATGTGCAGCGCGCTGGAGAGCGAAGGCGAGATCGAGGCGCTGGACCGTGTGGAATATGCAGGCACTGCACTCGGCAAGACGATCCGGATCGACGGCACCGGCGGCGATCCCCGGGATGCGGATGGCATCCTGAGTGTCATCGTGTTCGAGATGTTCGAAACAATGGCTGGGGCATCGCATATGACAAACGCATAGCCTTTAATGGCCGGCGGCGTTTCACGATTGCGCATGAGTTCGGACACTTTCTTCTCCACCGGCATCTTGCACCCGACGGCGGCTTTCGTTGCAGCCCGCAAGACCTCGCGACCTGGGATCATGAACGAAGCCCTCAGGA
>Ga0105045_10002463_pt1 | contig 15634 bp, 11 predicted proteins | sample MAT02_FD_78089 | JGI IMG/M metagenome (GOLD analysis project Ga0105045, IMG submission 78089) | Freshwater microbial communities from Lake Fryxell liftoff mats and glacier meltwater in Antarctica - MAT-02 (megahit assembly) | ecosystem: Environmental > Aquatic > Freshwater > Ice > Liftoff...
CGCCGATCCACAGCGTGCGCGGCCCGTCGGCCAGCAGCCAGTCCAGCGCCGCCTCGAACAGGCGGCCGCCCCAGCCCGAACCCTGGAAAGCGGCCAGCACGTAAAGACGCTTGAGCTCGCCGTCCTCGGGCCGGACGTCGGGATGGGGCAGCCCGCAAGGCCCGGCGGCCGCATGGCCCACCGCGACGCCCTCGTGCTCGAGCAGCCACACCGCATAGCCCGGCGTGGACAGGATCACCCGCTGGCGTTCGACCGAATACGACTGGTCGATGAAATCGCGCAGGTCGCGCTCGGGATACAGGTGGCCGAACGCCTCGGTGAACGTGCGTTCGGCCAAGGCGGCCAGCAGCGCCGCATCCGCCGGCGTGGCGCGACGGATGTGGGTGGCCAGGCTTCAGGCCTTGTCGGGCTTGGGCCGTATCGAGACATGCACTTCCGCCAGCTGCTTGTCCGGCACCGGCGAAGGCGCACCGGTCATCAGGCACTGGGCGGTGGTGGTCTTGGGGAAGGCGATGACGTCGCGGATAGACTCGGTGCCCGCCATCAGCGCCGCGATGCGGTCGATGCCAAAGGCGATGCCGCCGTGCGGCGGCGCGCCGTAGCGCAGCGCGTCGAGCAGGAAGCCGAACTTCGCCTCGGCCTCCTCGGCCTCGATGCCCAGCAGCTGGAACACCGCGCTCTGCATGTCGCTGCGGTGGATGCGGATCGAACCACCGCCGATCTCGTTGCCGTTGAGCACCATGTCATAGCCGCGCGACACCGCGATGCGGGCGTTGGCCTTGAGCTCGGCGATGTCGTCCACCGACGGCGCGGTGAACGGGTGGTGCAGCGCCACGTAGCGCGACTCCTCCTCGTCCCACTCGAACATCGGAAAGTCGGTGACCCACAGCGGCTTCCAGCCGTCGCGCACCAGGCCCAGCTCCTTGCCGACCTTCAGGCGCAGGGCGCCCATGAAGTCGCTCACGGTCCTGCAGGCGCCGGCGCCGAAGAAGGCGATGTCGCCCTTTTCCAGCCCGATGGCCGCGACCAGCGCGGCAAACCCGACCTCGTCGAAGAACTTGCTGATCGGCGAGCTGATCTCGCCGTTCTCGCCCAGCTTGATGTAGGCCAGGCCCTTGGCGCCGTACTTGGCCGCGTGCGCGCCCAGGTCGTCGATCTGCTTGCGCGACAGCGCGGCGCCGCCGGGCACGCGCAGCGCGGCCACGCGGCCGTCGGGGCTCGACGCCCAGTCGGTGAACACCTTGAACTGCGATCCTTCCACCAGCGCCGCCACGTCCTGCAGCTCCAGCGGGTTGCGCAGGTCGGGCTTGTCCGAACCGTAGCGGCGCATGGCCTCGGCGTAAGTCAGGCGCGGGAACGACGCCTCGAGCTCGACGCCGATCACTTCCTTGAAGATGGCGCGGATCATGGCCTCCACTTCGTCCTGCACGTCGGCCTCGCGCACCCAGGCGAACTCCATGTCCAGCTGGGTGAACTCGAGCTGGCGGTCGGCGCGCAGCGCCTCGTCGCGGAAGCAGCGGGCGATCTGGTAGTAGCGGTCGAAGCCGGCCACCATCAGGATCTGCTTGAACAGCTGCGGCGACTGCGGCAGCGCGTAGAACTCGCCCGGCGACATGCGCGCCGGCACCAGGAAGTCGCGCGCGCCCTCGGGCGTGGCCTTGGTGAGGATGGGCGTCTCGATGTCCTGGAAGCCGCGCACATCAAGATAACGGCGCAGCGCCTGCACAAGCTTGATGCGCGTGCGCATCATCTTCTGCATCTCGGGCCGGCGCAGGTCGAGGTAGCGGTACTTCAGGCGCGATTCCTCGCCCGGGTTCTCGTGGGCGTGGAACGGCAGCGGCTCGGCCTTGTTCAGAACCTCGATCAGGGTGGCCAGCACCTCGACCTTGCCGGTGCGGATCCTGTCGTTCACCGAATGGCGCGCGCGCACGATGCCGGTGATGCGCAGGCAGTCCTCGTAGCCCACCTTGGCGGCAGCGGCCACCACGGCGGCATTGCCGGGGTCGGCGGACGGCTCGGCCACCACCTGGACGATGCCTTCGTGGTCGCGCAGGTCGATGAAACACAGGCCGCCGAGGTCGCGGGCAACGTCGGCCCAGCCGCAAAGGGTGACGGTCTGGCCGATCATGGACGCGTCCACGAGGCCACAGAAATGGGTGCGCATGCTTGCTCCGGAAAGGGTCGTCGCGCCCCGGACGGGGCGGCGGGAACCTTTGAATTTTAAGGCCCCGGGGGCCTGCGGGCAAATCGGCGCACCCGCTGCCCGCCCGCCGCGGCCAGCGCTATAGTCACTGGGCAACCGCGACGTTGTCCCAAACCCAAGGAGATCTCCATGTACAAGCTTCTTTTGGCCGCGGCGCTTGCTGTCGGCATGGTTACAGCGGCGCCCGCGGCCCAGGCGCAGTCGGGCACGCGTTCCTACGCCCCCGAGGACCTGCGGGAGCTTTCCACCCGCGACCGCATCCGCGTGCTGGAAACCGAATACGAAGAACAGTCCAACGGCCGGCGCCTGCCTTCAGACCAGCGCGATTTCTACCTGGCGCAGATCAACTCCGGCTGGAACTTCAGCCGCATCAAGTCCGACATCGCCCAGTCCCTGCGCGGCAACAGCGGCTGGAACGGCGGCAACAGCGGCTGGAACGGCGGCAACAGCGGCAATCCGGGCGACGGCCGCGCGGTGCGCTGTGAAAGCATCAACGACCGCTATCGGGAATGCGCCACCAATTTCCGCAACCGCGCCGAACTGGGCCGCACCCTGTCCAAGGACACCTGCCGCGAAGAGTACAGCTGGGGCCAGCGGCGCGGCACGGTGTGGGTCAGCCGCGGCTGCCGCGCCGAATTCGTCGAATCGCGCTCCGACTGGGGCCCCGGACGCCCGGAGAGCAACTACAGCGTCACCTGCAGCAGCGACGACGGCCGCTACCGCACCTGCGCCTGGCAGAGCCGTTACGGCCGTCCCTACCTGATCGAGACCCTGTCCCGCACCGCCTGCGTGCAGGGCCAGACCTGGGGCTACACCAGCAGCAACGAGATCTGGGTCAACGGCGGCTGCCGCGGCCGGTTCGCCCCGCGCAGCTGACCGCCCCGGAGCGGCTGGCGCCAACGCAGAAGGCCGCCCTCGGGCGGCCTTCCTTTTTCAGTTTGCCGGTGCCGGCGTTCCCCAGGGCGCGACCGGCGGTGGCACCGGCCGCGACAGGTCGAATGCCACTTGGAAAAGGCGCCCGCCCGGCCGCGACAGTTCATACACGAACTGCTTGCCCGGCACGATCTCCATCGCCCAGGTGTTGGTGACCGAGGCCGCCAGGTCCTGGCGGCCGAACATCGCAACGGATTCTGCGTCCACCGGGAACGACTGCCGCACCGCGGTGCCGGCGTCGACACTGTCTCCGCCGTACATCGTGGACGCATCGGGCGTGCCGTCCTCGTGCCGGTGGTCGTGCTTGAGGCGCAGGCCGGTGGCGGTGCGGGTGATCACCCAGGTGCGCGAGCGGTCGTTGCCCACCTGGAACGGGATTCGGATTTCGCCCGCGCGGCACTCGCGCACGTGCATCACCATGGCCTTGCCGGCGAAGGCGCTGTCGGGCGTCTCGGGCACGTCCACCCGCACCTTGCCGGCAAAGGCCTGGCCGCATTGGCTGGCCAGCGCGGCCATGAAGGCGTCCGCGGGCGCCAGCGCGACCTCGTCCATGCCCGGGGGCGGCAAGGCTTCGGGCAGGCCCAGGGCCGCCGAAGCCGACACACCGGGAGCGGACTTCGGCTGGCCCGCGCAGGCGGCGAGCAGCAGGGCGGTGGCGAGCAGGCTCGTTGAAAGCATCAAGGTTTTCATGCGCCGACCCTACCGCGCCGCCCGCGCGGGCGGCAACCGCGAACCGGTCAGGCGGAGGGCGTGGGCTTGGCCTCGGCCGGCTTGGCGGCGGGTGCCGGCTTGGACTCGGGCTTGGACTCGGGCTTGGACTCGGGCTTGGGCTCGGGCTTGGAGTCGGGCTTGGGCTCTGGCGTGGAGTCTGGCTTTCCGTTGCCGCCTTCGGCGAGGTTGCGCTTCTTGTCGCCGTCCTTCTTGAAGTCGGTCTCGTACCAGCCGGCACCGGCCAGCCGGAAACTGGGCGCAGTGAGCTGGCGGCGAACCCCGGGCTGGCCGCAGGACGGGCAATCGGTGGGATCGGCGTCGGAAAGCTTCTGCAGGCGGTCGAACCGGTGGCCGCAGTGGGAGCACTCGAAAGCGTAGATGGGCATGGCGTGCTGGAGACTCGTGCGGCCGGGGGCCGAGTGCGCGAATTAGTGGGTATCGCGCGTCAGAGTTCAAGCCCGGCGACGCGCCAACGCGTCGGCCCGGGCTGCCCAGGGTGCCTGCGCAGCCCTCGCCGGCACCTAGTTCAGGCGGAAGCCCGAGCCGCCGAACAGGCCGATCAAGCCGATCACGATCAGGTAAATGGCCACGATGTAGGCCAGCAGGCGCGGCCGCACCAGGATGAGGATGCCGGCAAGCAGCGCGAGGATGGGCGCGAGGGTGAGCTGGATGTTCATCATTTGGCTCCGGGGGACAGGGGTGCCCCACTGTCGACGAGCCAGCCCTTGCGCTCCGTTCGCTGGAGCACATAGGGGCGGGCGTCCGCACCCCGTCTGAACGGCTTCATGCCTCGGTGTGCTGGCGAACATACCGGAAGCGGCACACCTGACATCGTTCGCTCTTCCGGCAACGTTGCCGTGGGAGTCCGCCATGTCCGCCAACACCCTGAGCAAACTCCTCCTTTCCTGCGCGTTCGCGCTGGGACTATTGGCGTTCTCGCAGCCATCGGCAGCGCAGGGCGGATCGCGCGACCAGATCCGCGCCATCGAACAGGAGTACGCGCGCCAGACCAACGGCCGCAGCATCTCCGACGACCAGCTCGAGTACTACCTTGACCGCTCCAACGCCGGCTGGCCGATGAGCCGCATCAGCCAGGACATGGCCGATTCCCGCCGCTTGGCGCCCAACAATCCGTGGCGGGCCCAGCAGGGCTGGGAGGCCACCGCCGTGGTCTGCAGCAGCGTGGACAACCGCTACCGCGAATGCGCGGTGCCGTTCCGCGGCCGCGCGGTCATCAACCAGCAGATTTCGCAATCGGCCTGCGTCGAGGGCCAGAGCTGGGGCCAGAAGCAGGGCGTGGTCTGGGTCAACCGCGGCTGCCGCGCGCGCTTCGCGATGGTGCCTGACGCCATGGGCAACGCCCCGGGCAACCGCCCGAGCGTGGTGTGCAAGAGCAAGCAGGGTGACCGCATGGTCTGCGACACCGGGATGAACGGCCGCATGCAGCTGATCAGCCGGTTCAAGAACAGCGGCGCCTGCATCGAGGGCCGCACCTGGGGCCAGCGCCCCGGCCAGGTATGGGTGAGTGACAACTGCCGCGCCCGCTTCGCCGTCGCCAACAACCAGCGCCCCAACGAAGGCGTGGGTTACGACAGCCGCGACGAGCGCGACAACCGCGACTACCGCCAGGACGGTGACAACCGCCGCGACAACACCGGCTGGATGCGCGACCCGGCGTACTCGGTGAACTGTTCGAGCGACGGCCGCCGGCAGATGTGCGACTGGGACGGCCGCTACGGTTCGCCCCGCCTGGCACAGCGCACCTCGCGCATCGACTGCGTGGAGGGCCGCACCTGGGGTTGGAGCGAACGTGATGGACTTTGGGTCAGCGGCGGTTGCCGCGCCCGTTTTGCCGCCCGCTGACATTCTTTTGGTGGTGCTTAGGGACAGCCCCGGCTTTGGCCGGGGCTTTTTTTGCTTTAGGCGATACCCCTCATCCGTGTCCTCATTCCTTTAGGTGAACCATGTCGAACACGTCACTGCTGCGGGATCACTCGGCACGTTTGCGGCCGACCAATACGGTGCTGCAGGCCGACGACCTGCGCCAGGCGCTGGCCGATTTCCGCCACAGCCTGGGCACCGTGCCCCAGGACTACCAGGCCATGACCTTCGCCGAGCGTGAGGCCGCCTTCGAAAGGCTGAGCATGGCGGCAGAGGAGGCGGCGCGGATCGCGGAAAAAGCGGTCCGTGGGCTGGACGAACTGGCCCGGGCCACACAGCGTGACCCACTCACCGACACGCCCAACCGCACGGTCATGCTCGATCGGATCGAGACCGCCATGGCGATGGCGCGCCGGCGGAAGTCGCTGCTGGCGGTGATGTTCCTGGACCTGGACCACTTCAAGCACGTCAACGACACCCATGGCCACGCCTGCGGGGACGAGTTGCTGAGACTGGTGGCGCGCCGGCTGGAATCGGCGGTCCGTGACGCCGATACCGTGAGCCGCTTCGGTGGCGACGAGTTCCTGGTGCTGCTGGCGGAGATTTCCCATATCGAGGACGCTGGCGTCATCGCCGCGAAGATCCTCCAAGCCCTGGCCGAGCCTCATGACCTGGCGGATTCCAAGACCGGCGTGCGGGCCAGCATCGGCATCAGCCTGTTCCCCGAGGACGGCGACCACGTCACAACACTGCTCGAGTCGGCCGACAGGGCAATGTACCGCGCCAAGAAGCTGCCCGGCAGCGGCTACCAGTTCCACTCCACACCCCAGACGAGCGACTCCAAGGCCGTCGACGAGGTGAAGAGCGCGGAGAACGACCAGTCGCTACGCCAGGCCAACGAACGGCTGGTGCTGAAGGTCCTTGGCAATGAGCCCGCGGACCTCGAGTCCGAGGCCGTGCACGGACGCCGGGTTCGCTTCCTGGCGATGGTGGCCCACGAACTGCGGCATCCGCTGGCGCCGATCCGCACCGTGGCCGAGCTTATCAAGCGCGCCGGCCGCGACGAGGACCAACTGACCCGGATGCGCCACGTGATCGACAGCCAAGTCTTCCACATGGCCCGGCTGGTGGATGACCTGCTGGACGATTCCCCGACGGTCGTGGGCCGGTTCCGGATGGAGCGCGAGTCCATGGACCTTGCCGCCGCCCTGCGGGCGGTGGCGCTGGCCTGGCAACCCGCGCTGGCGCTGAAGGAACAAACGCTGCACCTGCGCATCCCCAAGGGCACACTGATGGTGGACGGCGACGCCAGCCGCATCGCGCAGGCCTTCGCGAACCTGCTCGACAACGCCTCCAGGTACACGCCTGAGGGCGGCCACATCCGAATCCTTGCGCGTCGCAATGGCGGAGGCGTTTGCGTGCGCGTGTCGGACGACGGCATGGGCATGCCCAAGGGCATCCTGGACTGCATCTTCAATTTGTTTTCGCGCGGGACCCAGGCGATGGCCGCGCACAAGGGCGGGCTGGGCATCGGCCTGGCCGTAGCGCGCGAACTGCTGGAGGCGCACGGCGGCACTCTTTCGGCGAGCAGCCGGGGCGAGGGCCACGGCAGCCATTTCGAAGCCTTCTTGCCCGTCCTGGACAGCACCGACGCAAACAAGGGCTGACGCCGGCTCGAGCGTCGGTCCGGCGGATCAGTCCGCCAGCTCGAGCCACTCGGACTCGAGTCCGTCCTTTTCCTTGGCCAGCTCGCCCTGGCGCTGGGCCAGCTGGCCGATCTCGATGCCGCCGTCATTGCCGTAGATGGCGGGGTCGGCGAGCTGGGTCTCGATGCGCGAGAGTTCGTCCTGCAGCAGGGCGATGCGCGCTTCGACCTGCGTGAGCCGTTTGGCGGCGAGGTCGGACTCGTGCCTGGAGCGCACGGGCTTGGGCGCCGGGGCGGGCGCGGCCTTGGCCGCCGCCTTGGCCGGGCGCGGCTCGTTGTTGCGGCTGCGCAGCCAGGCCGCGTATTCGTCCAGATCGCCATTGAAGGACTCGACCTTGCCGTCCGCCACGCGCCAGAACGTTTCGCAGACCAAGCCGATGAGATGGCGGTCGTGCGACACCAGCACGATGGCGCCGGGGAAATCGCTCAGCGCTTCGGCCAGCGCTTCACGCATGTCCAGGTCGAGATGGTTGGTGGGTTCGTCGAGCAGCAGCACGTTGGGTTCGAGGTAGGCGATCAGCGCCAGTGCCAGGCGCGCGCGTTCGCCGCCCGAGAAGCCGTCCACCGATTCGAAGGCGCGGTCGCCGACGAAGTTCCAGCGCCCCAGGAAGCTGCGCAGCACCTGCTCGCCAGCGTTGGGCGCCAGCTCCTTGAGGTGCCACAGCGGGCTCTGGCCCTCGTGCAGGCTTTCGACGGTGTGCTGGGCGAAGTAGCCGATGCGCAGGTCCGGGTGCGCCACGCGCTCGCCGGCCAGCAGCGGCAGTTCGCCCACCAGGGTCTTCACCAGGGTGGACTTGCCGGCGCCGTTGGGGCCGAGCAGGCCGACGCGGTCACCCGCCTCCAGCCCGAAGCCCACGTCGTTGAGGATCTTCACCGACCCGTAGCCGGCCTCGACGTGGTTAAGCCGGATCAGCGAATGCGGCAGCCGCGCGGGCTCGGCGAACTGGATGCGGAAGCTGCGCTCGGCGCGCACCGCCTCGGTGCCGGCCATCTTGGCCAGGCGCTTCATGCGGCTCTGGGCCAAGCGGGCCTTGCTGGCCTGGGCCTTGAAGCGATCCACGAAGCTCTGCAGGTGGGCGCGCTCGGCCTGGGATTTCTCGTGGGCGATCTGCTGCTGGCGCAGGTGCTCGGCGCGCTGGCGCTCGAAGCTGGTGTAGTCGCCGACGTAAAGCTTGGCCTTGCCTTCATGCAGGTGGAGGGTATGGGTGCTGACGCCGTCGAGGAACTCGCGGTCATGCGAGATCATCAGCAGCGTGCCAGGGTACTTGAGCAGCCAGGCCTCCAGCCACAGAACGGCATCGAGGTCGAGGTGGTTGGTGGGTTCGTCGAGGAGCAGCAGGTCCGAAGGCATCATCAGCGCCTTGGCCAGGTTCAGGCGCACGCGCCAGCCGCCGGAAAACGACGACACCGCGCGGCCGTGGGTGTCGGCCGGGAAGCCCAGCCCATGCAGCAGCCGCCCGGCGCGCGCCGTGGCGTCGTAGCCGTTTATCTCGGCCAGGCGCTGGTGGGCGTTGGCCACCGCGTCCCAGTTCTCGGCGGCCATGGCCGCGGCTTCCGCCAGCAGGATGGCGTGAACCTCGGTGTCACCCGACAGCACGAAGTCGATGGCGGCGTCGGGCAGCGACGGCGTTTCCTGCAGCACGCTGGCAATGCGCACGCGCCCGGGCAGGTCGATGTCGCCCTGGTCGGCCTCCACTTCGCCCATCACCGCCGCGAACAGGCTGGACTTGCCGCAGCCGTTGCGGCCGATCACGCCGATGCGCCAACCGGCGTGCAGGCTGAGGTCGACTTGGGACAGCAGAAGGCGTTCGCCGCGGCGCAGGGCGAAGTTGCGGAAGGCAATCATGGGGTGGGGTCGTGAACAGCGTGTACAGGCGAGGGGCCGCATTCTAGCAGGCCGGCGCTGGCGCCGGATTTGCTGATACGGACAGGCTGCCGCGATACTCAACCGTCCGTCCCCCCGGAGCCTCCATGCAGCACGACACGCCCCTGATCGCCCTGCTCGCCGTGGGCCTGGTGCTGGCTTTCGTGCTGGGCACGCTGGCGCACCGGCTCCGGCTGTCGCCGATCGTGGGCTACCTGGTGGCCGGCGTCCTGGTGGGACCCTTCACGCCCGGCTTCATCGCCGACGCCGACCTGGCGATGGAGCTGTCGGAGATCGGCGTGATCCTGCTGATGTTCGGGGTGGGCCTGCACTTCTCGGTCGACGACCTGATGGAGGTGAAGTGGATCGCCATCCCCGGCGCCATCGTGCAGATCACCGTGGCGACCGCCCTGGGCTGGGGCCTGGCCTGGTGGCTGGGCTGGTCCCACTTCGAGGGCATCGTGTTCGGGCTGGCGCTGTCGGTGGCCAGCACGGTGGTGCTGCTGCGGGCCATGGAGGACCGGCGCCTGCTCGATACCCAACGCGGCCGGATCGCCGTGGGCTGGCTGATCGTGGAAGACCTGGTGATGGTGATGGCGCTGGTGCTGCTGCCCCCCTTGGCCGAGATCATGGGCGCCGGCGACGCGAAGCCGGGAACCGGTTCGCTGCTCGGCTCGCTCGGCCTGACGCTGGCCAAGGTCACCGGCTTCGTGTTGCTGATGATGGTGGTCGGGCGCCGCGCAATTCCCTGGCTGCTGGCGCGCGTCGCGGGCTTGGGCATGCGCGAACTGTTCACGCTGTCGGTGCTGGCGATCGCGCTGGGCGTGGCGTTCGGCTCGGCGAAGCTGTTCGGGGTGTCGTTCGCGCTGGGCGCGTTCTTCGCCGGCATGCTGCTCAACGGCGACCTGAGCCACAAGGCGGCGTCGGATTCACTGCCGCTGCGCGATGCGTTCGCGGTGCTGTTCTTCGTTTCGGTGGGCATGCTGTTCGACCCGATGATCCTGGTGGAGCAGCCGCTGCCGGTGCTGGCCACCTTCCTGATCATCACGGTCGGAAAATCGCTGGCGGCCTACGTGATCGTGCGCGCGTTCGGGCATCCCACGTCCACCGCGCTGACGATCTCGGCAAGCCTGGCGCAGATCGGCGAGTTCTCCTTCATCCTGGCGGGGCTGGGCGTTTCGCTGGCCATCCTGCCGCCCGAGGGCCGCGACTTGGTGCTGGCCGGCGCCCTCCTGTCGATCATTGCCAACCCGCTGATCTTCGTGGTGCTGGATCGCTGGCAGGCAAGCCAGGTGTCCCTGGCTGAACCCCCGAGCCCCGGAACGCCGGGCCCGCACAGTGGCCCGGCGCTGCCGATGGAAGGCCATGCGATCGTGGTCGGCTTCGGCCAGGTCGGCAGCGAAATCGCCAGGCTGCTGCGCGAACGCGGCGTCCCCTTGCTGGTCATCGAGGACGACCAGGACCTGGCGCAGAAGGCGCGCGTGGCCGGCTACCCGACCATCCGCGGCAATGCCGCCGCGCCGCAGGTGATGGCCGAGGCCACGCCCGGCGGCGCCAAACTGGTGGTGATGGCGATTCCGCACGCGCTGGAAGCCGGCGAAGCCATCGCCCGGCTGCGGGCACTCAACCCGGAGCTGACGATCCTGGCGCGCGCGCACAGCGACAGCGAAGTCAGGCACCTGCTGGCGCACGGCGCCGACGGCGCGGTGCTGGCGGAAAAGGAGTTGGCCCACAGCATGGCCGAGATGGCCATGTCGGCGCCGCCCTACCGCAACCTGCGCCCCCTGTAACAGGGCCTTCAGACTCGAAGCCTCTCGCGGGAAAGCATCGGGCCTGGAGGCCCTCCTGCGGGATGCGGCAGCGGGTTTAGAACAGGTCTGGCTGTTGGGCGGCGGCCACGGGTGGTTCGGGCTTTCGGCGCTGGCCGCGCGTGGGCTGCTTGGCGCAGCTGCCGTGTTTCTCGAACACGCGCCGGCTCTCCTCGCGCCCGACGTGCGCGTGCTTCCACGCGGTGAGCTTGGCGCGCGCCTCGCGCGCCGCCTGTTCATGGTCGCGCAAGGGCGCCGGATAGTGCCCGCCAATGACGGCGCCGGCGCTGCGCTGCTGCGCGCCACCCATCAGCCACGGGGTATGGATCCAGTCGTCGGGAACGCCCGCCAGCTCGGGCAGCCACCGCCGGATGAATTCGCCACGCGGGTCCTGGTCCTGCGACTGCTTGATGGGGTTGTACATGCGCGGGATGTTGATGCCGGTGACGCCGGCCTGCATCTGCACCTGGGGGTAATGGATGCCGGGTTCGTAGTCGGTGAACAGCCGCGCCAAGTGCTGGGCGGGCTCGCGCCAGTGCAGCCACAGCTGGTAGCTGGCCACGGAAACCAGCATGGCGCGCATCCGGAAGTTGATCCAGCCGGTGGCGCGCAGGCTGCGCAGGCAGGCGTCCACGAACGGCCAGCCGGTTTCTCCGCGCGCCCAGGCGTCGAACCAGTCGCGGCGGAAATCGTCCTCGCGCAGGCCGTCGAAGCCGCGGTGCACGTTCCGGAATTCGATTTCCGGCTCGCTCTCCAGCTTCTGCATGAAGTGGCAGTGCCAGTGCAGGCGCTTCTCCAGCGACACCAGGTCGCGCAGCGGCACGGGACCGGGCCCGGCCTCGCCCTGAGTGCGCACCGCATGCACCACTTCACGAAGCGAAAGCGCGCCGGTGGCCAGCGCCACCGAGAAACGCGAGCAGCGGGTCTGGGCCGACAGCGGGCTGCTCATGCCGCGCATGTAGCCGGCGCCGCGCCCCGCCAGGAACGTGGCCAGCGCCCGCTGCCCGCGCCGGCGGCCGCCTTGCTGCCGGCCGGGGCAATCGTCGTGGGCAATGCCCAGCGCCTCGCCGTCGGGAACCTGGCCGGGTTCAACACAAAGCGATGCCAGGGCCGGCTCGGCCAGCGGCGCCGGCGACAGGCGCCGCTCCCATTCGCGCGCCCAGCCTTCGCGGCGGCGCAGGCCGCGCTGAATGCCGCCGCAGGGTTCCTGATGCCAGCCGATGCCATGGCTCCTGGCCCAGGCGGCCACCCGTCGGTCGCGCTGGAAGGTCCAGTCGTTGCCGGTTTCCTCGTGCGACCACAGCGCGGCGATGCCGTGCCGCAGGCGGATGGCCTCGAGCACGGCCACCGCATCCCCCTGCCTGACCACCAGCGGCTGGCCGCAGCGGGCCAGGTCCTCACGCAGGTCGCGCAGCGCCTCGGCGGTGGCCTGCCACTGCCGGCCGCTGGTGTCGGGCAGCTGCCAGTAAGCGGGTTCGGCGATGTAAAGCGGCAGCACCGCGCCCCGCGCGGCCGCCGCCGACAGCGGCGGATGATCGGCGGCACGCAGGTCACGCTTGAACCAGACGACGTGGACCGGCATTACCTCAGGATCGCCATCGGGGCGTCCCGGCGCCGTGAAGGCGAAGTGACGCGCTCAGGCCGTCACACCGTACGGTCCCGCCGGCATCACCAGATGACAGAAAGTTTGCTGGCCTGTCTCCCGGCTGCGTGGTATCAACGGGGCTGTTCAAACCCGCTGGAGACATCCGATGCGCCGCAACCCGCTGACCCTCGCGCTACTGGCCGCACTGGCCGCTGGCCCCGTATTCGCCCAAACCGCGGCCCCGGAAGAACCCAAGGAAACGACCGTCCTGGATTCGATCATCGTCACCGGCACCCGGGTGGCCGACCGCACGGTCGCCGAGTCCACGGCGCCGATCGACATCCTGACGGTGGAAGCGCTCACCGCCACCGGCACACCCGAACTCGCCACGGCGCTGTCGCGCGTCCTGCCCTCGCTGAACTTCCCGCGCCCGGCCATCAACGACGGCACCGACACCGTGCGCCCGGCCCAGATCCGCGGCCTGTCGCCCGACCACGTGCTGGTGCTGGTGAACGGCAAGCGCTACCACACCGGTGCACTGGTGAACGTCAACGGCTCGCAGGGCCGCAGCTCGTCGCCGGTGGACCTCAACACCATCCCGATCTCGGCGATCGAGCGCGTGGAAGTGCTGCGCGACGGCGCGTCGGCGCAGTACGGCTCGGACGCCATCGCCGGCGTGATCAACATCGTGCTCAAGGGCAGCCGCTCGGGCGGCAGCGTGGCCGCGCGCCATGGCCAGTACAGCGCGGGCGACGGCGACACCAGCCAGATCGGCGCCGACGCCGGCTTCGCGATCGGCGATGAAGGCTTCATCCATCTTTCCGCACAGATAGGCGACCAGGACCAGACTGACCGTGCCCGCCCGTTCATCGGCACGCCGTCGCCGACCACGCCGCCGCTGGGCGTGGTGGTGCAGCGCCAGGGCGACCCGTCGGTGGAGTACGGCTCGTTCACCTACAACGGCGAGATCGCCTTCAACGACAACTTCTCCCTCTACAGCACCGGCATCTACACCAAGCGCGACGCGCTTTCGAACGGCTTCTTCCGGGCCGCCGGCGACGCCCGCAACATCCCGGCCATCTACCCCAACGGCTTCCTGCCCCAGATCAACAACGTTTCCACCGACAACCACCTGGGCTTCGGCGTGCGCGGCACCACCGGCAACGGCACCAGCGTGGACGTCAGCTACACCCACGGCAGCAACGAGCTGACCTTCGACATCCTCAACACGCTCAACCGAAGCCTGGGCCCGACTTCGCCCACCCAGTTCTACGCCGGCTTGCTGAAAGTGGAGCAGGACGTGTTCAACGTCGACCTCAGCAACCAGCTCGACTGGGGCATGGCCTACCCGGTCACCGTGTCCTACGGTGTCGAGTGGCGCCAGGACAGCTTCACCCAAGGCGCGGGCGAGCCGCTGTCGTATGCCCGCGGCACCTTCTCCACCGTGGGGGGCTCGCAGGTGTTCCCGGGCTTCCGGCCCAGCGACGGCGGCAGCTTCGACCGCCAGAACGTTTCGGTCTATGCCGGCCTGGAAGGCGACGTGACCGAGCAGCTTTCGCTGGGCCTGGCTGCGCGCTACGAGGACTACAGCGATTTCGGCACCACCTCGAACTGGAAGCTCTCCTCCCGCTATGAATTCAGCGACGCCGTGGCCCTGCGCGCCACGGTCTCCACCGGGTTCCGGGCACCGTCCCTGCAGCAGCAGTTCTTCCGGTCCACCGCCACCAACTTCATCGGCGGCGTGCCGTTCGACATCGTCACGTTCCGGGTGAACAACCCCGCCGCGCTCGCGCTCGGTTCCGAGCCGCTGCGTCCCGAAGAGTCCACCAACCTCAGCATCGGCCTGGTGCTGCAGCCGGTTGAAGGGCTTTACGTCACGGTGGACGCCTACCAGATCGAGGTGGAGGACCGCGTCACGCTGTCGGAGAACCTCACCAGCACGGCGGTGCGCAACTTCCTCAATGCCAACGGCTTCCCGGGCGTCGGCGGCGGCCGCTACTTCACCAACGCCATCAACACCACCACCCGCGGCGTTGACATCATCGGCACGTACGCCTGGCAGCTGGAGGCCAGCACGCTGGACCTGACGCTGGGCTACAACTACAACAAGACCGAGATCGACAGCATCGCCCCCAACCCGGCCGCGCTCACCGTGATCGACCCGACCGCCGTGCGCTTCGGCCGCGTGGAGCTGGGCCGCTTTGAAGTCGGTGCCCCGCGCGACAAGGTCCTGGCTGGCGGCGTGTGGAAGGTGGGTGGATTCGAGTTCGCCGCTTCGACCACCCGCTGGGGCGAGATCTCGGTGCTCAACGCGGACCCCACCCGCGACCAGACCTTCGGTTCGGAGTGGACGGTGGACCTGTCGGCCACCTACGTGTTCGACCAGTGGCGCTTCACGCTGGGCGGCGACAACGTGTTCGACACCTACCCGGACGAAGTGATCTTCGCCAACTCCACCTTTGGCCAGCTGCCGTACAGCGGCAGCTCGCCGTTCGGTTTCAACGGTGCCTTCCTCTACGCCAACGTCGGCTACAGCTGGTAAGCACACGCGCTGCTTCGGCCTTGAACAAGACGCAGGCCCGGGAAACCGGGCCTGCGTCGTTGGGCCCCGGCCGCGGCGCGCGGCCAGGCGCGGTCAGCCTTTGGAAAAGGCCAGCGCGCCGCCCTCGGCGGTCACCTTCACCGTGTCGCCCTGGCTGAAGCCCCCCGACAGGATCAGCGTGGCCAGCGGGTTCTCCAGCTGCTGCTGGATGGCGCGCTTGAGCGGCCGGGCGCCGTACACCGGGTCGAAGCCGATGTTGCCCAGCAAGGTCAGCGCACTTTCGTCGATGTCGAGCTTGATCTGCCGCTCGGCCAGGCGCTTGCCCAGGTAGGCGGTCTGGATGGCGGCGATGCTGCGGATCTGCGCCTTGCCCAGCGGGTGGAACACCACGATCTCGTCGAG
>Ga0105045_10002464_pt1 | contig 15634 bp, 12 predicted proteins | sample MAT02_FD_78089 | JGI IMG/M metagenome (GOLD analysis project Ga0105045, IMG submission 78089) | Freshwater microbial communities from Lake Fryxell liftoff mats and glacier meltwater in Antarctica - MAT-02 (megahit assembly) | ecosystem: Environmental > Aquatic > Freshwater > Ice > Liftoff...
AGACACCATTGTTGAGGCCAAGAAATCTGGTTTTATTATCGGCTGTAAACTGTATCCTGCTGGCGTGACGACTAATTCATCGGCTGGCGTCACCTCGCTCATAAAATGTGATGCCGTCTTTGAAACCATGTCAGAAGTGGGTTTACCCTTGCTCATCCACGGGGAAGTGAATGATCCGGCTATCGATATTTTCGATCGAGAACGGATTTTTATTGAACGTCATTTAGTGCCGTTAACCGAACGTTTTCCAAAGCTTAAGATAGTATTAGAGCATATTACCACGCTTGACGCCGTGCAGTTTGTATTGAATGCATCACACAACGTCGCCGCTACCATTACGCCACATCATTTATTATTGAATCGCAACGATATGCTGGTCGGTGGTATTAAACCACATCACTATTGTTTGCCTATTCTCAAACGGCAAACTCATCAGGCAGCCTTAATAAAAGCCGCAACCAGTGGCAATCCCAAATTCTTTTTAGGCACCGATAGTGCGCCCCATGCTAAATCCAAAAAAGAATCCGCTTGTGGGTGTGCAGGGGTTTATAATGCCTTTTCTGCGATGGAGCTGTACGCTGATGTCTTTGAACAAGCCAATGCATTAGATAAGCTCGAAAATTTTGCTAGCTGCTTTGGCCCCACTTTTTATGGTTTACCCATTAATCGTGATAAGCTCACGCTCACCAAAGCGCCATGGCAAATGCCAACCACCCTACCGTTTGGCGAAGAAACCTTGATCCCCTTTTTTGCGGGTGAAACCTTAAGTTGGAAAGCAACGAAATGACCCATTCAATAAAGAACCGTTTTCGAGGATTTTTACCCGTCGTAGTCGACGTGGAAACCGGAGGCTTAGAACCACGAAATGATGCTTTGTTAGAACTAGCAGCCATCACCATTGAAATGGATGAAAATGGTAAGGTTTTTCCGGCTGAAGAATTTCATTACCATGTCCTGCCTTTTGAAAATGCGAATCTTGATCCTAAATCGTTAGCCTTTAACAAAATTGATCCGCATTACCCTTTACGGTTTGCGATTGAAGAAAAAGAGGCCATGAAAGATCTTTGTCAAAAAGTTCAAGCAGCTTGTAAAAAGAATCGTTGTGGCAGAGCCGTTTTAGTCGGGCATAATTCTTGGTTTGATCAGCATTTTTTAAATGCAGCTATCAATAGAAGCCATATTACCAAAAGCCCATTTCATAGCTTTACCAGTTTTGATACCGCAACGTTAAGCGGGCTTTTATTTGGACAAACTGTGCTCTCTAAAGCCTTGGCATCAGCAAAGATTAGCTACGATAGCGAAGAAGCGCATTCTGCTTTATATGACGCAAAACAAACCGCTGAATTGTTTTGCTATATTGTAAATCGATGGAAAGACCTTACAACGCAAGGGCCAACTCTGTCCCCTGACGAATAGCACGAACCGCATCTAATTCCAGCGCCACATCGGCGCCACCGATGAGTGAAACAGGTACTTTGCCGTCAATTTGTTCGAATAAGCTTTTAAGCGGCAATTGCCCCGCGCACACTACCACGTGATCAACCGTTAATAATTGGGGCTTTCCTTTGGCGATGATGTGTAAGCCTTCATCATCAACTTTTTCATATTCCACGCCCGCTAACATGTTCACTTTTTTGCGTTTTAATTCGGTGCGATGGATCCAGCCTGTGGTTTTGCCCAAACGTGCACCCAATTTTTCATTTTTGCGCTGTAATAAGTAGATCGTTCGTTTAGAAGGAATTTCATTGGGCTGAATATTGGCAACACCGCCGCGCACAGCATTGTTGGGATCAATCCCCCAATAACTTAAATAATCAGGAATATCTAGGCTCGGATGTTTTTCATCACCCTGTGATAAAAACTCGGCCACATCAAATCCAATACCACCGGCACCAATAATGGCAACGCGCTCACCCACCGTCACTTTTCCTTGGATCACTTCGACGTAAGAAACCACTTTGGGGTGTTGGCAACCAGGGATATTCAGGGTACGCGGCATAATGCCTGTGGCTAACACCACATGATCAAATGCCCCCGCTAACAAGGTTGCCGCATCAATCGCGGTGTTTAACACCACATTAACGCCTGCTTTGGCTAATTGATGCTTAAAATAACGCAGTGTTTCATGAAATTCTTGTTTACCTGGCACTTTCTTAGCTAAATTAAATTGCCCGCCAATTTCACTTTGCTGATCAAACAAAGTCACTTGGTGTCCGCGTAGTGCTGCTTGTAAACTGCACGCCATGCCAGCAGGCCCTGCACCGACTACCGCTATCTTTTTAGGCTTTAAGGTTTGCACCGCAATAAGTTCTGTTTCATATGCTGCAAAGGGATTGACCATACAGGTTGCACGTTTTTTCTGAAAAATATAATCCAAGCAAGCTTGGTTACAAGCAATACAAGTGTTAATGCTATCAACGTCGTTTTCGATGGTTTTTTTCACAAAATCTGGATCAGCTAAAAAGGGACGCGCCATGGAGATCAAATCTGCATCGTTGCGCGCTAAAACCGTTTCGGCATCATAGGGGTTATTAATGCGGTTACTCGTCATTAATGGCAAACTCACGGCTTGGCGTAATTGATGCGTCACCCAAGTAAAAGCGGCACGCGGCACTTTAGCAGCAATGGTCGGGATCCGAACTTCATGCCAACCAATGCCGGTATTAATAATGTTTGCGCCAGCGGCTTCAACGGCTTGGGCCAACATTGCCGTTTCTTCTCGTAAATTCCCATCCGGGATTAAATCGAGCATTGATAAGCGATAGACAATAATAAATTCGTTCCCGACTAATTCGCGGGTTTTCTTCACAATGTCGACCGCAAAGCGCATCCGTTTTTCAAAGCTGCCACCCCAGTCATCTGTGCGGTGGTTGGTTTTGGTGACCAAAAATTCGTTAATCAGATAGCCTTCAGAACCCATGATTTCCATGTTATCATAGCCCGATTGTTTTGCTAATAAAGCACAGTTTGCATAGTCATCAATGGTTTTTTGCACGGCCTTGGTAGTTAACGTCCAAGGGGTAAACACATTAATAGGGGCTTTGATCCGAGAAGGGGCTACCGCTAAGGGATGGTAACCATAGCGACCTGCATGCAAGATCTGCATCGCAATTTTGCCACCATGCTCATGCACGGCATTGGTAATCAATTGATGATCAGGAATTTGAGAGGGGGATGCCAGTCTGGCTGCAAAAGGTGCTACCCAACCGGCACGGTTGGGTGCGATACCACCCGTAATAATGAGGCCCACATTACCTCTTGCTCGGGTTGCATAAAATTCAGCCATCTTCGCAAAGCCTTCAGAAGCTTCTTCAAGACCCGTGTGCATAGAACCCATGACAACGCGGTTTTTCAGCTGAGTGAACCCTAAGTCTAAAGGGGCAAGCAAATGCGCAAATGTGTTGTGTGACATAACATCCCTTTATTCAAAATCCCTGTTCTTGCGGCACGAGCGGACTTTGAATGTCCGCCCCTACTAAAGACGTCTAAAGACTGTCGGCGTTAGCAGCAAGGTAAGTTGCAACACCATCTGAAGATGCCGTCATACCTTTATCGCCTTTTTTCCAACCCGCTGGGCACACTTCACCATGGTTTTCATGGAACTGGATCGCGTCAAATATGCGTAAAATTTCGTCCATGTTACGACCGATGGGTAAATCGTTAACGATTTGTGAACGCACAACGCCGCTCATATCGATAATGAAGGTACCACGGAAGGCAACGCCTGCTTCTGGATGTTCAACGCCATATGCTTGGCAAATACGGTGATTCACGTCCGCCGCCATGGTGTAGGTTACTTTACCAATACCGCCATCTTTGATAGCGGTGTTACGCCATGCATGATGTGAGAATTGTGAATCGATAGACACGGCTACCACTTCAATGTCACGGGCTTTGAATTCGCTCATGCGTTTATCTAACGCAATTAATTCTGATGGGCAAACAAACGTAAAATCTAAGGGATAGAAGAATACTAAACCATATTTACCTTTGCAGGCTTCTGAAAACTTGTACTTGCTTGTAATTTCGCCGTTACCTAATACTGCTGCACAGGTAAAATCGGGCGCTTTGCGTCCAACTAAAACACTCATGTGTCTCTCCTACTTATTGAATAATAACCACCTAATTCGGGATATTATCCTAACATGGCCCCCTAGAGATTGCCATTTAGCCACTATTGCTTTCAGATGGTAGGTATCGCTAACACAAGCTAATTAACTAGTGTAAGTACTCTAAGCATAAAAAAGGGCTGCATTTGCAGCCCTCGGTAGTAGATAAGCACTTTACTTTGGTAGATAAGCGCTTTTTGGAAAGTCATTATTCGATTAGAAATTCCAAGGCCAAAATTCATAGTTTTCATACTGTTGTTGGTAAACAGCACCGCCTACGATGGTTGAAACGAGCGCGGTAGTTAAGATGGGTGCGCCAAGAGTCACTGCTGCAACACCTAATACGCCACCCGCTAGAAAGCCTGCCAAGGTCGCTTCGCGTTTCGCATCAGCTTGGAATCGCTGCCACATTTCTGTTGAGAAATTATTATTTCCTGCAGAAAATGCCGCACCTGAAACGGTTTGAATTTCTTGTGTTGTTAATTGACGTATCATGGGTATCCCCCTATTCAATAAAACTTAGTAAGCAAGTAAACATTACTTGCTTGCCTTCATCTTACTGCCGATAAAAGGGCCGTCAAGCCCTTTATATCGTTTAATAACGTCAACTAAATAAAGGGCATCAAACTTCTGCGGCAACCGCTTCCATGCTCTCGGCCAAGACATTGGCTGCGGTTAATTGGGTTTGCAGGGAGCCTTTTTCGAATAACTCGCTAACGATGTCGCAGCCACCCAGTAGCTCACCTTTTAAATACAGCTGAGGAAAGGTTGGCCAATTCGCGTAAAGCGGCAATGTCTGACGAATATCAGGGCTTTCTAGAATGTTTACATAAGCAAATTTTGCTTTACATGCTTTCAAAATATGCACCACCTGCCCTGAAAAACCACATTGTGGAAATTGCGGCGTACCCTTCATGTATAAGAGTAAATCGTGCGTTTCGATCTGGTGTTTGATGCGTTGTAATGTATCCATTATTTCTTCACTCTACCTAATTGCTTAAAACCGAAATTCATGGCCTGTATTGTAGAGTATTTAGCCACTCATTCCAATTTGCATTTGGGCTAGCCGCTCCCTAGACTGTGTTGTTTGCGAAAATAAACCCCCTTTTATAAGGGTTTGTTATTTATCTAAATAAGCTAGGAGCACAATATGGCTATCGAATTACCTGCACTTCCCTATGAAATGGATGCATTAGCACCCCATATTTCAAGAGAAACCTTAGAATTTCATTATGGAAAGCACCATAAAACCTATGTTGATAATTTAAATAATCTGATCCCAAACACCGAATTTGCTGGCAAAAGCCTTGATGAAATCATTATGACCTCGACTGGCGGCATTTTTAATAACGCGGCCCAAGTCTGGAATCATACCTTTTATTGGAATTGCTTATCCCCCAATGGCGGCGGCGAACCCACCGATGAATTGGCTAACGCTATCACCCAAAAATTTGGTTCTTTTGCTGCGTTTAAAGAACAATTCAGCAAAACTGCGATCACCACTTTCGGTTCAGGCTGGGGCTGGTTGGTTAAAAATAAAGATGGCTCGATTGATCTTGTTAGTACCTCTAATGCACAAACACCTATGACTTCAGGTCAAAAAGCTTTATTAACGTGTGATGTGTGGGAACATGCTTATTATATTGACTATCGTAATGCACGCCCCAAATACGTTGAAAGCTTCTGGAATTTAGTGAATTGGGATTTTGTTGCAAAAGAATTTGCGAAGTAATTTTATGTCCTGATGCTTAATTTCCCCCACCCTAACCCTCCCTCGCGTAAGCGGGAGAGGGACAAGAAAATACACTAGCAGTCTTCACAGTGCTTCCTGAACTATAGTTCTAAGTTGATACCTCCCGATATTACTTTAGGAACCGTCATCATGCCCAACGCCCTCATCACGAAAATGCAAGAAATTGTCGATTATAATAAAGCCGCTGGCATTTTAACCAAAGGGGATCAGGCTGGTGAACGGGTGCGGTTTTTCTCAAAAAATGGCCCCAAAATAGATAGGATCAGTGAATTAGGTGAGGGTGCTAATCAGTTTATATACAGCGCTAATCGTCATTACCTTAGCGGTATTTTCAAGCCACCCCACACTCCACAAAACGTCGAACAAATCTACAAGCTCTTGGATGAGCTTAATAAAGATCTGCAAGGATCTTCAACGGGAACCGACGCAGAGCAGTTGCGCCATCAGCAGTGGCAAGCTTTTTGGAACCTGCAATTACAAGATCACCCTGGTTTAACAGCAAATTTGCTCACCGTGCAGCAAGAAATATTAGCAGCCTATCGTTTTAAAGCCATCAACTATTGTGCATTCAAACCGCACGTGAGAAGCACACAGCAGGATGAAATTCGCATTCAAGATTTTTTGCTAGAAGTGAGTAACCGAATGCGTTCTGGATTATCGGCAATTAACACCTATAACGATTTATCAAGCAACCTTGTTTGCTCTAAAGATCTTGAAATAATTCCGCGAAAACCTGCTGATCCGAATATTCAACAACTACCCAATCATAAATAAAGAAGCCTGAACCTTTCCTGCCAACCCATTGTCATGCTATCTAAGCCAATTATTAAAAACGTTTATCTTCACGCATCGGGGGAATTATGGCTAACCAAAGTCCACAACCGCGTCTATTATGCATAGATTTTGACAACACGATTGTGAAGGGGCACTTTCATCAAACACTAATGAGGTCTGGATTCGTCCCTCGCATTACAGGACAAGTACTTAATGATGGCCGCGAAAATGGCGTTCAAACCCAAGTAAAGGGTCAATTCACCAATACCAAAACAGGGGAAGTTGCTTCAGGATTCAGCACTAATCCAAGAGGTGAGCCCTTAACTATTCAAGAAATCCAAAAAAATCTTTACGGAGAACATGTTGGCGGGTTTAAAAATGGCCCACAAATGTGTTCGGCTATTAAAGCAGCTTTAAAAAATGGCAACAAAGTCGCGATTACTTCCTTTACCCTCTACCCTGAGGTGCTATTACCTGCTTTACAAATGCTTAGTGACACAGAGAAAAACCGGTTAACCGAGCAAGAGCTGAGTCAAATTTTCATTGTGGGTGGTTTCCCAAGTGCCGGTGCAAGTTCTCCTCTCGCTAAGCAAGAACATATCCTAACTGCCATGATTCATTTCGGAATAACTCAAAATACCAATGTGATGCTAGTGGATGATTCTGAAAAAAATGTAACCGTGGCAAGAGCAAATGGCATGCTCGCCACGTTTGTTCCTACACAACCCGATGTTAAACCTTCTGTTTATTTTGAAGAGATTAATCAATTTGTCGCTGTTGGTCCATTATTACGAACACAAAATGCCAATACAGCAGATCAGCCGAAAGGACCTGCAACACAACGCATTCAAGCGGATCAATAGAGAACCGGCTCCAGCACCTGAATCTAAAGGTAATAAACCAAAATAGTCTTTACCCCCGCAATTTAAAATCATCGACCTTCACCACCATGGTGGTGTCGATGGTTTTATCGATTGGCTCTACCCTTCCCTTTAACACTTTCCCTAAAAAGGCTTCAGCCAGCGCATAAAAAGCCATGCGGTTACCCGGGTGCATAAATTGATGACCTTCATCCGGAAAATAAGCATAGGTGACCGGAATGCCATTTTCTTGCATCGCCTCAACCATATGATCTGATTCTGATTGTAATACCCGTACGTCGTTTGAACCATGACCGATTAATAACGGTTTCGTGATTTTATTAACTGAATGGATCGGCGAGCGCGATGCTAGATAAGCTTTGCCCTCAGGGGTTGCAGGATCACAGCCCAACATCATGCCATTAATAATCGCTTGCATAGTTTTCCAATAAGGCGGGAAATGTGCGGCCATGGTTTCTAAATTAGCGGGCCCCACAATATCCACCCCACAACAAAATACCTCGGGGGTTTGCGTGAGGGCCATTAACGTGGCATAACCGCCAAAGCTGCGGCCCATAATAGCGACTTGATCAGGCGTTGTGATCCCGTTTTCAATTGCCCATTTAACGCCATCTAATAAATCTTCTTGAATTTTGCGCCCCCACTCGCCGTTCCCTGCCATCGCATGTGCCTTGCCAAAACCGGTTGAGGCACGATAATTGATGCTAAGTACGCCATAGCCTCGATTGGTCAACCACTGATGAATAGGGTTAAAACCCCAAAAATCACGGAAATTGGGCCCGCCATGCACCATCAGCACTAATGGTATTGGCGCTTGTGTCTCTTGCGGCAATGATAAATAGCTCACACATTCCAAGCCATCACGAGTTTTAATTAAATGTGGCTGCATTCTCGTAAAAGTATAAGGTTTAAACGTGGGATGACTATCAAATAAGTGCGTCATCGTTCGCTTAGCGCGACCATAATAATAATAACCCACCGGCCCATTGTCATGCACATAAGCCACCAACCAGTGTTGGTTATCTGCGGTTTGGCCAACAATGTCGATATCGCCATCGGCAAAAGTGCTTAAAAATGTCAGATCATTTTGTATTTTGGGGTTAAGGCTAAACCACTCTTTACGTAATTGATTCACCGCATAAGCCATTGGCTGTTTGCTGTGTGGCTCGAGTAGCACATCACAGATATCTGCCTTTTGTTGCCCACCCAAGTCACGACGCTGCTTGCTATTGAGTGTGACTTCAATCAATCTGGATGTGTTTGATTGTACGCTTTCTGCTAAATATAATTTCTCACCATCACTTGATAGCCCCAAACGTAACCGCGGGTAAAAATAGAGTCCAAATAAATCGTGTTGGGTTACCTTGGCAACCACTTCATCTTGATCCGCCGATAATAGATTAAGGTACTCGCCACCTTCTGCTGTAATGTTGATACCAAGGCGTAAGGTAAACTCATCATCGGCAATAAATTCCCAAAAATGATTATTTTCACGTATACATTCTAAATGATTATTTTCAAGATCAAGACAGTAAACATCGTGATAGTGTCTATCCCGCTGGTTTAAACCAATTAAGATTTTTCCTGGCACTTTCGTGCTGATATGAATAATTTTCGTGTTGCAGCCCATGGGCGTGTAGCACAAGTGTTTACCTGTTTGGCATTCAAATCCGTGTAATTGCCAATTTTCGTCACCCTTTTTATCATATAGGTAAAGTAAATAGTCTCCCCTGCTACTCCAGATGTGTTCTTTGACCGGCTGCAGGCTTTGGGTAACGGGTTTTGCTGCGCTGAGGTCGTTAATTGGTGCCAACCACACATTAAGCTCGCCCTCATGCGGGGCCAAGTAGCTAACAAACTGGCCATCAGGACTTAGTTTGACGTTCAATTTCTCAGGATCAGCAAATAGAATATGGCGTGGGATCACTGATTTTTGGCTCTTCATCCTGTTTTTTCCTGTCTGTGTAGCTGCACGAGCAGTTTTTTTTATGCCTTTATTCAAGCAATTAGCCTTCTGTTGACCTTTTATCAGCCTTAAAGGTCAACGGTCCGCCTTTTCTTGACATATTTTTGGAATTTCTTCAGTTAACTATTGAACTAGCAAACGTATGCGGTATAATGCTCTCAATTTAGCGAACTAACGATTCTTATCGTTCTAGCTTGCTTCTTCTCTCTGTGTTAACACGAAAATATATAGGAACAGTAATCATGGCCCGACGCAACGACAAACGTGAACGATTAATTGAAGCGGCTGATGCGCTTTTTCACCAACAAGGCGTAAGCAACACAACCCTCGCCAATATCGCTTCTTTAGCTGATGTTCCGCTTGGCAACGTTTACTACTACTTCAAATCCAAAGACTCCATTACCTTGGCGGTTATTGAACGTCGTAAGAAGCTATTAGCGACCTTGTTCAGCGAATGGAACAACGAAATGGACATTAAAAGCCGTTTGCGTGCGTTGATTAATTATGTAAGCACATTGGCTGATGAATCTGCTAAATTTGGTGATTCATTAGGCAGCTTATGCCAGGAATTGGGTAAGCAAGGTGGCACAATTGGCACAGCAGCTTCCCAGTTAATGAGCGACATTATCGGCTGGTGTGAGAAGCAATTTAAATCATTAGGTAAAACGGATGAAGATTCTTCAAAGTTAGCTCTTAACTTAGTTGCTAGCTTGCAAGGCATCAATTTAATTACATTAACTTTCAAAGACCCACAGTTTGTTACTCGCCAAGGCGAATACTTAAACCAATGGGTTGAGTCGGTTTAAGCAATCATTTACTGTTCCTCCGGAAAAGCACCTTGTGATTCCTCTCCTTGGTGCTTTTTTTTATTTTCCCTGTAAGCTTCTAGACATTCTTCATGAACGTGATCGCTGATGCGATAACGACAAGTGACTGAAACATAAGTTGTTCCCAGGTTTTCCACAAGTTATACCCAGGTTCTTCACTTGCTTTCAAAATCGAACCGCACTATCTTGTATGTAGCTGTTGGGTTTTTTCTATATGTTGGGGTTCAAAAGGTATGTCCCCAAATTGATTCTCCATTAGTTAGTATATAAACTTTGCCACTATTTTAAGCTGGCAGTGTCCTTATTTTGACTTTTTTTCTTCCTAATTCTCTGAAGGAGGAGCCTTGCAAATCGATATGTTGAACACAGAACAAAGCAATTTAGTAAGTTTGCCCGTTTCACCAAAACCCGGACAATTGTACGTCATGCGTCGTGATGACCGTACCTTGGTTCCGTTCAATACTGAGAAAATTAAAATTGCCATTACCAAAGCGTACATCGCGGTTGAAGGCGGCAATGCTGCGGCTTCACGCCGCGTACACGAAGTGGTTGATGAGCTTAGCGACTATGTCACCAAAGCCGTTTCTCGTTATTTGAGAACCGGTGGTGTTATTCGCGTTGAAGAAATTCAAGACCAAGTTGAGTTAGCCTTAATGCGACATGGCTATCACAAAGAAGCGCGTACTTATATTCTGTATCGTGAAGAAAGACGTTTAGCTAGGGAAGCAAAGCACAAAACACCCCCGCAAGTTGACACGATGCACATTACACTGGATAACGATCAACGCGTTCCGCTTGATGATAACCGACTCAAAAGCCGTGTGGATGCTGCTTGCAGAGGGTTAAGCGATGTTGATGCAATGAGCATTGTCACCGAAACCAAGCGCAACATTTTTGACGGTATTAAAGCCAGCGATTTACGTAAAGCACTGATCATGAGTGCGCGCACTAAAATTGAAGCCGAACCCAACTATTCATTTGTAGCAGCTAGGCTGTTGCTAGATGATTTAATGAGCGAAGGTTGTAAGTTCCTAGGCTTGCCTGCACCTGAAAACGATCAAGAAAAAGCGTCAATTTATCCGCAAGTGTTTACAAAATTCATTCATAAAGGTGTTGAACTTGAATTATTGAGCCCTGACCTCAAGGAATTTGACCTTGATTTATTGGCACAATCTTTAAAAATTGATCAAGATAATCAGTTTACCTATTTGGGTTTACAAACCCTTTACGACCGTTATTTTATTCATGAACGTGACGTGCGTTTTGAATTACCGCAAGTCTTCTTTATGCGGGTTGCCATGGGTCTTGCACTCAAAGAATCTGAAAAAAATGCGCGTGCGATTGAATTTTATAACTTATTGTCTTCATTTGATTACATGTGCTCCACGCCAACGTTGTTTAACTCTGGAACCTTGCGATCACAGCTTTCCAGCTGTTTTCTCACCACCGTTCCCGACGATTTGGAAGGCATTTACAATTCATTAAAAGACAATGCCCTCCTCTCGAAATTTGCGGGTGGTTTAGGCAATGACTGGACTTCCGTACGTGCAATGGGTGCTCATATCAAAGGCACCAATGGTAAATCACAAGGCGTCGTACCTTTCTTAAAGGTTGCCAATGATACTGCGGTTGCGGTTAACCAAGGCGGTAAACGTAAGGGGGCAATGTGTGCCTACCTCGAAACCTGGCACTTAGATATTGAAGAATTCTTAGATTTGCGTAAAAACACCGGGGATGACCGTCGTCGTACGCATGACATGAACACCGCTAACTGGGTCCCTGATTTGTTCATGAAACGGATGATGGAAAATAAAGAGTGGACACTGTTCTCACCCGATGATGTGCCAGATTTACATGACTTATATGGTAATGCGTTTGATGAAGCTTATGAGAACTACGAGCGCAAAGCCGCTGCCGGAACACTCAAAAACTTCAAAAAAGTGCCTGCTGTAAACTTATGGCGCAAAATGTTAAGTATGATATTTGAAACCGGCCACCCTTGGGTGACCTTCAAAGATCCTTGCAACTTGCGTTCACCTCAGCAGCATGCGGGGGTTATCCATAGCTCTAATTTGTGTACCGAAATTACCCTAAATACCTCAAACGACGAAATTGCGGTTTGTAATTTAGGTAGTATTAACCTGTCGCAGCACATCAAAGACAACAAACTTGATTTAGAAAAACTGCAACGCACGGTTAATACCGCACTGCGCATGCTCGATAACGTCATTGATATCAACTATTACTCCGTGATCCAAGCTCGCCGTTCAAACCTACGTCATCGACCCGTTGGTATGGGTTTAATGGGTTTCCAAGATGCGCTTTATCAAATTGATGTCGCCTACTCTTCGCAAGCTGCGGTAGAGTTTGCCGACACCACGATGGAAGCCATCAGTTACTACGCTATTAAAGCATCAACCGATTTAGCTGAAGAGCGCGGCGCCTATGCCACGTTTGAAGGTTCTTTGTGGAGTAAAGGGATACTGCCCATCGATTCTATTAATCAATTGGCAGATTATCGCGGCAAATACTTAGAAATGAATCGCAATGCGACATTAGATTGGAAAACCTTGCGTGAGCGCGTTAAAACCGTTGGGATGCGTAATTCTAACGTGATGGCGATTGCCCCTACCGCAACAATTTCCAACATTTGTGGTGTCGTTCAATCCATCGAACCGACTTATCAAAATCTGTATGTAAAATCGAATCTGTCCGGTGAGTTTACGGTGATCAACCCTTACTTAGTGAAAGATTTGAAGAAACTGAATATTTGGGATGAAGTATTGGTTAACGATCTTAAATACTTTAATGGTAGCGTACAGCAAATTGACCGCATTCCAGCGGATCTGAAAGCCAAATACGCTACTGTTTTTGAAGTAGAGCCGGCTTGGTTAATTGAAGCCGGTTCACGTCGTCAAAAATGGATCGATCAAAGCCAATCGTTAAATATTTACATTGCTAAACCGTCCGGTAAAGCCATTGATTCGGTTTATAAATTAGCTTGGTTACGCGGTTTAAAAACCACTTACTACTGCCGTACCTTGGGCGCCTCAGATGCGGAAAAATCTACGGTCTCACGCAGCACCTTAAATGCAGTGAAAAACCAAATGGATGAACCCGCAATGATAGCACCACAGGTATGCCCAATTGATGATCCGTCTTGCGAAGCTTGCCAATAGGAGATATGACATGACTGTAGTAATGCCTCCCACAACTAACAAACGAACCAGTGGCGGTGCCACTGGTTTAGAAGCCTTAGAAATGGGCGCAGCCAGAATTCGGGTTGATGATAAAAAAATCATCAATTGCCGCGCAGATTTAAACCAGCTGGTCCCCTTCAAATATGAATGGGCTTGGGATAAATATTTAGTCGGTTGTGCTAATCATTGGATGCCAACTGAAATCAACATGACTGCCGACGTGGCGTTATGGAGAAGTGCTGATGGGTTAACACCTGATGAACGTATGATCATCGAGCGTAATCTAGGCTTTTTCTCTACTGCCGATTCGTTGGTGGCGAATAACTTGGTATTAGCGGTTTACCGTCACATTACCAATCCTGAATGCCGTCAATATCTGTTACGACAAGCGTTTGAAGAAGCTTTACATACCCATGCTTATCAATACGTGATTGAAAGCTTAGGGATGGATGAAGGCCGCGTGTTTAACATGTATCGTGAATTGCCAGCGGTTGCGCATAAAGCTGCTTGGGCACTGCCTTTCACTGAAAGCTTAGGCGATCCAAACTTTCATACTGGCACCTTTGAAGCCAATCAGCGCCTCTTAAGAGACTTGATTGCGTTTTACGTGGTGTTTGAAGGGATCTTCTTCTACGTTGGTTTTACCCAAGTACTCTCGATTGGTCGTCGCAATAAAATGGTCGGAACCGCTGAACAGTTCCAATACATTTTGCGAGATGAATCAATGCATCTTAACTTTGGTATTGATGTTATCAACCAAATTAAGATTGAAAACCCTGAACTGTGGACCGCTTCTTTCCAAAAAGAAATGATTGCGCTCATTCGTGAAGGCGTTGATTTAGAATATCAATACGCGATTGATACCATGCCACGCGGTATTTTAGGCTTAAACGCGCAAATGTTCCGTGAATATTTAGAGTTTATTGCCAACCGTCGTTGCTCACAAATTGGTTTGGCTGAACAATATCCTGGCGTCACCAATCCATTCCCTTGGATGAGTGAAATGATGGATTTGAAAAAGGAAAAGAACTTTTTCGAAACCCGTGTGACTGAATATCAAACTGGCGGTGCGTTAAGCTGGGATTAGTCAATACTAAAGAATGCGAAGCGTAAAAAAGGGCTCAATAAGCCCTTTTTTATTGCATTATAAAAGTCTATTTAAAAAGATGGTTTAACTTGAACAATAATAGCGTCAAGCTTTTGTTTATATCTTTGAACAAAATCTAGCAGTTGTTCCGCCGTAAATTTCATTAATCCAGCCAGGTTGCTTGGCGCGCTACAAAATAAGGCAAAGGCAAAGAATTTCACATTTTCAGATGAATACTGATTAAAAGCCGCCAAAACATCAGGGGTCTTTTCAATCGACTCAATCATCTGCTTAGCACTTTCATTTTGCTGCATAATCGCCAAAGTGGCTAACTTGATACCGGGCTTGGCTTGCGCAACCACTAAAGTCGGTGATGACAACTTTAAGGCCGCCTCAACCGCATTGGTTGGGACATTGGCAAATGCAGTCGCTAATAGTTCAATCTGTCTAAAATGACCCACTTTATCTGCTGAGATTTCCCCAAAGAAACAGCGCACATCCGCATAGATGAACTCTTTAGACATAGGTAGCGCTGAAAGAATTTTAAATTTACCTAACATCTCAACCGTCCTGCCCGCTTCTTCATAATGTCGATTATGTTCGGTGGTCGCCGATAAGTTATTGTCAGGATTTAGAAAGGTCCAATGAAACCCATCATTGAGGGCTTTCATTACCCAAAGATGTTCACGACGTGGCATAAGCTGCGCACCGTGTGTATAAGCAGCTAATTCCTCATCTGCTCGCGCTGCTTGCAGTGAAGCGGCCGTATAAACTTCAACTCCAATGTTAAATTGTTTAGCGAGAAACTGTAAATGATCGGCAGAAACCATGACTTGATTATTCATATTGCCCATATAATCAGCGTAAAGCTCACAACCCTGTTGCAACCAGTTATCTTGAGCGACCCCAAAATAATCACCTTCTAATTTGGTTCGACGTTTAAAAATAACATACTCTAATATGTCGATCCCTTCTGGTTGATAATTTACATCAATCTTTTCGCCTTCCTTTTTATTTCTTGGATTAAGATACTTTTC
>Ga0105045_10002466_pt1 | contig 15629 bp, 15 predicted proteins | sample MAT02_FD_78089 | JGI IMG/M metagenome (GOLD analysis project Ga0105045, IMG submission 78089) | Freshwater microbial communities from Lake Fryxell liftoff mats and glacier meltwater in Antarctica - MAT-02 (megahit assembly) | ecosystem: Environmental > Aquatic > Freshwater > Ice > Liftoff...
AGCGATCAGAGCGACAACATCGTGATCAACATCACCAACGCAGTGAAAGGCATCAGCGTCAGCAACACCTGCAACACGTTCACGCCGTGAGAACGAGCGGTCGGTAGCCTCTGGTCGATGTCCAATTCCGTCGTGTCCAATGGGGTGTCTGACCCCGTGGTGCAGGTGACCCACCTGTCGAAGCGGTTCCGCATCTACCACGAGCGTCACCAATCGCTGAAGCAGTCGCTGTTGAAGTTGCGGCGCAGCACTCACGAAGACTTCTGGGCGTTGCGTGACGTCACCTTCGACGTGCAGCGTGGTGAGACGTTCGGCATCATCGGCCACAACGGCAGCGGCAAATCCACCCTGCTGAAGTGCCTGACCACGATTCTGCAACCCAACGAGGGTTCGGTTTCGGTGAACGGCACGATGTCGGCGCTATTGGAGTTGGGCGCCGGGTTCCATCCCGAACTCAGCGGGCGCGAGAACGTGTTCCTGAACGCAGCGATTCTTGGAGTGCCCCGACGCCACATCAGCGAACGATTCGACGAGATCGTCGAGTTCTCGGGGTTGGAGCAGTTCATCGACACGCCGGTCAAGAACTACTCCTCGGGAATGTTCGTGCGACTCGGGTTCGCGGTCGCCATCAACGTCGACCCCGACGTGCTCATCATCGATGAGGTGCTCGCCGTCGGCGACGCCGAGTTCCAGCAGAAGTGCGGCGACAAGATCGCCGAGTTCCGCGACCACGGTCGAACGATCGTGCTGGTCACCCACTCCATGTCCGACGTCGTGCGGATTTGTCAGCGTGCCGCATGGATCGACCACGGCCACCTCCGCCAGATCGGCGTACCCAGCGAAATCGCCGATGCCTACTTGGAAACCACGCACGCCGGTCGTTCGGTGCACGTGCAAGATGGCATGCGCTGGGGCTCTGGCGAAGCGTCGATCGATTCGATCGAACTCCTCGACGGTGCGATGCAGCCGGTGGAGCTTCCTCGCTCAGGTGACCCGCTCGCGATCCGTGTGCATTTGTCGGCGCCGTCGCCGGTGATGAGCCCAGAAGTGTCGTTGACCATCTACGACCAGAACGCCAATTTGGTCAGCGAGGTGAGCACTCGAATCCGCAACGTGGACCTAGGTGAACTGCACGCACCTCGCGTCATCACATTGGAGCTCGACCAACTGCCCCTCGCCGAAGGTACATACGAGATGACCTGCGTGGTGCGTGATCACTCCGGCCAGCGAGAACTCGATGTGCGCAGCCGCTTCGTGCGATTCGACGTGCTCAAAGGAAACCTCGGCGACAAGGGCATCCTCACCCTCGGCGGCACCTGGGCCGTGTGAACCGGGCGCTCGCGCTACCGGCTAGCCCTCCTACAGTTCCTCGGCGAAACCTTTTTCGACTCGATCGAAGATCCACCAACCGATCGCCAACGAGACGAAGGCGTAAACAGTGAGCAGACCGAAGTCGACCAACCTCGGCATCCGCATGTCGTACATCAAGTTGCGGAACATTCGGGCCACCACCGCCATGGGCAGATCGTTGTAGATCCGCAGGATCGTCGGGTGATCGACCAACGCCGCTTCGGCGAAGCTCGGGGCGTACACGATCGGCGTTGCGAAGAACCAGCCCTGCGCCAAGATGCTCCAGAGGTACGACAGGTCGCGGAAGTACACGTTGCCGGCGGCGAGCGCGAGCCCGAGACCCGTAGAAAAGATGGCGAGCAGGACCATGGTGACGACGATCATCGGAAGCCACATCACGATGATGTTGCCGAAAATCGCGAGCGCCACCGCCAGCACACTCAGTTCGACCGCAAGCGTGAACAACCCAGCGATCACGGTCGACAACACCAAGTGTTCGCGCGGAAACGCCACCTTGCGAACGAGGGCCCCGTTGGCCACGACGGACCCCATCGAGGTGGTGACCGCAATACTGAAGAACGTCCACGGCAACAAGGCACAGAGCAGGAAGAATGCGTACGAGTTCAAGCCACTCGGATCGCCCTGGAGCGGTTTGGTGTTCATGATGACCGAGAACGCGAACGTGTAGATCAACATGAACGCGATCGGGTTCAACAACGACCAACCCCACCCCAACAAGCTGCGCTTGTACCTGCCGCGCAGCTCGCGAAGCGTCAGGTTCCACAACAGTTCGCGGCGGGCCACCAGTTCAGTCGCCGAAGACATACTGCGGAGAGGCTAATGGCCGCATCGACACTCTCGGGTGGTGTCTCGACTCCTTAGGCTGGGCTGCGTGCCGGGAGACGTGTTCATCACGGGTGATGCTGAGGCTGACGATTTGCTGAATTCCGACGGCACGGCGCTGTTGATCGGCATGTTGCTTGATCAGCAAGTGCCGTTGGAGTGGGCGTTTGCCGGCCCAGCCAAACTCCGCACCCGCCTCGGGCACCTCGACTCCACACGTATCGCAGCTCTGCCCGAGGCACGTTTCGTGGCTGTTGCGTGTGAAGTGCCAGCGATCCACCGGTTCCCGGCAGTCATGGCCCGCCGCATCCAGGCGATGTGCGCTGTTCTGCACGCCGAGTGGCACTCCGACGGTGCGAACATGTGGGCCGACGTTGCCGACGGTAGCGAGCTGGCCAAACGGTTGCGGGCGCTGCCTGGTTTCGGGGCGGAGAAGGTTCAGATCACCGTGGCCTTGTTGGCCAAGCGGTGGCGCGTGCGACCCCACGGCTGGGAAGTGGCTGCGGGTGTGTTTGCTGACGACGAGCCGCGTTCGATCGCCGACTGTTTCGACGCCGACTCGCATCGACAAGTTCGCGAATGGAAGGCGCGCCAGCGTGCCGCCAACCTCGACAAGCAGGGTCGGCCGCTGTGACGGGGTCGGAGAAGTCGTCGAGCTGGGACGTCAGCGCCGACGCCCATCTGGCGTTCACCCAGCTCAGCGGTGACGTGAACCCGATGCACACCGACCCGCTGCTCGCTCGGCGATTGCCGTTCGGGCAGGTGGTGGTGCACGGTATACACCTGCTGGCTCGCGCGCTCGATCAATGGGCTGCCGCCCACCCGGCGCTGGCGTTCTCGCACATCTCGGCGACCTTCCGGCTTCCTGTCGCCATCGGTTCCGCGTTGACGACCGAGTGGCGCGAACCGGCCCAAGACGGCACCGCCAGCATCAACGTTGATGTCGATGGGGTTCGAGCCGTCGACGTCACCGTGACCGCCATTGCCAACGCGCCAGCGCGCCGTGTCGCACCCCGGGACGAATGGCGGCCGGATTCGCGAAACACACGCCAAGTGCAGCCGTCAGTCTGGACCATCGAGGAACTTGCCAACCGACGCGGGTCGTTGCCGGTTGATATCGACCCGCGCGCCGCTGCGGCGGCGTTCCCTCACCTGGTCGCAGCGGCAGGTCTCGCAGCGACGGCCGAGCTGATCACGTTGAGCACCATGGTTGGCATGCATGCGCCCGGCTTGTATTCGATGTTTTCGTCGCTGAGCATCGGCATCGAGGGCGAGCCGCCAGGCGAGCCCGACCATCAGAAATCGAGCGAGCCGCCAGGCGAGCCCGACCATCAGAATTCGAGCGGGCCGGATGATTCTGCCACCGAGCGGTTGAACTACTCGGTGATTCATGTCGACCCTCGGTTCGCGCGGGTCACGATCGACCTGGTGGCGAGCGCTGTTGCCGGCCGAGTCGTTGCGTTCGTGCGGCCCGCTCCCATCAACCAACCGGTCGACACGAGCGCGGTTCGCGTCGCAGAGTTCGCTGGTCAACGATGGTTGATCATCGGCGGGTCTCGGGGGCTCGGGGCTGCTGCGGTTCGGCTGCTGGTGGCGGGGGAAGCTGATGTGCGGTTCACGTACCATCAGGGCCACACAGAAGCGGCGGAGCTCAGCGGTGACACAGGTGCACTTCCGGTCTCGTTCGATGTGTTCGCCCAGGACATCGACCGACATGTCGCCGCGATCACCGAAGCATGGCAGCCGACGCATCTGGGTTGGTTCGCCTCCCCACCGATCTTCGTCGGATCACGCAACACCTACGACGACACCTTGTACCGGCGGTTCGTTCGGGCGTACGTCGAGGCGTTCGCGACAGCAATCGACACGCTCGCTCCACATGGGCTCGTCGGCGCGCTCTGGCCTTCGTCGGAAGCGGTCGGCGTGACCGTGCCGGGTCTCGCCGAATACAGCGACGCCAAACGGCTGGGAGAGCATCGGTGTGAGGAACTCCAACGTGACTGGCCGAGCCTGACCATATCTGCCCCACGCCTGCCGCGCCTACTCACCGACCAGAGCACCACCTTCGTCCCCACCGAATTCGGCGACACGGCGACCGAGGTGCTCGCAGCGCTTCGCGCCACCTTCCGAGAGCGCTGACGACGCCACGAGTAGGCTGGGATCCGTGTCTGATTCGCTCATCGCTCTGTTTGCCGACGGCCTTGGAGTGCCGATCCACTCGTTGTCCGACGAGACGTCGCCCGACAACACACCGCAATGGGACAGCCTTGCCGCGATGACCTTGGTGTCGTTGATCGAGGATCAGTACGACGTGGAGCTGTCGACGCGCGACATCATGAAAATGCAAACGATCGGGCTTGCCCGTTCGGTGTTGTCTGGCAAGGGCGTCGAGGGTCTCTGACCCACGGCATCACGTCGTGCTTGCGAGTCACCGTCATGGCTGATCCAGTCCCGGCCTCATCGCGGTCCCAGTCGCGTGCTCTCGTTGCCCGGTGGCGCGAACTGGTGGCGCAGCCGACACATCCTGATGCACGCAAGATCTTGGTCGTAGCGTCGCACACGGCCAATCCGCTCGAGGTGCCGATGGGCATCGGGCTGGCCGATGCTGATGGAACGACTCCTTCGGTCGTCTTCGCCGACTACAACCAGCTCTTCCAGGTCTGTCTCAGCCCGACCGCCCACGGCGCCGACACTGCCCACGACATCGTGTTGCTGTGGCGCATCGAAGACGTCTTCGAACGCGACTTTCATGCCTGGACCAATCTCGACGATCTGGCATTCGGCCGACTCTTGGATGGTGCCGGCGCACTGGGGCAGGCGGTTGCCGGGCTAGCGGCCAGTGTGCAAGGCATCGTCACGGTCGGCGACGCTCCAGTGCCGGTCGGATTCGGTCTCGACCATCATGACGGGGCTGAACTCAGCCACCTCGCTGGTCTCCAGCACACCATGAATCAAGCGTTCGACGCTGGTCTGGCTGATGGCCTTTCAGACGGTGCCGTGATCGTCGAACGAGTGCGCGTGGCCGCACTTCAGCTCGCATTCGGGTCGTTGCAGGCGTTCGATCGACGGACCTGGTTGATGTACCGCCAGCCGTACACCGGCGCGTTCAACCATGCCCTCGGTGGTGACATCGTCACGTTGTTGACCGGTCGCACGCGGGTGCCGCCCAAGGTGGTGGTACTCGACTGTGACGACACGCTGTGGGCGGGCCTCGCCGCGAACGACGGCATCGGCAACCTGAAATGCAGCGACGCATTCCCAGGCCTCGCCCACCGGGAATTCCAGATGGCCGCAAAGCGGCTTCGTAGTCGCGGCGTGCTGCTCGCCATCGCGAGCAAGAACGATCGCCCCGTCGTGGATCAGGCGTTTGCAGAAGTTGACGGCATGGTGCTCGCTGCCGACGACATCTCCGGTTGGAAGGTGTCGTGGGGTTCGAAACCGCAAGCGCTTGCCGAACTGGCGAACGAGTTCAACCTCGGCATCGATTCGTTCGTCTTCGTCGACGACAGCGACTACGAGATTGGCGCTGTACGCAGTCAGCTCCCCGAGATCATTGCGCTCCAAGTTCCCGAAGACATCGAAGCGTTGCCCGATCTGCTGGCTGAATCTGGGCTGTTCCGTGCGATGCGCGTCACCGCCGACGATCGTGAGCGCACCGCCCGCATGATCGCCGAGTCGGGCCGTTCGGCCACGTCGACGGCGATGTCACACGACGACTTTCTCGCCTCGCTCCAACTGCGGGTCGGGTTGACCGAGGTAGGCCCGTCAGAGCTCGGCCGAGTGACGCAGTTGATCAACAAGACCAATCAGTTCAACCTCACCACCGTCCGGCGAGACCAGGGTGAAGTGGGTGCGCTCGCAGCACGTCTCGATGCGGCGGTGTTTGCAGCCTCCGTAGAGGATCGGTTCGGCGAGTACGGGCTGGTCGGGGTGATCATCGCCGTGCAGCAGCCGGACGCTGGCTGGCACCTCGACACGGTGTTGATGAGTTGCCGGGTGCTGGGTCGCGGGGTCGAGACGGCGATGCTCGCAGGCGTGGTAGGCGAACTCCGCAAGCGGCGAACAGGGCCGGTGACGGGTCGCTACGTCGCCACCGACCGCAACGCTCTCGTCGCCGACCTGCTCGAGCGCCACGGTTTCACCCCAGACGGTGACGCATTCGTGCTGTCAGCCGACACCGCGATCGATGTTCCTGCGCATCTCGCACTGACTGTCGGGTAGCCGCGTCACGTGATTCCTCCGTACGACTCGTTCGACTGGTTTGCCAGCCTGCTGCCATTGCTCGTGGTGTTGGCACCGCTGCTCTTGGTGGTCCGCGTCGGCGGCTGGCGCCGAGCCGTATTCGCAATTGCTGGGCTCTACCTGCTGGCGCTCATTGCCCCACGGCTTGCGCTGGTACATCTCGCGATCTGGTTGGTCGTCGCTCTCCTCGTGCCCATCGTTTCGAAGACCGGAGAGCGACGCAGCGGGCCGTACGTTCTCACGGCTGCATTGGCAATCGTTCTGGCACCGATGATCGCCTGGAAACTCTGGCCCATCGAATTCATCATCGACATGAACGTGTGGGCCAATCGACCATTCCGGCTCGTCGACCTGCCTGCGGCGATTGAGTTCACTGCGCCGATCATCGCCCCGATCGGGTTGTCGTTCAGCGCGTTCCGGGCAGCCGACCTGGTGGTGAAGTCGAATCTTGGGCTGGTCAATCCCTCGCCTGGTCGGGTGCTCGCGTACGGCTTGTTCCCCTCGCTGCTCGTGGTCGGCCCCATCGCTTCGTACGACGAGGTTGCCGCCACACTCGACCGACCAGTGCCGCTCACCACAGACCGAGCCTTCGACGGGTTCAGCCTCATCGCCAGCGGGTTGTTCAAAGTGTTCGTGTTGTCGTATCTGCTGAGCTGGTCGGGCGACATTTTCGGTACCTACGACGTGAACGAAATTTGGCGAGTGTGGGTGAGTCTCATCGCATTCGGCTGGTTCTTCTACCTGAACTTCGCCGGATACTCCGACCTTGCCATCGGTACCGGTCATCTGCTCGGCGCAAACATCAAGGCAAACTTCGACTGGCCATATTCGAAGACCAACCCTTCGTCGTTCTGGAACAGTTGGCACATCAGCCTCACCCGGTTCCTCCGGGCCAACGTGTTCACGCCCATCGTGGCTGGCAAGCCACAGCGTCAGTTCTTTGCGACGATGGTGCTGATGGTGTCGATCGGCCTCTGGCATGCGATTACTTGGGCGTCGCTGGTGTTCGGCTTGTACCACGGCGTCTCGCTCATCGCCCACCGCGTCGCCGAACGTCGGCGAACGCCGTCGCCAGCTGTGGTGTGGAAGTTCGCCAAGCCGGTGTTCGTCTTCTTCTGGTATGCCCTCAGCCTGCCGCTGTTGCGGCTCGATCTCGGCGACGCGGTCGAGTTCTACGGAACTCTGGTCGGGGTCCGGCCATGAAGGGCGTCGCGCTGTGAAGCGGGCGCGCGATCTGGTGATCGGTCGCCTCGGGGTGGGCGGCACGTGGGGCAGCATCGGCCGAGTCGCTGCGTTCTGCGCCGTCTGGGTGATCGTCATCGGGCTGGTCGTGTCGCCACGCGCCACCACGCCAGCAGACCGCGACATCGAGGCCGACATCCCGCCGTCTCCGGTGGAGTACCTCGGGCCGATGTCGCGGCAAGACTTCACCGGCTTCCTGCCTGCCACCAACACGATTCCCGATTCGTTTCGGGTGGCGTGGGTGGGCGGCTCGGAGACCAAGTGGGAGTCTCGTTCCGTTCCCGGTCAGGTGACTCGGTTCATGTCGACGTTCGGCGGCGCACCCATCGAACACGACGCCTACACCATCATCGCGCCTCGCCAGATCGATGCGTTGCGGGCCATCGACGCGGCGCTCGACGACCGCCCCGACGCCCTCGTGGTGTCGATGAACCCGGTGTGGGTGAGCGACGAGTGGTCTGCGCGCGAATGGCCGAACCTCGACGTGGCCGAAATCACCACGTTGCTCGGTGACCCGATGCTGTGGCCTTGGGCGCTGGCTCTCACCGCGCCCGAAGATGTCGGTTGGAGCGTCGCCCGTGAGCTCTCACCGGTGGTCGCCGCCCAGGCTCGACTGAATGCCGATGCCCAGTCGATCATCGACGCGCTCGACGTTGTCAGCGAGCGCCCGCCGCCAACCACCGTGCCAGGTGCGCCACCGCCAGCGCCCGCTGGCGATCCGCGGCTACCCGTTGGCGACCCCAGCTACTTCTGGCTGACGCAGGAGTACGGCCCCGACCGAATCGAGGATTCCACCGAGCGTGTCGCCTTGATGCTCGATGGCCTCGTCGGCGACGACAGCGTTGCCAGACAACTTGCGTCCCAGATTGCCGACAAGGTCGCAGCGGCAGGAATCCCTGTGTTCCTCTACCCGGCACCCACCTCACCTGACAGCTTCGACAATGAACACTTCGCCGCGTCGTTCGCCAACTTGCAGTCGTTCTGGACCGACATCGCTGCTGGTGTCGATTCGCCGTTGGTGCATTTCGAGATCGAGTCGATGACCGCCGAGTTCGCCGACGGCGAAGGCCTGGTCAACGGCGGGTTCATCGACGTCGTGCACATGTACGACACCACGCCGTTTGCGAGCGTGCTCGCACCGAGATTGTGTGCGCAGTGGAGTGCTGCGTTCCCCGGAAAGTCGTGCGCATGAAACACACCCGCCGGTACCTCATCGAAGCTGGCATCGGCCTGGCGATCGCACTGCTGCTGCTGTGGACCTCGATCGCCGCGGCCACCGACATCCCCTTCGTGTATCAGGGTCTGTAGCGGTCAGCTCGCAGGGTTGATGCGGCGCCACACGATGCGTCGGCGGTCGGGGAACTCGGTCGCGAACTTGTTTGCAGCGTCATCGGACCCCACCAACACCAGTTCTCCGTCGGCAGGCAGGGGCAGGTCTGGGTCGGGGTTGCCAACCAAACGACCATCGCGTTCCACGGCCACCACATTGCATTCGGTGCGTCGGCGAACGTGGGCTTCAGCGAGCGACTTGCCCGCCAAGCCTTTCGGGATCGGCGTACGGAACACGCTGAGCCCGTCGGAGACGAGGATCGTCTCGTCACCACGAAAGTGATTCCAGATCGCTGCCGAGCCTGTGGCTGCGTACGACAGCACGGCGTCGGCACCGGCCCGGTAAAGCGTCGACACGTTCCGATCGAGACGCGAACGCGACACGATTCGCACGTCGGGGCGTAGACCGCGGCAGTACCGAGTGAGATACACATTCATGTCGTCGTCGTGTGTCGTGATCACGACGGCTGCGGCTGCGGCGATGCCGGCCTCGTCGAGCACCGAGCGATCGGCCGCGTCACCGATCACGTAGTTGGCGCCCTCGCGACGTCGTTGCTCGAGTTGCTCGACGATGATGAAGGAGTTGCCATCCGCGGCGCATGCTCGGCCCACAGCCCGGCCGACGCGTCCGCCGCCGATGATCACCGTGTGCAAGTTCGCAACGCTCGACGTTGCAAAGGCTGCTTCGAACTTGCCCAGTTGCTCCGATGTCGCCGCCAACAGCAAGATCGTTGCCTCCTGCAACACGGTGTTGGCGGCCGCGATCTCGAATATCCCCCGGTTCCACACCCCGATGATGCCCACGCCGAATCGGGCGCGCAGCTGCGCATCATTTAGGGTCGCGCCCACTAGATCGGTTGCGACGACGCCAGCTTCGGCGATGAGCAAGCCAGCGAACCCGCCGATGATGTGAGCGCGACCGGCTTGGCCAAGCGTTCGCGAAGCCATCGCCGCCCCGAGGATCTCGCCGAGCTCGACCACTCGGTTCGCCCCGGCGATCTTCAAAATGTCGACAGACGCCGGCGAGTTCGCGCTCGCGACGATGTCGACCCTGGGAGCGATCTCGCGCACCGTGAACGCAACGTTGGTGTTCGCTTGGTCGCTACGGGTTGCTACCACCATCGCTGCAGCACCGACACGTGCCAGTTCGTAGGTGGCCAGCGAGTCGAACGCTCCCACCATCACCTCGCGGCCTTCGTCGTGCAGCCGACCTGCCTGCTCCACATCGTCAACGATCAACACGTAGGGCACGCCCACCTGTTCGGCGCGCTCCACCAACGCCACTTCGACCGGCCCCCACTCCAACAAGATGATGTGACCTTGAACTGAAGCTGGTACCGACCGGGGCGCCCGTCGCCGCTCGCGGTCGGCCATCCACGGCATGAACACGAACTGGATGAACACGAAGGGCAACATCACCAACAAAAAGGTGCTGCCAACCAAGAGCACGACGACCGAGAACATCCTGCCCGCGTCGGAGGTGAAGGTGATGTCGCCAAATCCGAGCGTGGTCATCGTCGTCAACGTCCAGTACACGCTCGTCGCCCACGAATACTTTCGGTCTTCGCGAGCCATCAGCTCGTGGAACAACGTGCTGAACAGAAGCACCATGGCCCCGAACACGAGGAACAGCACGATGACGGTTCGCAACTGTCGACGACGTTGCGCACGCGTCGTCGTGGACGAGGTGAATGGATCTGTCAGACCGCTGAACGTCGGAGCAGCGTCACGTCCGCCGAGGCGCTGGGTCACTTGTGCCAATGTGGCGCCCAGCGACTTCAACATGGCCGTCGCCGTTCGCTGTCCACTGCGTCAAATGATGTCATAACGCACCCACCTGGACACGTGGCCGGGCGCCGATCTCATCCTTGGGCGCGCCTGTTTTGCGTGGCGTGCTCGACGATGGTGCCGATGCGGGCGGCGCGTGTATCGGGCTTGACGGCGCTGATGACCCACCACAACATCAGCCTGCGCGGACTGGGCGGAAAGGCGTTCCAGTGCTCTCTTGCTGAAGGCTGCGCGTCGAGTGCGGCGGCGAGTTCGGGCGGTTCGATGAGGTCTTCGGCTGCTTCGTAGATCGGCCACCAGCCGTTCGCCTGCGCCACCTCGATCGATCTGCGACCGGCGTCTGTCATCAGGCCTGCGGCTTCCATTTCGGCGGCCCGTCGCCGGTTCAGGCGGGTCCACGTGCTCTTGGGCTTTCGCCTGGTGAACAGCTGCAAGCCACGGTCCTCGTCGAGCGTGTTCACCGTGGAATCGATCCAGCCGAAGCAGATGGCTTTCTCCACTGCTTCGGGGTATGGGCAGATCGGGCCGCCATGACTGCGCTTCCACGAACACAACCACACGCCGGGCGCGGTGTCGTGGTGCGCTTCCAACCAGGCACGCCACTGGCTTCGGCTCTCTGCATGAACGATCGGATGATCGAACTTCCACGTCTCGGGGTGCACCGACGCACGGGTTGGCACTACCAACCCCGTTTCAGCCAGAGGGCGGAAAGGAGGGCCTTGGTGTGGGCTCCACGTGGTGCGCGCCGAAGGCGCCTGACCGACAGCCAGAGCGCCGCGCGCTGCGTGTGTCGGTCGCCAAAACGGAAACTGGCAAGCAGGCGGTTGCGCTCTTGCAGGTACCGGGTGCGCGATGGCGCCGATGCTGTCGACAAGCTGCCGATGTGTTCGACCACCGACGTCGGCACCAATCGGTACGACCATCCCAGCTCGCGGCCGCGCAGCGCGAGGTCGACGTCTTCGTAGTACAGCACATACCGCTCATCGAATCCGCCGGTGGCCTCCAAGAAGGCGCGGCTGAACAGCACGGCGCCGCCGGTGAAGATGTGAAGCCCAGATGACTCACCGCCCGGTGAATCCGGGCGCCCCAATCCGATGTCGGTTCCTGCGCCGTCGGGACCGATCTGCACACCGAGGCTGTTCACCGTCGAGGTTCCCGCAAAGATCAACTTCGGCTGCGCTGCGCCAACCATGTCCTCAGTCGGCGCGTTACGAATTTCCGCCGTGAGCGGACCCATCCATCCGGGCTGAACGATCACGTCGTCGTTGAGCAAGGCGATATCGATCGCCGGGATACCGGTCGCCGGAATGCCGGGAGCTTGGGTGATGGCTGAATGGCGAGCGACGGCTGCGGCGAAACCCACGTTGGCGGCAGCGCCATACCCGCGGTTCTGCATACGAATCAGTTCGATCGCATCGCCCGACACAGCAGCCGTTCCACCGGTGTCGACGACGACGATGTAGTCGATGCCGCCGCCCGCTCGAAGCGCTGCGATGCACCGGTCGAGCACCGCCTGACCAGCTGTGTAGGTGACCACGACCGCAACGCTCACGAGCGCACCGTACAGCGCAAACGGTACAGTGCCCAGCCGTGGCAACGACTCTCATCACCGGCGGCGCCGGTTACATCGGCTCGCATACGGTACGTGCGCTTCGTCAGGCGGGCCGCCCCGTCGTCGTGCTCGACACGTTGGAACTCAGCACCGCCGAAGCGGTCATCGACGCACCGCTCGTGGTGGGCGACATTGCCGACCAGTCGCTCGTCGAGCGGACGATTCGCGAGTTCGACGTCGACGCCATCGTTCACTTTGCGGCATACAAGAACGTCGGCGAGTCCATGGTGAACCCGTCCAAGTACTTCCACAACAATGTCGCTGGAACCATCGTGCTACTCGACGCAGCGGTGGCCGCAGGCGTTCAGCAGTTCGTGTTCTCGTCATCGTGCTCGGTGTATGGCACACCAAACCGAGTGCCCGTCGATGAAACGCAGGCCATCCATCCAGAGTCGACGTACGCCGAAACCAAGGCGATGGTCGAGCGCGTGTTGTATTGGTACGGCGCTATCCACGGGCTGCGGAGTGTCAGTTTGCGATACTTCAATGCGGCCGGTGCCAGCTTCGATGCGCGCCTCGGCGAAGACTGGACGTACGCACTCAATCTCATCCCGGTCGCCATCAAGGCCTTGCTCACCGGTGGCGAGCCGCTCAGCGTGTTCGGCGACGACTACGACACACCCGACGGCACCTGCGTGCGTGACTACATCCACGTCGACGACCTGGCCAGCGCCCACATCGCGGCGATCGACTATCTCAGCGAAGGCGGCGACACCAACGCGTTCAACGTGGGTACGGGAGTTGGCGCTTCGGTGAAGGAAGTGCTCGACGGCATCGAGAAGGTGGCAGGCCGCCCTGTGCCGCACCGCATCGTCCCTCGGCGAGCAGGTGATCCGGTTTCCTCGTACTCCGACACAGCACGCTCAACAGAGATGCTCGGCTGGACAGCGAAGCACGGCCTCGATGAGATCTTGGCCAGCGCCTATCGCTGGCACGTCCAGCAGCTCGACGCCTGACCGGATCCTGTCGGTCATGATCGTTACCAACTCCCCGGCAGCGACCGCGACGATTCCCCGCCATGCATCGCCCGACGTCTCGGTCGTGTTCGTCACCTACGGCACCGGGCAGATCGTGGTCAAGGCTCTTGCCACACTGGCGCAGACGATGCCCGCCCACATTGCCTACGAAGCGATCGTGGTCGACAACCCCCACGGTATGTATCCCGGCAGATCGATGCGCTGGCTTGCGTTGGCGACCTCTGGCGTTCGTGTTGTTCAGCCCCGACACAACCGTGGATTCGGCGGCGGTTGCGGCACCGGCGTCGAGCATGCACGCGGGCAAACGATCGTCTTCGCCAACCCCGACATCGAGTTTCGAGGCGATTGGTTGGCGCCGCTCGCGGACGCGCTGAACGAACCAGCGGTGTTTGTTGCAGCACCGGTACTGCTCAACCCCGACGGCTCCGTGCAAGAGGCGGGTGTGTGGATTCGTGACGACGGGTGGGCACATTTCAATCTCGATGCGCCCGGCTTTGGCGAGATTGCCGAAGTGGTGCACGCGTCGGCGGCATGTTGGGTCGTGCAACGCGAGCGCTTCGAACAGCTGGGCGGATTCGACGAGGCGTACTGGCCTGCCTACTACGAAGACATCGATCTGGTGTTCCGAGCGCGCAAGCTCGGGCTACGAGTCATCGTGCACGGCTCGTCACGCGTGGTGCATCACATGAGCCAGTCGGTGCCCGACGAACCATCGAACATCGAACCCCAGCGCGACGAGTTCCTCCACCGGTACCCCGAGGCAACCATCACCCGCCCGTGAACGTGTGGTCTGACCCCACTTTCACGGTTGCAGGGTTTGGGCGGCGATGACATCGGCCAGCTGGTAGTTCACTGCTTCGAGTTCGTCGAGCCGGGCAGTCATCGCCGCGATGCGGCCTGACAAGTCGGCCACCGCGACACGCAACGCTTCGGGCAGGGCGGACGCGTCGGCGGCCGCTCGATTCGCTTCAACGTCCACCCGCGACACCACCTGAGTGAGTTGCTCGACGCGTTGTTGCAACTCGCGGATTGCGGTGGCGTGCTCGTCGAGCGCGGCGCCCGAGCCCGACACGATGTTGGCGATGCGGTCTTTCATGGCACTGCCGATCCTGCCACAGCGGCGGCGGCTTGTCGCAAGCTCAGCAAATGAGCGATGCGAGCGCCGGTCGCGGCCAGCGTCGGCTGTGCCTTCATCGATGCGAGTGCCACTTCGGACAACCGTGTACGCAGCTCGGGCTCAGCCACGATTCGTCTCATGGCATCTGCCGCTTGCGACACGTCGGGTTCAGCCCATTCGGCTTCGGGCGGGAAGTAGCCCTCGCCGCCCCGCACACCGATCAACTCGCAGTCCACGAGCAACGAGTTGTCGTCGTTCATGAACTGCAGATTTCCTGAGTATCGGGTTGCGATGGCGGGAGTGCCGAGCCACATCGCTTCCATGAGATGCAGCCCCAAACCCTCGGCGCGATGCAACGACACCAAGCAGTCGGCGTGGGCGGTGTATGCCATCTGGTCGCCCCGGGTGACGTGCCGGTCGATCACGATGATGTCGTCGCGGCCGGCCGCCGCAAGCCTGATCGCATCGTGCTGGGCCCATCGCTGGCTCGCATTCACCGTCTTCACTACCAAAACGGGGCCAGCGTTCGCCGGCCCGTCTATCGCTGGCGCAGGGAACGCGGCTCGAAACGCTTGCACCGCGGCGACCGGGTTCTTGCGTTCCGTGACGCTCAGGTGATCAAGCGTGACGAGGAATACAAATCGATCGTCGGGCATGCCCAGGTCGGCCCGCGTGGCACCCGACGCAATCGGTTGCGGTACCGGAATCTCCACCACCCGAACGGGGATGTCGGTGACGGCCCGGAACGCGTTTGCAGCGAAGTTCGTCGCTACCCACAACTCGTCGAGGAAATGCAACGCTTCCACCATGCTGGACGGGACGTACGCCACGTCCCAGAACCAATAGCCGACGGTGCGACGCCCCGGCCACAGCACGTCGCCATAGTCGGAATCGAGCAGCGGGAACTGATCGGCGTTGACGACCACCACGTTCGTCGCGTATCGCAGTTCGTCGGTGAGCGGTGGGGTGTCGGCCGACTGCGGGCTGCCCGACCGGTGGTAGTGCAACGACCCGTGAGCGACGTCGGCGGCGGCCAAGCTGGCCTCGAGCCTGCGGGCGACGTCACCGAGACTCTTGTCGAAGCCCAGGTAACCGACCAGGTTCACACCGTTGGGGTCTGCGCCGGCAT
>Ga0105045_10002470_pt1 | contig 15613 bp, 15 predicted proteins | sample MAT02_FD_78089 | JGI IMG/M metagenome (GOLD analysis project Ga0105045, IMG submission 78089) | Freshwater microbial communities from Lake Fryxell liftoff mats and glacier meltwater in Antarctica - MAT-02 (megahit assembly) | ecosystem: Environmental > Aquatic > Freshwater > Ice > Liftoff...
CAATGTGGTGTAGGCCAACCGCAGCACTGAAACTTCATTGCTTGCTTTTGGCGGCAAAAAAGCTTCCTTTTTGACCTCGATCACTTGCCCATCCCTTAGGCGTACATGGTAGGGAGAGAATACCAGCCTAACAAGTTCCTCTTTATCAATTATTACTTCTGGGATTCGTCTTATTTCCATTGAATAACTGACGTAAATACTTGTAAATCAAATGGTTACTTCTCGATACATCGCCTTTGATTAGCAGATCATTATAGTACAAAGGGGGGTTATTTGCAATTTCAGCCACGAATGCCATACGGCTTTTCCCCACTTCCACTGATACACTTCCATTGCTGTTTTGCCAGTCAAGATTAACGGTTCCATAAGGGGTAGGTACTATGCTGTGTTGGCAAAGGTGACCCAAATAGTCCTCCCCAATCTGCGTCAAAAAATTCAACACATTATTGATAACAATCCCCGAAACAGCCTCAGTCCCTTCACCTGCCCAGTTAATGGGAAGATTGCCAAGTTTTTTAACATAGTCGGACAGTTCGTTCAATAAATAGTTCTGCCCCGCTTGGCGATTCCATTTATTGGGAACGTAGATGGGAATGTAGCTAAATGACCGGTTTAGCGGGAAATGGCCTTGGGGAGTTATTTCTGGAAATACCAGCTCATTCGATATTGGAGAAGAAACCATCGATGCTACGTTAGGTTAATAAGCTGACAGACTTTCAGGGTTAGTATATTTTTAAGGCTGTCCTTGTTGCGGGCATGGGCTAGGTTGAGCCGGTGCTCAAAACTAGCTAAATCATTCATATCGAGTAATTCTTTTAACTCACGAATCTCATCCAGAAAGCAAGTGGTGTTGTGCGCAATGCGAACATTGGGGTTTTGGTTGCGACTAAATACAATATCGTACCGCTCTGTTGACGAGTCAGGTTCATTTGCTTCGACAATCAGGCTCATTGCTGCTTGCTTGGTATCAAAAAAGGAGTCGGGCAGAACCCGTGCATCTACATTAAAAATTCTTCTTGGATCAATTGGATCTTCGGATAACGAATCAAAATCATCGATGTAATAAAGGCTAAAAGCATTGACAAACAGCGAATCGGTAAAGCCAGCCAATATACTCATTGTTTCTTTGAAATGTGCATAGAATGGTAGCCATCTCTCCTATTGGAGCGTGTGAAAAGAAAGGCATTGTCGCGTGCCCTCATTCATCCCCCGGAGCAAAAAATCAACATCCCCATTTTTGAATCCTTGAAATTGAAACCCTATTTCATTCGGTGTACTTGGAGACAGGCCAACATTTAAAGGATCGAGTTGGATGGTATAGTTGAGAATCGGATCAAATTTATCAAACTTATTTTTAAAATCTGGATTTTCTATTAATTTTTTAAACTTTGAGGGTTTGATGATCGGGGCAGCCAAAAAAAGCGTGACCACACATTCCTTGATGGCATGTTGGTTTTGGATTGGCCGCAGATAATCACTGATTCCCATGGGAGGATTTTGTTTTTCCCAAAGATAAACTTCCTACCTCCCACTCCCAAATTTTTCTTAGTTTTACCCCGATTTAAACTCCTTCTTGATGAAAAAACTCCTGTTGATCTCTTGGTTGATGTGCGGCTTCCAAACCCCACCCACTGATACGCCCCAAGCCAAAGTGCGGGCTTACCGCCAAAGCCACGAACACCAACTGCTGGCCGAATATTCCCAGTTTTTGGCCATCCCCAATGTGGCCAGTGATATGCCCAATATCGGCCGCAATGCCGCTTTTATCATGGACATGATGAAGCAGCGCGGCCTAGCCAACGTTCAACTGCTCGAGAGTGGGGTGGACAATACCCCGCCTGCCGTTTTTGGTGAGGTGCGCACCCCCGGGGCCACCCGCACGATCACCTTTTATGCCCACTACGACGGCCAGCCCGTTAACCCCGCCCAGTGGGCACCGGGCATCCAACCATTTGCCCCAGTTTTTTTGAACGGTTCATTGGAAAAAGGGGCAAAAATCACCGCATTGCCCGCCTCCGGCCAGCCGATCGACCCAGAATGGCGGCTCTATGCCCGGGCCGCCGCCGACGATAAAGCGGGGGTGTTTGGCCTGCTGGCCGCTTACGAAGCCCTGACCAAAACTGGACAAAAGCCCACTGCCAACCTCAAATTCTTTTTTGAGGGCGAAGAAGAAGCCGGGTCGCCGCACTTGGGCCAGTTGATGGCCCGCCACCGGGAATTGCTCAAAACTGACCTGTGGATCATTTGTGACGGGCCCGTGCACCAGTCGGGCCGCAAGCAGCTCAGCTTCGGGGTGCGCGGCGATGTGAACCTCCACCTGACGGTGTATGGTGCCCGGCGGCCCCTGCACAGTGGCCATTACGGGAACTGGGCCCCCAACCCTGCCCTGCGGTTGGCCAAATTGCTGGCCAGCCTGAAAGATGACACGGGCCGGGTGCTGGTAGAGGGATTTTATGACGATGTGGATCCGCTCACTGAGCTTGAACGGCAGGCATTGGCCACCGTGCCCGAGTATGACGAGGAGATCAAAAAGGAGCTCTGGCTGGCCCAAACCGATGGCGGTGGCCAAAAACTGGTCGAGATGATCAACCTCCCCTCGCTCAACATCAATGGGATGCAAAGTGCCAATGTGGGCGACATGGCCGCCAATGTAATCCCCGCCACGGCCACGGCGGTGCTGGATTTGCGGCTGGTGCGTGGCAACGACCAAGCGCGGCAAGTGCAAAAAGTGGTGGCCCACCTCGAAAAACAAGGCTATTTTGTGACCGCCACCGAGCCGACCGAAGCTGAACGCCTCGCCCACCCGTTGATATGCAAAGTGGAAAAAAAGAGTGGTTACAACGCCCAACGGACCAAGCTGGACTTGCCCATTGCCAAGCTGGTGATCGCGGCGGTGCAGGCCACCACCAAAGATCGGCTGATCTTGCACCCCACCAGCGGCGGCAGTTTGCCGTTGTACTTGTTTGAGCAGCACGTGCCCGCCCCTACCATCTCGGTGCCAATAGTCAACCATGACAACAACCAGCACGGGGAAAACGAAAACCTGCGCCTCCAAAACTTGTGGGATGGCTTGGAAACTTTGGCAGCAGTGATGTTGATCAAATAAGGTGGGCCAAGGAGAAGCCAATCAAACAAGTTTTCGTAATTTCTTATCTCGCTTTTCCAAGGCTTGCCCAGTGCCTCTGTTTCCCAAATAATTTTGTTATAACTAACTGATTAATAGATTTTTATAGAGAATTAAACCGCTTAATAAAGTCAAGCAATGAAGTCAAAAAATACTTTTTTGACTTCATTGCTTTTGTCAATGCTGGCCCTCACACCAAGTGGTTGTTCTCGTCTGGGAACACAACGGCGGGCTGAAAATGTCGGGCTTCTTCTTGGGTCATCAGGCCGTACGCCATGATGATGACGATATCGCCCACTTGCACCCTGCGGGCGGCGGCCCCGTTGAGGCAGATCTGGCCACTGCCCCGCTCGCCGGGGATCACGTAGGTCTCAAAACGCTCGCCGTTGTGGTTGTTCACGATCTGGACTTTCTCGTTGGGCAACAAGTGGGCGGCATCGAGCAAGTCTTGGTCGATGGTGATGCTCCCAACGTAGTGCAACTCGGCTTGGGTCACTTTGGCCCGGTGGATTTTTGATTTTAGGACGTGGATGAACATGTGATGGATTGGGGGTGGATTGGGAATTGGCCAATCAGTTTAAAGAATAATATTGTCAATCAGTCTGACTTGGCCCAAGTGCGCCGCCACCAAGATGGCGTGCTCCCGGCCTTCGGTCAGGATCTTGACTGGTTGGAGGGTATTGGTTTCGGCCACTTCCAAGTATTCAACGTTGAAAGTCCCAAAACTGTTCAAATAGTCCATCGCCCCAGCCTTGGCTTGATCAATGCTGGCCTGCTGAACCAGCGCCGATTGCACTTGGCGCAGGGCTGCGTACAAATGGGGGGCCGCGGCCCGGTCGGCGGGCAACAGGCGGCGGTTGCGCGAGGACATGGCCAGCCCGTCGGGTTCGCGTATGATGGGACAGCGGTGCAACTCAATGCCCCAGGCCAAATCGGTGATGAGCTGTTGTACCACTTGGCACTGTTGTAAATCTTTTTGGCCAAAATAAGCGCGATCAGGTTGCACCATGTTGAACAACTTGCTCACTACCAGCCCCACGCCCGCAAAATGCCCCGGACGGTGTTGGCTTTCCAGCACCTGCTCCAAAGGCCCAAACCCCAACTTGGTGACTGGGGGCGCCGGGTAGATTTCGGCCTCGGTGGGCGCGAAAACCAGATCACAGCCCACAGCGGCCAACAATGCCAGATCCGCCTCGAGGGTGCGTGGGTAATGGGCCAAATCTTGGGGGTTGTCAAACTGGGCAGGATTGACAAAAATGGTGCACACTGTCGTCCGGTTGTGGGCCTGCGAGGCGCGGATGAGCGACAAATGGCCCTCGTGTAGGGCGCCCATGGTGGGCACTAGCCCGATCCCGTTCGGGCGGAGCGCACGCAGGGCGGCCTGCAATTCGGCTTGATGATGAAAAACGCGCATGGTTCAGAAAAATCGCGCAAACTTAGGCCAAGATTGCCGGGTATTGGTAGGTTTAACTGTTTGACCCGGGCCAAGCTTTGATCTTTTGGCAATTATTGTGCAGTTTGGTGGGGAACTAAATCCAAGGGTCATTGATTAATCCTCCTCACAGGAGCATGCTTACCCATTTTTCTCATGACTATCGACGACCTCCGGGCACGCGGACTCATCCTATTTGAGTGCATCAGCGGCAGCCGGGCTTATGGCACCCACCACGAAAATTCGGATACTGATATCCGGGGCGTTTTTGTCATGCCCGAAGCGACTTTTTTTGGCCTCAATGCCATTGAGCAGGTCAACAATCCCAGCAATGATGTCACCTTTTACGAGCTTCGGCGTTTCATCGAGCTGCTCAACAAGAACAACCCCAATGTGCTGGAACTGCTCAATATGCCGCCCGATTGTATAGTTTACCAGCATCCATTGTTTGCCCAACTCAGCCCCGAACTGTTTTTGTCCAAAATTTGTCAATTTACTTTTGCCAACTATGCCTTTGCCCAAATCCAAAAAGCGCGGGGATTGAACAAAAAAGTCCTGAACCCGGTCAATGAAGTGCGCAAAACTGTGTTGGATTTCTGCTTCGTAACGGAGAAGCAAGGGGCCATTCCCCTACAAAACTGGCTGGAAATCAAAGGAGTGCGCCAAGAAGACTGTGGGTTGGTCAACGTGCCGCACATCCGGGATCTGTATGCCCTCTACCACGATCCGCAAGCCGAGGGGCCAAGTCCATTGGGCTTTCGGGGCATTGTGCGCTCCGCCGACTCCAACGAGGTGTCGCTGAGCAGTGTGCCCAAAGCACTGGATCCGCTCACGTATTTGTCGTTCAACAAAGACGGCTACTCCAGCTACTGCCGGGACTACAAAGAGTACTGGGAGTGGGTGGACAAACGGAACGAAGCCCGCTACGCCAACACGATTGCCCACGGCAAAAATTATGATGCCAAGAACCTGATGCACACCATGCGCCTGCTGGACATGGCCGAGGAAATAGCGACCGGGCACCAACTGATCGTCCGCCGGCCCAACCGGGAGCATCTGCTGCGCATCCGGGCGGGCGAATTCACTTATGACGAATTGATTGCCGAAGCTGAGGCCAAAATGCTGCGCGTGGAAGCTGCCTTTGCGGCCAGCACATTGCCCGAAAAGCCTAACAATGGGCTGATCAACACCACACTCGTGGCCCTGCGCCGGGCTTTTTATCAATTGGGAATTGGCCAATAATGATTGGCAGTGAGGCAACATTGGGGAGTTGCACTGGAAATGTTTGGCTCGGTTATTTGGGCACAAGATGGGCAACTGGCAAGTAAAAGCATAACAAATTGATCGAAAAATGGATTGTCAACGCCTATTTTGTCTGGCCCAATGTTTCCTAAAAAAGTCATCGATGTAATTTTCTGTTATCTTTCATCAACGTTACAGCATGTTCATTTGCAAAAGTCAGCAGTAAAATCTCGTCGTACTAAAAAGCGTTTTAATTTGTTTTTAGAAGAGTTTGCCAATGCTTTTTGAAATTTCACATTCAAGGAACACACAAGAACCCGCATCTAACTTAATCAAATGTATTCCCTTTTAAATTGGTGAGTTCCCAAAGGTTTCTTCAACGTTGGCAAGGACTTCACAGTCGCAACCGCCGCCATTTTCCCCTAGCCACTCAATCGTTTTGTAAATATTCGGTATGTTGTTCTCCGCCAAAAACTGCAACGTCAATTTTAGGGAATTGTCACATCCATAGTTAGTTAGCTTATTGTCCAAGTAATCAAACGGATTTTCAAATACCACACGTTTCAAAGGTGGATTGGCTTCAAATTCTTCCCTTGCTTTTTTACGCAGCGCTCTCTTCATTTGTTTTCGTCTTTCTTTTTCGCTTTTGTCGGGCATTTGAAGGATTGAGATGTGTCAATTACGCTTGCCGCTAACTCGCCAAACATACGCACCTTGCCCATCCCCTTTCAAAAACACAAAATCATTCACAGAATAAAGCACTTTTCTAGATATAATTTTTTAAAATAATTACAATTTGAAACAAAAAACACAACGTTAAAAATACAAAATACCCACCTTGCGGCCGTTGGTCATCAATATTGGCGGGGCTAAACACCGAACCGGGTATTGAGGCTCCTTTGCGAAAAATAGGCCCCTGCGCTGCAAGCAGTTGGTAAGTAGGCCAAAAGTCATTACCTTAGCTAGCCGCTTGTCCCCAATTGGGGGAAGGCTAGGGCGGCGAGCAACAAGCAGAATGGGAAAAAGCGGATGCCCACTCAGTGCCCAAGCTGCTTACAAATCTAGCAAATTTTTTAACTTTTATTAAAACAACAAATACATGTGTTGCACATTTATTGCCATAAACATACATTTGACATAAATCTAACCAATGCCAACCACTCACATTACTGCTATCGGCACTGCCAATCCAGCCCAACGCTTTGCTCAAGCGCAATCGGTCAATTTTTTGGAGCGGGTCATGCAGTTGTCCCCCACCGAAGTCAGGAAACTCAAGGCGCTGAGCCGCCTGAGTGGCATCGATTTTCGCCATTCGGTGTTGGAAGATTATGGCCGGACAGCCGATTTTACTTTCTTTGCCAATTCTCCCTCCATGCTCCCGTTTCCCGATACGGGCCAACGGATGCGCATGTATGAGCAGTGCGCACTGCCATTGGGCTTGGCCGCGGTGCGTGATTGCGTGCCCGATGTAGAGGAGCTCGGGCAAGTAACCCACCTGATCACGGTCAGTTGCACGGGAATGTATGCCCCCGGTTTGGACATTGAGCTGATCGAGCAGTTGGGCCTACCGGGCCACATTCAACGCTATGCCATCAATTTCATGGGCTGTTACGCCGCGTTCAACGCGCTCAAACTGGCCGATGCCCTGTGCAAAGCCGACGCCTCGGCCCGGGTGCTGGTAGTGGTGGTGGAGCTTTGCACCCTCCATGTCCAAAAAACCATCAGCGATGACAACCTGTTGGCCAACATGATTTTTGCCGATGGGGCCGCCGCTGTGATGCTGCGCGCTGCAAGTCCGGCCAACCAAGTGCGTGGGGCCGCTCTGGGCCTAGAAAATTTCCACTGTGGTCTGGCGCCCCAAGGCCGGGGCGACATGGCTTGGCACATCCGCGACTTTGGTTTTGAAATGAAACTCTCCGCGTATGTGCCCGATCTGCTGGCCGGCAAGGTCGAGGAACTGACCGACGCGCTCATGGGCCAACTCAAACTCAAGGAAAAGGTGGATTGGTATGCCATCCATCCAGGGGGCAAACGGATTTTGCGGGTGGTAGAAAAAGTACTGGACATTGGCCCAGTGCAAAACCTCCATGCGCATGAAGTGCTGCGCCAACATGGCAATATGTCATCGGCCACCATCTTGTTCGTTTTGCAACGGTACCTAAACAACCCCCAACCCGAGCAGGCCGGCAAATTGCTCTTGGGCATGGCTTTTGGCCCCGGCCTGACCCTGGAAACGGCCCTGTTCCGCTTGGTAATGGATTAAATTGCGGGTAATTTTGCCCCTACATCTAATACAATTTTTATGATCACGCAAACCCTTACTGCCAGTGTAGAAGCAATGGCGATGGAAGATCGCTACGGTGCCCACAATTATCACCCCCTCCCAGTAGTCTTATCGCGTGGGCAAGGGGTTTACTTGTGGGATGCCGAGGGCAAGCGCTACTTTGATTTTTTGTCGGCCTACAGTGCCGTGAACCAAGGCCACTGCCACCCGCGCATCATTGCCGCACTCACCGAGCAAGCCCAAAAACTCACGCTCACTTCCCGGGCTTTTTATAATGATGTACTGGGCCGTTACGAAAAATTCGTCACCGAATTTTTCGGCTACGACCGCGTGCTGCCCATGAACACGGGCGTAGAAGGTGGTGAAACCGCCCTCAAACTTTGTCGCAAATGGGCTTATGAAGTGAAAGGCGTGCCCGACAACCAAGCCAAAATCATCTTTGCCACCAATAATTTCTGGGGCCGGACGCTGGCCGCCATCTCCTCATCGAGCGATGAAGGCAGCCGCCGCAACTTTGGGCCGTACATGCCCGGCTACGAAATGATCCCCTACAACGATCTGGCCGCTCTGGAGATTGCCTTGCAAGATCCAAACGTGGCGGGTTTTATGTTGGAGCCCATCCAAGGCGAAGCCGGGGTAAAAGTGCCCGATGACGGTTACTTGCGCCAGGCTTACCAGTTGTGCCGCGCCCACAACGTGCTGTTTATAGCCGACGAAGTGCAAACGGGCGTGGGCCGCACGGGTCGCCTGATCGCCTGCGACCATGAATCGGTAAAGCCAGACATTTTGATTTTGGGCAAAGCCCTCTCGGGCGGGGTCTATCCGGTGTCGGCAGTGCTGGCCCGCGACGAGATCATGCTCCTGATCCGGCCCGGCCAACACGGTTCCACTTTTGGTGGCAACCCGCTGGCCTGCGAAGTGGCCATGGCCGCCCTGAATGTGGTGCGCGATGAAAAACTTGCCGAAAATGCCCAATACTTGGGCGAAATTTTCCGTCACCGGATGGCCCAGTTGATCAACAAATCCAGCCTGATCACCCACGTGCGGGGCAAGGGCCTGCTCAATGCCATTGTGGTGAACGATACGCCGCAGAGCGAAACCGCTTGGAACCTGTGCGTTGGCCTAATGGAACATGGACTGCTGGCCAAACCGACGCACGGCAACATTATCCGCTTTGCCCCGCCATTGGTCATGACCGAGGACGAACTGCATGAATGTTGTGATATTATCGAAAAGGTGGTCTTGGCATATCCGCACTAAGGGTATGTTTTTGAATTTTAAACAATTGATGTTCAATATATTGTATTAATTTTCACATTTTCACTCTTTTCTTGGTTGAACTAGATTAATGCTAAATTTTTTAAGTTTTCAACCATTCAATTGTAGAAGGTTTCAAAAATTAACGATTTGACTCAGCTATTTGATTATTAAATAGTTGCTAATCCAAAACATACTCTAAGTTTTTGCCAGCTGGCAATCTTCGGCGGCTGAGGAACGTTCGTTGGGATGTGAAGACAGATAGTCAAAATCAAAATACAGGTGGCATCGTAAAACGAGGCGCGTAAACTGGGGCGAAGCCCTGGTTTACGCTAGTTTCGGCGCAGGCGTTGCCACCAGACATACCACTTGTACAGCGGGATCTGGTGGTGGGCCAAGGCCAAACAAGCCCGATCCGCCCACCGTAAACCACCCAATTGCCGGAGCAATTTAGCAAATTCAGCCACTAGGTCGAAATTTTCGGTGAATAAACTCAGCCGCAAGTGGTAGCGGACTGAAACGGCCAGTTGTTGGTGTTCAATGGTGTTTTGGTTCAGTAAAAATGCTTTTTGGCACACGCGGAGGGTGGAAACCAAGTGGGGATTGGCCCCCCGGCGATAGAACCCGCTCCCGTGCGAGCGGGGCAAACGGCGCTTTTGGGTCAAGATTTCGTCCTGAAAAAAATAGTGCCAGTGGCGGGCGGAGCGCACCCAAAAATCATAGTCTTCGTAGCTCAATGTTTCGTCATAACCCCCCAGCGCGTCCAGCACTTGCCTGCGGATGAGCATAGTGGGTGAGCAGATGAACTGTTTCGCAATGGCATACTGGTACACATCGCCCTGAGGGACGGGCCGGCGGAGTTGGCCCAGCGCATCATGGGCATAGTAAGTGCCCAGCAGTTCCGACCTTTCGTCGATGAACTGGGCATCGGAAAACACCACCCCAAAATGGGCCGGCAAAGTGGCAAAAGCGTGGATCTGGCGGGCCACCCGGGTGGGCAGCAGCGCATCGTCAGCCGCTAAATCGATCACGTATTGGCCAATGGACTGCCGAAGAGCCGTGTTAAATGCCCGGCAATTTCCCCCGTTTTGGGACCGTGGCAAGTATACCACCCGGGCCAATGATTGGAAAGTGGGCTCGGATCGGGCCGCCAACAACCATTGGCGGATCACGGCCGCACTTTCGTCCGGGCTGGCATCGTCCACAATGAGCAACTCAATGGGCCGGTAGGTTTGGGCCAACACCGAATCCAGCGCTTGGGTCACGAATTTGGCTTGGGCATAGCTCACACAAATGATGGAAACCAAGGGCGCGGGATCAGCCATGCCTATTTCAGCAAGTTATTGAATGTTTGGACATACACATCCTTTTGGGAATGGAAGGAATAATGGTCGATCACCGTTTGCCGCCCTGCTGCACCTACCCGCGCCCGAAGGTCGGGCGAGTCGATGAGCAGTGATAGTTTGGCCACCCATTCGTCCATGGTATCGGCCAAAAAGCCGTTTTCGCCATCGCGGATGATCTCCCCATTGACCCCGACGGGCGACATGATGGTGGGGATGCCCAAAGCCATGTATTGCAACCCCTTGAGCCCGCATTTTCCCCGGGCCCAGCCATTGTCGGGCAGGGGCATCACCCCAATGGCCATTGTGCCCAGGTCGCTGATTTCGGTCTCGTGCCGCCACGGCAGACCCTTGATGCCAAGGGCTTTGTACTGGTAGTTTTTATCGCCAATAAGTTTGAACCGTACCCGATGGCCATACTTTTCTTGAATACTTTTTAGGGCGGGGAGCAAATGCTCGAAATGCTCAACTGTAGTGACACTGCCCGACCAACCAATCTCGACCACGGGCTGGTAGTCGGTGCCAAAATTGGATCCCCGGCCCACGGGCTTGGGGGTGGACCGGTACACGTCGGTATCGATTGTGGTGGGAATGATCGCCACCCGGGCACTGAACTGCCGGGCATAGGCGGCCAGATACTCGTTGCCCACGATGGTCAGATCGGCCAAGGCAATGATTTCCTTGGTTTTATCGGCGTTTTTGAGCCAACCCAACGCTTTGTTGGCGGCTGAAACGGTGGGAATCCAGATGGAATCGTCAAAATCCAGTACAATCTTGGCCCGCGATTTTTTGAAGAGCCGCTCAAACCAAGGGCCGCCCACGGTGAGGGCTTCGCGGTAAATAAAAATAATATCGTAATCGTTTCGCCGCCGGTAGTTGTCCAGCCGGGTGCGCAGGCCACTCACCAACAGACGGGCTTTGCCCAGATAATGGCCAGGGCTATAAAACAACTTGTCGGCTTCCAGTGTGGGCAGCACGGGCGAATAGTGGCACTCGAAACCGTGCTGGGCCAGATAACCCAAATACTGCTCGAACCTGAACCGCTGGCCGGGGGAGCGGTTGGGGCGGTGCTGGACCACGAATAGGATTTTGCGCGGGGTCATGGGGCCGGTTGGGGCGGAGCAAAGCGCCGGGCCCGTTTTTTCTTTTGGTTGAACTCCAAAATTACCCAAATCGCGGTCAGATAAAAGGGCATGAGCGGAATTTTGTAGCGCACCAACGTCCCAAAGTTGCCCGAGGTAATGCCGACCGCAAAGGCAAAAGAAAGCGCAAAAGCCAATGAAACGGGGACAATAGGGTGATCTTTCAGGATCATAACCAGCTTGACCCATTTGATTTTGTAGAAAGCAATGAAAGTGAGGTAAATAAAAAACGAAGCCTCCAAGGCCGAAAACAGGGTGACCACATTGCGTGACTCCCAAAGGAAAGGGCGGAACAGAGTGACCGTGATCCCGAAGGGCAACTGGCGGAGCATGCCGACAATGCTCCCGTCGAACTCGGCAAGCTCGTAGGACGATCCCTGCCCAGCGGTTTTGTTCAGATAAGTGGCCGTCACTTGGGCTTTCTGCGCGATTTTGTCCACGTCATACTCACTGTCGGCACTGATGCGGAGCACGGCAAAATAGCCCAAAGCAATTGAGGCAACGATCAGGAAAGGGGCAATGACGGCTTTGGTCACTGCCGAGCGAATATTTTTCATGTAGCCCAGGTACAGCCAAAGCCCCAGGGCTGGCAAAAAACACATCAGGATGTGGAGCCGGATGGAATAAAGCAGGTAAGTGCCGATCAAGATAAAAACGGTGTTTCGTTGGACTGATTGCCGCTTGATCACCCCGAAGTAGAACCCGTGGAACAGCATGCCCAAGGCCCCAAAACAAATCGCGTCTTTCATCAGGCCCGATCCCCAAAAAATAATGGAAGGCATGAATAGTACCGAAATGGCTATTTTTCTGACCAATTGGGGATACATATCCACCAATGCCTGCAACATGAGCCATGAACCCCAGAAACTGAACGCCGCAAAGAAAAACGCGATGATTAAATAGGTATGGAACGTAAAGAGGCTGAGCAATGAAACCAGCCGAATGATGAACAACGTGCGCAGATCCTGTTTGACGTAAAAAATATTATAGTTCAAAAATTCATACGTGTCGGGGTTGTAGGAGGTGTCGCCAAAGATGAAGCCCAAGGCACTCAAAGGGGAAACATGGAAAAAGCAATGGTGCACTGGCTGGGCAAGGCGAAAATAAACGATGGTATCGCCGCCATCATAGTAAAAGGTGTAGATCAGGCCCAAAAACAGTGCCCCCCCAAACTTGGCCATCAAGGCCGGCATATAAAACCGTTTGGTGAGCGGAGTGGTAAGTTTACGCTGGTAAGCCTTGAAAAAAACGTACAGAATGGCCAAGTAAATGGGGGCCAGGATAACGTCTTGGATGTTCATGGGTGCTTGGGGCCAGTTTGCGTTTAGTTTGCTGAAAAGTGCAGCAAATAATTCACCAAACGGTCATATTCGGCCATGTTTGTTGGGCTTGCCCCCAATTTCAACAATTTATCGTGGTATTGCTCGATCAGGGTCAGAAAATGCGGGTTGTGGCTCAAACGGGCAATGACAACGCCCTTGAAGCACCGGTGCAGTTGGTTGTACAGGTATTTGACCGATTGGTGGGGCTTGGCATTGAACATCACGTCCAAGTTCTTGAGGTGGGAGGCGTACTCCAAAAACATGAAGCCCCGCTGATCCATGAATTCAATGACCTGTTCGGTGCACACGTGCAGATCTTCGTCGTCGGCAATGCGGTAGCGAAAGTATTTGGCATCATTGATTTTACCCACCGATACCACAACCGTGTTGGCTTGGCGCCAAAACTCGGGCATATTGTCCAAAAACTGCTGGACAATTTCCTCCACCATGTTTAGCCGGGTGCCAATATTGACCTCCAAATAGGTTTCGGCCTGATAGGGCGAAAAAGAAAGGATAATGTTCTGAAAACCAGTCGGAGTCTCTCGCCGGAACTGCTTGAGATCAGGCCGCATCTCAAAGTCTTTTTGTGACAAAAAATCATTGAGCGAAGTATATAAATGTGTTTCTACCTTGGATAAAGCCATGTGGCAAACCGTTTCTGCCGGCGACTTGGGTGGCCAGCCATGCAATGAATCTGGGTTGATAACCGCCAATTGGGCCATTGTGTTATAAAATATCGGCCCGGGCAAAATTTTTCTGAACTTTGCGGCAACCTTGGGCCGCGGCCCCGGTCTGTAAGTTGAGAAAAGACCATTACCTTCAAGCGCATTGGAAGCAATTCAACCCGAAATACACCGCTATTTGATCGAGCGGTGCCTTGAAAATGACGCAAAAGCGCAGTTTCACCTGTACCGCCTCTATGCCGACGCGATGTACAACGTGTGCATGCGCCTGATGAAACGGGAAGAAGATGCCCAAGATGTTCTCCAGGAAGCATTTGTGGATGCGTTCACCAAATTGTACACCTTCCGCTTTGATGCTTCGTTTGGATCTTGGCTCAAAAAAGTGGTGATCAACAAGTGCATCAACACCCTGCAAAAGCGCAAGGTGCCCTTGCTCTTTGCTGACGAAGCCAAACTGGACCGTTGGCACGAAGAAGAAGAGGATTTCAGTTATGTCGAACTCGAAGTAAAGCACGTCCGGCACGCTATCGACAAATTGCCCGAAGGCTGCCGGGTGGTGCTCAATTTATACCTGTTTGAAGGTTATGACCACGGCGAGATTGCCCAGATATTGGCCATCACCGAGTCCACCTCCAAAGCCCAATACAGCAAAGCCAAGAAGAAATTGAGGGAATTTATCCAGCAACAGAAATTAAGCGTATGGAAGACCAACTAAAAAAATGGGCCGCCGCAAACCGGGAAGAATTTGAAACTTTCAAGGCCCCCGACACGCTCTGGGCCCAGATCAGTGCCGATTTGCCCCATCACCAAAAAGGCAAAATGGTGGCCATGCGCCCCCCGGTCAACTTGCGCCACCTGCTCATGCGCGTGGCAGCCACGGTGACATTGCTGATGGTGGCGGCGGCCCTTTGGGTGGGCTACAAAACCACCACCACTAGCCAAGAGGATCGCCTGCTGAGCCAATACCCAGCCCTGAAACAAGCCGAACGACAATACGGCGGCATCATTGCGGCCAAACTGCAACAGGTAACCCAGCACCACGACAAAAATTTGATCAGTGAATTGCTGACTGATATTGACGAGCTGGAACGGGAGTTTGAAGGCTTGAAAACCGACCTCCGCGACGGGGCCGACAACCAGCAGGTGATCGAGGCCATGATCGAGAATTATCGGCTCCGCATCATGCTGTTGGAAAGATTTTTACAAGAAATTGACAAAAAAGCAAAAGACGATGACTCAGTTAATAGTTAACACCCTGACTGCCGGGATCTTGGCCTTGGGCCTGATCACCCACAGTGCCTGGGCGGACGATCGCTCGCCCCGCGCACCCTGCAAAGACTGCCCAAATCCAGCAGCCACATTCGAGGTAAAAGTAGCGAAAAAAGTAAACTTGGACTTCAAATGTGTGGCCGAAATCGATGTCAACATCGCCAATAAATATGGCACGGTCACGTTGCTGCCCTGGGCCAAGGATTCAGTGAAAATGGAGGTGGAGATCACCGCCCGGGGACAGACCAAAGCCGAGGCCGAACGCATCATGGAACGCGTGGAACTTCGCTACACCCATGGCCCCACCGCCCTCAACGTGGACACCGATATTCGCCAGCAAGAAGTGGCCGGCAGCTCCGTTTCGGGCACGGTTCAGGGCCTGTGGAACAGTTTGGTGTCGCCCTTGACCAACAGTGGCAAGCCCACCACCAGTGCCACCAACAACAGCGGGCAGGCCAATACCACCATTGACCAGCACAATTTACAAGTGCACCTCAAAATCCGTGTGCCCTTCA
>Ga0105045_10002472_pt1 | contig 15612 bp, 10 predicted proteins | sample MAT02_FD_78089 | JGI IMG/M metagenome (GOLD analysis project Ga0105045, IMG submission 78089) | Freshwater microbial communities from Lake Fryxell liftoff mats and glacier meltwater in Antarctica - MAT-02 (megahit assembly) | ecosystem: Environmental > Aquatic > Freshwater > Ice > Liftoff...
AAACCACGTCATGGGTTGAGGGGGTTTAGATTGTTGAGTGGAAAAGTTGAGGGTGTTGAGGTGAAAAGTTGAGGGGGTTGAGGGGAAAAGATGAGGGGGTTGAGTGGAAAAGTTGAGGGGGTTGAGGGGGTTGCGTTTTTTGGGCTTGAATAAAAAAAGCCCCAGACTGTATAGTCAAGGGCTTTTATGGTGGCGGAGGCAGGACTTGAACCTACGACCTTCGGGTTATGAGCCCGACGAGCTACCAACTGCTCCACTCCGCGATTTAGTGGCCGCAAAGGTACAGGTATATTTTACTCAAAACCAAATGTTTTGAGTAAAAACTAAAAAACAGCCCAAACAAGACCCAAAAACATAAGGATAAAAAGTTTCAAGCCTGCGCACGCTAGCGCGACGCTGTGCGTCGTATCCTACTATTCCAGCCGGCTGTGCCGGCAACGAAGTCGAATAATCCCAAGTCAAAAGCCTTTTTTTAGCAAAATCTGACCTTTTATTTTCTTTCAAGACTAAAAAAACCACTTTTCGTTTGCTGGCAAAGCCAGCGCGAATAGTATGACACGACGCGCAGCGTCGCGCCAGCGTCTTCGAGTATGTGCAACCAAATGCTAGGCTCTGCGACTAACCGGCACGCCGGCGCGACGCTGTGCGTCGTGTCCTACTATTCCAGCCGGCTGTGCCGGCAACGAAGTCTAATAATCTTTATGATCATTCAAGAATACGCGAGCAAAAATACCCCGATTTTTCGTTAAAATCGGTTAAAAATCGTTAAAAAAGGTGAATATCAGGGGTAAAAAAAACGAACTTGCAACCATGGCTGTAACCTTGTGGTCTATTCAACCGTCCTACCCCAACGAATCCCAAGACTCCATCCTTTTGTAGTACCAATTCACTCTTAACGAATCCATACAATCATGAAGAACACTCGTTTATTGTTGCTCGCCGTGGCACTTTTCTGTTCCATCGCATCCCTTTCTGCACAAAAAGAAGAAACTGTAATGGGTAGCCGTGGCCTAGGCTTCTCCGGCATTTGGGGCGGCTCCAAACACCAACTGACCCAATTCGGCCAAGGCGGCAAAACCAGTTATGTCGCCGGCGGTTTTTTCGGCCTCGAATTTGGAAAAGCCCTGTTCGTGGGCTGGGGGCATTACAACTTAGTGGACGAATTTAAGTGGGATAATATTCAAAATCAACCATTTGATATGCGCTGGAACCCACTCGTATTGGGTTACGGTTTCAAAACTTACAGAGCCATTCACCCGCAAATCGGCGTGGACTTAGGTCGTGGCCGAGTAGAATTGGGCGACCGCCGCGACCGCGTGTTTGTGGTGCAGCCTACGGCGGGTGTCGAAATCAATATTTTCCGTTGGATGCACCTCGGCCTCGATGGCGGCTACCGATTCGTCAACGACAGCAGCATTGAAGACCTGAGCAACGAGCAATTAAGCGGCTGGTTCGGACAAGCCTCTCTCAAATTTGGGTTCTCTTGGGGACGCTATCACAAAAAGAAAGCAGCACCCAGCACTAATCTCGACAATTAATAAGTTCTAAGTAGGTGGACAGAACCTACTCATTTTTGTCGAATGGAAGAAACGTATGCCTTTCAATCGGTCAATAAAACCAACCTTACTAAATTGCGATTGAAAGAAGGGTCTGTAGTGCCGGCCAGCATACGCAAAGATGATAGTGCGCACGGACTCCCCATGCCCGAAGAAATGGCGGAACTCCTCAAACAGGATGAAGCGGGAAATCGCTTGTTTCACGCCCTGACAGCGGGAAAAATGTGCACCTTATTATATGTCATTGCTCAACCCAAAGCATCGGAACTGCGCTTACATCGGGCCTTAAAAGTTTTAGAACATTTGGAACAACACGATGGAAAAGTGGACTATAAACAACTAAATTTGACACTCCGACAGCGCGATTGAACGATTTTTCGAAAAGTTTAAGCCCTCAAACGCAACCTTGGAACTATTTTTGCCCTTACTTTTGCGGTCCGCTACACACGAACTTCGTTCAAACAGCGTTTTACCTCCAAAAATTCACCTGCTACTGATTCAAAATTACAAACCGATGTTTCGCAAGTTATCGCTCATCGCCCTGTTAGGAGGCATTTCCCTCTTGGCTGCGTTTCGGTCGGATCCTTTTTCGCACGATCGACCTTTCCCATTTAATTCTACTTTGGCACATCTTTTCCTAGAAGATGAGCGCGGGCTACCAATATCTGCAAGCGAAATGACGACGGTGGATCCGGACAGCCTGAGCGGCGTACGGATTATGATGCTCAACACCTTTGCGTACGACAGTGCTTATGCCAACAAAGTACAGCGCTTAATCAATCGGCGCTTCCCCGCCTGTGTGTTTTCAGAGTTTTGGGATGGTAACAGCGATGATTTGTCTGCCATGCTAGCCAGTCAGGACGTGGTGATTATTGCCTATCCCTCTGGCGGCGCATCTGAGCAAATTCGCAGTTTTGGCAAAATTTTACAACAATATGTGCGCTCTGGCGGGCTGGTAATATTAACGGGCACGCACGAATTTGGCGCCTTACAGCAGTTGGGGCTTTTTGAGCTCGACTATGGTTATTATTGCAAAGAGCGAAATATTGGACAAACCCAGTCAGAACATCCTATTTTTCAAGGCGTTGGCACTACATTTTCAACCGAAGTCTATCAGTATCCACTCGATATTTCGGATCCCAACTTTGTCACGTTGGCCGATGTGCGAGGCTATCCTTTTATGGGGTACAAACAAAGCGGACCGGGCAAAGTGGTGTACTTAGGGCTGGAATATTATTTTGACGAACCGCAGTCGTCGCTCATTCTCACCAATACCTTGCGCTGGGCCGCCAAACCGCGCCCGAAAAGAAGCGAAGTGGTCTTGTATGCCGGAAAATTTGCCCCACGAGTCAATATATTTGACCTGAAAATTTACCCAAACCCCTATTTTAGCAAAGCCACGCTCGATATAGATTTATCTAAAGCGACTTCGATGGCAGTCGAAATGACCGACGAATTGGGCCGACAGGTGGCGGTGTTGCTGCCACGCCGAAATTTAGCCGCCGGTTTTTACCGCCTCGAAATTCCCAATCTTTCGCCCGGCGTATATTTTGTGCAATGCCAAACCAGCGAAAATACCGAAATGCGTAAAGTGGTCAAATCGGCAGATAACTAAGAGCGTGTTTAAATTTTTCCCCTGTGGGCCATTTTGTTGCGGTGCTACACACCTTATATTACTGTTTGCAGTAGATTTCTAACGACGTTTGGACTGCTAGGCAGCCGTTTCTGGACTAGATTCGCGTATTTTCAAAACACTTTTGTTGAGCTTGCTCAAAGGGGCGGCCTTTTTAAGTAATTTTGCCGCCGAATTTAAAGCCAGTTAGCACATGACACAGCCCGCACCCTACCAACCCCAACACAAAGTACGACTCGTTACCGCCGCTTCGCTCTTCGACGGCCACGATGCCGCCATCAACATCATGCGGCGAATTATGCAGAGCAGTGGTGCGGAAATTATACACCTTGGACACAACCGCTCCGTACAAGAAATTGTGGACTGCGCCATTCAGGAAGATGTGCAAGGCATTGCAATTACCAGTTATCAAGGGGGGCACAACGAATATTTCAAATATATGCACGACCTGCTGAAAGAGCGCGGGGCCGGGCACATCAAAATTTTTGGCGGCGGCGGCGGTACCATTTTGCCTTCCGAAATTCAAGCATTACAGGAATACGGCATCACCCGCATTTATCACCCCGATGATGGCCGCGCAATGGGCCTCCAAGGCATGATCAATGACGTTTTGCAACAATGCGACTTCCCCATCGGCTTTTCAGTTAATGGCGAAACGGAGCGTTTTGTGGGCGTTATGGATGCGAAAGGAAATGCGCAAGCACTTGATTTTAAAGATATTGCGCGATTGATTTCCATCGCCGAGAACAATCCCGAGTTATTTGAAAAAGACATTGCTCCAGCCCTTAAATCGGCCGGAGCAGGGCGCGAAAAGCCGCCCATTCTCGGCATCACCGGTACGGGCGGAGCAGGCAAATCAAGCATGGTAGATGAGTTGGTGCGGCGATTTTTGCTTGATTTTGACGAAAAAACCATCGCCATCGTGTCCGTTGACCCGTCTAAACGAAAAACGGGCGGGGCTTTGTTGGGCGACCGGATTCGTATGAATTCCATCCACTCCTCGCGGGTGTACATGCGCTCGCTCGCCACGCGCCAGAGCAATTTGGCACTCTCTAAATACGTACAATCGGCGGTAGAAATCCTCAAAGCCGCTCAATTTGACCTCATCATTCTCGAAACTTCGGGCATTGGCCAGAGCGATACTGAAATTATTGACCACTCCGACGTGTCTTTGTACGTGATGACCCCCGAATTTGGCGCGGCGACCCAGTTGGAAAAAATTGACATGCTCGATTTTGCCGACGCGATTGCCATCAATAAATTTGACAAACGCGGCGCCCTCGATGCCCTCCGCGACGTGCGCAAACAAGTACAACGCAACCGAAATGCCTGGGAGACGCCGGTAGACAAAATGCCCGTGTTCGGGTGCATCGCCAGCCAATTCAACGACCCGGGCGTGAACCAACTCTATCGTCGGGTGATGGATTTGATTGCCGAAAAAGGGTATCCAAAACTCCAGTCGGGCCATGCCATTGTAGCCGGAAATTCCGAGAAAATTTACATCATTCCGCCCGCTAGGGTGCGGTATTTGAGCGAAATAAGCGAAAGTAACCGAAAATACGACGAATGGGTGGAGAAACAAGTGGCCATTGCCCGTCGCTTATTTGGCTATCAAACGACTTTGGAATCCCTGGCGGCAGGGAAAAATGAGGCCCTTATTGCGCAACTTTCCACCCTCATTGCCGACCAGCAAAAAGACCTCGACGGCGAATGTCTGCGAATTTTGGAAGCTTGGGAGGAGCGCAAAAAACGCTACGCCGCCGATGAATATATTTACTTGGTGCGGGGCAAAGAAATCAAAGTGGCCACCAAAACCGAAAGCCTCAGTCACCTGAAAATACCGAAAGTATGTCTGCCCAAATGGGCCGATTGGGGTGAAATTCTGCGCTGGTGTCTGCAAGAAAATGTACCGGGCGAGTTTCCGTACACGGCGGGTGTGTTTCCGTTTAAACGGGAAGGCGAAGACCCTACGCGGATGTTTGCGGGCGAAGGTGGCCCGGAGCGCACCAATCGGCGTTTTCACTACGTGTCGGCGGGATTGCCCGCAGCTCGACTTTCTACGGCCTTTGATTCGGTCACTTTATATGGGGAAGACCCTGATTATCGGCCCGATATTTATGGAAAAGTGGGCAACTCAGGCGTGTCTATTTGCTGCCTAGACGATGCCAAAAAATTGTATTCCGGCTTTGATCTTTGCGACCCGAAAACCTCGGTTTCGATGACCATCAATGGCCCGGCGGCTACCATTGCAGCCTTTTTTATGAATGCCGCCATTGACCAACAATGTGAAAAATACATTCGGGAAAACGGGCTGGAAGCATTGGTTGAACAGAAATTAAAGGAAAAATACGAAGACCGCGGCTTGCCCAGACCCCACTATCAAAGCGACCAAAACAGCCAAAAATTGCCAGAAGGCAATAACGGCTTGGGGCTTTTGTTGCTCGGAATTACGGGGGCAGAAGTATTGTCGCAGGAGGTGTATAATCCGTTGAAAATAAAAGCATTATCATCGGTTCGTGGCACCGTGCAGGCCGATATTTTGAAGGAAGACCAAGCGCAAAATACCTGCATTTTCAGCACCGAATTTTCTTTGCGGGTGATGGGAGATGTGCAGGAATATTTCATCCAAAACAAAATTCGCAATTTTTACTCGGTCTCTATTTCGGGCTATCACATTGCAGAGGCGGGCGCCAACCCGATTTCACAACTGGCCTTTACGCTCAGCAATGGCTTCACTTTTGTGGAATATTACCGCTCTCGCGGCATGCAAGTGGATGATTTTGCGCCGAATCTTTCCTTCTTTTTCTCCAACGGCATTGACCCTGAATATGCGGTCATTGGTCGCGTAGCACGACGTATTTGGGCCAAAGCGATGAAGCGTTTGTATGGGGCCAATGAGCGCAGCCAAATGCTCAAATACCATATTCAAACCTCCGGTCGCAGCCTGCACGCGCAGGAAATTGCGTTCAATGATATTCGTACCACCCTCCAAGCCTTGTACGCTATTTACGACAACTGCAACTCGTTGCACACCAATGCTTATGATGAGGCCATTACGACCCCTACGGAAGAATCGGTGCGCCGCGCGATGGCTATTCAATTGATTATCAACAAGGAACTGGGTTTGGCAAAGAACGAAAATCCCCTGCAAGGCTCCTTTATTATTGAAGAATTGACTGAATTGGTGGAAGAAGCCGTGTTGATAGAATTTGACCGAATTACCGAACGCGGCGGGGTGCTGGGTGCGATGGAAACCATGTATCAGCGCGGAAAAATTCAGGAGGAAAGCCTGTATTACGAAACCCTCAAGCATACGGGCGAACTGCCTTTGATTGGGGTGAATACTTTTTTGAGCAAAGATGGCTCGCCCACTATTTTGCCTGCTGAAGTCATTCGGGCGGAAGAGTGGGAGAAAGAAGCGCAGATTCAGACTTTGCTAAATTTGCATAAAGCCAACGAACTGCAAGCGGGCGCCACCCTCCGGAAATTGCAAAAAGTAGCGATCGGAAACGGCAATATTTTCGCGGAATTGATGGAAGCCGTAAAGGTTTGTTCCTTAGGCCAAATTACCAACGCGCTGTATGAAGTGGGCGGGCAGTATCGTCGGAATATGTAAAAATGGGGGAACTTTGAGGCCGCTTGAGCGGTTTATGGAATCTAATTTTGTCGGTAAATCACCGTTCAAAAATTGGATAAAAAATTCATTACCAAACGATTATGCTTGAAATTTCGCTCGGTCAATTCCCAATATTACATACACCCCGACTCATATTGCGGGAAATTAGCCCCGACGATGCAGCCGCCGTTTTTGCTATGCGCTCCGACCCGGAGGTGATGCGCTACATCGGAAAATTGCCACAAAAAGACCTGCGGGAAGCGGAGGAAATGATTCAGGATTATTTGCAGACTTACTCCAAAGACGAAGCCATCAACTGGGCGATATGCTACGCAGAAAAACCTGAATTAATGTTGGGGACGATGGGTTTTTGGCGTTTTGATAAGGTAAATCACCGCGCAGAAATTGGTTACACCCTCGCGGCGGCGCATTGGCGCAAAGGCATCATGTCAGAAGCCATGCAAGTAGCCATAGAATATTGCTTTAAAAATCTCGGTTTTCATAGCATTGAGGCCAATACCGACCCTGAAAATGAGGCCTCGGGGCTTATCTTAGAAAAACACGGCTTTTTACAAGAAGCCTATTTTCGGGAGAATTTTTATTTCGATGGGAAGTTTCTCGATTCCAGAATTTACTCGAAAGTGAATCCGCACCACACCTAAAGAGGTTCGCGTCCGCGCGCCCACCCGCCAAATGAACTTTAGAGCAATCTTTTTGCTGGCTTTTTGCCTCCTTTTTTCAGCCGAAAAAGGGCAGGCTCAAGAGATGCAACCAGATTCCTCGCTGAAAGCCAGTCGCCGAGATTCCAGTTTGAGTTTTTTTGGGGTTCCGTTGGTGTTTTATTCGCCCGATACCCGTTGGGGAATTGGCGCAGCGGGTATTATTACCTTTCCAACCCGTCCGAGGCGCTCCAATCTGACCTTCAATTTTTCCTACACCCAGTACAAGCAAATCCTCGTTTTTTTCCCTTTTCAATGGTTGAGCAACCGCAATAGATTCCGGGTATATGGAGAGGCCGGTTGGTACAGTTATTTGTACCGCTATTTTGGTGTGGGCAATCAGGTTCCCAACGATTATTTGGAAACCTATACGGCCAAATACCCGCGTATTCGAGTAACGGGCGCGCTTCGCGCACACCAACGTAACTTATTGGGAATCAGGTGGTTTTACGATGATTTTGATATTGTATCCTCCTCGCCCGGTGGGGAAATTGCCCTCGGGAAGGTGCATGGCGCAGGGGGCGGGCGCTCTTCGTCCATCGGTCCAGTATGGATTTCAGATGCCCGCGATAATGCTTTTTATCCTCGAAAAGGTTGGTTAGCCGAATTGTCTCTCACCGTAGAATCGCGATTGACCGGCAGCGATTTTTCATTTGTTCGCTGCTCATTGGATGTTTCTCGCTACATTAGGTTGGGGCAAAATGTGCTTGCACTGCATGGCATTGCTATGTACACGGCGGGTGATGTACCTTTTTTTCAATATCCTCAAATTGGCGGCCCTCGTAGGCTTCGGGGTTACCCAGATGGTAAATATCGAGATCGAGATTTGTTGTTGGCGCAGGCAGAATTGCGGATTCCACTTTTTTGGCGCTTCAAACTCGCCCTTTTTGGGGGCTGTGGCTCTGTTTTTGGTCAGGCTGGCGAATCGGCTGTTGTGCGACCCAATGGGGGGGCTGGTTTGCGGATAGAATTTGACCGCCGACAACAACTGCACTTGCGCATTGATTACGGAATTGGGAAAGGAAACGGTAATTCGGGGTTTTATGCGACGGTTGGGGAGGCATTTTAGGGCGGTATGGTGTACCCAGCGCTTGTCCAACATTCAATCCGCATTTTACTTGTAAAAGTCTACGCGTTGAGGGACAATAAGTCGCAAAAATTGAGACCTTTGCGTCCGATTTAAACAACAACTATGGGCGCACTCAAATACCAACGTATTCTCCTCAAACTCTCAGGTGAAAGCCTGATGGGCCAACAAAAATTTGGCATCACCGCCGATATGCTCCAGCATTACGCGCTGCAAATCAAGCGATTACGAGATATGGGGGTCGAAATTGCGGTGGTGATTGGAGGCGGAAATATTTTTCGTGGAATCCAATCGGATGGAACTGGAATTGAAAAAGTAACGGGCGATTATATGGGCATGTTGGCGACAGTGATTAATGGCCTCGCCTTACAAAGTGCACTGGAAAGCATCGGCGTAAAAACGCGCGTGATGACCGCCCTCAAAATGGAAAGTGTGGCAGAGCCGTACATTCGTCGCCGCGCCATTCGGCATTTGGAAAAAGGACGGGTAGTAATTTGCGCCGCCGGTACGGGCAATCCGTTTTTTACTACTGACTCGGCTGCTGCACTCCGCGCCAACGAGATTGGTGCCCACGTAATTCTGAAAGGAACGCGCGTGGACGGCATCTATACCGCCGACCCAGAAAAAGACCCCAATGCCGTCAAATTTGAGCACCTCTCCTTCGCTGAGGTAATCAGCTTGGGACTCGAAGTAATGGACATGACGGCCTTTACCCTCTGTCAGGAGCACAATATGCCAATTGTAGTGTTCGATATCAATACCCCCGAAAATTTGTCGGACATCGTGTTGGGCAAACCCGTCGGCACCCTAGTAAAGGGCTAGGCTTGTTAGCATGCCCTACAAACTACGAAGATTCCTTCAAATCGTCGGTTTTCGCAAATTGTGGAACGCCGAAAAGTGCTTGTTTCCCATTATCTAACGCGTTGGAGTGGTAAGGCCCAATGAGCATCAAATTGCCGAAATACGCCCACTGGGTCGCGAGATTGGGGTAAATGAAGTGACCCTAAAACCGCACAAGTGTATGATTATTAGCAGGGTAATCCGCTGATTCCAAGTTTAGACCGCTGTGCTAGATACCGCCCCATGCCCAGTGGAAAATAGGCGGTAAAACACGCACTCAGTCCCCATTGCTGTAAATTCTGGCATTCCTGATTACTTGGGACGGCCTCGTGGTGCCTTGTTGCTTCGACAAAGCCGCGCAGTATCGGCTCGGCGATTTGAAGCAGTCCAGTTTCCGCACGATGTGGCATTCGGAGGCCTATAACCGCTTCCGGCGTACGCTGTTGACCGGACGTAAGCAGATTGACATTTGCCAGAATTGTGCGGAGGGTTGTCGGTTTTTTACCTGAAAATCAATCCTTTACACGACCAATGCCCAACATTTTAAGCATCCAACGGGGCAGCGGTTTTTCCGGATTTTTGCGTTTGCGCAAGTCCAAATACCAGCCTAATTTTTTTAGAATGGGGATTTTGTGGGTTTCCACAAACTCAATCAGCGCGCCATCGGGGTCTTCGATGTAAGAAAAATAGCCTGCTGCTTCGCCCATGTCGAAGGAGCCGCTGCTGTCCACCGTGAAGGGATGCCCTTTGGATTCGCAGGCTTTTTTCATGTCGGCCATGCCAGTAATATCAAAGCAGAGGTGAATGTAGCCTAAGTCGCCCCAAAAGCGATTTTCGAATATTTTGCGCGGTTTTCGACCGTCTTGAAGCACTTGCACCAATTCAATTTCAGAATCGCCGAGCAAGGGGCTGAAAGGGCCTTTTCTTTTTTCGGGATGTCGGAGCAATACGCGGCGATAGCGTTCTAGGCCGCCGTCCACACCACTCCAGTCAGCAAATGCATTGCTTTGGTCGTACACCACGGTTTTGTAGCCCAGTATCTCGGCATAAAATTTTATGGAGCGCTCCATGTCCGAGACGCCTACAAATACACCATACACTCCGCCTGTATTGCGTTGATTAGGGCTGGAGAACCAGTCTTTTGCGCCGACAATTTCAAAGGTATTTCCCCAAGGGTCTTTGACGAAAAAATGCTCCACGCCGTCGGGGCGGGCACTGGGGTTGGTTTGAATGTTCACGCCTTTTTGGCGCAAAAAATCAAAGGTTTTGGCAACATCGGTGGATTTTATCTTACAAATTCCGAAGCCCAAATCCCCTAATTGTGGTTGAAAAGCCGGTGGAACGGGCGTACGCCCGGTGTATTGCCAAATTTCCATACCGCCGCCGCCCATCATATTGAGGGCCAAAATGGCGTGACGGGACTGGGGTTTTCCGCCCGTATAAGGCAGCATCAGGCCTGCTTCGGCAGCTTCTTCAAAAATAGGAACATCCACACCGAAATGTTGCCGATACCATTTGAATGCTTCGTGCACGTTGCTGACGCCAATGCCAACTTGTTGAATACCAGAGATAAACATAGTTTAGAAAAATATTAATCAAAAAAAATGACCTGCTTGAAAAACAGCGCGGCGCAAAGGTAAAAAAGTAAGGAAGAGCAAGGCGACAAAGAACTTAACCTAAACTTCATATAGGTATTGGGGTGCTTTTGGGGGAGAGCCAAGACCTTTGTGGCAAATTGTGTATCCATTCTGTATGAAAAACTTCTTTTCGATTTCCACCAGCAATAAGTCGCTCCTAACGACCCTGCTGCTGCTCCTTTCCACCTTCCTCGCTGCCCAGACGGGCATCATTTCCGGAAAAATCATTGATGCTAAATCTGCAGACCCGCTCATTGGGGTTTCCATCCGCATGGATGGTGGCGCAGGGGGGGCAATTACCGATTTGGACGGCAACTTCCGAATCACCAACGTAGCCCCCGGCAAACATCAAATCAGCATCAACTACACCGGTTACACCGGCAAAAACATTGAAGACATTGAGGTTAGAGCCGGCGAAGCCGCAACCGTAGAAGTAGCCATTGCGGAAAGTGCGGGCGAAGCCCTCGCTGAAGTAGTGGTGGTGGCCAAAGCACGTCGTGAAAGCGTCAGTGCCCTCACTATTTTCCAAAAAAACAACGTGGCCATTGCGGATGGTATCAGTGCGGAGACCATCAAGCGCACGCCCGACCGTACCACAGGCGACGTTATTCGTCGCGTCAGTGGGGCGAGTATTCAAGATGGCAAATTTGCGGTGATTCGCGGTTTGAACGACCGGTACAATGTGGCGATGCTCAACGGAGCCTTGTTGCCCAGTACAGAAGCCGACAGAAAAGCCTTCTCGTTCGATCTTTTTCCTTCTTCGATGATTGATAATTTGGTGGTAATGAAAACCGCCAGTGCCGATTTGCCCGGTGATTTTGCGGGTGGTGCCATCATCGTGAATACGAAAGATATTCCAGACCAAAATTACCTCAGCGTAAACGTCAGTGCTGGTATCAACAACATTACCACCTTTAATCCTTACCTCAGTTCGGCTAATGGCAGTACCGATTGGTTGGGCCGAGACGACGGTGGTCGTTCGCTTCCCGACGTTTTTCCGAATACCAAAGATTATAATTCGGCTACTCCAGCAGACAGAGTCCGTTTTTCGCAGTCACTGCCCAATGACTGGGCGATTACCGAAGAGGCGAGTGCTGCGCCCAATTTGGGCTTCCAAATCACCTCCGGCTTGGTGTCAAAACTGAAGGAAAATGTGGAGTTTGGCTCTACGTTGGCACTTTCTTATTCCAATCAAAACAGAATTCAAGATGCTGAGCGCAATCGCTACGATTTGCAGCGTCAATTGGTGGCTTACAACGATCGTCAGTTTCGCAACAATGTACTGTGGGGCGGTTTGATTAATTCAGCCTTGAAAATCAATAATAACCAGAAATTTATTTTTCAGGCTTCTTACACCACCAACACCAGCAACAGCATCAACAGTCGCGAAGGAAGTGACTTTGACCGTGACCAGTTTATTCGGTTTACGGCGGTCGAATTTACAGAAAACCACTTGTTGACTACGCGGGTAGGAGGCGAGCATGCCCTGAATTCCCAAGGGTTGAAACTTTCTTGGGGCGGCGGCTTTAACCGGACCACCCGCGATATTCCTTCGCTCCGTCGAATGACATACGCTAAAAACTTTGATTCTGAAGAAAGTGACCCTTTCTTTGCGGTGATACAGCCCGGCTCTGCCAACCTGAATTTGGGCGGTCGCTTTTACTCTGATTTGGCAGAAAATACGCTGAACGGCAATTTAGATTTGAACATTCCCCTGCATATTTTGGGCACCAAACAAAGCATCAAAGTGGGCGGTTTGTACCAAAAGCGGGAGCGTAATTTTGACGCACGTGTGTTGGGCTTTACGGCCAGCGGCTTCACTGGCAGCCTCTCGACGCTTCCACAAGACCAAATTTTCGATCCAGAAAACATTAAATCATCGGGTGGATTTATCATCAGCGATATTACCAACCCAAGTGATGCGTACGTAGCGGATGCTACCTTGGCGGCGGGCTATGCTATGGCAGATGTGAAATTGTGGGACGCCCTCCGGGTATCGGCAGGTGTTCGTTTGGAGAATTATGACATGAATGTCAATAGTTTCTACTTCGGTGGTCAGGAGGTGAATACCCGTTTGAATAACAATGACTTCTTGCCTTCGGCGAATTTGACTTACGCCATTAACCAAAAACACCAACTGCGCTTCTCGATTTCACAAACGCTGAGCCGCCCCGAATTCCGAGAGTTATCGCCATTTGCTTTCTACGATTACGAAGAAGAGGCCTCTGTACAAGGAAATCCAAACCTCGTGCGCGGCACCATTGCTAACTATGACATTCGCTACGAATTCTATCCCGGACAAAACCAGTTGTTGAGTTTCAGCCTTTTCTATAAGGATTTTACCAACCCAATAGAGCGTAATTTCAGCAGTACTGGTGGCGGATCGGCTAGTTTTAGTTTCCAGAATGTAGCCAATGCGCAAAACTATGGTATTGAAATTGAGGCGCGTAAAAACCTAGATTTCTTGGGTATTTGGGGAGAGGATTTGTTGGTATTCAGCAATGCAGCCTTTATCGGTTCTACCATTGACCTGACCAATGTAGATGCTTACGACCCCAATCGGGCCTTGCAAGGCCAATCTCCATACATCGTTAATACGGGCGTGACGGCTAATTTTCCCCGATTGGGCCTGAGTAGCACCTTGGCTTACAACATCATTGGTGACCGTGTGGCCTATGTTGGTACCGACAATTTCGCGGATATTTATGAGCGTCACCGCAATTTGTTGGATTTTTCAGTAAGCAAAGTAATCAGGCGGAGGGGTGAAGTCAAATTGACTTGGGGTGATATTTTGCGTACGGATTTTGTTTATTACCAAGACAACAATGCCTCACACAAATATGAGCCAGAAGTAGATAATTTGATGCAGCGCCGCAATTTTGGCAGCACAATCACCCTTAGCCTTGGGTACAAATTTTAACCGAACATCTCATAAGAATTTGGATACAGATTTAGTAGTTTAAAGGTTAGGAACTTTACTACGAAGGCCCGAGCGACGCAAGTTATTCGGGTTTTTTCTTTACGCAGGATTCGGATTACGCATTTTTTAATGCATACTTTACATTGGCTTAATGGGCTATTGGGCAAATAACCTGCAACTTTGTAGCAAGTTAAACATGATTTTCCACCCGCGTCTCCGACTGCTCGCCTCTTTTGCCCGTCGTTTAGTCGTTTCTTCCCTTTTAACAGGCAAAAACTTTCCCGACGCGGGTTTTTTTTACCAACAAACACCTGATTGATATATCGAAACACCTGAAAAAAACGCCCATTTTCGCCTTAATCAATGCAAATTAGCATGAAAAGAGAACTTGACATCGCTGTTATTTCCGACGTACATTTAGGGACTTATGGGTGCCATGCCCACGAGTTGCTCAACTACTTGAAAAGCATTCAGCCGCAAACGCTGATTCTCAACGGGGATATCTTTGACATGTGGAATTTCAAGAAAAGTTATTTCCCGAAAGAGCAGATGGAGGTGGTGCGGCGCTTGCTAAAAATGGCGGTGAATGGCACTAAAGTGTATTACCTGACGGGCAATCACGATGATGTGTTGCGGCAGTTTGGCGAGTTGTCACTTGGGATTATTCATTTGCGCAACAAATTGGTGTTTCAGGTAGATGGCAAAACGCATTGGATTTTTCATGGGGATGTATTTGACCCGACTTTGCATCGCGCCAAGTGGTTGGCGAAATTGGGCGGGAAGGGCTATGATTTGCTGATTAGAATCAATCGTTTTCTCAATTTAACAAGGAAAATACTCGGCCTTAAGCCCTATTCTTTTTCTGCAAAAGTGAAAAAAGGCGTGAAAGGGGCTATTCGATTTATCGGGGATTTTGAAGACACCGCCATTCAATTGGCTGCCGAGCAGGGCTACGATCGGGTAATTTGCGGGCATATTCATCAGCCACAAATCCGGGAAGTATGTGCCAAAAACGGTCGAATGGTACAATATATGAACAGTGGCGACTGGGTAGAAAGCCTAACCGCCTTGGAGTGCAAAGGCGGCCAATGGAGTTTATACGAGTACAATAAGGCTGATTTTTCGGCACCCAACCCGCGTTTGCAAGTGCCAGAAACCGATAAGAAGGGCTACGAATTGCTTCGCGAAGAGATGTTAGACCCGATGAAAGGTATTGCTGCGTTTGATTTTGCTTAAAATAAATGAGCCAGTCTCATTGAAAGCCGGGGAGGACAGGTTATAGAACATTGCGCTCCGGCTTACTTTTTTGACTTTGTACAGTATAGTTTAGCAGGTTTGATGGTGCCGGACGAGGTAGGCTCGTCCGGCATTTTTTGTTGGGTTTATGCTACTGTAATAGCGAACCATATAGCATGTCATAAAATAAACAAACCCCTTGCAACCAAGTAGAAGGTTGCAAGGGGTTTGTTTGTAAAATTAATATTGATTAATTCTTCACTATTTTGTGATTCCATGTTGTGCCAGATTCCTTCACAACTTGAATGAAGTAGATGCCTTTGGGAAATTCTGATGCAACTATGGAAAATTCATTGACACCCATATTG
>Ga0105045_10002474_pt1 | contig 15609 bp, 12 predicted proteins | sample MAT02_FD_78089 | JGI IMG/M metagenome (GOLD analysis project Ga0105045, IMG submission 78089) | Freshwater microbial communities from Lake Fryxell liftoff mats and glacier meltwater in Antarctica - MAT-02 (megahit assembly) | ecosystem: Environmental > Aquatic > Freshwater > Ice > Liftoff...
AGGGGGTCGGCAGTGGCTCGGCCGGTGGTCGTCGGGGTTCGGTTAAGGGGAAAATCAGTTGATTATTAAAAAGATAGCATTTTCAGACTTGACTCAAATATGATAAATTTACATTTTCATATGGAACACTACCTGTCAAAATCTCTATATCACAGTTAAAGTTATAGCAAATTTCTATATTGCTTCAACAAAGATCAGTTGAATATCAATATAAAACTTACTAATCATATTGCATTATTTATTAATATTTCTATATAAGGGATTTTTGCTTTATATTAATACATATAAAATAATTTAATGTATTACTACCTATATTACAATTTTACATACATTTATTTGTTTGTTATATTATTTATATATAATTTTGTATAATATTTAATACCAACCTGAGAAAAGGCATTCGCCTTCAAAACATCCCTTTATACCACTTTTAGATGCTTTTATAATCAAATCATTTGCAATATGTAATTGATTTGATTACATAGAGTAACAGATTAAAAAAATAATATATATATTTCGTTATTTTTTTGGGAAAAAGTGGGAAAAAGTGGGAATCTGTGATACCTTTGCATCAACAACCAACAGAATAGTGTGAAACAGTATAAATTCACAGGAGAATATGAGTGTAAACTTGATGCCAAAGGAAGGCTTAAATTGCCCGCAGCAATTGTAAAGCAGATAGGAGGTATCGAAAATCTCAAGTTTACAATCAACCGTGGATTCGAAAAGCACTTGATGTTGTATCCCAATGACGTTTGGGAAGTAAAGACGAACGAGATTAATCAACTCAACATTTACAGCACGCAACAGAGGCAGGCCATCAGATATTTTTATCGTGGTGCCACAGAACTCGAAGTTGATGCAGCAGAAAGGGTGAACCTGCCTGCTAGTCTGATGGAGTACGCAGGGATCGATAAAGATGTCGTCCTATTCGCTTATCAGAATCAAATCGAAATTTGGGCAAAAGATAAATACGATGACATGCTGGGCGAAGAGCCAAGCGAATTCGGACTTATTGCGGAGCAGATATTCGGAGGGATCAAACCTTCCACTGATATTTAATCCGATATTTATGAGCGAGTATCACGTTTCTGTTCTTTTAGACGAAAGTATCAAATCTCTTAGTATCCGGCCAGCAGGAAAGTATGTCGATGTGACATTTGGCGCCGGAGGACATTCCCGATCGATTTTAAATGAGCTTAGTGCCAAAGGGCATTTGTATGCTTTTGACCAGGATGAAGATGCCGTGGAAAATTCCATCGAAGATCAAAGATTCACCTTGATAGAAGCCAATTTCAGATACCTTAAACGGTTCTTAAGATTGGAAGGAATCAACGAAGTTGATGGTATTCTAGCTGACTTGGGTGTTTCATCCCATCAGTTGGATTTTCCAGAAAGGGGTTTTTCTTACCGTTTTGATGCACCATTAGATATGCGTATGAATATCAAGAGCGATATGTCTGCAGCTGATCTGATTCGTACATACACGGAAGAAGCCTTAGTGGAAATTCTTAGTAGTTATGGTGAAGTTAGAAATTCAAAAAGTCTTGCCAAAGCCATTATCGCCGCAAGGAAATTTGCAGATATCAAGACCACATTCGATTTTAATCGTGTACTCGATCAGAACGTTATGGGGCTGAGATTGAAATACTTCTCACAGGTATATCAAGCGCTCAGGATGGAAGTAAATGACGAGATAGGCGCGCTAAAAGATATGCTAGAAGATGGTATGGCGGTATTGAAACCTGGTGGTAGATTTGCTGTGATTACTTTCCATAGTATAGAAGATAGAGTGGTTAAGAATTTTTTCAAAAGCGGCAACTTTGAAGGTGAAGTTGAAAAAGATGAGTACGGCAATATGCATAAACCGTTCGCATTGGTCAATAAAAAAGTCATTATGGCTGATGCTAAGGAGCAGAAAGTCAATGCAAGGTCAAGAAGCGCAAAATTGAGAGTCGCAGAAAAAATTTAGAATTATAAATTTGGATTTTGGATATTGCGTTTAGGGTTTTGAATGTAAATGTAGAAGTTTAATTTTAAGATAAATATTAATTCATTTGTATGGCTAGTTTCCAGGATAAGAAAGCTACACTTTTTAGACTGAAATGGGTCGAATGGATTTTTGTCAATTTGCCGTTTGTATGCTACCTGGTTTTGCTAGGAGTGATTTACATTTCAAATGCCCACGCTACTGAAAAATCAGTGCGTAGGATCGAATCACTCAAGCAAGAGGTAAAAGATACCAAGTGGAGGGCCATGAACCTTAAGCAGGAAGTGATGCATGGTAGCATACAATCGCAAATTGAAAAGAAAGTGGAAGGGTCGGGGCTTTTGCCATTGACAGAACCACCTTTTAAAATTGTAGCAGACAAAAATAGTAAATGATTGTATAGCACATGGACAAGAAGAAGGAGTTACTATGGCGGGCATATTTGGTAATGTTTTGCTTTGTGCTAGTCGCAATAGTAATCTTGTTCAGGATATTTAAAATAAGCGTTGTCGAGAGAGACAAATGGCGTCAGAAAGGAGAAGTTAACGTCAAATGGCGCTCTGTTGATGCAGATAGAGGTAATATATATGCGGAAGAAAGCAATTTGTTATCTACGTCGATTCAGTTCTTTGAGGTTAGGATGGATATGAGTATCATCAGAAAAGATGATTTCGAAAAGGGTATAGACTCACTTGCTATTGTTCTCAGTAATTTTGATCCTGATTTTATCAGACAAAAATCAAAGGCAGAATGGAAAAAGGAGCTTTCTGCTGCAAGAAAAAAAGGTAATAAATACTTTTTTATAGCCAAAGGTCTTGATATAGAAGCTTTCAATAAAATGAACAAAGCACCTATATTTAGATTGGGTAAAATAAGAGGCGGAATGGTCGTTTCCCGATATGGCAAACGTGTGAAACCTTACAAAGAACTCGCAAGCAGAACCATAGGTGTGGATCGTGTCAATGCAGACAGAATTGGGTTGGAAGGATATTTTGATAAATTTTTGAAAGGAGATACCGATCAAAGATTGATGAAACGTCTCTCTTCAGGTGAAGATATTTGGGTACCAGTTTATGACCCTTCTGAAAACGAAATCAAACGAGGAGATGATATTCATACTACTATAAATATTGATATGCAGGATGCTGTCCACCACGAACTTCTAGCAGCTGTTCAGAAGCATAAAGCTGAAGGTGGTGTTGCGATTCTAATGGAAGTAGGCACGGGAGCAATCAAAGCGATTTCAAATTTGACTAGGGCTGAAGATAGTACCTATTTCGAAATGTACAATCAAGGCGCGGGAAGATTGAGTGAGCCTGGTTCTACCATGAAACTAGCCACTATGCTTGCCCTAATGGAAGATGGTGTTACTAATCCGGATACGCTTGTAAATTTAAATTATGGTGCTAAAAAGTTTTCAGACCATATCATGTATGACTCTGAGAAACATGGTAGACAATATGCGACGATGGCAGAATCTTTTGAATTGTCATCCAATGTCGGTGTAGCTACTTTAGCAAATGATGTGTACAATTCTAGAGAAGGTCGTAAACTTTGGGTCAAACGATTGAAACAATTCGGGCTGAACGAACCAACAGGCATTGATATCTCTGGTGAAGCAATCCCAGAAATCAAAGATCCCGTCAAAAACAAAGATAAGTGGTATGGAACGACGATCCCTTGGATGGCACATGGATATGAATTAATGATGACACCTTTACAAATGCTCAATTTTTATAATGCTGTGGCAAATGAAGGTAAACTCATGAAGCCATATTTAGTAAGTGAGATCAGAAAAGGGGATGAGTTGAAGAAGAAATTTGACCCCGTAGTACTTAAACAACAGATAGCAAAGCCAGAAAATATTATGAAGGCTCGCAAAATGATGGAAGGTGTTATCTTAAGAGGTACTGGGACAAATCTAAAATCTCAATACGTTACGCTTGCTGGTAAAACAGGTACTGCCAAAACAAATTACGCCAATAAAGGCGAGTATGCAAAGTACAATGGTAGTTTTTGCGGGTACTTTCCTGCTGAACACCCGATGTACTCCATGATAGTTGTCATTTATGATCCAAAGGGAGTTTATTATGGTGGCGCAGTAGCTGGACCGGTTTTTAAAAATGTAGCAGAAAAAGTTTATGCGCTTAAAACCAATCAAGTACGAACCCTTAATGATTCTTTGGCAGTAGCATCCAATTTGCCTGGAACTGGACATGGTTATACAAAAGATTTCAGTGATATTTATGATTTTCTGGATTTGAAATATAAAAATGAGTCAGAATCAGATTGGGCAAAAGTAGATCCATCCGAATCAGCTATGATGATAGTTGATCAAAAAATAAAAAAATCCATTGTGCCCGATGTACGTGGTATGGGAGCTAGAGATGCTGTTTTTCTCTTGGAGAACATGGGACTTAAAGTCAAACTCGATGGGGTAGGCAAAGTTTCTAGCCAATCTATCCCACCTGGCGCTGGTACACATGGACAGAATATAGTTATCTATTTAAATTAAAAAATAGGTTGAGCTTTGAAAGCAAAGAAGTTGTTTGAAATATTGCCGGTTAGATTTAGCGTACAGCTGAGCGGGGCAGAAGATGTCGAAATCAAAGGGATAGAAATCGATTCCCGAAAAGTAGCTGACGGATTCATTTATGCCGCTCTTCGTGGTACCCTTGCAGACGGACATAGTTATATAACTGCTGCTATTTTAAATGGTGCATGCGTTATCATCTGTGAGGAGTGTATAGAAAAACTTCCTCATGTAACCTATATCGTAGTGGACGATGTAAGGAGTTATCTGGGCGAACTAGCTCATAATTTTTTTGATCATGCGTCAGAAAGTTTGAGGTTAGTAGGCGTCACAGGTACAAATGGTAAGACAACTGTGAGTACTCTTTTATTTCAATTATTTACAACATTGGGATACAAGTGTGGATTGATCTCAACGGTGGAGAATAGGATAGGGGAAAGTATAATACCATCTACCCATACGACACCTGATGTGGTCAATCTTCATCGATTGCTTGCGAGAATGCGAGATGAATCTTGCGACTATGTTTTTATGGAAGTCAGTTCGCATGCAGTGGATCAAAGGAGAATTGCAGGATTGAAGTTTGAAGGAGCGTTATTTACCAATATTTCGCACGACCACCTTGACTATCATGTGACGATGTTGAATTATATTAACGCAAAGAAAAAGTTTTTTGATGAATTGTCAAATGATGTTTTTGCTTTATTCAATAAAGACGACGTGAATGGATCAGTGATGATTCAGAATACGAAAGCAAAAAAGTTAAGTTATGGTTTGAGATCGATGGCGGATTATAAAACCAAGATATTAGAAAGCACGGTGCAAGGCTTACACCTTAAAATAAATGATAAGGAAGCATTTTTTAGACTCATAGGAGAATTTAATGCTTACAACCTTACTCTTGTATATGGTGCAGCTGTCGAGTTGGGACAAGATCCTGACCAAGTACTAGCCATCTTGAGTGGGTTAACAGGTGCTGATGGAAGGTTTGAACAAATTGTAGATACAAAAACAGGAAAATGTGGTATTGTCGATTACGCTCACACGCCAGATGCTCTTGAGAATGTTTTAGAAACCATTCAAAAAGTAAAAAAAACATCTATCAATGTGATCACCGTAATAGGTTGTGGCGGAGATAGAGATAAAACAAAAAGACCTATCATGGCAAAAGTTGCCTGCAAATGGTCAGATAAAGTAATATTGACAAGTGACAATCCGAGATCTGAAAACCCTGAAGCCATTCTTGATGATATGGTAGCGGGACTAGATGATCAGGATATAAAAAAAATGATTCGCATCACAGACAGGATGACAGCTATAAAAACAGCAGTCATGATGTCAACAAACGGCGATATTATCCTTGTGGCTGGAAAAGGTCACGAGAATTACCAAGAAATAAAAGGGGAAAAGTTTCCTTTTGACGATAAAAAGATATTAAAGGAGTTTTTTGGATTGGGTTAGTTTCAGAGTTTAGGTTGAAGTTTTAATTCTGAAATTTATTGAGTCAAGTTTATTATTGAAGATATGGTAAGTGCAATCTATGCTTTTACGTTAATCTCAGTTTTATCCTTGTTCTCGATCTTATCCTTAACCTTTAGATATCAAAGATTTAGGTTCTATTATCATTCTCAGGTTGGTTTAACAGTTGCGGTGGGATCTTTTTGAAAAAAGTTTCAGATTGCTCACTGCACTGTTAATTTTTAAGCTTGAAAAGGTTGATTTTTCAAACAAAAACAAACAGTCAAATTATATAATACAAATGTTGTACCACTTTTTTGAATATATAGATAAATATTACAATCTGCCAGGTGCAGGCTTGTTTCAGTTTATCACATTCAGGGCAGCATTCGCTATTATTCTATCATTGATTATCTCATTGGTTTTCGGTGGTAAGATCATAAGTTCTTTGAAACGGTTGCAGGTAGGAGAGACAGTAAGAGAGTTGGGTCTTGATGGTCAGAAAGCCAAAGAAGGTACACCTACGATGGGTGGGCTCATCATAATCATGGCAATTTTGATTCCATGTCTATTATTGGCCAAATTGGACAATGTCTATATTTTGTTAATGATTTTTACCACTATTTGGATGGGATTGATCGGTGGAACGGATGATTATATCAAAGTTTTTCTGAAAAACAAAGATGGTCTAAGTGGTAAGTTCAAGATTTTTGGACAGGTAGTATTAGGTTTGATCGTTGGCGTTACGATGCTTGTTTCTGATGATGTGGTCATTAGAATGCCACTCGAAGATGCTAAAGCCAATGGATATGAGATTGTAAAAGAATATCAGACTGTCTTACCTAGGGTAAATGATATCTCAAGAATGGCAGATATGGCGTATGTAAAGACGACGCTAACCAACGTTCCATTTTTCAAGAATAATAATTTTGATTATAAGATGCTAGTATCATTTTTAGGGGACAATGGTTCTTTATGGTGGTCGATAGCTTTTGTTTTTATTGTGATTTTTATTGTCACTGCTGTATCAAATGCTGCCAATCTTACGGATGGTATCGACGGTTTGGCGGCAGGGACATCAGCGATCATCGGGACGACGCTAGGAATATTTGCATACATATCTGGTAATACAATTATCGCTGATTATTTAAATGTATTTTATTTGCCAAATTCTGCAGAACTCGTCGTTTTTTCGGCATGTTTTATAGGAGCTTGTATAGGATTTTTATGGCACAATTCTTATCCAGCCAAGGTATTTATGGGCGACACAGGAAGCCTCACGATAGGAGGAATCATAGCCGTATTGGCCATCTTATTGCGCAAGGAATTATTGATACCCATTTTATGTGGGATTTTTGTAGCTGAAAATTTATCCGTGGTACTTCAGGTATCGTACTTTAAATATACAAAAAAGAAATATGGCGAAGGTCGTAGAATATTTAAGATGTCACCCTTGCATCACCATTTTCAGAAAATAGGCATGCATGAGTCAAAGATAGTGACGAGATTTTGGATTATAGGCATTCTTCTTGCGATTGTGACTGTAATAACATTAAAGATCAGATAGACATGAAAAGTGTAGTGATCATAGGTGCAGGAGAGAGTGGTGTAGGTGCGGCCTTATTGGCAAAAAAACAAGGATTGGAGGTCTTTGTAAGTGATTTTGGAACAATAGCAGACGAATATAAAAAAGAGTTAACTGGTTGTAACATCCCCTTTGAAGAAGGGGGTCATGATTTTGAAAAGGTTTTGGTAACTGAGGTGGTAATTAAAAGTCCCGGTGTTCCGGAACATGCGCCTGTCCTTCGCATGTTAAAAGACAAAGGACGGAAAGTAATTTCCGAGATTGAGTTTGGTCACTTATTTTTTTCCGGGCTGACCATAGCTGTCACAGGCTCAAATGGGAAGACTACAACGTCGGGACTTTTATACCACATTTTGAAAACCGCAGGAATGAATGTCGCTTTGGGTGGCAATTACGGCAAGAGTTATGCACGCATACTCGCCGAAGAAACACCCGACATTATGGTACTTGAAATATCGAGTTTTCAGCTCGACGATATCGAGACATTCAGACCGCAGGTAGGCATTTTACTCAATATCACGCCTGATCACCTTGACAGATACGATTACAAAATGGCAAATTACGTGGATTCTAAATTCCGAATTGCCATGAATCAGACACCGTCTGATACTTTTATCTACAATGGTGATGACCCTGAAATTATTTCAAAAATGAAAGATTTTCACGGTACTCAAAATCAAATCAGTATAACGTCTGATCAATATAAAGACGGTATTCCATCAAAGGATGGAAACGAAATTTTTGAAGTAAGTATCAAAGGGAAACACAATCTATTTAATGCAAGGTGTGCGGTAGAAGCATGTCGCATCGTAGGATTGTCAGAAGTACAAATTGCTGATGGGCTTCGTTCTTTTCGCAATCTACCACACAGACTAGAACGTTGTGGCGAGATCGAAGGCGTAGAGTTTATCAATGACAGCAAAGCGACCAATGTTGATTCTGTTTATTTTGCGCTTGACGCAATGACAAAACCAGTGATTTGGATAGCAGGTGGTACTGACAAAGGGAATGATTATAGTGTTTTATATCCTTTGGTAGAAAATAGAGTGAGAGCCTTAATATGTCTCGGACTGGACAATGAAAAATTAAAGAATTCATTTGCGTCCCATTTACCGATGATTTTCGAGACGATTAAGGTATCAGAGGCGGTGGAGAAAGGACTGAAATTGGCAAATCCCGGTGATGTAGTCCTTCTATCACCTGCATGTGCAAGCTTCGATCTTTTTAATGATTATAGAGATCGGGGTGAGCAGTTTAAAGAAAATGTTAGATTATTAAAGCATAATCGAGAAACAAAGTAAGTATTAACCATTTTTAAATTTATAGTTCAAACTTGAATATTTTAAAAACATATTACAATCTTAAAGGAGACCGTTCAGTATGGCTGATAGTTGCGCTGCTTAGTTTGTTTTCTCTGCTGATTGTATACAGTACGTCAGGTAGTGAAGCATACAAGTATAATGCTAGCCACGGGACAGAGTACTACCTGATAAGACAGATGGTTTTTATTGCCACGGGTTTGTTACTAGTTTACACAGCATACCGGTTACATTATATTCAGTATGCCAAGTTAGCGCCGATTTTGATGGTGATTGCTGTACCACTTTTGGTTTATACCGCTTTGTTTGGCACAGAAGTTAATGATGCTTCGCGATGGATTAAGATTCCAATATTGGAAATCACTTTTCAGACATCTGATTTTGCCCGTATTGCCTTGATTATTTTTGTAGCACGAGCATTGGCCACAAAGCAAGATTATATTAAAGAGTTCAAAGGAGCTTTTTTACCGATAATTGCACCGATTATTTTGATATGTGGCTTGATAGCACCATCCAATTTATCTACTGCAGCCTTACTATTTGTCACTTGTTTTATCATGATGTTTGTAGGTAGGATTTCGATCAAGTATGTATTCCTGCTGCTGTTTTTGGGTGTTGGTGTTTTTGGTTTGATCTTTTTTGTAGGCCAACATTTTCCAGAGCATTTCAGGGTAGACACATGGATGAATCGTATCAATGATTTTTTATATTCTGATGGTCAATTCCAAGTAGTACAGTCCAAGATAGCGATCGCAGAAGGTGGAATGTTTGGGGTAGGTCCAGGTAATAGTATTCAAAGGAATTTGTTGCCTTTTGCTTATGCAGATTTTATCTATGCCATCATTTGTGAAGAATATGGATTTATAGGTGGCGCCTTGATTTTACTTGTATATCTATGGTTGCTTATACGTACGGTAAGTTTGGTGACGAGATGCCCTAAAACTTTCGGAGCGATGTTAGCAGTAGGCTTGACTTTAAATATTGTGATTACAGCATTTGCCAATATTGCAGTTTCGGTACAGTTGGTACCTGCTACAGGATTGACATTGCCGATGATCAGTATGGGTGGTACTTCGTTTTTATTCACTTGTATCTCATTTGGTATCATATTGAGTGTGAGTAGATTTGTAGAGACAGCGTACGAAGAGAAGAAGCAATTAGAAAAAATGGAAGCAAGTGGCGAGAGTAATCATTAGCGGAGGCGGAACAGGAGGCCATGTTTTTCCAGCAATTGCTATAGCTGATGCAATAAAAGTTCAAGCACCTGAGACAGAAATACTTTTTGTGGGTGCCAATGGTAAAATCGAAATGGAAAAAGTCCCGAAAGCGGGATATAGAATAGAAGGATTGAATGTGACGGGTTTTCAACGAAAGTTATCAGTCAAAAATCTGGCATTTCCGTTCAAACTTGCTGGCAGCATGCTGAAAGCAGTGTTGATTGTAAGGAGATTCAGACCTGATGTAGCTGTCGGTGTAGGTGGATATGCAAGCGGCCCAGTACTGAAAATAGCGAATACTTTTTCGATACCTACCGTGCTTCAGGAGCAAAATTCATACGCAGGCGTGACCAATAGAATTTTGGCTTCCAAAGCGAGTTTGATTTGTGTAGCTTATGATAACATGGAACGTTTTTTTCCCAAAAACAAAATAAAATTTACAGGTAATCCAGTGCGTAAAGACATACTGGACAAAAATATCAGCAAAAACGCAGCTAAACAAATCCTAGGGTTAGATCAAAATAAGAAAACCGTTTTAATCTTTGGTGGAAGTCTTGGTGCCAGAACGATCAACGAAGCCGTTCTGGATAATGCTGAAAAATTGAAATCATTGGCGGATGTCAATATTATTTGGCAAGTGGGTAAGATGTATTATGACGAATACAAATCTTGTACTTTGGCAGGTATCAAAGACATCAAAATAGTACCTTTTATCGAGAATATGGATGTAGCTTATGCGGCTTCAGATATTGTGATTTGCAGGGCAGGAGCGCTGACTATTTCAGAATTATCTGTCCTTGGCAAAGCGGCCATTCTGATTCCTTCACCCAATGTGGCAGAAGACCATCAGACAGTCAATGCAATGTCACTAGTACATAAAGGGGCAGCCATGCTACTCAAAGATGCTGATGCAAAATCTAAGATTTACGATCAGATGACGACACTTTTGAGTGATGATGGTATTAGAAATAGTCTTCAAAATAATATTAAATATTTTGCAAGGATCGAGGCAGCTAATGAGATTGCCACTGAAATATTGAAAATTTGTAAATCAAAATACGCCTGATCATGCAGCATACCAATCACATATATTTTGTAGGTATAGGAGGCATAGGAATGAGCGCAATAGCTAGATATTTTATTGCAAATGGCAAAAGAGTATCTGGATATGATAAAACGAAAACCCTGCTTACCGAAAAGTTGGAGCAGGAAGGTATGTACATTCATTATGATGATGAAGTGCGTCTCATACCTACAGACATTGACACAGTGATTTATACACCTGCAATACCTGCAGATCATAAAGGTCTACAATATCTAAAGACTTTGGGATTGCCATTGATGAAGCGTTCTGAGGCACTTGGATTGTTGAGCAATGATAAGCGATCGGTAGCGATAGCAGGTACCCATGGCAAGACGACAACAAGCTCAATGACAGCGCATGTTCTGAAGGTAGGTGGTATAGATGTTTCTGCTTTTTTAGGTGGCATTACTGCTGATTATAATAGCAATTTTCTGATCGGAAAAAGTGATGTAGTAGTCCTAGAAGCAGATGAATATGACCGTTCTTTTTTGATGTTGAGTCCTTATATCGCAGCCATTCTTTCTATGGATCCTGATCATCTTGATATCTATGGCGACAAAGAGGAGATGGTAGAAGGGTACAAGGCATTTGCTGGTAAGATAAGGGATAATGGTTCATTGATTATTAAATCAGGATTGTTGAATCGATTTACATCAAGCGAACTAGAAGCTTTATCCAAGAGGAATATTAATGTGTATGAATTTGGTGTAGCAGAGGGACAAATTCAATTGTCAAATATAGGCGTAGAAAATGGAAAGTTTGTTTTTGATTACCAAGGATTGGGTCATCATTTTCAAAAAGTTGTACTCAATATGCCTGGCCGTCATAATGTCGAGAATGCTTGTGTTGCTATAAGCGCGGCGATATTGTGCGGTGTACATGAAGATAAGATTAGGAAAGCAATGGCTGAATTCAAAGGAATACAGCGGCGTTTTGAAAAAATAATAGATCAGAAAGATTTTGTGTACATCGATGATTATGCACACCATCCGAGTGAACTGAGCGCAGCTATTGATGCAGCAAAAACCTTGTATCCGGACAGGAAGTTGACTGGTATTTTTCAACCACATTTGTATAGTAGGACAAGAGATTTTGTGGATGGATTTGCAGAGGAACTCGATAAGTTGGATGAGGTGATTTTGATGGATATTTATCCTGCTCGAGAGTTGCCGATAGAAGGTGTATCATCCGAAATTATTTTTGATCGTATAAAAAATAAAAATAAAACCTTGGTGACCAAAGCGACATTAATGGAAGTATTAAAAGGTAAAAATCCAGAAATACTGATGACGCTAGGAGCTGGAGATATAGACACATTTGTGCCAAAGATAAAGGAATTTTATAGTATGACAAATTAACATGACCGATAGAGCAATTTAGCAAATTAACAATTCAGCAAATTAGCAATTAAAAGATGAGCGGTAAAAAATTGGATATTAAAAGAGTAAGAGACGCCATAATCTGGGGCTCATTGGTAGCTGGAATAGTGACCCTGCTCTTCTTTTCAATCAACCGTAAATCAAATGCCGAAGTAAAGACTTTGGAGATTAATATTGAAGGAATAGAAGGTGGTGAAAAGTTGATTTCTGAAAAAGAAGTAAAACAAATTTTGATGACTGCAGCGGGTAAGCCGATTACGAAATCAAATATAAAAACACTCAATCTCAGAAAATTGGAGGCTAAACTCAATAACGATAAACGTATCGAAAGGGCTGATCTTTATTTTGATAGCAAAGACCGTCTAAATGTTCGAGTGATACAGAAGAAGCCTGTGATGAGAGTCATTGATGAATCAGGAGCTGGTTATTATCTTGACGAAAATGGCAAACAAGTACCTGTCATCCAAGGGAATGCAGTAAGGGTACCTGTCGTCACGGGATTAAGGGGCGAATTTGATCCCAAGTTTTTGACAGCCGAAAAGCCTTCGAAATTAAAAGATATTTTTACCATCATGTCTTATGTGAAAGGTGATGCTTTTTTAGCTTCATTGATAGAGCAAGTACATGTGGAGCAAGACAGTGTAGGTGACATCGTATTGATACCAAAGATAGGTCGTGAAAAAGTGATTTTCGGAGGTATTGAAGATATGGAGTATAAGTTTGAGAAACTTAAAATATTCTATAGAGATGGTTTGCCAAGATTGGGTTGGAATAGATATAAGTCGTTGAATTTAAAATATGGGAATCAAGTAGGAGGTGTATTATCTAATCCTAATGTCCCCAAAATCAAAATGCCTGAAGTCAAAAGAGATACTTTGGCAGAAGTAGTAAACACAGATATTAACAAACAGGAAAGTATTCATCATTAAATAATTTTTGCTATGAATGATCATTTGAATTTAAAGAACACAGCAGTAGCCCTGGACATAGGAACCACCAAAGTTTGTGCTATTGCAGGCCAACTCAATGAGTATGGCAAACTTGAAATAGTAGGCATGGGAGTAGTTCGCTCTGAAGGAGTGTCTAGAGGTGTAGTTTCCAATATTGATAAAACCGTCAAGGCTATCAGGGAAGCTGTGGATATAGCTGAGCGTAATGCCCACTGCAAATTCAGGGTCGTTCATGTGGGTATAGCAGGACAACACATCAAAAGTCTTCATCACCATGGCTTATTGGTCAGACATGACTCCAATACGGAGATCAATCAGGACGATATCGACAAGTTGATCAAGGATATGTACAAGCTTGTATTGCCCCCGGGAGACAAAATTCTTCATGTGGTACCACAAGAGTATACGGTGGATGATGAACAAGATATTTTCGACCCGATTGGGATGTCAGGAGTGAGGCTGGAAGCAAATTTCCATATCATCACTGGTCAGATATCAGCTAGTCGCAATATACTGAGATGTGTAGAGAAAGCAGGTCTTGAAGTGGCTGATGTCACCCTTGAGCCGATCGCTTCTGCTGCATCTGTCCTTAGTGCAGAAGAGAAGGAGGCTGGTGTGGCACTTGTAGATATAGGTGGTGGTACGACAGATATCACGATTTTTAAAGATGGTATCATCCGTCATACATGTGTGATTCCTTTTGGTGGTAATGTGATCACTAGAGATATTAGAGAAGGTTGTACGGTGATGAACGAGCAGGCAGAAAAGCTAAAGATCAAATTTGGTTCTGCTATGGCTGACGAAATCGTAGACAACAGGATCATCACGATACCGGGCTTCAAAGGTAGAGACCATAAAGAAATTTCAGAAAAAAATCTGGCTAGGATCATTCAGGCTAGGGTAGAAGAGATTTTTGATTACGTCCTTTGGGAAATGAGAAGATCAGGTTTCGAAAACAAACTGATCGCAGGAGTAGTTTTGACAGGTGGTGGGTCATTGCTCAAACATATTGACTTGCTTTCAGAATATCACACCGGTTTACCTACTAGAATCGGCAAACCAATCGAGCATCTAGCACATGGATACTCCAGTCAATTGGCTAGCCCTATATTTGCCACTGCAGTAGGTTTGCTTAAGCACACGATAGATAGCTTCGGAGACAGAGGACATTATGTAGAAGAGTTTAAGAAGATCACAGAAGAACCTAGGTTCTTTAATAACAGTCTGCCACCTGTAAAGAATAATGTGCAAGCCACAAATCAGGAAGCTCAGGATGAAGAAGAAATGGAAACAGATACTTCTGACTCACCTAAGAAAAAGGGGATTTTCAACAAGCTCTTTACATTGACGAAAGATTTTTTTGAAACCGTTCCGGATTCTGAATTCTAACCATCTTTTTATTAACCATCAGAAATTTTGAGATATGACGTTCGATATACCAACTAATCAAAAATCCATAATAAAAGTCGTAGGCGTAGGCGGCGGCGGCGGCAATGCCGTAGGTCACATGTTCCGACAGGGCATCACGGGTGTTGATTTTGCTATCTGCAATACAGATGCACAGGCGATGGAAACAAGTCCAGTGACAACTAAGATTGCTCTAGGGCCAAACCTTACAGAAGGTAGAGGCGCAGGAAGTATGCCAGAAGTAGGCAAGCAGTCATGTATTGAGTCCATAGATGACATCAGACGATGGCTTTCTGACGGCACCAAAATGTTGTTCATCACTGCTGGAATGGGTGGTGGAACAGGTACAGGTGCAGCCCCAATCATCGCTAAAGTGGCCAAGGAAATGGAAATACTCACTGTAGCAATAGTGACACTGCCATTCAAATTTGAAGGCTTGAGACGTCAACGTCAAGCCCACGAAGGTCTGGAGCAACTAAAGAAAAACGTAGACTCTATCTTGGTGATTTCTAATGACAAGATGAAACAAATCCATGGTAACCTTGCTCTCTCGTCTGCCTTCGGTCAGGCTGATGACATCCTTACCACAGCTGCAAAAGGTATTGCTGAGATCATTACTGTGCCAGGATATATCAATGTAGACTTTGAAGATGTCAATACTGTAATGCGTAACAGCGGCGTAGCTAT
>Ga0105045_10002475_pt1 | contig 15608 bp, 8 predicted proteins | sample MAT02_FD_78089 | JGI IMG/M metagenome (GOLD analysis project Ga0105045, IMG submission 78089) | Freshwater microbial communities from Lake Fryxell liftoff mats and glacier meltwater in Antarctica - MAT-02 (megahit assembly) | ecosystem: Environmental > Aquatic > Freshwater > Ice > Liftoff...
CCCGGCCCGGTCGAAGTCTTCTTCATGCCGTCTCCTCCGCGGAGTATCGCCACGGGCGATCTTGAACCGAAAGCTGGGACACGCCGCTCTGTCGTACCGTAGGTCGCGCGTAATCGCTACCCATGAGTCCCCAAGCAGCCCCGGTATTTCTTGATCTCCAGAATTGCGGCGTAATACCCTGACGCCTCGCTCTGGAGAATACATGCCGACCAAGAAGCCCACCGCAGCGAAGCCCGCGAAGACAGCCACCAAGGCCACCATGCCGGCCGCGAATGCGGTGAAGGAGACGGTCGCCGACAATGCGGTGGGCACCGGCGCGACCGCGGTCCCGGCCGCGGTGAACTCCGCCGCGCGCATCGTCGAGCTCGGGGATCTGCTCAAGAAATACAAGGACGCCTACTACAACGGCAACCCGCTGGTGTCGGACGCGGCCTTCGACCAGCTCGAGGATGAGCTGCGGGCGCTCGACCCGAAGCACGCCGTGCTCGCGAGCGTCGGCGCCCCGGTGCCCGCCAAGGCCAAGCCTCGGGCTGCGGGCGCCCCGGTCACCGAGTGGGAGAAGGCCCAACACAAGATCCCGATGGGCTCGCTCAACAAGGCCACCGACGAGGCCGAGTTTCAGGCCTGGGTGACCCGCTGCGAGGAGCATGCCGCGCGGGAGAAATTACCCAAGGTCCAGGGCGACCTGTTCGTCACCGAGAAGCTCGACGGCATCTCTTTGGAGGTCATCTACGAGGGTGGCGTCCTGACCGAGGCCATCACCCGCGGGGACGGTCAGGTCGGCGAGCGCATCACCGCCAATGTCGCCCGGATGAAGGGTGTGCCTGCGCGGCTCAAGGAGAAGCTCGATATCTCCGTCCGCGGCGAGATCATCCTCAAGTTGACGGATATGAAGCGCTCGTTTCCCAACGCCTCGAACGCCCGAAACATGGCGTCCGGCACCGCCAAGCGCTTCGACGGCAACGGCTGCGAGCACCTCACCGTGCTGTTCTACGACCTCGAGGGTGAGGACGCGAAAGACGAGGTCGAGAAGTTCGTACGCCTCAAGCACCTCGGCTTCGAGACGCCCAATCTCTACCCCACCGATAGCGCCGGGGTGTTGCAGCTCTATCGCCACTACGCCGCCACCCAGCGGGCCACCCTCGACTACGATATCGACGGACTCGTCATTCGTTGCAACCCGGTGCGCACGCAGGCGCTATTGGGCGAGCTGGCGGAGCGGCCGCGAGCCGCCGTGGCGCTCAAGTTCGCGTCGCAGACCAAGGTGACCAAGCTCAACCGGATCGTCTGGGACACCGGCGATTCGGGCCGCGTCACGCCGATCGCCGAGTTCGACCTGGTGTGGATCGGCGGGGCGCACCTGGAGCGCGCCAGCCTGCACAACATCTCCAACGTCAAGGCCCTCGGGATCTCCGAGGGCGACGAGATCCTGGTCTCGCGCCGCAATGACGTCATCCCGCAGGTCGAGGAGGTCGTCGTCAAACACGGCCCGCCCGCCGTCATCCCCACCACCTGCGGGGTGTGCCAGAGCAAGCTGGTGAGCGAGGGCGAGTTCATCTCGTGCCGCAACACCGAGTGCCGCGCGATCGTCGAGGGCCGGATCAAGAACTGGGTCGAGGCCCAGGACGTACACGACTTCGGCTCGCATATCGTCGGCGAGCTCGTGCGGGCCAAGCTGGTCAAGGAGCCCAGCGACCTCTACAAGCTCAAGTTCGAGGACGTCGCCAAGCTCGCGCACATGGGTCCTGTCAGCGCCAAGAAGATCCTCGCCAACCTTCAGGCCAAGCTCCCGCTCACCCTGCCGCTGTTCCTCACCTCACTGGGCATCGAACACTTCGGGCTGCTGACGGCCAAGCTCATCGTCGGCAACGGCTTTGATACGCTCGACAAGCTTCGGCAGGCCACCGAGGCGCCGCTCGCCAAGATCCCCGGGCTCGGCCCGAGCAAGGCCAGGGTCATCGTCGAGGGCCTCAAGGCCCGTTCCGCCGAGATCGATCGCTTGCTCGCCGTCGGCGTGGTGCCGGTCGCGCCCTCCCACGGCGGGCCGCTGTCAGGCCTGAGCTTCTGCTTCACCGGGGCGCTCTCGAAGCCGCGCAAGGAGCTCGAGGACCTGGTCGAGAAGCACGGCGGTAACCTGCTGTCGGGCGTCACCAAGGACCTCAAATACCTCATCATGTCAGATCCCAATTCGGGATCGAGCAAGGCCGAGAAGGCCAAGAAATACGGCACGAAATGTATCGACGAGGCCGAATTCTTCAAGCTCGTCAGCGACGCCCTCGCCGGGTGATCAGGTAATCAGGTGACCAGCAGATCAGGCGACTACCTGATCCGCCACCGCCCTGGCTCGCGTCACGCAGCGGGCGGACAGCACACGGCGCCCTCGATCGCCGCGGGTTCGCCCTCCGCGGGGCGAACGCTGGCGGTCGGGGGCTTTCCGCCCTCGCAGGTGTAGTCGGGGCGATGGATCGCGCCGTCGCCGATGTCACCGACCACGCGCCCCCCGCTGGCTTCGCACTTGCCGATCACCCGCTGGTCAGGATCCGCGAGCAGATCGAAGGTGATGCCCTTGCGATCGGCCCACGGAGGTTACCGCTCGCGCCGGATGGGGTGTTACTGCGGCGGGGTGTAGATCGGCTCGACGTCCGCGCCGCCCGGGAAGGCGTAGGATCCGGCCGGACCGTAGCCATAGGCGATCACACCGAAGGTCTGCTTGCCCTTGAGGGCGTGCACGCCTTCCGTGACCGCGCAGCGGCGCGACTCGAAGTCGACGCCGTCGACGTTGCCGGCCGGGCTGATCACACAACCGACAGGCTCGCTGCCGTCGATCGTCACCACATTGCTCGTCGGGGTCGAGAGGACCACGTAGTTGGCCTGCCAGCCCCACAGCCCGTCGTCGGCGGGGGTGAGGATCCGATACTGGTTACGGTATTGATCGACCGCCGGGAACACCGTCAGCGAGGGATCTCCGGTGCTACTCCCCTCGACGTATCCCTGGCTGACCTGCAACTGGGCGACCAGGAACGGCTTGCTGCCGGTGGCGACGAAGTCGGCGTCGGCCCAGGTCGTGCGCACCTCGCCGTTCTTGAGCAGGAACTTGTCGAAGGGCGCCGGCAGGCTGGTGGAGATCGTCGAGTCCTCGGCGGCGCCGACGAAGCGGATCACGTCGGGCTCGTGGTAGCTGCCGCTCGAGCGGATCGGGCTCCGCGTGATCACGTACTTGGCCCCGAGTGACTCGACCGGGAACAACTGCTCCTCGAGGTGGTCGAGGCAGCAGGTATCCTCGTCGGTCCACCCCGGGAAGGTCGGGATCTCGAGCACCCCGCCGGGCGCGGACGTCGTCTCGACCCCGGAGAACACCGCCACCGGCTTGTCCGACGTGACCGTCGAGCCGCTGAGGTCGGCCATGGTCTTGATGTCGTCCTGGAAGGTGGCGTCGTCGGTCTCGAGGTTGAGCACGTCGAAGGGCCCGAGCTTGACGACGATCGGCTCACCGGGCTTGGCCGCCGGGATCGGCGGGTTGCCCCTGATCCGCCAGCGCGGCAGCACGGTCACCGTCGTATCCGGGGCCGTGCCGACGATCGTCAACGCCGCGCGATCGATGATGTTGAACAGCGGGATCGGGTGCCCGGCCGGCCAGCCCACCACCCGGTAGCGCTTGCCGAGCGCCGGCGTCGGCAGGAGCAGCGACGCGTCGTTCGAGAACGCGTTCTTGAACACATTGAACTGGTAGACCACGACCGGCGACGACGTCGTGATCCGGAAGGCCCGCGACGACAGGCAGGTCCCGGGGGACGCGTAGTCGTTCGGCTTCACCCCGCAGTCGAGCTCGCGGGTCGGCAGCTCGACGGGCGCGACCTCGTCCTGACCGACGACCAATTGTTTGACCACCATGAGGTCGAGCGGCTCACCCGGCGCCGCGAGGTTGATCTCGATCGTGACCTCGGTGTCGCCGAAACCCGAGGGTGAGATCGCCACCCCCCACGGCATGCTCGCGGGGTCGTTGAAGCCGTCCTGCTGGTCCATGTCGACCGCCCAGAACTCGCAGCCGAAGTTCGAGGGCTTGTTGGCCGCATCGTCGCAGGTGACGATCTCGCCGGGGTCGCTCTCGGTGTCGGCGCCGACATCGAGGAGCGGGGTGGTGTCGCTCTCACTCGCCGTCGTGCTGGTGCTGATGTCGCCAGTCTCCGAGGTCCCCCCGCTGGCGGTCGCGGACCCTTCCGTGGGGGTCGAGTCCGTCGCGCTCGCGCTCGCGGCGGTGCTCTCCGTCGTCGTCGGGGTGGTCGGGGTGGTCGGGGTGGTCGCGGTGGTCGGGTTGGTGCCCGTCATTGGCGACGACTCGCTGGCGGTGGCCGAGTCCGCCGGGTCACCTGTCCCGCAAGCAGAGACACCGGCGAGGAGAAGGAGCGAGGGGATGAGGGCAGGGCGAGTCGAGGTCATCGTCGTTTATCCGGGGCGAATAGGCCACCATACCCCAAAACCACGCCCAAAACCACGCCCAAAACCATGCCCAAAACCACGGTGGATAGCCACACGCAGTTTGGTAGGCCTGCATTGAGGGGTAGGCCTGCATTGATCGCCAGATAGCGACAGTACTCTGAATCGAGTGCATCCCCAGCTTTAGCCACGACAGCGGGACCTCGACCTTGGGGGCCGCACCGTCCACATCAAGACCACGGTGTGGCAGGGACAACGCATACCGGGGGCGGCGAGCCGCGCTGACCCAAAGCCGTGAGGATATACACGAAAGATCTCGGGCGCCCGAGCCGTCGGCCGCGGTCCTTGTAACTACACGCCGGCCGTGAGCGCGGACTCGACAGTATTACGCGACGTGTGATACACGCGCGCGATGAAGCGCACCCATCTCACGGGAATCTCGATCTTCACTCTGGCGCTGGCGACCGCCTGCGGAGGTGCCTCGGCGCCCGCCGCGGGAACCAAGGCCGCACCCAAGGGCGCCCCGGTCGTTGACGCCAAGGACGCGGCGCCGGTCGTAGAGGTCCCCACACTGAAGATCAACGAGGCGGACTGGGTCGCGAAGAACCTCAAGGAGGTCTCGCCGATGATCAACGTCACGATCAAGGCGCCCAAGGACGCCACGTTCGAGAAGAACGGCAACGGCGGCGTCGACATCAAGCTCGGATCTTTCTATATGTTGACCGTCGGTAACCTCGCCGTCAGCAGCATGAAGGAGGCGCTCGAGTGGGGCGATTCTTCTTCGGTCGGGAACTCCTCGTTCCAGGGCGGGAAGAAGCTGCTCGAGGACCCGAACGGCTTCGTCTTCACCTATCAGATGAAGGACGAGGCGAACGGCACCAAGTACGCCCCCGAGTCGCACTTCTACTACTTCATCGAGAAGGACGGCGCGGTCTACAGCGTGAACGACAGCAAGCCGATGGACGCGTTCTCGACCCCGCCGGAGGCGTACACCGAGGCGCTCGCTCGCCAGGTCTTTGGCCTCGTGAAGGCCTCCGCGACCGCCAACTGAGGCAGCAGCGCTCGGGCCCCCGAGCGCATCGACGACGACGACGCAGCGACCGCCGGGAGGCGGTCCTGCGCGGGGTTGCAAACAACAGTGACTGCTCGCGCGCTGGGCTCACTCTGCCAGCAGTTGCTTCGCCGCGCCCGCGATCGCGGGGTCGCTGCCGGCGACAAGTCGGCGGGCCAGCACCTTGCCGCGGTTGTTGTCGCCGCGCCATACGGAGAATAGCGCGGACTCGCGGTCGAAGGGGTTGACCTGCGACGCCTGCGCGATCGCCTCCATCAGGACGGTCGCCTCCTCGCAGGTCTCGGGCCCCGCCTCGACGCAGTTCTCCGCGAGGTGGCTGACCGGCAGCATCAGGTCACCATCCACGGCGCCCCGCTCGAAGCCTCCGCGCAGGTCGGCCAGCAGCAGCGGGTGGTGTCGCGAGCAGCGATAGGAGATATGCGACGCGGCCATCCTACGCACCGGGGCCCGCGGGTCGAGCAGCCACGCGGCGAACGCCGTACATAGCGTGTGCTGCTCATCGTCGGTCCGCGTGTCGTCGTCCAAGCTCGCGAGCACCGAGGCCGCCGTATCTGCGTCCTCCCGCGCGGCGATGGCCTGGAGCGCCGGCCACAGGCGCATACCGGCGAACTTCCACAGGTGCGGATAACCAGACCGTCGCACCTCGGGGTCGGGATGGTCACGCAGAAATGCGAGGATCTCGTCGTCACGCCCGAGGCCCACGGAGAACTCGGTATATATGCCGACGAGGAGATGCTGGTCGAGCGGACCGGGCGAGGCGAGGCGCTCGCGGAGGCAGTCGAGGAGCGCAGCGTCGGCGTCGTCGGAGATCCGTCCGCCGCGCTTGAGCGCGCTCAAGGTCCAGCCCAGGCGCGAGAGGCTCAGGTGCGCGAGCTCGAGCTCGGGCTCGGTCAGTAGTCGACACTCCAACGCCATCGCGGCGCGCAGGTCCTCGAACTCGAGCGCGCCGATGCCATCGAAATACTTGTATCCCTCACATTTCTCGAAACTCCCGAATTTGTCGATCTCGCAGTCGGCGACGGCCCGCTGTAGCTCGCGCATCAGCGGCGTGTCGGGCAGCGGGCTTCGGGGCGCGGCGGTTAAGGCCGCTGGGCCCGCCGCCGGGTCGGCCGGCGGCGCGCCGCAGCATGCGAGGAGTTCGAGACAGGCGAGCAGGACGGCGCGGCGCACCCCGGGATTGTAGGCCGATCGCTGGGCGGCTGTCGCGGTCTCCTTGGCGAGCGCGGCGCGTCGGCGCGCGCGGAGCAGAGACCAGGGTCCCGGCGCCGGACCTGGCCGGGGCGGTTTAGCCGGGCACAGGCTCGGCGGGGGCTTCCTCGATCTGCCAGCGATCGAACACCGCCGGCTGGGTATCGACCTCGATCAGGAATTTGCTCGGGCGCAGCATATGCGAGGGGCCGTCGCGGGTCTCCTCGATCACCGGATATGTCATGTAGAGCTCGTCGCCGGCCCGGGTCACGGCGACGTAGAACAGGCGCCGCTCCTCCTCGATGTCGGAGGGCTGGCGCAGCGCGGTCGCCATCGGGAACCGGCCCTCGGCCAGCCACAGCACGAAGCAGATCGGCCACTCGAGGCCCTTGGCCTGGTGAATGGTCGAGAGCACGAGCATATCGTCGGGCGCCTCGGCGCCGAGCACGTTCTCGGCGCTGATGCCCTGCACGAGCGCGAGCTCGCCGAGGAACTCGCTGGCGGCCGGGTAGCGCTCGGCGTAACCGGCGAGCTGCTCGAGGTCGTCCTTGCGCGCGGCGGCGTTGGGGAAGCTGCGGTCGGCGTATTCGCCGTAGTGGCGCTCGACGACCCGGCGGATCATCTCGCCGGGGTTTTGCAGCGCGGGGTCCTCGAGGATCGCCCACAGCTCCGCCAACCTCGTCAGCGCGTCGCGGGCGCGGCCGCGGGCCAGGGCGGCCTGCTCGGCGAGGCGCTGGGCGCTGCTGCTGTGCTCGCGGCCGGGCTGGGCCAGCAGGGTCGCCAATTGCTCGGCCGTCTGGGCGCCGACCCCCGGCCATAATCGTAGCAGTCGGACCCAGCTCAATGCATCTTGCGGGTTTTGCCGGGCCCGCAGATATGCGCAGACGTCCTTGATGTGCGCCTGCTCGAAGAAGCGCAGGCCCGAGCGCACGGTGAACGGGATCTGGCGGCGGGTCAGCTCGACCTGGAGCTCCAGGCTGTGGCTGTGGTTGCGGTACAATACGGCCATCTTGGCCAGAGGCATATTGTACTCGTGGTGCAGCTCCAGCACGCGCTGGGCCACGAATTCGGCCTGCTGGAACACGTCGCGCAGCGGGATCACGGCCGGCACGGCGCCGGCCGGCTTCACGGCGGTCAGCTCCTTGGGGTACTGGGTGCGGTTGTGGGCGATGCTGCGATTGGCCAGCGCGAGGACCTGCGGAGTGCTGCGATAGTTGATCGTCAGCTTGAAGATGTCGGCCTGCGGGTGGCGGGCGCGAAACGCGGCGATCTGCGTGAAGTCGGCGCCGCGAAAGCTATAGATCGACTGGGCGTCGTCGCCGACGCAGGTCAGGCTGCGGTGGTCGCGGGCCATCGCGTCGCACAACGCGCCCTGTAGGGCGTTGATATCCTGGTATTCGTCGACCAGCACATGATCGTAGCTGGCGCGCAGCTCGTCGGCGACGGCGGTGGTGGCCGGGTCTTCGAGCAGGTGCAACCAGCTCGCGAGCAGGTCGTCGAAGTCGACGACGTTCATGGCCCGCTTGCGCTCGGCGAAGCGGCCGGCGACGCGCGTCATGAGGCCGGCCTGGTCGAGCAGCTTGAGCGCGTGCTGCTCGACGACCTTCTCCAGCGGCTGGCGGGTGCCCGAGGCCAGGCCGATCAGGCTGGCGAGCAGCTTGGGGGTCGGGAAGCGCCGCGCCGTCAACGCCTCGACGCCGAGCTCGGTGATCACGGAGGCGAGCAGGGTGCGCGCGTCCTCGGGGTCGAGGATGCCGAAGTCCGGGGACAGCCCGATCGCCTGGCCGTACTTACGCAGGACGCGGTTGCCGATGTGATGAAAGGTGCCCGCCGAGCAGCGCCGCATGTCGATGCCGAGCAAGCCCTCGACGCGGCTGACCATCTCGCGCGCGGCCCGGTTGGTGAATGTACACAGCAAAATGCGCTCGGGGTGGCAGCCGGCGGCCACCAGCCTGGCGACCCGATAGATGAGCGTGCGGGTCTTGCCGGTGCCGGCGCCGGCGAGCACCAGCAGCTCACGCGCGGGCGCCTGGACCACGGCGATCTGCTGTGGGTTTAATTCGCGGGTGAGGTCGAAGGCCTGCCGCTGCGGCGCGCTGGTCTTGAGGACGTACTTCACGGGGGTCAGAGGGTCCGGGCGATGAAGTCGAGGATCTGCTGCTCCATATGGACGCGGTCCTCGAGGCGGCGCGGCATGTGGCGCTCGTCGGGGAACAGCAGCAGCTCGTAGGGCTTGCGCGCCGTGATGAGCGCGTTGATCAGGCGCGCGGTGTGACGAAAGTGGACGTTCTCGTCGATGAGGCCGTGGACCAGCAGGAGCTTGCCGCGCAGCTTGTCGACGTGATGCATCACCGAGCTGACGGCGTAGCCGTCCGGGTTGGACTTCGGGGTGCCCATATAACGCTCGGTGTAATGGGTGTCGTAGCCGTCCCAGTGGGTCACGGGCGCGCCGGCGATCGCGACCTTGAAGGTGTCGGGCGCGCGCACCAGCGCCATCGCCGAGAGGTAGCCGCCATACGACCATCCGTAGATCCCGACGCGCTTGGGGTCGACTCGGCCCTGGCGCGCGAGCCAGGCCACGCCGTCCTCCTGGTCCTCCAATTCGAGGTGGCCGAGGTCGTGGCGGATCGCGCCCTCGAAGGCGAGGCCGCGGCGAGCGCTGCCGCGATTATCGAACTTGGCGACCAGATAACCGCGGCTGCGCAGCGCCTGCGCGCGCATATCGACGGTGGTGCCCCACGCGTCGACGACCCGCTGCGCGTGCGGTCCGCCGTACACGGAGATCAGCGCGGGGAACGGGCCCTCCCCCGCAGGTACATGGATCGCGGCGTGGATCGTGTCGCCGTGGCGGTTCTTGAACGTGGTCAGTTCGGGCGGGGGGAGCGTGAGCGCGGCGACCCGGGGGTCTGGCGCGATCGGGATGTCCTTGAGGACAGAGCCGTCGGCGAGCGAGCGCAGGGTCAGGGTCGGCGGGGCCTTGGTGCTGGTGTACACGTCGATGAAGCGGCGCTGCGCGTGGTCGATGACGACGCCGTGGGTGCCGGGCGCCGGCGTGAGCCCCTGCGGCTCGCCACCAGCCAGCGGGACGACGAACAATCGCTGGCCGGTCGGATCGACGGGGTTGGCGAGGTAGTAGAGCAGGCCGCGGTCCTCGTCGATGTCGGCGATGGCGTCGACCTGCCAGTCACCCGCGGTGAGCGGACGAACGAGCGCACCGCCGCGATCGTAGAGGTAGAGGTGGCGAAAGCCGCTGCGCTCGCTGGCCCACACGAAGTGCCCGGCGAGCGGACCCTCGGCGATCGGACGGAGCATGTCATGGAGGTTGATCCAGATGTCGCTGGTCTCCACCAGCAGCTCGGTCGATCTGCCGGTCCGCGGGTCGAGGCGCAGCAGTCGGAGCGAGGTCTGGGCCCGGTCCTCGACCTGCGCGGTGAGGCTGCCGTCGGGCATCCACTGCACGCGCGCGAGGTATTGTTCGGGGTCGTCCCCGAGGTCCATCCAGGTGACGCGATCGCTGCCGGCGGCCGCGACCACGCCGAGCCGAACCTTCGCGTTGGCGTGACCCGCGAAGGGATAGGCGTGGTCCTCCTCGGCGCCCTCGCCGGTGCCGTCCTTGCCCTGATGCACGATGCGATACTTCGGGATCTGCGTCTCGTCGACCTCGGTGAAGGCCAGCAGCGCGCCGTCCCATGACCACCAAAACCCGTGGCTGCGGGCCATCTCCTCCTGGGCGATGTACTCCGCGAGCCCGTGCGTCTTGCCGGTGCCTCGCGCGCCGCGGGTGCGCTGCGACGGCGCGCCGCCGCCAGCGTCGACGACGTACAGCTCGTCGTCCTGCACGAATGCGAGCGAACGACCGTCACGCGTCAGTTGAGGATCGAGCGCGGGCTTGTCCCCGGCGTCGACGACGGTGCGCAGGGGTCCGCGCTCGCCGTCCTGTACGTGGATGTCGCCGGTGAGCGGGACGAGCAGGCGGTCGCCCGCTTTGGCCCACGCGTAGGTGGTGATGCCGAGCTCGCGCACGCGCTGACGCTCGCGCCGGAGCTTCTCCTCGAGCGAGAGGTTCTCCTCGGTGACGCCACCCCCGGGCGGAGTCATGAGCAGGGTCTCCTCACCGGTCTCGAGGTCGAGGCGATAGAGCTGGCGGGTGAGGCTGCGTTCGGGGCTGCGGAGGTAAGTGATCGCGCGGTCGTCGGGCGTGAAGGCGACGCTCTGCGGATGTACGAGCCCGGGCAACGGGTACGCGGCGGCGTCCTCGAGGCTGAGGAGACCGGACGGTGGGGTGCTGGTCGGCGCTTGCGTCATGGTGGATGGCGATGGGTCCGCGTGGGGGTCCGCGTGGGGATCCGCGGACGCCCCGGTGGACGACGGCGTGCGCGGCGAGCAGGCGGCGAGCGCGGCGCAAAAGAACGGGAGGATCGCGGCATGCATCGCGCGCCGAGGATCGCAACCTTCGTGCCGGCTGTCCACGCCGTCGCATCCAGCGGGTGAAATAGGAGCGGGGAGGAGGCGGCTAAAGCGGGTAGGAGGCAGCGGGATCGCCGCTTGATTCGCCGCGAGAATTCGGCCATACAGGCGCTCCCATGGCCCGCCTCGCCGAGATCCTGACCCAGCCCGAGATCCGCCCCCAGGTCGTCCGCGCCTGCGCCGTCCTCATCGACGCCGAGGTCAAGAGCAAGAGCGGCCTCTCGGGCCTCGCCGTCAAGGCCGGATACAAGCTGGTCAAGGCGGTCAAGCCGACGATGATCCCCGAGGTCGTCGACAAGCTGCTGCCCGAGTTCGCCGAGGCGATGCAGCCGATGTTCGCCGAGGTGGAGCAGCAAGCGGCGACCAGCGGACGCTCGCGCAGCGAGCTGTTTAGTACCCATATGCAGGCCGCTCCGAAGCGAGTCGCAGCCGCGCTGCTGACGGTCACCGACCGCCGCGCCGAGAAGGCCAGCGGCGCCCTACAAAAGACCTACGCCCGGCTGCGCGGCACCGCGGAGGAGCACGTGCAGGCGGCCGTTCCAGGGCTCGTGCGCACGTTGACGAGCTTCCTGTAATCGCCTGCGCGCAAGATCGCCCGACGCGTCGGGCGGACAAGTCGGCGATGTGCCCGTCGCGACAGGGCGCGTCGTGAAGGTCGATCAAAAATTATCATGCGGTCCCCAGACCCCGGGATTTCTGATAATGTCCCTGGTTGCGCGTGGGGGTGATGTTGATGCGAAGCGTGGCGACTACTTTTGTAACCATTTCTACTCTTGTGATCCTCGGATGTGGTGATGACGGCGGGACCGGCGGCTCGGATACGCAGGTCACCGTCGCAACGATGACCAATCCCACCAACCCGACGACCGTGGGCTCGACCTCGGAGCCGACGGGCACCAGCGTGACCACCGATACCCCGACTACGGCGGGTACGGCGACCGAGGGTGGTGGTGGCACGAGCACGGGTCCGGGCACCGGCGCGACCGAGTCAGGCACGACGGAGCCGGCGACGGCGACCGAGGCGCTCACGACCGGTCCGGACCTGACGACGACCACGGACCCGAGCGGCACGACCACGACCGGCGACGAGACCACCAGCGGCGGCACGACGGGTGGCACGACGGACGGCACGACGGGTGGCACGACGACGACGGACGGCACGACGACGACCGACGGCACGACGACCGAGGACGTGCCCTGCATGGTGATGGGCGCGACCCTCAAGCCGGTGATCCCGAACATGATGCTCGTGCTCGACAAGTCGGGCTCGATGCTCACCAAGTGGGACCACGACGCCGACCCGAACACGGCCACCGTCACGCGCTGGTTTAGCTTGTACTCGACGGTCGACCAGGTGGCGACCAAGTTCAACGACAAGGTCAACTTCGGCGCCAACCTGTTCCCGAACAAGTCGGCGCAGCAGGTGTACACGGACAAGGCCTGCCTGGTGAACGGCACGGTCGAGATCCCGATCAAGCCGAAGAACAAGACGGCGATCCTCAACGGCATCCCGGCGGCGCTCAACATGACGATCGCCGGTGGCACGCCGACCACGGCCGGCATCAACGCGGCGGTCACACACCTCAAGACCTTCCCGGCCGACGTGCCGCGCGCCATCTTGCTGGTCACCGACGGCGCCGCCAACTGCACCGCCGGACTCCAGCCGCCGCCCTTGTTCGAGAAGTACGACGACAGCCTCCACACGGTCGTCAGCAACGCGTTCATGGTCGACGGCATCCCGACCTACGTGATCGGCATCAATACGGTCAACGCGGTCAACCCGGTGGTCCAGGACGGTAATCCGGACAGCATCAACCCGTACCAGAAGCTCAACGACCTGGCCGTCAAGGGCGGCACGCCCAAGAACGACCCGAACGAGAAGTTCTACAACGCCGACAACCAGATCGAGCTCGGCGCTGCGCTCGACGCCGTCATCGCGGACGCCCTCAGTTGCGTGATCCCGCTCGACAACGAGCCCGGCAAGCCGGAGCTGACCAAGGTGAAGATCAACGGCGTCGAGGTGCCGATGGTCAACAACTGCGCCAACGAGAACGGCTGGGTCTACACCAACCCCAACGGCCCGTACGACGCCATCGAGCTGTGCGGCACCGCCTGCGGCGGTCTCAAGCAGTTCGGCAAGGCCGACGTGAACTTCTTCTGCGTGCCCGGCTGATCTGTCGGCCGGTCCCGAGCGCGATCAATGCATCGAGGTCGCAGGCCTCGCGGCCTCGCGGCCTCGCGGCCTCGCGGCCTCGCGGCCTCGCGGCCTCGCGGCCTCGCGGCCTCGCGGCCGTGGTCCGTTGTTGATAGCAGCGACCGGGCCGGTGCCGACGTGCTGGTGACCACGGGGGTATCTGCGACGGCAGGTCTGGCTTGTCCTCTGGTGCGAGTTGTGGCTACGATGGGCAAATGCGATATCTCAAGGTCGGTAGGGTAGCTGCGCTCGTCTCCCCATTGCTGTTCGCCTGTGGTGACGACGGCACGACCACGGTATCGACGACCACGAACCCGACTAATCCGACGGCTGTGGACACGATGACGGGGTCGATGACGACCACGGGCCAGCCGACCACCGACGCTACGCCGACCACGAGCGGAGCTGGCAGCAACTCGCAGGGCACGGACTCGGGCACGACCACCGCGAACCCGAGCGACCCGTCGACCGAGAGCGCGACGACGGGGAGCCCGAGCGGCACGACGACCGACGGCACGGCGACCGACGGCACGACGAGCGCGGGCGACACGACGTCGACGACCGACCCGTCCGGGTCCGATGGGTCGAGCACGGGCATGGTCATGCCGATGTGCACCGAGGCCGACTGTCCCATGGGCCAGTTTTGCAACGCGGACGTGGGCCTGTGCGAGCCGGGCTGCAACGCCGACGACGACTGCATGGGCAACACGTTTTGTGAAGTCGACCAGAACGTGTGCAAGGGCTGCCTGGTCGACGCCAACTGCGGGCTCGGCACGGTGTGCGAGGGCGGCAGTTGCGTGCCCGGCTGCAACGCGATGCAGCCGTGTCAGGACGGCCTGGCCTGCTGCGGCGGCGACTGCTTCGACGTCGGCAATGATCCACTGCACTGCGGCGGCTGCACGGCGTGCGCGGTGCCCGAGAACGCGGCGGCGAGCTGCACCGCGGGCGTGTGCGGGCTGGGTGCCTGCCAGGGCGACTTCAACAACTGCGACAAGGACCCGGGCAACGGCTGCGAGGTCGATGGTAGCTGCGAGTGCGTGCCGGGGGCGCAGGTCGCCTGCTACACCGGTCCGGAGAACACGCAGAACGTCGGCATCTGCAAGGCCGGCCTCCAGACCTGCAACGCGCAGGGCACCGGCTACGGCGCGTGTCAGGGCGAGGTCTTGCCGGGCCCGATCGACATCTGCAACAACAACCTCGACGACAACTGCAACGGTCAGGTCGATGAGGACCCCGACGCGGACGGCGACGGCTGGACGGTGTGCGGCGGCGACTGCTGCGACGCGATCGGCCCGAGCTGCCTCAACCCGAACCTGGTCAACCCTGGCGCGTTCGAGCAGGGCGGCAACATGGTCGACGACGACTGCGACGGCGTAAAGGACAACGCGGTGCCGGTGTGCGACGCCGGCCTGGCCACCGACTCCAACGTGGCCACGGACTACGCGAAGGCGATCGACCTGTGCAAGTTCACGACCGAGAACCCGCCGCTGAAGACGAAGACCTGGGGCGTCATCTCGGCGGGCCTGCTGCGCGGCAACGGAGCCGGGGCCCCGGACGGCAACGCCAAGTCGATCCGCACCGGCTTCGGCACCGGCGGCATCGTGCCCCAGCAGAACAACAGCCTCGCGGTGTTCTCGACCGGCCGCGCCGCCGACCTCAACGACGCCAACCCGGCCTACGCCGACTTCCAGATCGGCCAGGACCTCGCGTCGGACTCCCCAGCCCCCGCCGACTGGCTCGCCGCCAACGGCAACCAGTTCCCCAACGCCCCCGGCTGCCCGGCCGCAGGCAGCAACACGGCCAACGACAGCATCATGCTGAAGATCCGCGTGCGCGTGCCGACCAACGCCAAGTCGTTCAACGTGCAGATGTACTTCTTCTCCTCCGAGTGGCCGGAGTGGACCTGCACCGTGTTCAACGACATGTTCGTGACGCTGCTCGACTCGCAGGCCGTCGGTAACCCGGCCGACAAGAACGTCGCCATCTACACTGCCCCGAATAACCAGAAGTACCCGGTCGGCGTCAACCTGGTGAAGGCCGCGCCGGGCCTGTTCACGCAGTGCAAGAACGGGACGTTCGGCTGCAACGGCGTCAACGGCGGGAACTACAACGGCTGCACTGGCATCGGTCAGCTCGCTGGCACCGGCATGGATATCCTCGAGGGCGGGTGTGGCACCAACAACACCACCGGCGGCGGCACGGGCTGGCTCAAGATGGCCGGCAACGTCAAGGGCGGCGAGACCATGGAGATCC
>Ga0105045_10002477_pt1 | contig 15606 bp, 5 predicted proteins | sample MAT02_FD_78089 | JGI IMG/M metagenome (GOLD analysis project Ga0105045, IMG submission 78089) | Freshwater microbial communities from Lake Fryxell liftoff mats and glacier meltwater in Antarctica - MAT-02 (megahit assembly) | ecosystem: Environmental > Aquatic > Freshwater > Ice > Liftoff...
CCGTTTGCGGTGTTTCGCCGCGCGGGCAGCGACGAGAAATTCCGTGGCGGCATGGCGATCGGCGACCAGGTGGTCGATCTGGCCGCCTTGGCCAGCGGCGCTGCGCTGACCGGCGCGGCGGGCGAAGGTGTCCGGCTATGTGCGCGGGAGGTCTTGAACGATTTTCTGGCGGCCGGGCCGTCGGCCTGGAAAGCCGTGCGCCATGCCGTGTTCGCGCTGCTGGAACGCGACGCGACCCCCGACATGGTGAGCATCACCCGCGGTTGCCTGGTGCCGATGGACGCGGTGGAATACGCGCTGCCCAACCGTATCGGCGACTACACCGATTTTTATACCTCACTCGACCATGCGCGCAATGTTGGCGTGATGATCCGGCCCGACAACCCGGTTGCGCCGAACTTTCGCTGGATGCCGATCGCCTACCACGGCCGGGCTTCGAGCATTGGCGTGAGCGGCCAGCAGTTCCCACGCCCGATGGGCCAGGCCATGCCGCCGGGTGCCAGCGCGCCGGTCTACGGAGCCTGCGCCAGGCTCGATTACGAGCTGGAGCTGGGCGTGCACATTGGTGTCGGCAACCCGCAGGGCCATCCGGTGGCGCTCGATCAGGCCGAGCACCATATCTTCGGCATCTGCCTGCTCAATGACTGGTCGGCGCGTGACATCCAGTTCTGGGAGATGAACCCGCTCGGGCCATTCCTGGGCAAGAACTTCGCCACCACCATCTCACCCTGGATCGTCACGATGGAGGCACTGCTGCCCTACCGCACGGCGTGGCACCGCGCCGACGGCGAGCCCCAACCCCTGGCGTATCTGGACGCTGCCAGTAACCGCGCGCAGGGCGCCCTCGACATCCAGCTAGAAGTGGCGCTGCAAACCGCGCAGCGGCAGAAAAACGGCGATACGCCGGCACGCCTGTCGCGCACCAGCTTCAAACATCAATACTGGACCGTGGCGCAAATGCTCACCCACCACACCATGGGCGGCTGCAACCTGCAGCCTGGCGACCTGCTGGGCAGCGGCACCATCAGCGGCCCCAGCCCGGAGCAGGCCGGTGCCATCATCGAACTGGCCAAGGGCGGCAGCGCGCCCCTTACGCTCGAAGGCGGCAGCGGCCCGGACGAACAACGGCGCTTCCTGGAAGACGGCGACAGCGTGATCCTCAAAGGCTGGTGCGAGGCCGACGGCGCTGCGCGTATCGGGTTCGGAGAGTGTCGCGGGACGGTATTGCCGGCACGTGCTTCGGCTCAATAGATTCAGCCGAGTAGCATCATCACCGGATAATCCTTGCTCTGCTCAATACAACCCGGATCGCCAGATCAAGAATGGAATGCCAAGCATCTGACGACGCGGTAAGCATCCGCCACATGATCGAAGCCGCCAAGCCCGCGCTTCGATTCATCAGGGACGGACCCACGAGAATGTCGGTGCCGACGAAATGCTGCGGTTTGCGTTGATACGCTTTGGGTATGCGCGGGGCGACCGGGTACATCATCACCTTACGCTCGGCCTTGCCTGTGGCAATGACACAGTCCGCAGAACGATGTAGGTCAAGGGTTGCACAATCGCCACTTGCACCTCTCTCCCGGTACCAAACGCAATTGCCATGACCATCTGGACCCAACCCCTCTCGGTAGAAGCTCTCACCGCCCTGCACGTCGACACAACAGTCGCCTGGCTCGGCATGGAATTTCTCGAAGTCGGCGACGACTTCATTCGCGCTCGCATGCCGGTTGACAAACGCACGCGTCAGCCCTACGGCCTTTTGCATGGCGGTGTGTCGGTGGTGCTGGCTGAGACACTGGGGTCGTGCGGCGCGGTCTTTTCTGCTCCAGAGGGACACCGCTGCGTCGGCCTGGACATCAACGCCAACCATATCAAGGGCGCGACCAGCGGCTGGGTCACCGGCATCACCCGGCCCATCCACCGCGGGCGCAGCACCCAGGTCTGGCATATCGACATGCATAACGACGTAGGCGAGTTGACCTGCGTCTCGCGCATCACGATGGCGGTGCTGGTGCCGCGCTGAATCTACTGCCCGCACGGACGCGAGATCGGTGTCTGGTTTCGTTACAGGAAACACATTGAGGCCGACAGGACTTTGCAGTCCGCCTGGACCGCGTTATCGTCCGGTGCAGCCCACTACCTTGCGTCGCCGCCACGATGCACCACCGCGATGCTTCCATCCTTCACCCAGACCATCACCTCCGAAGCGCAGTTGCGCGCGGTGATCGGCGAGCCCCACGCCCGCGTCGTGTCCAAGGTCATCGACCGCCTCGACAAGCATTGCTGCGCGTTCATTGCCAAGTCGCCGTTTGTATTGATTGCCACCGCCGACGGCAAGGGCAAGGTCGATGTGTCGCCCAAAGGCGATCCGGCCGGCTTCGTGCAGGTGCTCGATGACCGCACGCTGGCGATTCCTGAGCGGCTCGGCAATCGGCTGGCCGACAGTTTCCTGAACATCCTGAGCCAGCCACAAGTCGGGCTGTTGTTCACCGTGCCCGGCAAACAGGAAACCCTGCGCGCTGGCGGCACAGCCCAGATCGTGCAGGACGCATGGCTGTTGGAAAAAATGGCCATCAAAGGCAAGTTGCCGCAACTGGCCACCGTGATCACGGTGGACCGGGTGTTCTTCCACTGTGCAAAATGCATGATGCGCTCGCATTTGTGGGAGCCCGCCGCATGGCCTAGCCTGGACGGCGTGCCCACGCTGGCCGAAGCCATCATCGACCATGCCAAGCTCAGCGACAGCGTGCAGCAGGTGCAGGCCGTCCTGGATGAGAGTTACCGCGACCGGCTGTACTGAACCTGCCAACCGCAGTTGACCGCTTGATTTACGCTGGCAGCGCCCATGCATGCTGAGAGCTTTGACCACGATGGGACTCACCAGGTTGGTGAGAGCATCAGGTGCGCCGAATGGTCCGGTCGTGCGGAGAGGTTTTGGGTTTATTCGCCTTCCGATTCACCCCGCGCCAGCCGTTCGCTTTTCCAATACACGTCGTCACCCACCGTGCCATCCGAGCGGTAGCGATTCAGCACCCGCGCCAGCACGAACATCAGGTCGCTAAGCCGGTTCAGGTACTGGCGCGGCGTGGGCTTGAGATCATCGCGACCCTGCAGCGCGATCACCGTGCGTTCGGCGCGCCGGGCCACGGTACGGCACACATGCGCTTGCGCTGCCGCCCGCGTGCCAGCCGGCAAGATGAACTCCTGCAGCTTCGGCAGGGTTTCGTTGTGTTCGGCCAACGCCTGGTCCAGCGCCAGCAGTGCCTCGGGCTTGAGCAGCTCGAAACCCGGTATCGACAATTCGCCACCCAGGTTGAACAGCTGGTGTTGGACCTCGACCAGCAGGGGTCGCATGCCCGCAGGCATGTCTTCGCACAGCAGCAGGCCGAGGTGCGAGTTGAGCTCGTCCACGTCGCCCATGGCGTGGACTCGAAGGTCATCTTTCGAAACCCGGGAGTTATCCCCCAAACCGGTGCTGCCGTCGTCACCGGTGCGGGTAGCGATCTGTGTCAGGCGTTTGCCCATGGTGTGTGCCTCGTTGCGGGTGTGCTGAAAGCCGCATTGTCGCGGCGTCGGCGGGCAACGGCTGCGTCGCGTCCCTCAAGACCTTGCAGTTGGCACCAGCGACACCGCGCGCGGATGCCTCAGCGTTGCCGTGTGGTGATGAAGTTCACCTCGACGCGACGATTCGGCAGCAGGCATTCCAGCTCTTCTGCACGCGAACGGTTTTTGCCGGCACAGGCGCTGACCTGTTCACGGTCGCCGCGCACGGCGGTGGTGATCAGCGCGGCAGGGATGCCTTTGCTTTGCAACAGGCCTCTGACGGTCTCCACGCGCGCGCGGGCCAAAGCCATGTTGTAGTCGGCCTTGCCGGTACGATCGGCATGGCCGACCAACTGCACTTGCACCAGTGTGCTGCCGGGTTCGCGGGCACGGGCCACGGCGGCGTCGAGCCGCTCCAGCGTCATTGCGCGTGCCTGGTCGGCCTGCGAGCGGTCGTGGTTGAACAGCACGTTGGCCTGGAACTCGAAGGGTTGCGGTAACGGCGGTTGTACGACGACGACCGGTGCGGCAGGAGGCGGCGCAGGCGGTGCTACCACCACAGCCGCCACAGGTGCGGCCGGTTGGGGCAGGCAAGTCTCGGCCGCAACGGCGGCATGCGCGAGCGCATCTTCGGCGATCTGCACATAGGGTTTGGCATGGCGCCAACCCTGCTGCCTGTGTTCATTGCCGGCATGCACCAGCTCGACTTCGGCGCAGGCGACCTTGTCGGCCACGCATTGCAGTCCGCCGTGCGACTTGAGCTTGGCGGCGGCGGCCCACAGGTCGGGCCGCAGGCGGTTGGCATCATTGACCAGGCGGGTTTCCATCGGTAGGGGCGAGGCACCGCGCTCCATTTGCTCGACCAGATGCACCGACTCCGTCAACGCTTCCTGCGGAAACGCGCTGCGGTCGTTGCGGGTGTATTCATGGAACGCGGTATCGAGCCAGCACTGCGCCTTGGCCAGGTGGTAGTCGCGCACCGGCCGGCCTTTGTCGTTCAAGGCCTTGATGCGGGCCTGGGCCTGCTCAAAGGTCTGGTAGTCGGCGTGAATGGCACGGTCGCTGATGCGTTGGTCGGGTGGCGACAACGCGGTCTGCGCCTGCGCAGCCACAGCGGCCCAGAGCGACATCAGCACGAGCGCAGACAACTTGAAGGGATGGAACGATTTCATGGGGTTCTCTGTTTCTGATTGCAGCGACTTGGACGACTCAGTTGGCGCGATCAAGGCTTCGGTTGACGGCGGGTTTGTCGCCACGGAACAGGTCTTCGTCGAACTTCCAGCGCAGGCGAATGTAGGCACCCTTGCGGGTGTATTCGGAGCCGGTCAGGTCACGGTCCTGGAAACCGTCCCAGTTCAAACCGACCGCCAGCCACAGATTGGTCTGGACCTGGTAACCCACTTCGACCCCTTGCGCCCATTGGCGCGCATTGCCGGTATTGCTCATCAACACGCTGGTCATCAGCGAGCCGCTCCACTTTTCGGTGAAGTCGTAGACCACGCGCCCGCCCGCCAGCATGGCAGAGTAGGAGTCACGCACGCTGTCGATGTCCTCGCGCACCCACTTGGCGGCGATGCGGCCGGTCCACCACCAGGAGCGGCTGGGGTGGTAGTCGGCATGGGTCGACACGATATGCGCAACGCGCTGGTTGCGTGGCGACACGCTGGCATCTTTCTCCAGCTTGTATTCGTAGCGCGCCAGCGCATTCACGCGGTTGGTGTCGGTGTCCCGGTAGGCCACGCCGATCTGGAACCGGTCTTGCAGCAGGTCGCCGGTGGCGCGGTTGTCCTGCACCAACAGGTAATTGCGTGCCAGCAGTGTCCAGTCACGGTCGAGCTTGCGTGCCACCAGCAGCGTGGACAGGTAGCTGTCGTTGCCCGCCAGCGTGGCGGTCGAATCCGCGCGGCGCCATTCAAGCCGGCCAGACACGCGCCATAGCGGATGCGCACTCCAGTCGGCACCGCCGGTCAGCGCGGTTGCCTGCTGGCCACCACCCGAAAGCACCACCAGCCGCTCGACGCCGGTGCTCAGGCGCATGCCTTCGGAAACATCCCAGACATTGCGCACGCCCGAGGCGAGCTGAACGTCCTGCGCATTGATCGCATCGCGCACCCGGTATTCGCTGAACACCTGGCCGCCGACCATGTAGTCGGTTTCCAGGCCGGCCACCAGCACATTGCTGCGTGCCGACGGGCTGATGGAATACAGAGACGACAAGCCCGACTGTGATTCCAAGCGGCCATACAGCTTGGTGCGTTCGGCCAGTTGGTAGTCGGCACCGATCGCAGCGCGGCGACGGGAATCGCCGTTTACCGCCACTTCGATCTCGCCACGCAAGCCCAGCCTGTCGGTGGCGCGGTAACTGGCCCCAAACCGCAGGGTCTGCGCATCGAGCGTTTCCGGCGCACTGCCCACGCCGCTGGTCGTCGGAAAGACTGCGCCGTTGTTCACCAGCGGCAGGCCGGTGATCGGATCAATGGCACCAGTGCCATTGCCAAAGAAACCACCGCCATTGCTGCTGAAGATCGAACCGCTGCCGCCGGCACCCAGGGGCGCAGTCACTGGCTGCGCTACCGACAGCCCGTTGCCGTTGGCGCTGCGCTCCTCGTGAATATCCCGCAGGGCAAAGTCCAGCGTGAGCCGTTCAGTGGCCTGGTACGACAGGCCCAGTTGCGCACCCCGGCGCTCGGAGTCGCTGATGCGGTCGCGTGAGCTGACCGCCTCGCCATACAGCCGAAGGCGTTCGCTCAGCGGGGTCTCGCCGTAGACACCCGCATCGCGTCTGCCGCCGGCAAAGGCCGCAGCCTGGTTGTTGAAGCCGGCGTCGCTGCGGGCGGCGAAGGCACGCAACTTGGTGCTGCCATCGTCATGGCGCAGCTCGATGCGCGCTGCATTGCCACTGACTTCACCCACCGTACCTGCCAGCGCCGGCGTCACGTAGCTGTTGACACCGTTCGTGTTCACGTTCGACGTGGTGCGCGCGGCCTCCAGCACCAGCCAGGTGTTGGCACCCAGCTTGAGGCCCAGGTTGGCGCTGCCCATGCGAAACGGTGCCAGCGGATTCAGATCGCGCACCAGCGAGCCGCCGACCTGCAGCGTGTCACTGAGATGAAACTGTCCGTCGGCACCCATCAGCCAGAACGTATCGCCACCTTGCTCGACCTCGTAGGTGACGCGCACCGACACCGGGTTCAGATTACTGTCCACCGAGGGCACAGGCTGGCTGAACAGGATGCGACCGGAGAAGGGCTCGAACGTGTAGTCGACGAAGCGGACCAAAGGCGTCGCGCGCAGGATATTGGCCGGCTGATTACGGTCGCGCACCACCATCTCGACCTTCTCGCTGTTTTGCAAGCCGCTGTTGTTGGACACCGCGTACGGGCCCGAAACGCCACGCCCGGCGAACTCCTCGATCACCTGTTTCAGGTTGTCGCGCGCGGCGTAGAAATTGGCGTGGTACCGGTCGGTCTCGCCGTGCAGGCGCAGCCCGGTGACGGTGCGGTTGTAGTTGCCAAGCTGGCGCAACTGCAGTCCGGCGGTGGCACCACCGCCACTCAACTGCGAAAAGCCCGAACCCGTGCTGAAGTCGCCAAACAACGCGTAGTGCCGGTCCTTGTCGATGCGCACATACAGCGGGCTGGTCGAGCGCGCATCAAAGCCGCGCAGCGAGGCGTCGCCGTAAACCGGATACATCTGCTCGGGCTGAATGTCGCGCAGCAGCCGCTCGCGGGTGTCCTTGTCGGAATCGTAGGCGGCGGTCAGCAGGTATTCGCCCTTGATCGTGCCCTTGAGGAAAAATGCCGCGCGGTAGGCGTGGCTGGACTTGCCGTTGTTGAACTGGTATTCGAACTTGCGGATTTCCTGCTCGAAAACGTCGTTGCTGCGCGGCGCGGCCAGCCGCGCATTCGAGCCGCGGCCGAAGTGCAGTACGCCCTCGATCAGGCCCACTGCCAGCATGTCGCGCATCTCGGGCAGAAACTGCACCGACCCGCTGGCCTGTTCGCGCCCGGCGGTGACACGCACCGTGACCTCCATCGGTTCGGCCGGTGCGATCAACTCGAACTCGCCGCGTCCGGCAAGCACCTTGAGCTGGGTACCGGGAATGACGCGGTCCAGGTCACGTGCGCCGGGGCCGAGTTCATCGGTACGCGCACCGGGCAACAACAGCCGCCCGCCATTGGTCTCAATCGTCACGAACGCGTCGCCGCCCAGTGGCTTGCCTTCGCGATCGAGCAGGCGCACCGTGAAACGCACCCGGGACTGGCCATCGGCCGGCAGCCCGTTGCGGTCGAGTTCGACCACGATGCGGTCAACCTGGGCATTGCTGCCGTAGTCCACCGGGCCGATGCTCTGGCTGAAAACGGAGGGGCGGCCCTCCAGCGATTGGGCAAGCGCCGGCGACTGCGCCAGCCACGGCGCGAGCGCCATGGCCAGAACCAGCGTGCGCAGTACGGGAGCGCGTGCATGCAGGGGCATGGGTTTGCGGTTATCAGCGCAGCGCATGGGAGCCTCCGCGCAGATCGAGAGAGGACGCCGGACCAAGGGGCAGAGGTACCGGTCCATTCGGATCGGGGGGTGGCGCGCCGGGACGCTCCGGCGCGCGGGGTGCCACCGGCGTCTGGTTCGCGCTGTCGGTGGCTTGTTGCGGTGCTGCGGTCGGCTTGCTCTCGAAGCGCAGCACCGCACCGGGACGGGTTTCCAGCTGCGGCACCACCACCTCACCCTGGGTGCGGCGCGCCTTGACCTGTTCCAGCACGGTGTTGGAACAACTGCCCTCGATGAAGTCGGCCCGGTGCAACTCGCCATTGCGCAGGTCCAGGAACAGGCTGCCGGCATCTCCTGCATTGCGGTTCGACGAAGTGGTCAAACGCGAGCCCCGCGGCAACGTGCTCTTGTCGACCTTGATCACATGCGCGCGCGGCGGCAGGTTGCAGATGCTGTACTTGCCTTCGGAGTCGCTTACGAGGTAGGTGCCGCTTTGCAGATACAGCCGCACACCCGGAATGCCGAGCTCTTCGCGGTCCTGCACATGGTTGCCGTTGCAATCGACAAACACCTTGCCCAGCACGCAGGCCTCGCTGGTGAATACACCGCCGGTCACCCGCACCCGCCACTGCGCGGTGTTGGAGACGAACAACCCCGATTGCGCCTGTGCCCGGTTGATACCGTTGCCTTGCTGCGCGCCGACCGCCACCCGGACCCGGTAGGTCAACGTGGCGGTGCCGCGCGCGGCAATAGTGCCCAGCACGTAGCTCAGCACCGGCCCGGCACCACCGGCCGGGTCGGGCACGGCCACGCCAGAGAGACGGCTGGTACCCGCGATATAGCGGAAACCGGGCGGCAAGGTATCGGTCACGGTCAGGTTGTTCATCACGCCTGCGCTGGTGTTGCGCACCGCCACCGTGTAGCGCAGGCTGTCACCGAGTTCGACCACGCTGGCCGAGCCGGTCTTGCTGATCACCAGCACACTGGCACCAAAGGGGTCCAGCGGGATGTGGTTGTTCAGCAGGTTGGCCGAGCCTGGAATGGTGATGTCGAAGGCGAAATAGTGCTGCGTCGTGCCCTGGTTGACAGGCGTCAAGCCGGCCGTGCTGCCGGGGCAGGTCGCCGGATCGTGCACCGGGCTGGCAGCGCTCGGTGCATCGACTTGGGTTTGCACCAAAGCCGGGTCTGGCACGCCCGCAACGGCGATCGGGTTCGCACAGGCCGGAATCAACGCTGAAGGTGCCGCGATGTAACCCGCCGGATAGGTGGTCACCGCCAGGCTGTAACGCCCGGTCGGCGCAGTCGGGTTGAGCAGGAACTGGTAGAAACCATCGGGCCCGGTCGTGATCACTGCACTGCCGCCGACCAGGTCGGTCAGCGGGTTGAAGCCGGGCGGGCCGGTCACTGTCAGCACGGCACCGGCCACTGGCAAACGGGTCAGTGCGTCGTACACCACACCGGCCGGATCCAGCGGCAGGCTTTGCTGCAACGTGGTCGCGCCCGCCACCAGGGTCAGGCCGCTGAGTGTGCCGTCCGCATTGCTGGCACCACCCGGGTTGGCACCTGAACGGGTGCCGGTGCCGGTATTGGTTGTGCCATTCACAACGCCATTGGCAAAGTTGGCACCCGTCTGGTTCGGTACCGGGCGACCAAACACCGTACCACCCGAAGGCTCGCGGAACTGGATCTTGTAACCCGAACCCGGTGCCAGGCCGGTGAACTGGTAGCTGCCCGACGCATCGGTGGTAGTGCTACTCAGCAACACACCGCCGTTGTAAATTTCGACCGTCCAGCCGGCCACCTGCGGTTCACCCGGATCGCGCACACGATCATGGTTCGTGTCGCGCCAGATAGAACCGCTCACCGCCGCCGCCAGGTCGATCGGCGTCGGGTCGCTGGCGCTGTTGTTACCGCTGAGGCCGGGCGGCTCACCGCCGCCACTGACCACTGCCTGGTTGACCAGGATCTGTCCGGCCAGACCGCCGGCCACTGACACCCGCACGATCACCGGTGTCGCTGTGCCACCGGCAGGAATCGCCGCGCTGGTGGTGCACGTCACGGTCTGGCCTGAGCCAGCGCAGGTCCAGCCGGCACCGGTACCCGATACCAGCGTCATGCCGACCGGCAAGGTGTCGACCAGCGTGACGACACCGCTGCTGGCCAAGGCGCCGATATTGCCTACGGTCAGCGTATAGAAGCCGCTGCTGGAGCCCTGCGCGAAGCTGGCGGGCGTATGCGTCTTGCTCACGCGCAAGTCCGGCACCAGGCCGGCGCGCTCGGCGAAATTGTTCGACGCCGACACCGTGTTGGGGCCCGACAGATTGATGCCGGTGATGCTGCTCGGCGCAGCACCCACGACGCTGGCTACGCCGCCGGTCGTGCCGGCCGTGGTGATGCCATCGGTCGTTCCCGCCGGCTGCTGCGGCTGGGTGATGGTGTAGGCATTGCCCTCGGGCACACCGTCGAAACGGTAACTGCCGTCCGGATTGGTCACCGTGCTCAGGTTCACCGGGTTGCCGTTGATGTCCACGCCGGTCAGCACCAGGGTCTGACCGCCCAGCCCGTTGTCGGTAGACTCGAAACTGCCGTTGTTGTCGTAATCCACGAACACCTGGCCCGACACGCTGCGGCCATTCGGTATCTCGGCGAAGTTGTTGCCGCCGCTGGTGGTGTTGGGCGGCAAGGTGATGGCATTGATGCGGCTAGGTGCAACCGTGGTCGCGCTGGGTGCGCCGACCGTGCCTCCATTGCCGACCGGGCCCGCCGTCGTGATGCCGTTGCTGGTACCCGCAGGTTGCGTGGGTTCGCGCACGCTGTAAACGCCCGGCGGCAAACCGGCGAATCGGTAGTCGCCATTGCTGTCGGTCGTGGTGGTGGCGATCAACAGCCCACCGGCGTCGAGCAGCTCCACCGTGACATTGGCCAGCGGGGTATCGGCACCGTTTTGCACGCCGTTGTTGTTCTGATCGACAAACACCCGCCCCTCGATCGTCGACGGAATGACCTCGGCGAAGTTGTTGCCGCCCGAGCCGCTGACGGCGCCGCCGGCACCGTCACCATTGAGCACGATGCTGGCGATCTGGCTGCTGGTCGCATTCGGATTGGATGGTATGCCGGCCGCGCCGGTACTGCCGCCAATCGAGTTGATCGGCCCGGCGCTGGTCGTACCGTTGGTGGTACCAAGCGGTGGCACCGGCTGGCAGACCGAATAGGTGCCCGCTGCCAGGCCGGCAAACAGGTAATTGCCGGCATCGTCGGTGGTGGCGGTTGTCACCAGCGCACCGGCGCAGGTGGGACCGCTGCGCAATTCAATGCTGTTGCCGACGATTGGCGTATCGCTGCCGTCATACACGCCATTGGGCGCGACATTGTTGTCGGAGAACACCCGGCCGGAGACATAGCCCAAGGTGCTGATCTGCAATGGGGCCTGGGTCGGTGCCTGGTTGCTGCCCAGCGTGGTTTGCAAGGCACCGGCCGGTATCGTATTGACATAGGCACCTGCGGTGGCACCGGTCACATTCACGCTGAAGTTGCAGCCACCCGCCGGAATCACCTGGCCATCGGCAAACGTCACAGTGGACGCGCCGACCACAGCAGTGACAGCGCCCACGCCGCCCGGGCAGGTGGTCTGGATCGCCGGCACCGGTGCCACCAGCACATTGCCTGGCGCGGTCGGCAGGTTGTCCACCAGGGCCGCAGTCAGTGTGGCAGGCGCTGCATTGGCGTTGCCCAGAAAAATCGTAAGCCGCGAGACCGCGCCGGGCGCGATCACCGGCGGCGCAAATTCTTTGCTCACCGTCGGAGGGGTCGTTACCAGCAGTCGTGCGCTGGTGGGCTCTTCATTGGCCACACCTTCGGCCGTGGTCACCGCGCCCGGGCCAAGGGTATTGGTATAGGCACCGGGTATGTTGCTGACCACCCGCACCGACACGGTGCAGCTGCCGTTGGCCGCAATACTGCCACCGCCGAGGATCACCGAGGTCGCCGCAGCCGACGCAGTCACCACGCCCGGGCCGCAGGTCGTGCTGGCGTTGGCCGGCGTGGCCACAACCACACCGGTGGGCAGGTTGTCGGTGAACCCCATGCCCGATAGCGGCGCCGGATTCGGATTGGCAATTCGCACCGTCAGTACGGCGAAGCTACCCGGCGGCCGGCTGGCTGCACCAGTCGTGAAGCCGCCAGGATTGCCTGCGTCGAGCGTGAAGCTGTCCAACGCCTTGTTCAGCTGCAGCGGAATGCGGGCGAGCAGCACATCGCTGGTCGGATCGGAATTGGTGATCGGCACGCCGCCGGAACTGCCAGTGACCGATCCCGCCGGGATGGTATTGGTGTAGTCGCCCTGCGCCGCCACCACAACGTCGATCTCGCCAAAACAGGTGCTCTCTGCGCCACCGACAGAAGCCGGAACGCTGGCACCGGCGATGCGAACCTGGCCGGCGGACGGCGTATCGATGGTCGCGCCGGTGCAGCTGGTGGTGGGATTGGCACCGCCGGGAACCGTCAGGCCCACCGGCAGGTTGTCGGTCACCGCCACATTGGCCAACGCGAACAAGGTCGCGTTGTGCAGCGTGATGCGCAAACGCGCGCGTTGCCCCGGCTTCACCACACGCGGCGTAAAGCTTTTGGAGATACCCAGATTGGCTTGTGTCGACAGGCTGGTCGACGCTGGTCCAAGGTTGCTCAAGCCTTGCGCGGTGCGGATCGCGCCCGCCGGAATCACGTTGGTGATGCCGCCCACCCTGTTGGACGATACGTTGAACGACACGGTGCAGAACGCATTCGCCGCCAGCGTGGCGTTGCTCAGTGAAAACGAAAGTCCCCCTGGCGCCGCCGAGACGCTGCCGCCGGGGCAGGTGGTTGCGCCAGCCGGATTGGGCGCAATGACCATGCCATTGGGCGGGCCGGTGGCCAGGCCATCAACGGTGAAATGGTCGGTCAACGACAAGCCGCTGACGGGTACCCCGGCACCGGTCACGGTCACCGTCATGCGGCTGACCTGGCCTGGAAAGGTCAAGGTGGAAGGGTTGGTGGCCTTGGCCAATGACAACGGCGACGGCGCAGCAATCAGCAAGGTGCCTGTCACCGGCGTTGTGTTGACCACGCCGCCGGCAGCGGCGATGCCGCTCACCGGGATGGTGTTGATCCAGTTGGCGGCACCGGTGGCCACCACGTCGAACACCAGATCGCAATTGCCGCCGCCAGCGACGCTGGCACCGCCAAGGCTGATGGTGTTCGCGCCAGCCAGGGCCGAGATTGCCACCGGCCCGGCGCAACTGCTGTAGGCAGCGGGTGGATCGGCCAACACCATGCCCAGCGGCAGTGGGTCTGTGATCCCCAACTGGGTCAACGCCACCGCGCCGGAATTGGACACCCGCACCGTGACCGTGGCCTGGCCGCCGGAGGCCACCGCAGCCGGACTGAACACCTTGGTCGCGGTGAGCGCCGAGGCAAAGGTGATCGCAGCACTGCCGGTCACGGGGTCGGCGGCGCGCGTCGTGCCATTGGCAAGCGTCTCGGTGCCCGATGCCGACACCGTATTGCTGTAAGTACCGGCCGGCGCGATCAAGTCTACCTGCACCGTACAGCTGCCGTTCGCGCCGGTGCCGCTGGCGGCGCGCGCCGGCACGGTGCCGCCGTTCATGGTGACCGAACCGCTGCCCGGCGCGGCGGTGATGACGCCGGCACCGCATGAGGTGGCCGCGTTGGCCGGCGTGGCCACCCGCATCTGACCGATGCCGCCGTTGGTCGGCAAGGTGTCGGAGATCGCGGCGTTGGTGATCGGGTTGGCCGAACGGTTGGTCAACGTGATCGTTATCCGCGAGACCGCGCCTTCGGACAGCGGGCCAGCGGGCGCAAAAGCTTTGGTCACGGTCATCACCGGACGGTCCAGCGTGGCGCTGGGCGTCGACGTGGAGCCCGGGATGGTATTGGGATTGCCCGGATAGGTGACGCCGCCATTGGCAATGCTGTTGGTGACCGCCGAGCCATTGGCGGCATTCGGATCGGTCATGGCCCAGAAGGTCAAGGTGCAGCTGGTTGGCGTGGTGATGCTCACTCGCGCCGGGATGCTGGCTGCAGTCAGAGTGACGCTGGCCGACCCCAGCACGCCAACTGTGGTGCTGATCGCACCACAACTCGCCGACCCGGTGGGTGTGTAGTCGATGCCGCCAATGGTGCCAGTCAGAAAGGTCTGGCCATTGGCGAAGTTGTCGGTGATCGACACGTCGTTGCGCGGCACTGCGGCGAAGTTCTGTACCGTCACCTGATAACGCACCGGGTTGCCCGGGGCCGGGTTGGCTGGGGTCGCGGCCGCCTTGAGCACCCGCAGATCGTCCGCCACCAGGATCGACGCGGAAGCCGACTGGCTGATGACGCCAGGCGTAGTGACGCCGACCGCGCCAGCCGGCACGGAATTGGTGAAACTGATCGGCACACCCGGCGTTTGCGATGTGGCGATGAAATTCACCGTGACGGTGCAGCTGCCGCCAGCCGGAACGCCGCCGCCGGTCAGCCGCACGCCAGTGTTGGTCAGCGCGCTGGCCACGCCGCCGAGGCAGGTGGTGGACTGGCCAGTCACCTTCAGGCCGAAAGGGTTGAGGTTACCTGCCGTCGTGCCGTCGATCGGGTCGTCGTCGAAGGTGGTCACCGTCAGAGGCGCAAAGCCGGTGTTGGCAAGGGTGATGGTCGCGCTGCCCGCTTCGCCGCTGGCCAGCGCGTTGCTGGAAAACGCCTTGCTCACCGACAACGGCGAACGCACCGTGATATTGGCGCTGGCATCGGCCTGCGGCACCAGACCCAGATCGTTGTCGAACTGGGTAGTGCGGTTGATCGTATTGGCGACAGCGGCCGAGAAGGCGGTTCCAGTGGTGTTCGCCACGACGTCCACGGTCAGCGTACACACCGCGTTGGCGGCCACCGTGCCGCCACTGGCGCTGACGGAAAAGTCGCCCGCTGCCGGGTTGAAAGCCGGTGCCACGCCGCCGGGGCAACTGGCGGTGGCGTCAGGCGTTGGCGCAACGCGCAAAGCCGGTACGCCGCTGAGCAACGGGAAAACATCGGTGATCGAAAAGTCGGGCAGCGGGATGCTGTTGGTATTGGTGACCGTCAGCGTCAGCGTGACCGGCCCGCCGCCCAGGGTGGCATTGGCATTGCTGAAGCCCTTGGCGATGGTCGGGCGCGCAACGCCGCGCACACCAATACTTTGCGTGACCGCGCCGGTGTTCGCTACCGGGCCGCCACCGTCGGTGCCGGTCACCGAGCCGCTGGCGATGGTGTAGTTGTAGCTGGCCACCGCTCCGTTCGACGTACCGGCAGAAACCGGCACCAGGATCAGGCAGCTGCCGTCCACGCCGCCGAAGTTGGCCGGGATCACGCCATTGGCGAGCGACAGCGTCTGAGAACCCGGCGTGGCGCTCAAGGTGCCTGGACCGGCGGCGACGACATTCCCATTCGGATCGGTACAGGTGTAGGTGGCAGCGCCGGCAATCCGCAAGCCATTGGGCAGTGTGCCCGGCAACGTGAGAGGTGGCAGATTGGGAAACGACACACCGGTCACCGGCGTATTGCCATTGTTCG
>Ga0105045_10002478_pt1 | contig 15604 bp, 18 predicted proteins | sample MAT02_FD_78089 | JGI IMG/M metagenome (GOLD analysis project Ga0105045, IMG submission 78089) | Freshwater microbial communities from Lake Fryxell liftoff mats and glacier meltwater in Antarctica - MAT-02 (megahit assembly) | ecosystem: Environmental > Aquatic > Freshwater > Ice > Liftoff...
CACGCGGGCCTTCGAAGAGCTGGTCTCGATCTACCAGCACCGCATCTTCGGCCTGGTGCTGCGCATGATCGGCAACCGCCAAGAGGCCGAAGACCTCGCGCAGGAGGTGTTCATCACCGTCCACCGCGCGCTCGCGAGCTACCGCGGCGAGGGTCGCTTCTACACATGGCTGTATCGAATCGCGACCAACACTTGCAAGAACCGGATCAAGTACCTGCGCGGTCGCAACTTCCACCGCAGCGTCCCGGTCGAGGACACGCCCGAGGCCCAGGCGCCGGGCGCCGACGGCGGCCCCACGGTGACCTTCCAGAGCCAGATTGCCGGACCCGAGGCCACCGTCGAGGGCAGCCGCCTCGAGGCCGCGATCCAACACGAACTCGCCCAGCTCGATCCTGAACACCGCCTCCTCATCGTCCTGCGTGATGTCCAGGGCATGTCGTACGGCGACATCCTGCGGATCACCGGCCTGCAGGAGGGCACGCTCAAGTCCCGTCTGCACCGCGCCCGCCTCGCGCTCAAGGAGCGACTGCGGCCCTACATGCGTTGAGAATTTCTCGCGGCCACCCGATGCGCACCACACAGCCCCGACGTAACCTCTGAAGACGAGCCTGCCATGGCGCCCCCGAACGACAGCACTGCCGAACGCATGACGGCGTACCTCGATGCCGAGCTCGACTCGGTCGAGGCCGAGGATTTCGAGCAGTTCCTCGCGGCTTCGCCCGAGGCCCGCGCCGAGCTCGAGGATCTGCGCAAGGTCATGCAGCTCGTCGGGTCGCTCGGACACGTCGAGGCGCCGCCGGACTTCGCGGAGAAGGTGTCGCGGAAGATCCGACGACGCATGGTGCTCGAGCGCGACGGCGGGCTGTTGGGCCTGGTCGCGCTGCCGTTCCAGGTGATCTGCATCATCGTGATCCTGGTGATCGCGGCGTTCAACATGATGGCCCAGCTCGACGCCCAGCCGCAGGCGGTCGAGCGCGATCCGGCGCTCGCCGAGCCCGAGCCAGACCCCGCCGCCGATCCCGACGCACCCAAGCCGATCGTTCGCTGATCCGCCCCGAACCGCTTGGTCTGGCCGCGATCGGCCGCGCGGGATGCGGCCCTTTGACCCGCCCGGGCGCGAGCTGTGATACAAACGGGCCGCATGGCGCGGGAAGTGACGATTGTCGATGCGGGGCTCGGGAATCTCGCAAGCGTAGAGCGCGCGCTGATTCAAGTGGGCGCAGCGGTTCGAGTTTCTGGCGATCCGGACAAGGTCGCCTCGGCCCGGATCGTGGTGTTTCCTGGCCAAGGCGCATTCGGCGCCACTACCGGCGCCCTCGTGGATGGGGCCATGGGCGCGGCGCTGCGCATGGTCATCGATCGCGGCGACCCGTTTCTGGGCATCTGTCTGGGCATGCAATTGCTGTTCGACGGCAGCGAGGAGAACGGCGGCCAGCCGGGCCTCGGGATCTTCCCGGGCTACTGTCGGCACTTCCCGCTGGGGGTCGACGAGGACGCCGAGCCCGGCGCGGTCCGGCCCTCCGAGCCGCTGCGCGCGGCCGAGCCCAAGTCCGCCCAGCAGCCGCCTCGCGAGTCGATGGCGGACTCGATCGCCAACTCGCTCGAGAGCGACATCGACCGCAAGGGTGCGACCGCTTCGATGACCTCGGGCGAGAACGACGAGCCGGTGCGCAGCGACGACGGCTCCGCGCCCGAGCACGCGGCGAGCGTGGCCGAGGCCGAGCCGGCGGCACCTGTCGTCGAGGCCGCGCCGCCGCCGATACCCGAGCGTGCGCCGGTCGCCACCGTCGAGCCCATCGGCGATCGAGTCGGCGATCGAGTCGGCGATCGAGTCGGCGATCGAGTGGTGGATCCAGAAGCCGGTCCACGTGTCGATCCACGCGTGGATCTGGGCCCGCTTCGCCGCCGCGTGAAGGTCCCGCACGTCGGCTGGAACGAAGTCGAGCCCACCGGCGAGCACTACTACTTCGTGCACAGCTACTACGTCGACGCCATTCGGGCCGAGGACATCATGTGGATCTCGAACTACGGCGGCATCCGCTTCCCCGCGGCCGTGCGCTCCCAGAACGTGCTCGGCTGCCAGTTCCACCCCGAGAAGAGCCAGCGCGCCGGGCTCAAGTTCCTCCGTGCGTTCTTGCTCGGAGGCTGGGGTTGAAGCTCATCTGCGCGATCGATCTGCTCGAGGGCAGGGCCGTGCGGCTCGTCCAGGGCGATCGTACGCGGGCGACCCGCTACGCCGACGATCCACGCACCGTCGTGGATCGCTTCGTCGCCGCGGGTGTCACGATCATGCACTTCGTCGATCTCGACGGTGCCTTCGGCGAGGCGCCGCAGTCGACGCTGCTCGCCGACATGGTGCAGCGGGCGCACGCAAGCGGTGCGAAGGTCGAGATCGGCGGCGGGCTCCGTGATGGCGCGTCGATCGATCGCGCGCTCGCGACCGGGGCGGACTGGGCCGTCCTCGGCACCCTCGCGCTGCGCGATCCCGAGGCCGCCCAAGCCGCGTGCGCGCGTCATCCGGGTCGCATCGTCATCGCGGCCGACGCCCGTGACGGCATGATCGCCGTCGACGGCTGGCGCGAGGTGTCCTCGGTCTCGGCGATCGATCTGGTGCGCACGGCCCAGGGCTGGGGTGCTGCCGCGATCCTCCACACCGACATCGGCCGCGACGGCCTGCAAGGCGGCCCCGACATCGCCGCCACCGCAGCGCTGCAGAGCGCGGTCGAGATCGACGTCTACGCCAGCGGCGGAGTCGGCAGCCTGGATGACCTCGACGCGTGCAAGCGCGCGGGGGTGCGGGGCGTCGTCGTCGGGCGGGCGATCTACGAGAACTCGTTCTCCATCGAAGAGGCCATGGCGCGATGCTGAAGCGAAGAATCATTCCCTGCCTCGACATCAAGAACGGTCGCGTGGTCAAAGGCGTGCACTTCGCCGGCCTGCGCGACGCCGGGGATCCGGTCGAGGCCGCGCGGGCGTACGATCTGCAGGGCGCCGACGAGCTGTGCCTGCTCGACATCACGGCCACCACCGAGGGCCGCGAGACCTTCGTCGAGGTCGTGCGCAAGGTGTCGGCGCAGCTGTTCGTGCCGGTGACCGTGGGCGGCGGCGTGCGGCGCGAAGAGGACGTACGACGCCTGCTCAACGCGGGCGCCGACAAGGTCGCGATCAACAGCGCCGCGGTCGCCAACCCGTTCGTGGTGCGTCGGCTCGCCGAACGCTACGGATCGCAGGCGATCGTCGGGGCCGTCGACGTGCGTCGGCTGCCGGCGCTGCCGGGCGAGACCGAGCCGCTGTACGAGGCGGTGATCCACGGCGGCACCCGCTCGACCGGGCTCGATGCGGTGAGCTGGTGTCGTCAGCTCGCCGAGCTCGGCGCCGGCGAGATCCTGCTCACCAGCATGGATCGCGACGGCACCCGCGACGGCTACGATCTGTGGATCACCCGCGAGGTCGCGCGCTCGGTCTCGGTGCCGGTGATCGCCTCGGGTGGCGTCGGCTCGCTCGAGCATCTGCGCGATGGGCTCGCCACCGGCTACGGCGAGGCCGATGCCGCGCTCGCCGCGTCGATCTTCCACTTCGGGCTGTACTCGATCGCGCAGGCCAAGCGCTACCTGCTCGAGCACAACATTCCCGTGCGCCCGCCCGAATCCGGCGCCCCATCGGTGTGATGTCGACGGCTGCCGACACGCTGTGGGCAGCGGCCAAACCCGACCTGAGCGGGCACGTCACCGCGGTGGTGCAGCACGCGGTGGATGGCCGCGTGCTCATGGTCGCCGCGATGAACCGCGAGGCGCTCGGGCGCACCCTCGACTCGGGCCTGGTCACGTTCTTCAGCCGCTCGCGCCAGGTGCTGTGGACCAAGGGCGAGACCAGCGGCAACACCTTGCGCCTGGAGTCGCTGCGCATCGACTGCGACGGCGACGCAATCCTCGTGACGGCCACACCGACCGGCCCGACGTGCCACACGGGCGCCACCAGCTGCTTCTTCCGCACCGAGCACGACGCCGCGCTCGTGGCCGACGACGGCCCGCCGATCCCGAGCGACGCGCGGCTGCAGCGGACGTTCGAGACCGTGCTCGCGCGCAAGGCCGGCGTGGGTGTCACATCCGAGACGCGGCGCAGCTACGTCCGCGAGCTGCTCGCCGCAGGCCCGGATCACATCGGCGCGAAGCTGCGCGAAGAGGCCGCCGAGCTCGCCGAGGCGATCGCGTCGGAGTCCGACGATCGGGTCGCCAACGAGGCGGCGGATCTCGTGTTCCACGCGATGGTCGCGCTCGCCGCCCGTGATCTGCAGTGGAGCGACGTCGCGGCGGTGCTCGACGGGCGCCACGGCACCAGCGGCATCGACGAGAAGCGGCGCCGGCCGTCGCCCTGATCGGCTATCCTGCGCCCGCTTGGCCGAGCTGGCACACAGCGCCGCGTTCTGGATCGGCTTTGCGTACTTCCTCGCCGCCGTCCCCACCGGAGTGCTCGTCGCCCGGCTGCGGGGCGTGGATCTGCGCTCTGTGGGCTCGGGCAACATCGGGGCGACGAACGCCGGCCGCGTGCTCGGGGCGAAGCTCGGCGTACTCGTGCTGGTGCTCGACACGATCAAGGCCGCGACGCCGCTGTGGCTGTCGTCGTCGAGCTGGGCGTTGGGTCCCGACGAACACGGCGGCCTGGCGTTGGTGGGCCTGGCCGCCGTCGTCGGTCACATCTTCCCGGTGTATCTGGGGTTCCGCGGCGGCAAGGGCGTCGCGTGTGCGCTCGGCGTGTTCTTGGCGCTGGACCCACCGGTCGCGCTCGCGGCGGTGGTGATGTACGGGCAGAGCGTATGGCTATCGCGGGTGTCGGCGTTCGGATCGCTCACCGCGGTCACGTCGATCACACTGTGCCTGTGGATCGCCGAGCGTCCGTGGGAGTACCAGGCGCTCGCGCTAGCGACGGCGACGATCATCTGGGCGCGGCACATCGGCAACATCCGCGGGCTGCTGGCCGAGGCCCGGGCCCGCAAGCGCGCGACGAAGGCGGAGTGATCGGTGCGCGATCTCGGGCGGCGCGCGGTCGAGCGCCCGGTGCGCAGGCCCTGGGCTGCCGCGCACAGCCGCCCTTGCACCGGTTGGGCGACCCCACATACGTTCTGCGTGGCGCCTGGCCTCGCCCCCCGCTAGCGTTGCACTGTGAGTTCTCGCTGCACCTTGCGCACCTTGTACGTCGGCGGCCTGCCGGCGCACATGGACTCCGAGGCGCTGGGAACACTGTTCCGCGAGTTCGGTGACCTAGCCGCGGCCCGCGTCGTGATGCGCCCGTCGACCAACACCTGCCGCGGCTTCGGCTACGTGACCTTCGTCAGTGAGGCGGCGGCACGGCTGGCGAAGCAGGCGCTCGATGGTCGGCCGCTCGGCGTGTCGCGTCTGCGCGTGGACGAGGCCACCTGATCGCGTCGTCTCGCTGCAGCCGTGCGCGACAGAAGTCCTCGCAGCCGCGACACCGTCGCTCACAACGGGCGATGCACGGCGTCGTGCAATCGCCGACGCAGGCATCCACGCAGCTCTCGGTGCATTCCCACGCGCAGCCATCACAGTGTGTCGTGCAGGCGTCGTCGATCGCGGGTGCGCGCAGCAAGAGCACGCAGCCCGCGATCGCCAGGGCGAAGCGCAGCGCCATGGCTCACTCCGCGAGCACGCGGCGCATGAGGTCCCACCGTGTGTCGCCACCGACCTTCCGGCGCAGGTTGGTGGCGTACATCTTCACGGTGCGCGGCGAGATCGCCATCGCGCAGCCGATCTCGCGGTAGCGGTAGCCCAGCGCGATGAGCCGCAGCACTGTGCGCTCGCGCGACGAGAGGCGCACGTCACGGGCGAGGATGGCGACGCGGGCATCGATCGCCGCGTTCTCGGCAGGCAGGGGCGGTGGGGTGACGCTGGGACGGAGGGGGCCCGTGTCCTCAGGCGCAGCGTTCACATCGTCGACATCGGTGTGCAGGGTCATCGGAACGTTCGAGCTTTCTGGCCGGCCACATGCCGTCCGTGTGCGCCCGTCGGCCCTGCCTCGCCACCCGTTGCACGCCAATCGTACGGTGATGTCGGTGGCCGTCGGATCGCCGCGCCCCGACCCGCGGCGCACCGGAGGTCCCGTGTCGCGCCTCCGGCCACGAAGAAGTGCCGAGCAGCCCGTGGCGCATGGCTGCTTTCCTTCGGGAGCTCGAGGGCGCCCCGACGCGACCCCGAGGAGCCGGCCGAGGGCCGTCACATCCCGAGAGTCGGCCCGCGCCCGATCGGATTGCGCTGTCTTCCCGACCGGTGAGCATCCCAGGACTCGCCGGGGTCGGGATCTGCGGTGAATGTAGGACTACCGCGGCACGAGCAGAGGCGCGTCACGCGGCGGCGCGGCGCTGCCGTACAGGCGCGTCACCTCGCCCGCCATCTTCCCGCGCGCTGCGAACCACAGCATCTTGTAGTCGCTGCGCAGCGACCACAGCGGATACTTGAAGCTGGCGGGCTTGTTGTTCTCGATGAAGAAATGGCCGATCCACGCGGGGCCGTAGCCGAATGCGAGCGCGAGCGGGATCAGCCACCAGCGACCGGTGGTGGCGGCGAGGATCGCCGTGGTGGTCGCGATCGTCGTGCCCGCGTAGTGGAGTCCGCGCGACAGGGGCACGCGGTGCTCGCCGATGTAGAACGGCCAGAATTCCTCGAAGCTGGTGATCCTGCGCTCGGCCATGGCACCCGCAGTGTAGAGGAGCGGACGCCGGGCCGCAGCACGCAGCGCAGCTCAGCCGGTCGCGGGCACAGGCGACAGGCTCGGGAAGCTGTCGACCACGAGCAGGCGCACCAGCTCGGCGCGGTCGCCCGCGAGCACCTGGGCCAGGGCGGAGCGGAGATCGGGCGTCGGTGCCGCCAGCGGAGATCGGGCGGCGTCCGGCGGGATGTCGAACGCATGGGTCCCGAGCTCGGCGCCGTGCTCGATGTGCGAGGCGACGATCGAGAACGCCGCGCCGTCGTAGCGCAGCGGCAGTCCGGCCTCCTCCCACGTGCAGACCTCACCGCCGCCGGCGCGCACGCGCACGCAGGGCACGCCGGCCACGGTGTCGCGCTCGCCGGGATCCTCGATGCGGCCGAGCGCGAGCTCGTCGCGGAAGCGCTGGATCTCGCCGATGACGGCGCCGCGCGAGATGGGATCGAGACCGACGATCGCCGACGCGAGCGCCCCGAGGCGGCCGGGCTCGACGGCGCCCACGGATTCGCCCTCGGCGCGCCACGATGCGTCGGGCGTCTGGATCGCGGAGCCGCGGATCTCGCGCGGACCGTCGGGCAACGGCAGCCGGATCACCCAGTTGTCGCGGCGGTAGCCGCCGGCCGCCGCGAGGATCTCGAGGCTCCCCGTCATGCCCGCGGGGCCGATCACGTCGTAGACGACCACGACGGCGCCGCCAGCGAGGGGGGCAAGCTCGGCGAGCACGGCTTCGGGCGTCGCGGGGATCGCAGCCGCGCTGGCGGTGACGCCCGCGTCGCCATGCCGCGCACCGAGGCTCGCCGTGGTCGGCTCGGGACTCGCCGCTTCGCAGCCGAGCACGAGGCACACGAAGATACCGAACCGTCGTCCCATCAGGTCCCTCCGCGTTGGATGCCGAGCAGTTTCATCTTCTTGTGCAGGTGGGTGCGTTCGATGCCCAGGGACTCGGCGGTCTTCGACACGTTCCACGCCAACTCGCGTAGGCGCTGGGCGATGAATGCGCGCTCGACCGCCTCGCGGAAGTCGCGGAGCGACAGCTCGGGCGGCACCTTGCCCGACGAGAGGTCGAACAGCGGCGCGGTGTCGCCTGGTCCATCATCGTCGACGCTCCCGCCGCGAAGCTCCGCTGGCACGTCGTCGACGCCGAGATCACCGTCCGAGAGGATTACCATCCGCTCGATCACGTTGCGAAGTTCTCGGACATTTCCGGGCCACGGATGGGCCCGCAGCGCCGCGATCGCCTCGGGTGCGACCCGCCTGGGTGCGAGACCGTTCTCTTCGCAGGTGACGTCGATGAAGTGGTGGACCAGCAGCTCGATGTCGCCTGGCCGCTCGCGCAGCGGCGGCACGGCGATGGGCACCACGTTGAGCCGGAAGTAGAGGTCTTCGCGGAACTCGCCGGCGGTGACGAGCTCGGTGAGGTTGCGATGGGTGGCCGCGAGCACGCGGACGTCGACGTTGATGAGCTTGCTGCCGCCCACGCGCATCAGCTCGCCGCTCTGCAGCACCCGCAGCACCTTGGCCTGGGCGCCCACCGCCATGTCGCCGATCTCGTCGAGCAGGATCGTGCCGCCGTCGGCGACCTCGAACAGACCCTTCTTCAGCATCATCGCGCCGGTGAACGCACCACGCTCGTGGCCGAACAGCTCGCTCTCGATCAGCTCGCGCGGGATCGCGGCGCAGTTGACCTTCACGAACGCGGCGTCGCGACGCTCGCTGGCCTCGTGGATCGCCCGCGCCACCAATTCCTTGCCGCTGCCGCTCTCGCCGGTGATCAGCACGCGCGCGCGGGTGCGGCCGACCTTGGTGATCTGGGCCATCAGCGCGACGGTGGCCGGGCTCTCGCCGATGATCTCGCCGCGGATGCGCGAGCGCAGCTGGCGGACCTTCTCGTCGGCGGCAAACTGGCGCAGGGCGTTGCGCACGCTCACGATCACGCGGTCGCGATCCAGCGGTTTCTCGAAGAAGTCGAACGCGCCCAGGCGGGTGGCGAGGACCGCATCCTCGACGCCGGCATGTCCGCTGATGAGGATCACCGGGATCAGTGGCTGGCCGCCACCCTCGGCCGCGAGGCGCTCGAGCGCCTCGAGGCCTGTGCAGCCCGGCATCATCACGTCCATCACCAGCACCTCGATGGGCGGTGAGGCCGCGGCGAGCATCTCGAGCGTCTCGGTGCCGCTGGCAGCCTCGAGCACCTCGGCGCCCTCGCCCTCGAGCACCATGCGCAGCGTGCGACGGATGTTCTTCTCGTCGTCGGCCACCAGGATACGGCCGCGCAGCGCGCTCGACTCGGTGGCAGCGGGCTCGTCGACCATCGCCGCCATCATGCCCGCAGCTTCGGAGCCGTGGTAGGATCCCCGCGCATGACGACGCTGTTCCTCAAGAGCACGTGAACGAGTTGCCGTGACGTACGAGGTCTCGTACGTGCGCTGGATGCTGCGGTCGAGGAGCGCGACTACGCGAAAGTGCCGCTGGTGGCCGCCGAGGTCCGCGCGATCGTGGAGATCGCGGGCGGCGTGGCGGCGGTGTTGAACACCCGCCACGCCGAGGCCAAGGCCAACGACTGGAAGACGACGCCGCCCGATACGGAGTCGTTCGTCGACGCAGTGCTGCGCGAGCCGAACCTGCTGCGACGGCCGATCCTCGTCCGCGGCGAGCGGTCGGTGGTCGGCAAGAACGACGCGGCGATCCGAGCGCTTCTGGCGAGATGAGAGCGGTGGCCCGCGACGGCGCGGGCCACCGAAGGCCCGCTAGAGCGTGGCCTGCCCCGCCTGCCAGTTGCAGGGGGTGAGCCCGCCAGTTTGCAGCGCGTCGAGGGTGCGCACGACCTCTTCGACGTTGCGGCCCACCGCGAGGTCGTTGACCGTCACGTGGCGAATGATCCCTTCGGGATCGACGATGAACGTCGCCCGCAGCGGCACGCCCTCCTTGCGGTCGAGGATGCCGAGCGCGGTCGACAGCTCGCGCTTGGTGTCGGCGACCATCGCCATCGGCAGCTCGCGCAGCTCGGGGTGCGAGGTGCGCCAGGCCAGGTGCACGTACTGGGTGTCGGTCGATACCCCGAGCACCTCGGTGTTGCGCTTCGCGAAGTCCGGCACGCGGCGGCCGAACTCGGCGATCTCGGTGGGGCACACGAACGTGAAGTCCATCGGCCAGAAGAACACCACGAGCCAGCGGCCGCGCATCTCGGCGGCCGTGCGCTGGGCGAACTCCTCACCGGGTTTGGTGTCGACCACAGCGGTCAGATCGAATGCGGGAAACGCGTCACCGACGGTCAGCATGCCGGGAGTCTTATCCAGATTTAGACAGTGTCTAGACTCGTGGCGCGGCGGGTGGCGTGCGGCGACGCACCGCTCGTGGTGCTCAGCCCCGCGGACGAGCGGCGCGTGGGCTCGCGCGGCCGCGGAGCACGACCTCGCAGGCGCGGACGTCGAGCCCGGGCAACGGGCCGACAGGGCCCACGGTCACCGCCGCGTACGGGACGTCGTGGATGCGCCCGGTGCGATCATCGATGAAGTGATGGTGGCGCTCGAGGTTCGGATCGAACACGACCCGCCGCGGCGCGAGCACGTGCGCGCGCAGCAGCCCCTGGCGCACCAAGAGGTTCAGCGTGTTGTAGACGGTCGCGCGCGAGAGCGCCGGCAGCGTCCGCCGGACGCGCTGCCAGACATCGTCGGCCGAAGGATGATCGCAGGTGTCGAGGACGTAACGGGCGACGGCGACGCGCTGGGCGGAGGGCTGGATGCCCGCGTCACGCAGGCGCACCAGCAGGGCGTCGTCGGAGGCGGGCACGTTCTTCCAGCATAGCGCGCTGCGGCGGGTGGGGCTCGCCATCGCGTGGCCGCGTCGCGGGTACGCCGCCGCACCCGCGACGCGGCCCGAGCGCGTCGCCCGTCAGTCCCGCGGTCGGCGGACGTGGGCGAGCACCGCGTCGAGCGCGACGCGGGTCTGCTCGCCGCTCGCGAGGTGCTTGAGGGTGAGCGCGCCGGCGTCGAGCTCGTCGGTCCCGAGGATCCCGCACCAGCGCGCCTTCACGCCGGGAGCGTCTGCGTACTGCATCTGCTTGCCGAGCTTGGCCGGCTCGGGAAACACCTCGACGCGCAGGCCTGCGCTCCGCAGTCGCTTCGCGACGTCGAGCACCTGGGCGAGCTCGACGTCGAGCCAGCACAGCATGAGCTCGGGACCCGTCGTGAGCTCGGGATACATGTTGCGCTCGGTCATCACCAGGAGGATGCGCTCGAGCCCGAGCGCCATGCCGACCGCCGGCACCTTGCGCTTGCCGAACATGCCGATGAGCTCGTCGTAGCGACCACCGCCCGCGATACTGCCCGCGAGATCGTCGACCTGCACCTCGAAGATCGGTCCCGTGTAGTAGCCGAGGCCCCGCGCGAGTGCCGGCGTGAAGCGAGCGCACCGACCTGCGGACGTCGTGGCGAGCACGCGCAGCAGATCACCGAGCTGTGCGATCGCGGCGCGGCCCTCGTCGTCGACCAGCGCACGCGCGAGCACCTCGAGTCGAGCGGCATCGGTCTCGTCGCTCGGACGATCGAGCAGCGTCAGCAGTCGATCCGCAGCGACATCCACGACACCGCGCGCGACGAGCTCTGCGATCACCCCATCGCGACCGATCTTGTCGAGCTTGTCGACCGCCTGCAGCGCGGAGCCCTCGAGCGCGACGTCGATGCCCGCCGCGCGGATGAGGCCGCGCAGCAGCTTGCGGTGGTTCACGCATAGCCGATAGCTCGTGAACCCGAGTCGATCGAGCACGTCACACGCCGCCGCGCACACCTCGGCCTCGGCGATGAGGCTCTCGGTGCCGGTGATGTCGACATCGCACTGGTAGAACTCGCGGAAACGGCCCTTGCCCGGGCGATCGGCGCGCCACACCGGTTGGATCTGGTAGCGCTTGAAGTACTTGGGCAGCTCGCCGTACTGCGCGACGACGCGTGCGAGCGGCACCGTCAGATCGTAGCGCAGCGCCTGATCAGACAGCGCGTCGGCGTCGAGGCCTGCGGCGGGCGGGTCTCGCAGCACTCGCTGGAGCTCCTCGCCGCGGTGCAAGATGCGATAGACGAGCTTCTCGTCCTCGCCATATTTGCCGAGCAGGATCTCGACGTTCTCGACGGTGGGGGTCTCGAGCGGCACGAAGCCGTAGCGCTCGTAGATCTCCCGGACGATGCCGACGACATGGTTGCGCCGCGCGAGATCTGCAGGGAGGAAGTCGCGCATGCCCGACGGCGGCTTGGTGCTGATCGCCATGTCGGACGCGGTTGTATGCGAAAGCGCGCGATGGCGCCAGATCGAGAGGTCATCGCGGGGTCAGGGCAGGATCTCTTCGGCGCCGAACATCGCGAGTGCGTCGTTCATGGCGGCGACCTGGGTGCGCAACCAGTCGCCGTCGCGGGAGACCTGCTCGATGCGGACCTCGTCGAGGATGCCGTTCCAGTAGCGCGGATCGCTGCCGTTCGCGTTGGCGAGGAACACGTCCGTGCTGCCGTTGGCGACGCTCTGGCCGGCCAGCGCGCCATCGTCGACCTCGATGCCGTCGACGTACAGCACCATCTGGCCCGAGCCCGCGCTCCAGGTCATGGCGAGGTGGTGCCACGCTCCGGCTGGGAGGGTGTACGGCGGCTGCAGCTGCCGCGAGCCGCCGTAGCCGCCGTCCGTGCGCAGGCGAGCCTTGGCGGCGCCTCCGTCGGCGCCGATCATGAAGACGTGCTGGAGGCCGTGGGCGCCGACCGCCTTGCTGACGGCGCGCTCGTCGTTCTCGCTGTCGTGGAACACCCACGCCGAAACCGTGATCGCGTCCCAGCCATCGCTGTCGATGGGGCCGATTCGCACCGCGTCGTCCGAGCCGTCGAAGTCGAGCCCGAAGGTGGTGACACCGGACGCGAGATCATCGGTGGTCATGTCGCCGAGCGCGGTGGCGTGCCGATCCGCAGCCGAGCTGTCGAGGATCTGCGGCGCGTTGGCCTCGGGGTCGTCGTCGAGGTGATACACGGCCGCGTATCCGGGCGACCACACGCCGTGGGCATCGACGCCGGCGGAGGCCCCATCGTTGCGCCAGTACATGTGGATGAAATCATCGCTCGCGTCGAGCGCGGGGATCTTCACCCACACACTGGATCGGCCGCCGGGATCCCACCGCTCGATGTCGTGGCTCAGCACCGTCGTGCCGTCGGCGTCGACGAACCGGAGATCGTCGCCGAGCGGTTGCAGCTCCCCGTACGCGATGCGTGTGTCGTCGAGCACCACGAGCACCGGGACCTCCTGCAGCGGCCCGGCCACGCCGGCGGGCAAGGAGAGATCGATGCGGCGGCGCTTGGTCCAGCCGATGTCCCACCAGTCGACGCTGGGGCCCGCTTCGCCCGAGCTGCTCTCGGCGTCCATGATGGTGCTGCCCGAGGTGGGGTCCACAGTGCTGGAGTCGTCGGGATCGGAACTGGTCGAGGGAGCGGTGGCGGTCGACGTGCCCGTGGATGACGTCGCTCCGGGGCCTGCGCTGCTGTCCGCGGAGGCGGAGCTGGCTGATTCGGCGACGGTGCCGCCCTCGGCACCCGAGCTGTCGAACCCGCAGGCGACAGTCGTGGCGCACAGCAGCACCGCGCAACGTGATGTGTCGGACAGAGGTAACGCGCGGCGCCGAGACACGATGGGATCCTAGCCGATTCGCGTGACGGGGCGGACGGCGACGTCAGATTCGTCGATTTCTTGCGTTCCAGGGCCGCGTGCAACCACCGTGACGTCATGGGTCTGCGATCGCTCGCAGCGGGCGTCTTGGCAACATCGGGCGCGGTGGTGCTGCTGGGGATGCCGAGCACGGAGACGCCGGCCGCGCTGACCTCCGCGTTGACGTCGCTGCCCTCGAGCGTCGCCGAGCTGCGGGCGCCCGTGTCGCCGACACTCGTCGCGACACTGCCTGTCCCCGCGCGCGATGACGACGGCGTCGCACGGGCGCACTTCCAACCCGAGCCGTGCGCCGGCGGCGAGGTGATCTACCAAGGCGCGTCCACCGACCGCCTCGTCGCGCTCAGCTTCGACGACGGACCGAGTCCGACCGTCACGCCCCGCATCGTCGAGGTCCTGCGCGAGCATGGGATCCGGGCGACGTTCTTCGTCCTCGGCGAGCAGGCCGAGCGCCACCCCGAGGCGCTGCGTGCACTCGTCGAAGGCGGGCAGGAACTCGCCAACCATGGCTGGTCGCACACCTCGTTCCGATCGCTTTTCCCCTCACAGATCGAAGCCGAGCTCGATCGCACCGCCGACATGATCGAGGCCGCCGGCGGTGCGCGACCACGCCTGGTGCGGCCGCCGTATGGTCGCTTCCCCGAGTCGACCACCGCGCTCGCGAAGGCGCGCGGCGAAGATCTCGTGCTGTGGTCGGTCGACGGCGGCGACTCGGTGCACGTCGACGCGTCTACGATCGCGCGCACGGTGGTGCGTGACGCCGAGCCCGGCGCGATCATCTTGCTGCACGATCGCGAGCCGGCGACCCTGCACGCGCTGCCGCTGCTTCTCGCCGGTCTGGCGCGCCGTCGGCTCGAGGTGGTGCCGGTCTCGGCGCTGCTGGGGCGCGCAGCGACGTGTCGGTCGATGGACACCGGTTGAGGCCCGATCCCGATCGTGCCGAGCGGCGAAGCACGCGTGTCACGGCCCGAGCCTCGCCATCCGCTTCGCCGCTGCTCGGCGCCCGGGCTCGAGTGTCCGTGCTACGGTTGCTCGGAACGACGCCACGGTGTCCGGCCTCGCGCCGGGGTCCGGTCGTCACCGGCGCGCCCCCGTGGATCTCGATCACTACCATGAGCTGCCCCCGGCAGTGCAGGTGCGCCGATGCTCGCGAGGTTCTCGCTCTACGGTTTCCTCAAGAACCAGCGCTACCACGAGCCATTCTTCGTGCTGGCGCTGCGCGAGCAAGGGCTGTCGTTCCTCGACATCGGCCTCGTCGTCAGCGCGGGTTCGCTGTGCGTCAACCTGCTCGAGGTACCCTCGGGTGCGATCGCGGACGTCTATGGTCGGCGCCGCTCACTGCAGCTCGCGCTGCTCGCCTATGTGATCGCGTTCGCAATCTTCGGCATGGCGCCGGGGCTCGGCGGCGTGTTCGTCGCCATCGTGGTCTACAGCGTCGGCGAGGCGTTCCGTGGCGGCACCCACAAGGCGATGATCTTCGATTGGCTGCGTGCTGGCGGACGCGAGGCCGAGGCCTCTGACGTCTACGGCTACACCCGGTCGTGGTCCAAGCGGGGTTCGGCCGTCAGCGCGGTCATCGGCGCGGCGATCGTGCTCGGGATGGGCAGCTTCACGTCCGCGTTCTGGTGGGCCGCGATCCCCTACGTCGTCAACATGGTGAACCTCGCCGGGTATCCGCGGGCGCTCGACCGGGCGCACGCCGACCGCGGCGTGCGTGCGGTGGTGCGGGCGAGCGCGCGTGCCGTGCGTTCCGCGGTGACGATGGCGCCGCTGCGCAGATTGCTCGTCGAGTCGATGGTCTTCGACGGCAGCGTGCGGCTGGGCGCGAGCTATCTGCAGCCCCTCGTGCAGATCTCGGCGGTCGCGCTGGTCGCCGGCGGCGCGATGGCGGGCGCCAACGGCGAGGGCGGTGAATTCGCCGCCACCGTCATCGCCTCGGGTGCGGTGTACTTCGTGCTCGGGCTCGTCGAGGCCTCGGCGTCGGCCCGGGCCGGCGCGTTCTCGCGGTGGGCCGGCGGCGATCGGGACGCGGTGCGGTGGCTGTGGCTCGGGCTCCTCGTGACGTCGACCGCGCTGCTCGTCGCCGTGTTGCTCGGCGCGGCGTGGTGGGCGATCGCGATCTTCGTGATCCAGTCGGGCGTGGCCCGCAACCTGTTCCGCGCGGTGCAGCTCGCCCGCTACGACGCGCAGTGCCCGCCCGAGC
>Ga0105045_10002479_pt1 | contig 15604 bp, 9 predicted proteins | sample MAT02_FD_78089 | JGI IMG/M metagenome (GOLD analysis project Ga0105045, IMG submission 78089) | Freshwater microbial communities from Lake Fryxell liftoff mats and glacier meltwater in Antarctica - MAT-02 (megahit assembly) | ecosystem: Environmental > Aquatic > Freshwater > Ice > Liftoff...
GGTTCGCTCTCAAGCGCATGTCAAGCCGGCCACTACCATGCTTTCCTGGATCAACAACAACGCTCTCTGGATCAACTTGCAGTCGCTCATCCTGGATCTGGATCCACGAGATCCTGTTTAGATGGGGTCGGGCGGGCAAAAGGAACCATATCCTTTGTTCGCACGACGTACCTGGGAGCGGAGCACCGCGACGATCCCACGCATCTCGCGTTCCACGGTCGGCATCCGAGCGAGTCCAGGCGCAGCGATCAGGCTGCGGAGCGCGGCCAGTGACGCTGGCGGCGCCCACAGCGGCCAGGTAAAGCGGAAGTCGTTGCCCGACCCAGTAAATGCGGTGGTCAGGATTCGATGGCCAATCGGAAAAGACGGGAACAGGGGCAACGCCTGAAAGGCGAGCCAATTGGCGCCCGGAACGCCTTGCGCCTTCTCCTTGGACGGGTCCGAGGCGCTCAACGCGTAGATCCGTTCACCGGCAACATCCCAACGAAGGACCGGCAGCGGAGACGTGTAGCGCCACAAGTCTATGGCCTCGCGGATGTCCTCGGCGGTAACTTTGCTTGCGATCTCTCGGACCATCTCCAGGAATTTCTGTTGCCCCGACGTGAAATGAAGCGCAGTCGGCTTGGTCGATCCGGTGCCATCGACCGCCATGTCGGTCGCATAGGCCGCGGTAAAGTCCGCCAGCCGCCGAGTCGCCGGCGTGGCGGCCGCCCCGGCCGCGCGGGCGAACGCGAGAAACACATCGGGTGGAGCCTTGAGGTCGTAGATCTCCTTTTCGCCGGTCTTCTTGTCGGCGTAGTGCAGCTCGAGCTCGGGTGCGCCACGCCACGAGGCGAGGTCGGCGATCACCTCCTCCACAGGATCCCCGGCGTCCTCGTGAAGGTGCAGCACCGGCCGCCATCGGCCTTCATCGACCCAACTCAGACGCGGACGAGCTGTCCCGCTGCTGCGGGCATCCAGTACGCGCAACAGGCCGAGCGTGGCGAGAAAGCCGAGCGGATTGGCGCCGTCTAGGCCAGGGAGAGGAATTTGCCTCATAGCATCATCTCCTCCAACTGTGCCTCGCTGCTCCGGTTCTCCTGGTCGCTGCGATGGTGATCGGCGAGGCGTAAAAGTGCTTCCAACCAGGTCAGCCCGAACCATCCGTAGCGCTCGATCAATGACCAGAAGCGATCGGAGATCCCGCTGTCGAGTTGCGACCAGACGGGTCTGCTCGAGGCCTTGAGCAACTCATTACCATGCTGCAGGGTGATCTCGACGGGTGCCGGGTCGGGGACCGCGGGGGGTAAGGGGCGACAAAAGCCGTGGTGCGAAGCGACCAGGTGCAACACCAGGTCGAAGTCCTGCACACGCGCTCGCAGAGCCGCGTCATCCTCGATCATGGCCAGCGACTGCAGTTCGTGACGACCGCCCCCCGGGTAGCCCGCGCGCTCTCGGGCGCGTCGACGTGCCGCCTGGTCGCGCGGGTTGAGACCTGATTTCGCCAACAGCTTCGGGTCGCGGGTCTGCCAGAGCTCGTCGCCGTCGTGCAGCCAGCGCTGAAAGCGTGGGTCTGCTTTGCCGACATCGTGCAGCCATCCTGCGAGCGCGAGGGCATCGACGAGCGGCGCAGGTAACCCACACCGCTTGGCAAAGGTCCGCGCCCAATACTCCACGCCACGGCTGTGCGCCGCGAGCGAGACGTTGCGGGTGAACAACGAGCTGTTGTCGTTGTCGGTCGTGAAGTCGCCCGAGCGCGCTTCGAGGCCACTCACCGTCGTACCACCGACAAGCTGCACCATGGTCAGGTCGCCGTGCGTGTCGGCGAAGCGCACAACCCGGATCGAATCCGATTCAGCTCGTAGCTTCTCCAGGATCTGCTGGTGCCCCTCTCTGACCCCATCGAGCTGTGCGAGATACGGACGCACGACCTCGATCTCGTCATGGGCCTCATCCTCGTCGCCTTGCAAACCCTTGAACAGCGCGGCCCCCCCGGGTCCGGGCTCGCTGCCAAAGACGGTCCAGATGGCCCTACCGCGCTGGCGCCACTCCACCAGGTCGCCGAGGTCCGTGACCGGGTCTAGCCTGGACGGTGCCCAGCCGAATTTATCGGCACCGCCATAGCTCGAGGGGACGAGGATTACATCGCCGGGTTCAACCTCTGCACTTGTGGCGAGCCGCTCGACCTCACCGTCCGACCATCGCAAACAAGGGCGCTCTTTAGTCCCATGATTAGGGTACTCGCGCGCATGGGGGTCGTCGGCGCCCTCGATGTCCGTGACCTCTCCCTCGCTGCGCTGGCTCAACCACCGGCGCACTGCCCAGATCGGCATGGCGAGCATCTCGCCGCTGCCCGGGCGCCGCGCCAGTAAGCGTTCCTCGGGGATCGGCCCATTCTCAAGTTGTTCGGCGGTGAGGCCCGCACGCCAGACAATCTGCACGTCGGGGGGCCCGGCTTGGGGTCCGTGGAGCCACAAGGCCACCTGGGGATCGGCGCTGGGCCGCGGGTTGGTCTGGGCCCATGCGTCCAGGTGTGCGGGAAGCATCACCGGCGCGCGGCGCTGGGGCGCGAGGAGGGCCGTGAGGGCCGCGCCTGTCGGCAGTTTGGCTGCAAGCGCGTCGACACCGAAGTCCACCGCCACTGGTTTGCCCGTGGCGACGGTGTTGAGCCACGCCCAAGTGTTCGCCAGTGATGGACCATAGACCGGATCCTCGCTCTTGGCTTTGACCTGGTCCTTGCGCGCCAGGATGACCGCCTGTGCGAGCCGGTTTTCACCGAGCCGGTCGAGCCGGCCAAAGCGCTGGCGCAGCGCATCGAGGCTCGCACACTCGGTGATCAGGGCGTCGAAGTCGAAATCGGCGCCAGCCTCGATGCACTGGGTAGCGACGACGATTAACGACCGTTCGGTTGGGTGCGGACGACCTGCGTACAGCTCAATCCTGAGCTTGTCGACGAGCGCGTCGCGGTCCAGCGGACGTGAGCGGCCCGTGAACAGCACACAAGGAGCTTCAGCCCTCAGACCGTCCAGCGCTGAGAAGATCCCACGCGCTGTGGCGACACGGTTGACCACGACGCCGATGACCCGCGGCACCCCATCATCGAGCAGCCGCTCGACCTCTGCGCGGGCGGCCTGCACCATCGCCTTGAGCTTGGCTGGTTCCTCGTCCTTCGCACCGACCGCGACCGATACGAGCCGAGCCGGCTTCGCGGCGCCAAAGCGCTGTGCCAGCCTCGGCGTGTGCTCCTCGGGGCTGAGCTGGAAGTCCGCCGTTGTGCCCGGGGTCGCTGACATCTGGACCACCATGAAGCGGTCTGGGAGACCTGCCCTGGGCCAGGGTGATCTTTGGTAGCGCTGGATCTCGGCCAGCGTCTCGGCGAAGGGGTGCGAGAGGTGAGCCTCGTCGAGGAAGATCAGCGTGTCGTTGCCGAGCAAGCCGGTGTGGATCGGTCGCATCCGATCCGAGACGCCGTAGCCGCGGCCGAGCAGACGTGAGCCGACCTGATCCACCGTGGACGCGATGATCGTGGGCTGATCGGGCCGACGTGCCCATGTGCGGTCGAGCTGGATCCCGCCTCGCAGTGTCGCTACCGCGAGCGGGACCTTTTCACCGGTGCGCAGCCGCAGGCGCGCTCCGACCTCCGCGAGCACTCCCTTCGTCGCCGTGTTGAGTTGCTCGGCGATGGCCCAGGCGCGCTCGGCGGCTTGGTCGACGATCACCCGACGATCGACCACGAATGCCATCCGCACCGGGAATTTCCGCCTCGCGGGCGGCAAGTCGCTCTCGAGCGCGAGCAGGAAGACGGCGATCTCGAGTACAGCGGTCTTGCCGGCCGCGGTCGGGAGATCGAGGGTCTTCGGCCACTCGCCCTGCGCCCACACCTGGCGTGCGAGCCGATCCTGCCATGGGAACGGCTCCTGGTTGTTGTGGATCTGGCGAAAGAAGTCGGCGAACTGGTCGATTGATAGTCCGCTCATACGTCACCGGCTCCAACGAGGGGACGAAACAGACCGAGGCCGACGAATCGGCCGGCGCCGAGAATGACCGGGCCGGCGATCGGGGCCGCGAATTCGAGTTCGGCATGCAGGAGTACGCGGCGCAACCTGCCCACTCGGCGGGGAAAGGGTGAGAAGTGCCGTGCTGCCGCGCTGCCGGTGACGAGTGGGGCGAGGGTCGCCACGACGCGCGACGGCGAGGGTAAGCCGACGCGCAGGCACGCCTGGCGGATCGTGTCCTCAGCGCGAGCAAAGGCGGTGGCTTGCCGTCGGGCCGCGGCCTCGGGGTCGCGGGTTCCCCTGGATATGTGAAGCTCGCCGGGGTGCTTGTCGAGCGCCACTGGCGTCACGCTCACCCACCGTTGACTCGGCGTGCACCAAGTCTCCGGGCGTAGGTTTAGAAGTGTGGAGCGATCGATCTCCCGGGCGAAGAACATCCGCTGACCGGCGAGGCCGAGCTCCAGATCCGCCGCTTCCCAGCGCGCGAGGGCCTCCAGGACATGCATCCGCTCGGATGCCTCGCAGTCCCGCGGCAACACCAGGGCCACCCCCAACATGGAGCCGTCGGCGTGCGACCCGCCGATGAAGGGAAGAGGGACGATCGCCAGGTGATGCCGGGGCGTGGGGCGGCGATCGGGCAGGTGGCCAGAGAGGACTTCGAGTGGAGCACCCACGCAATGCGACATCAAGGCCCGTCGCACGGTCTCGGCGACATCCGGCCCTGACGTCAACGACGGACGCCGCGAGCGCTCATTGTGCTGCGCGGATGCACTACGGTCCACACGACGCAGCACATACCACTCGTCCGAATACCAGCTCTTGGCGATCGCGCTTACGGTCACGGTCGGCGCCCCCTCGCTATATCGTTGGAAGGCACAGGGCAGCGTGCGAGGTTGCACGCCATTATGTTGTTTAAAGTCCTGCTCGAGGCGGAGCAATTGGCCGGCACGCACGACGCGAAGGGTGTGCTGACCGGTATCGTCCGGGATCCAGTTGGTCGTGGCTGGAAGACGGGTCACGCTGCAATACACGAGTGACGAGGAGTGACCGAGCCGTGTCACTCGACCCACGAGGCGCTCGATGGCCGCAGCGATCGCCGCCGGGGCCTCGGCCTCGGGCCAGACAAAATAGACCGTGGGGTCGGTCGGCGACGCCGACGGGAACACCCGCGCCTGACGGGCACGGTGCTCGGGGATGAGCTGTGCAGCGGCGACGACCTGGGCCTTCGGCGGGTCCTGGCCCGGTGTGGCGAGGTCTTTCGCGATCTGGGCCTTTAGCTTGGCTTGTGCGTCGTCCCGAGCCTTGCCTGACTTGGCGAGATCCTTCTCGAGCGCCGCAATGGTCTTCACTGTTGCACCCGCGTCGCGCGCCTGGATGAGCGCATCAGCGGCGTCCGTGTGGGCCTGCGTGGTGAGTTCGACCTTGCGGCGGCCGGTGTCCCAGGGCGGCATCACGGTCGTGTCGTTGACCGGCACGAAGACCGTCATGGTCTGCCGCGTCGACGCCGCGGACGCGGCTAGCTGAGGTGCGCCGCAGTCCTCGAGCCACTCCAGCGCGAGGCGCTCGTCGGGGTCAGGTGGCTCCGCTGCGTGGTACGTCGCCACGAGGGCTGAGAACAGCCGCGCCGGGTGCGGCGGCCACTCGGGCCGGTTGCGGTCGTTGTAGTGAGTGGCGACCGTCCGCTGTGTCAGGTAGTGAACCGCCAGCGCGAACATCAGGCTTCGGCCTCGACCGCTCCCTGCATGGCCTGTTTGCGGCTCTCGCGGATCAGCCCGGACAGCTTCGGCGAGGGCATGAGCGTGAGCGGCGCGCTGTCCCACGGAAGCCCCGCGTCGGCGGCTTGGCGCGCCGCGGCATTGACGAGCTCGATGGCCTGGGCTGGCGTCAGCGTGACCCGCACCGGTTCGTCTCCATGCGGTGACACCAGCTCGAGGACCAGCGGCCCGTCGGGCACGAGCACACAGCGCGAGCGGAGGTCGTGGCCTTCCTGCGCCAACAACACGAGTGCCGCGATGCCAAGCGCTGCGAGGGCGGTGCGCGCAGCAAGGTCCGCACGCGTCATCTCGGCGTCGGCGAAGGTCTGGCCGCCGGGCCGCGTCGGAAAACTGAGTCGACGGAGAGCGATCAACGAGAGCACCGCGGTCTGCGTGGCGTAGTCGATCGTGACGCCCCCGGCCTCGCGGTCAAGCGACGGCGCGATGTTGCCGTGGTTCACCTCGGAGGGCTTGCCGGTCTTGCCGACCTTGATGGGCCCCTTGGCGTCCCGCGCCGCCTCGGCGACATCGAGCGTCCAGTGCTGTTCAGGATCCTTGTGGCTGTAGATCGGGTGATCCGCGCCGAGCTTCTGGATCGCCGCTGGGTCGATGCGGCTTGAGGTCTTTACGCCAGCTTCTGCGCCCCAGCCGACGATCTCCGACGTGAGCGCGCGTGCAAACTTGGTGCCTGCACCGCCCTTCGGCCCGGTGGAGTCCCACATCCCGAAGACCAACGCGGTCGGACACAGCACATAAAGCGAGGTAGCATGCTTCGGCTTGGCGTCGGTGAACGATGCACCCGGACCCGACATGCGAAATGGGACCCCGTCGAGCAGGCTATCGCGCAGCAGCGCGTCTGCGAGGCGGTGCGGAGCATCCAGACTGGTGATCGCCCCCAGGTCGCCAAGGTCCGGGTCACCCGAGAAGTCGACCTGAACGACCGGCAGCGCCAGGTTGCCGCGTTTCCAGGCCCGTAGTAGCGCCTGCTCCATACGATTCGCCTGCGACTGCACGGAGTCGAGCAAGACCGTCTTCATCTGTCGTACAGCGTCGCCCTCGCGGATAACGCGGAGCTCGGTGGCATAGCGCGTCTTGACGCTCTTATCGTCGGTCGTGTAGGTCGGTGGAAAGACCTTGTCACCGGCCCCTCCCACGGGGTAGAGACGATTGATAGCGCGTACAGCGACGGCGCCGCCATCCACAGCAGACATCAGCATTTCCAGAGTGAGGGTCGTGCTTTTAGACATGAGAAGACTTCATGAGAGGACTGCCACAAGTCAACGCTCCTGTCACAGGTTTTTTTGGAGTGACTGCACGCACGTGTTGACCGCGAGGTCCGCGAGGCTCAAGATGCACGCGCCGTCAGAGCGCAGCGATCCCCGGTGTCGCGTGCATTGTCCTTTCGAGGGCCCTATTCCGCGTAGCGAACGGCGTTCCTTGAAAATCAAAAAAGCAGAAGATGATGCGTTCGGCCGGTCGAAAAGTATCCCTCGTGCGACTCTCCTCGAATTGTCCAGCAAAATTCGTCACTTTCTCCCCCGGGAGACCCACGGCCCCACAGCGGGCCGCCTCATTGAAGCCGATATGGTGCGGGGCAGTTCTCATCGGCATGCGCGGACCCACGGCCCCACAGCGGGCCGCCTCATTGAAGCCAGGGGCAGCGACCGGCGGTCGTCAAGATCGCGTCGGGACCCACGGCCCCACAGCGGGCCGCCTCATTGAAGCCGAAGGAGCGCGACCAGGACTGGCTCCTCGTGGCCCGACCCACGGCCCCACAGCGGGCCGCCTCATTGAAGCGGGTTCTGTGGCGGGGCGGGTCCGCGAGCGGGGCCAGGACCCACGGCCCCACAGCGGGCCGCCTCATTGAAGCAGGGCGGGATTCCACTCCAGGTCCGCGACGATCATGACCCACGGCCCCACAGCGGGCCGCCTCATTGAAGCTGAGATGTGCGGGACACAGTGTCACGGGCCCGGCTCGCGACCCACGGCCCCACAGCGGGCCGCCTCATTGAAGCTTATCCTTTCCGTGTGAGGGCCCACGCGAGGGCAACGCCCGCGACCCACGGCCCCACAGCGGGCCGCCTCATTGAAGCCGCTGTCGCCGCCGCCTACGTCGCCACCCCGCACGGACCCACGGCCCCACAGCGGGCCGCCTCATTGAAGCTCTTCGAGTTGCGGGGCGGCGCGCTCGGCGATACGCGACCCACGGCCCCACAGCGGGCCGCCTCATTGAAGCGCCCGGCTCGGCTCAAACGACACGCTGTTTATCGAGACCCACGGCCCCACAGCGGGCCGCCTCATTGAAGCCTCGAGGAGGAGGAGGTCATTGCGCGCGCGAGTCCCGGACCCACGGCCCCACAGCGGGCCGCCTCATTGAAGCACGACCGGTGGCGGATCTCCCGGTGCGCGAGCCACCGACCCACGGCCCCACAGCGGGCCGCCTCATTGAAGCGAGCTCCCAAATCTCGTCGTGGTACTCGGCGAGTAGCCAGACCCACGGCCCCACAGCGGGCCGCCTCATTGAAGCCGAAGTCATCCCGGACCTGCGCGTAGGAGGTGAGACGCACGACCCACGGCCCCACAGCGGGCCGCCTCATTGAAGCACCGCCGACGTGCGCGTGCTGGTGCAGGCGGGGGACGTCGACCCACGGCCCCACAGCGGGCCGCCTCATTGAAGCGTCGAGGGACTGCTCCTGCGGCCCCACTACGTACCGACCCACGGCCCCACAGCGGGCCGCCTCATTGAAGCGGGCAAGCTGAGGGTTGACAGGAGCTACAGGGACCCGACCCACGGCCCCACAGCGGGCCGCCTCATTGAAGCCTGTCAGACGTGGACCCCACAAAAGGGGTGGTGCTCGACCCACGGCCCCACAGCGGGCCGCCTCATTGAAGCACCGGGAAAATGTACCCGTCCGTTTTCAGCGCGCCGCGACCCACGGCCCCACAGCGGGCCGCCTCATTGAAGCGTCTCCGGGCTTGTCGGGCTTGGACACAGGCGCCTTGACCCACGGCCCCACAGCGGGCCGCCTCATTGAAGCGAGCCAAGTGCCCGCGAAGTCGAGGCCGGCTACCAACGACCCACGGCCCCACAGCGGGCCGCCTCATTGAAGCCGACACCCGGCCCCTTCCCACCGCACAAGAGCCACGACCCACGGCCCCACAGCGGGCCGCCTCATTGAAGCTCGCTGGCCGTGACCGCCACCCTGATGGTGTTCGGACGACCCACGGCCCCACAGCGGGCCGCCTCATTGAAGCGAGGCGTAAGCACCCGCGTATAGTCGAGCGGCTTCACGACCCACGGCCCCACAGCGGGCCGCCTCATTGAAGCACAGCTTGCGCTCGGGGTGAGCGGCGAGACTGTCCAGACCCACGGCCCCACAGCGGGCCGCCTCATTGAAGCATTGCATCTTTGACGTGGACCCCGCGGGCCGGTCAACGACCCACGGCCCCACAGCGGGCCGCCTCATTGAAGCACGGGACAGGGCCTAGTGGAGCTTCGACCTAAATGACCCACGGCCCCACAGCGGGCCGCCTCATTGAAGCCCCACGGACGGGCTGCAGCAGAGCTTGTGGTCCTGCGACCCACGGCCCCACAGCGGGCCGCCTCATTGAAGCGGGGCCGTGACGTGGGCGTACGGCTGGTCGGGCCGCGACCCACGGCCCCACAGCGGGCCGCCTCATTGAAGCCGGCGGTTCCCCGGCGCGACCGTTGCCCGGCCCACAGACCCACGGCCCCACAGCGGGCCGCCTCATTGAAGCCTGGGAGCGCGGCCACACCCAGCCCAACGCCGGGGACCCACGGCCCCACAGCGGGCCGCCTCATTGAAGCTACCAGGCCCACGCGGCCTCGCGGGCGTCGCCCTGACCCACGGCCCCACAGCGGGCCGCCTCATTGAAGCACGTCGCGTAGCAAGCGCAGGACCAGCGGCTCCGTGACCCACGGCCCCACAGCGGGCCGCCTCATTGAAGCTGGACCCTCGCCTGGCTCAGCGAGGCGCCGTCGTCGACCCACGGCCCCACAGCGGGCCGCCTCATTGAAGCTTCGACGTCGTGCGCGAGTACGGGGCGATCGTCGAGACCCACGGCCCCACAGCGGGCCGCCTCATTGAAGCCTCTGCAAACCGCCGGACCACGGCGGCCGCACTTGACCCACGGCCCCACAGCGGGCCGCCTCATTGAAGCCCGGGCGGCCCGGTCCCTGTTTGATGGGACATGACCTTGACCCACGGCCCCACAGCGGGCCGCCTCATTGAAGCCGGCCTTCGGTCGACCGATCCGCGCGGGTTGTGGCGCGACCCACGGCCCCACAGCGGGCCGCCTCATTGAAGCTCAAACGCCTTGTGCGCTTGCAGGCGCGTGTAGATGGACCCACGGCCCCACAGCGGGCCGCCTCATTGAAGCGCCAGGAACGGCGTGATCATGGGTGACTGTCGCGGCGACCCACGGCCCCACAGCGGGCCGCCTCATTGAAGCTCGGTGCATCCCGCGATGCACGGCGCGCACTCCTCGACCCACGGCCCCACAGCGGGCCGCCTCATTGAAGCGTTAGTCACAACGCAAGGAGGCCACCATGGCCGCAATGACCCACGGCCCCACAGCGGGCCGCCTCATTGAAGCCATCCACGAGCCCGTCGTGAGCCGTCTGCGCCCAGACCCACGGCCCCACAGCGGGCCGCCTCATTGAAGCACCGCTCGGAAGACGCGCGTGCGCTGCCGACCATCAACCAGACCCACGGCCCCACAGCGGGCCGCCTCATTGAAGCAGCCCGCCTTGAAGATCGGCGAGTGCAGTCTGGAGGACCCACGGCCCCACAGCGGGCCGCCTCATTGAAGCAACGACTTCAAGGAAGGTGTCCCGCCTGTCGGCGACAGACCCACGGCCCCACAGCGGGCCGCCTCATTGAAGCTCGATCACGTGGCCGGCGTCAGCAGTCGCATCGAGCCGACCCACGGCCCCACAGCGGGCCGCCTCATTGAAGCGGCCTACGGCGCGCTCCTGTACACTCGCCGCCGGGACCCACGGCCCCACAGCGGGCCGCCTCATTGAAGCCCATCATGGAGCGGATGGTCGGCCGCGACACTTTGAGGACCCACGGCCCCACAGCGGGCCGCCTCATTGAAGCTTGGTGCGAGCACTCGCTCGCCACCGCGTCGTCAACTGACCCACGGCCCCACAGCGGGCCGCCTCATTGAAGCCTGGCAACCTCCCTGCACGCCGAGCTCGGCGAGCAGGTGACCCACGGCCCCACAGCGGGCCGCCTCATTGAAGCCGGCGCGGGGGCCGTGGCTTGGACACCACACTCTCGACCCACGGCCCCACAGCGGGCCGCCTCATTGAAGCCGCCGACGTTCAGAATCGGGTAGGTCAGTGCGATTCGCGGACCCACGGCCCCACAGCGGGCCGCCTCATTGAAGCCTCCCCGGTGCCCGACTGACCTTTCCGGGGATGACCGTGTGACCCACGGCCCCACAGCGGGCCGCCTCATTGAAGCCACGGTCACGGCGCGGATCCTGACCTGGGTGGCAAACGACCCACGGCCCCACAGCGGGCCGCCTCATTGAAGCCACGGCGAGGCGGCGCACCAGGTCGCGTCAACAAAGACCCACGGCCCCACAGCGGGCCGCCTCATTGAAGCGTGCCGAGCCGCGGCCGCTGAGCTTCGCCATCATCGACCCACGGCCCCACAGCGGGCCGCCTCATTGAAGCGGCGACGTGAAGTTTTCGGTACGACGCAAGGTCCGGTGCCGACCCACGGCCCCACAGCGGGCCGCCTCATTGAAGCAGGCGAAGGATGCCCTTCCCAGACCCGGGCGATGGACCCACGGCCCCACAGCGGGCCGCCTCATTGAAGCTGGACAAACGCTATGGGGCCCGTCATGGTGTCTGGGTGACCCACGGCCCCACAGCGGGCCGCCTCATTGAAGCGCCCGGCGGCACTCGGCGGTACTCTGATCGCGGTGACCCACGGCCCCACAGCGGGCCGCCTCATTGAAGCTGCGGGCTCCGGTGCGGTGCCCACTGGCATCCCCTGACCCACGGCCCCACAGCGGGCCGCCTCATTGAAGCGCGTCCATGGCGTCGCTCAGGCGCACTGCGAACGCGACCCACGGCCCCACAGCGGGCCGCCTCATTGAAGCCCGGGCGTAAGTGCCGACCTACGAGATTCGCAGTCTCGACCCACGGCCCCACAGCGGGCCGCCTCATTGAAGCACTGCGGGTGGTCGCCAGTGCGCGGGGACACTTACGACCCACGGCCCCACAGCGGGCCGCCTCATTGAAGCCGACGCTCGCCCCCGAGATCACGATCGTGACACAGAGACCCACGGCCCCACAGCGGGCCGCCTCATTGAAGCAGCACAACGTCGCCGGGGACAGTCTCGTAGCTCGCAAGACCCACGGCCCCACAGCGGGCCGCCTCATTGAAGCGGTCTGGACAGCACGCGCTCGGGGGGCTCCTGTGACTGACCCACGGCCCCACAGCGGGCCGCCTCATTGAAGCATGAGAAGTGGCCCTCGAATGTCGAGGACACGGCCCGACCCACGGCCCCACAGCGGGCCGCCTCATTGAAGCTCGTAGAAGACAGCCGTGCTGAAGTGTACGAGGTGACCCACGGCCCCACAGCGGGCCGCCTCATTGAAGCGTCACGTCCCCTCCCTGTTCGCGCTGGCGTCATCGGGACCCACGGCCCCACAGCGGGCCGCCTCATTGAAGCGCAGCGCCGACAGGCAAGCCCGACAACTGCCGTTGTGACCCACGGCCCCACAGCGGGCCGCCTCATTGAAGCCCGCCTGGCTTGCCTTCGTCCGCCGGCTCGGCCTCGAGGACCCACGGCCCCACAGCGGGCCGCCTCATTGAAGCACGCCGCCCCCGGGCCCTCCGCGGTGCCCCACGCAGGACCCACGGCCCCACAGCGGGCCGCCTCATTGAAGCGATGGACCACCCCGAGCTGTGTAGCGATCCGCGAAGGACCCACGGCCCCACAGCGGGCCGCCTCATTGAAGCGTCGCCCGCGAGGCCGGGGCCGTCGTCGCGGCGCGCCGACCCACGGCCCCACAGCGGGCCGCCTCATTGAAGCTGTGGGTTGCTGCTTTGTAAGGGCCACCGCTGCTAGTGACCCACGGCCCCACAGCGGGCCGCCTCATTGAAGCGCGGACGGAGGACAGGCGCGCGTGAGACTGTCCGTGGCGACCCACGGCCCCACAGCGGGCCGCCTCATTGAAGCACGGGGCCCGGCGCTTCGCCGGCGAGCCGCTCCTCGACCCACGGCCCCACAGCGGGCCGCCTCATTGAAGCCCGCGCGGAAAGTCGAGGAACGGCCGGTCGACCGTGCGACCCACGGCCCCACAGCGGGCCGCCTCATTGAAGCTGCCAACCCCCAGGGGATCTGTCTGCTGACGGACCCCGCGACCCACGGCCCCACAGCGGGCCGCCTCATTGAAGCCGGCCAGCCTGCGCGTACGCGTGGAGACTCTGAGCGCGACCCACGGCCCCACAGCGGGCCGCCTCATTGAAGCAGTGCGGTGCGAGCGTCAGCATCAACTGGACCGCGACGACCCACGGCCCCACAGCGGGCCGCCTCATTGAAGCAGGCTGTGGCGCGAGGTGCTGGAGAGCATGGATACCTGACCCACGGCCCCACAGCGGGCCGCCTCATTGAAGCAGTTTCACTACCCGTTTGGTAGCATCGACGCTGCGCGGACCCACGGCCCCACAGCGGGCCGCCTCATTGAAGCGGGGTCCACGTCGGACAAGAACGTCGCCCAAAGCTGACCCACGGCCCCACAGCGGGCCGCCTCATTGAAGCGGCAATGAGACGATGGTGTACACCGTCACGGCGCTGGAGACCCACGGCCCCACAGCGGGCCGCCTCATTGAAGCACCGCGCCCGCCGACTGCCTCGCCGACCGCGACGCCTGACCCACGGCCCCACAGCGGGCCGCCTCATTGAAGCAGCCGGCGCCCGCTCTCCTCCGCCACAAGGGAGGCGAGACCCACGGCCCCACAGCGGGCCGCCTCATTGAAGCCACTCGTCGATGACGCCGCCGACGTCCATGGTGTCGACCCACGGCCCCACAGCGGGCCGCCTCATTGAAGCGATGGGTGCGCGGCAGGTCTGCCCCTCGAAGTACGGGACCCACGGCCCCACAGCGTGGTTCATCGTCATCGCCGAAACCGCGGACCCACGGCCCCACAGCGGGCCGCCTCATTGAAGCAACGAACGAGCCGATCAGTGCGCTCGCGTCGTCGCCATGACCCACGGCCCCACAGCGGGCCGCCTCATTGAAGCGTACTTCGCCCAGCCCGCAGCATCGTCTTCCGCCAGACCCACGGCCCCACAGCGGGCCGCCTCATTGAAGCGGCAAGACCAACCCGCACGTGCGGCTGGCGAAGGCGACCCACGGCCCCACAGCGGGCCGCCTCATTGAAGCTGAGCAATATCGACGGCACGTTCAATATGATCGCCTCGACCCACGGCCCCACAGCGGGCCGCCTCATTGAAGCGCGATCGCCGCGACGTGTGCGGCGGCGGGTTGCGGGCCGCCTCATTGAAGCACCGCGGCCTTCTCCTGCGCCGTCAGTGCGCCCACGGGACCCACGGCCCCACAGCGGGCCGCCTCATTGAAGCGCGAGGGGGGGCTGGTCGACCTCCGCGGCGCAAGCTGACCCACGGCCCCACAGCGGGCCGCCTCATTGAAGCACTGGGCACAGCGGGTCGAGGGCGCGAGCGTGCTGTCGACCCACGGCCCCACAGCGGGCCGCCTCATTGAAGCGCCGCCGAAGCGGCCGCCTCTGTGCTGCGGCTCCCGACCCACGGCCCCACAGCGGGCCGCCTCATTGAAGCCCAGCGGCCCGAAGAGCTACGCTCCGGCATACCGGCGACCCACGGCCCCACAGCGGGCCGCCTCATTGAAGCGCCGATGACCCCGCGGGCGCGCCGAGTCCCGGGGGTGACCCACGGCCCCACAGCGGGCCGCCTCATTGAAGCAAGGTATTGAAGGTCGCGGGGCGGAGATCCAGCCGATGAGACCCACGGCCCCACAGCGGGCCGCCTCATTGAAGCGGCTTCGACACCACCCTCTCCAACGCCGCGAACGGCACGACCCACGGCCCCACAGCGGGCCGCCTCATTGAAGCGCTGCGGGAGGGGCGGGGCGACCGGCGCACGCGGGGACCCACGGCCCCACAGCGGGCCGCCTCATTGAAGCCTCCATGTGCCCGCGGATCGTTGGCGCCGGGCGGCTCGACCCACGGCCCCACAGCGGGCCGCCTCATTGAAGCTACCGACTCGGGATTGTTCCCGCTGCTGTGGTCGAGACCCACGGCCCCACAGCGGGCCGCCTCATTGAAGCACGTGGTCAAGCACGTCATCGGGGTCGACCACGTCGACCCACGGCCCCACAGCGGGCCGCCTCATTGAAGCATATGGCGTGATCCTCGGTCGTTCGCGCTCAACGCGGACCCACGGCCCCACAGCGGGCCGCCTCATTGAAGCGCGGTTAGTCTGGCGGACGCCATGGACGCAGAGAAGACCCACGGCCCCACAGCGGGCCGCCTCATTGAAGCAGCTTTGCTGTCGCGGCGGGCCACTCGGCGGTCCTGCGGACCCACGGCCCCACAGCGGGCCGCCTCATTGAAGCAGAGCCACTGCGTCGCCTCCACAGGCAGCTCCCGACCCACGGCCCCACAGCGGGCCGCCTCATTGAAGCGCCCGGCGTCGCGTTGAAGTCGCCGAGGACCTCGGCGCTGCTCAGCGGGTCTTTGTTGCCCTGCGCGTCAGGTAGGCATCGGCGCGGGCAGGACCTTCACCTCGACGCATACCGTTCCCCAGTCGTCCTCGTACGCGCGCAGACGCAAGCCGCTCTGGACCGCCCGA
>Ga0105045_10002480_pt1 | contig 15602 bp, 14 predicted proteins | sample MAT02_FD_78089 | JGI IMG/M metagenome (GOLD analysis project Ga0105045, IMG submission 78089) | Freshwater microbial communities from Lake Fryxell liftoff mats and glacier meltwater in Antarctica - MAT-02 (megahit assembly) | ecosystem: Environmental > Aquatic > Freshwater > Ice > Liftoff...
AGGTTCAACTCGGCCAGCAGCATCTTCGTCTCGGGGTGTTCGGGGCGCAGTTTCGTCAGCGCCTCGAACCGCTTGAGCCGCGCGGGCGGGTCCTCGTCCGGCTGAATCTCGGCAAAGGCGGCGGCCAGGTCGGGATGGGGCTGCACATCCCACGCCTTGCGCAGGACGCGGGTGGCATAGCGCGGATTGCCGGCGGTGATATAGCTGCGCGCCGCCAGCACGGCGGCAGGGATCAGGTCAGGAGACAGGCGGTTGGCCTCGATGGCCTCTTCCCGTGCCTCGATGCTGTTTGTTTCGTCCAGGATACCCTTGGCCTCGCCCAGCGCCAGGACGGCGTCACGGCGTCTGTAAACATCGCGCGGCAGGGTGCCGGTCTTCAGCTTGGCCGCCAGGGTGGCCCGCGCACCGGCCCAATCCGACGATTCTGCCTGCAGCCGCAAAAGGATATCCTGCGTCTCGGCATGCTTTGGCTTTAGCTGGAACGCCTTCTCGGCCAGTTTCAGCGCGGTTTCCACATCGCCCGAGTCCAGCTTTTGCCGCAGCAGGCCGCGCACGCCGACGAACCGGGTCCGTTCGTCCGACAATAGAGCCTTGTAGGTATCCTCGGCCCGTTTGGTGTCGCCGGTCAGTTCGGCGGCCTGCGCCAGCAGCAGGTTGGTTAGCTCGGGCCGGTCCAGCAGCCGTTCGGCCCGGTTCGCCCGTGCCATGGCCACCGACCCTTCGCCCGATGCCAGCGCCATCATGCTTTCGCCCAGCGCGTCGATGCCGCGCCGTTCGCGGTTGCGGGTGAAATAGCGCGATATGGCAGTTTCGTCGCCGTTGACAAAGCGCAGGATGGCCACCAACAATCCGATTACATAAATCATCAGCCAGACCGCCAGCACCAGCAGGCCAAACCCGATGGTCAGTTGCAGCGGGCTAAGCGTAAGTTCCAGCCCCGCGACGGTGATTTCGGCCCCGCCGGACAGTTCCATTACCCAGGCAGCGCCAAAGGTCAGCGCCATCACGGCGGCGACGAAGGCAAGGATCTTGACCAGTGACCACAACATCGCGACCGCCTTCAGTTCATGTTCAAGGATTCGGACAGCGCCTGCACGGCGGCCTGCGCTGCCGCGCGGGACGATGCGGCGGCGGTCCACTCAGTCATTTCGGCGCGCGCCACCTCTGGCAGGGTGGCGATTTCGGCCAGCGTGTCGCCCAACCGCCCCGCAGCCAGCGCAGCCTCGGCCCGCGACAGGATCGCATCGGGGTCGCTGCCTTCGCGCGGGGTCACGGACCGCACGTCGAACTGGCTGCGCAGAAAGGCCACGAACCGGTTGTCGTCAGCATCGGCCAGCCCTTCGGCGCGAGCCGCGGCAAGGGCCGCGCGCGCGGCGGCGGGAAAGCTGTCCTGCAGCGCGGCGATGGTCGGCACGCCATCTGCGGCCAGCGCGGCCAGATCGCCGGGCGCGCTGACCCCGGCGGATTGCATTTCCCCCAGCGCGCCGTCGAACGGGGTGCCGGCATCCAGCGCGGCCAGCAGGCGGGTCATCGCTGCCCGCTGTGTGGCCAGCGCGGCGGCAGCGGCGGCATCGGCCTGTTCGGTTGCGGCCGCCGTCTGGGCGGCATCCAGTTGCCCCTGCAGATCCTGCACCTGGGACACGGCATCGGCAGCCATTGCGCCCGCCGATTGTTCGATCGCGTCCAACCGGGCCGACAGGTCGGCCTGGGCCGTTGCCACACGCGATTCCAGCCCGGCGACAGACCCCTGAAGGGCCGCGATATCGCCCTGCCACGCGGCCATGGCCCGGTCCGGCAGGGTGCCGTCAGCCGTCGGCGCACGCTCCAACGCGGATATGCTGGTATCCATCGCGGCCAGTCGATCCTGCAACGCGGTGATCGTCGCGGATTGGGCGGCAATGTAGTCTGCGGTTTGCGTAGCCAGATCGTCGATGGCAATGCCCAGGTCCCGGGTTTCTGCAGTCAGAGCGGTTTCCAGCGCGGTCAGTCGGTCGGTCAACGGGGCCAGATCGACCACCGGGGGCATGGCCTGTTCCAAGGTGGCCAGCCGCTCTGACTGATCGGCGATGGCGCCGGTCATGGCCGATGTGTCGCGCTGCTGCGTGGTCCATGCGGCGGCAAAACCGATCCCGCCTGCCACCACGCCACCCAGCAGCAGCGGCAGAAAACCCGGCCCCTTCGCACTGGGTGGCGGTTCGGTCCGGGGGGCGGGGCGGGGCGGCGGGTCGGCGGTCATTGGCGGCGCGGCCCCGATCACCGGGGGCGCGGCGGGTTCCGGCGCGGCCGACGGCATCGGCGATGGTTCGGGTTCGGGTTCGGGTTCGATGACATCGGCGGGCTCGATCGGTGTCGCCGGTCCAGCCTTTGCCTCTGTCTTCTGTATCCCCGTCTGACGTCCGGTCTCTGGATCGGTGTCCGTGACAACATCGGTCACGGGATCGGAAATCCTTTCAGGATGAACGTCAGGCTGCACTGCATCGGCAGGCTTTTGCGATCCGGTTCGTGTCGTGCGTGCCACCAGCCAGCCCCCATGCGCGCCGCGCAGGATGCGGGTCGCATTCCTAACCTAACCTCTGGGGGCGTCACCCTCAAGCACGGTGCCGCCCTGCAATGCCGCAATTGTCGCCGACAGCATTGCGCCGCCCGTAGGTGTCCGCGCAAGCGACAGCGTTGCCGGGGCCAGCGCCCGGGCAGCATCTGCCACGGCAGGGCTGATGGCGACGACATGCAACGGCGCGACAAAGGGCCCCTGCTGCACCATGATAGAAACTGTTCTGGGCGAGAACAGCGGCAGGATCACCGTCGCGGCCCCGCCCAGCGCCGCGACGGCGGACGCGGTCAGGGGGCATTCGGCCTGGCGGTACACGACCAGATCCGTGGCGGCGACGCCCCCGGCCGCCACCTGTGCGGCGACGTCGCCGCGCGCATGTTCACCGCGAAGATGCCACAGCGGCCCGCGCGGGCGCCGCAACAGAATCAGTGCGACCAGTGCTCCCGCATCGCCATCGGCCGACACCGGCTGAAACCCGGCCCGCCGTGCCGCGTCGGCCGTCTGGTCGCCCACGGCAAAGACCGGCAGGCCCGGGTCCAGACCCAGACGCCGCGCGGCGCAAGCCCCGTTCTCGGACGTGAATATCAGACCCGCGCATGGGGTTTGCGGCAGCACCGCATCGGTAAACCCGATCTGGATCAGCGGGGCGACGATGGCCGTCACCGGGCGGTCCGACCCGGCCCGCACCTGCGCCAGAAAGCGGGCCGAGGCTGCGGCCGGGCGGGTGAGGATCAGGATTGGGGTCGGGTCGTTCATGGCCTCTGCCATTGTTCGGCTGCGTGGGCAGTGTTACCTGCGGCCATGACCCGCGCAACCACCCTGACCGTGCTTGGCATCGAATCGAGTTGCGACGACACCGCCGCCGCCGTGTTGCGTCTGGACGGGGATCGGCCGGTAATCCTGTCGAACTTGGTCTGGGGCCAGACCGGGTTGCATGCCGCATTCGGCGGGATCGTCCCCGAAATCGCCGCCCGCGCCCATGCCGAGCGGGTGGATCTGTGCGTCCAGGCCGCGCTGACGGCGGCCGATGTGACGCTGGACCAGATCGACGGGATCGCGGTCACGGCGGGACCGGGGCTGATCGGCGGGCTGCTGGCAGGGGTGATGTGCGCGCGGGGGCTGGCCGTCGCGCGGGGGCTGCACCTGGTCGGCGTCAATCATCTGGCGGGCCACGCCCTGACCCCGCGCCTGACCGATGGCGTCGCGTTTCCCTACCTGCTGCTGCTGGTATCGGGCGGGCATTGCCAGTTTCTGATCGTGCATGGCGACGACCGGTTTCAGCGTCTGGGCGGCACCATCGACGACGCCCCGGGCGAGGCATTCGACAAGACGGCCAAGCTGCTGGGCCTGCCGCAACCCGGCGGTCCGGCGGTCGAGGCCTGCGCCCGGGACGGTGACCCGGCGCGTTTTGCCCTGCCCCGGCCGCTGCTGGACCGCGCCGATTGCGACATGTCGTTTTCCGGGCTGAAAACCGCGCTGTTGCGGGCGCGGGACAGGGTGGTGGCCGAACATGGCGGGCTGCGGATACAGGATCAGGCCGATCTGGCTGCGTCGTTTCAGGCCGCGCTGCGCGATGTGCTCGCGGCCAAGGCCGCACGCGCGCTGACGTTGTATCACGCGTTGTCGCCTCTTCGTCCGGTCTTTGCCGTGGCGGGGGGTGTGGCGGCGAACGGTCCGATCCGGGCGGCATTGTCTGCGCTTTGTGCCCGATCAGACACTGATTTCGTCGCGCCGCCTTTGGCCCTGTGCACCGACAATGCGGCAATGATCGCCTATGCAGGCGGGCACAGGCTGGCGGCCGAGCAGAATGACGCAATGACCCTGTCGGTCCGGCCCCGCTGGCCGCTGGACGACGCCGCGCCTGCCATGCTGGGCAGCGGACGCAGGGGGGCCAAGGCGTGACGGTCGCGGTTGTCGGGGCAGGTGCGTTTGGCACAGCCCTTGCGGTGGCACTGTCGCGCGATGGCAGTCCGGTCACGCTGTGGGGCCGCGATGTGCGGGTTCTGGCCCAAGGGCGCGTGACCCCGCGCCTGCCGGGCATCGTTGTGCCACCGCAAGTCACGATTTGCACCCGATCAGAGCCTGTTTTCGCCGCCGACATGATATTGCTGGCCCTGCCGACCCAACAGTTGCCGGGTTACCTGCAGATCGCCGCGCGCGGGCTGGCGGGCAAAATGCTGGTCGCCTGCTGCAAGGGCATCGACCTGACGACGCTGACCGGCCCGACAGCCACGATCAGCGCCCATGTGCCCGACGCGCGCGCGGCCATACTGACCGGACCCAGCTTTGCCGCCGACATCGCGCGGGGCCTGCCCACTGCGCTGACCCTGGCCTGCGCCGATGGGCCGGCCGGGCTGGCCCTGCAGGCCGCGCTGTCTGTGCCTGGGCTGCGGCTGTATCGCAGCACCGACACCATCGGGGCCGAACTGGGCGGCGCATTGAAAAATGTCATCGCCATCGCCTGCGGGGCCTGCATCGGGGCCGGGTTGGGCGACAGCGCCCGCGCGGCGCTGATGACGCGCGGTTTTGCCGAGATGCGCCGCCTGTCCGCCGCGCTGGGCGCGCAACCCCGGACACTGGTGGGCCTGTCGGGCCTGGGCGATCTGGTGTTGACCTGCACCAGCGGCCAATCGCGCAACTTTGCCTTTGGCCGGTCGCTCGGCATGGATCAGCCCCACGATCCCGCCATTACGGTCGAAGGTGTTGCAACGGCACAGGCAGTGTCTGTATTGGCTGCAAGGCTGGCCTTGGACCTGCCGGTGATGCAGGCTGCGGCTGATCTGGTCACGGGGAGACACAACGTCGCCGCCGCCCTGAACACCCTTTTGTCCCGCCCGTTGAAAGAGGAATGACATGCCCCTGTTCGCCCTGATCTGCACCGACAAGGCAGACCTTCTGCACATCCGCACCGCCAACCGCGATGCGCATCTGGCCTATCTGCGCGCCAGCGGCGTCGTTAGCCAGGCCGGACCGTTTCTGGACCCTGACGGCACAATGTGCGGATCGCTGGTCGTGCTGGACGTGCCCGACCGCGCAGCCGCCGAAGGCTGGGCCGCAGCCGATCCCTATGCCATGGCCGAACTGTTCGCCAAGGTGCGGATCGAGGAATGGCGGAAGGTGATCTGATGGCGCACTGGCTGATCAAATCGGAACCGGACGTGTTCAGCTGGGACGATCAGGTCGCGCTGGGCGACAAGGGCGGCGAATGGCACGGCATCCGCAACTATCAGGCGCGCAACAACATGCGGGCGATGGCCATCTGCGATCAGGGGTTCTTCTACCACTCCAACATCGGCAAGGCAGTGGTTGGCATCGTCGAGGTCATCGGCCTGACACATCCCGACAGCACGACCGACGATCCGCGCTGGGACTGCGTCGATGTTCGCGCGGTCAGGCCACTGCTGCGCCCGGTAACACTCGGGGCGGTCCGCGCCGCGCCGGATCTGGCCGGGATGGTGCTGGTCAACAACTCACGTCTATCGGTCCAGCCGGTCACGGCGGCGGAATGGCGCGTGATCTGCGCCATGGGCGGCATCGACCCATAGCGCGCCCGCCGGACTTCAACATGAAACGCCCTTGATGCCCATGGCCTATGAATCGGCCCTGTATGTAACCTGGCAGCCATTGCCAAGTTGCCTTGGAAAACCGCCCATCTTCGGCACCACGAAAACAATCGTGGCACCCGCAATGTTGAAGATTGCTGTGAAAGCTGTTTTGGCGCAACGAAAACGGGGGGCCCTGACGGATCAGGACCCCCCTTCTCTCACCCGCGTACTCCCACACGCGACGGAAAAGCTATGGTCCATGGCCGTCCTGGCCGATGACACAGATTTATCCCGAAGCGAGGTGATTCCACAAACCGCAAGTGCAGCGCATTCGGTTCAAATGCCGCCCGTTGCGCGGTTTCAGGCGTAGACGGATTCGCGACCGAAATGCTTGACCAGCAGATAGTAGAAAACGGCCCGGTATTTGTGCCGCTCGGACTGGCCATAGGTCGCTATCGCCGCCTGGATGCCGGCCATCAGGTCGGGCCCGTCCTTCAAACCCAGTTTCTTGACCAGAAAATTCCTGCGGATCGTCTCAAGCTCGGCCGGCTGGCTGGCTGCAACGGTCTGGGCATCGTTGTCATAGATCGCCGGCCCGCAGCCGATGGTGACCTTGGTCAGCAGCGCCATGTCGGGTTCGACCTTGCACTTGGCGCGCAGGTCATCGGCGTATCTGGTGATCAGGTCGTCACGTTTGCCCATCTTGTTGTCCCTTGTTGTGCGCGGCCATCTGTGTGGCTGTGATCGGTCTGCCCAGGAAGGTCAGTTCGATGGCAGGTTAATCGCTGCCCATCGCTGGGGAAAGCGGATTCAAGGGGGAATTTGTCACTGACCGCGCCCGTCAACTGGCCGAAACCGGCGCGAGATGACCGCTGCATCACCCTGATTTGGCCCCAATCATGCGCAACAGTTCAAGCACATATAAATGAAAGGGGTGCCTTGCATGCCGGCAGGACAAGATGTTTTCAACGCCAGGCTGCGCCGCATTGCCAAGGGACAGCAGATCGTGGGCCAGGGGCTGGGCCCCAACCGCGCCTTCCGCCCTGCACGGCGCAGATCGCGCGGCCCGGGCAAGGCGCTGATGGCGGCCGTTCTGGTATTGGGCGGAATCACTGGTGCCGTCGCGGCAGGTCACGGCCCCGAAGGGCTGGACACCAAACTTTTTGCCTGGGGCGCGCAATTGCAGGGCGACATCATCGGCTTTCTGGAGCCTGCCGCCGCACAGGCGGCAGGCTTTGGTGCCGATATCCTGCCGCGGGGCTAACCGCCCCCGGAGCCATCAATACCGGTAATGTTCCGGCTTGAACGGCCCGGCGATGGCGACGCCGATGTAATCGGCCTGGTCCTTTTTCAGTTCGGTCAGCTTGACCCCGATCCGCTTGAGATGCAGGCGCGCCACCTTTTCGTCCAGTGTCTTGGGCAGGATGTAGACACCCGGGGCATATTCGCCCGGCTTGGTCCACAGTTCGATCTGCGCCAGCACCTGGTTCGAGAAGCTGGCAGACATCACGAAACTGGGGTGCCCGGTGCCGTTGCCCAGGTTCAGCAGACGGCCTTCGGACAGCAGGATGATCTTGTTGCCCGAGGGCATCTCGATCATGTCGACCTGTTCCTTGATGTTGGTCCACTTGTGGTTCTTCAGCGCGGCGACCTGGATTTCATTGTCGAAATGGCCGATATTGCCGACGATGGCCATGTTCTTCATGCCGCGCATGTGCTCGATGCGGATCACGTCCTTGTTGCCGGTGGTAGTGATGAAGATGTCGGCCGTGGGCACCTCATCCTCCAGCAGGGTCACCTCGTAGCCGTCCATTGCCGCCTGCAACGCGCAGATCGGATCGCATTCGGTCACCTTGACCCGCGCGCCCGCGCCGCTCAGCGATGCAGCGCTGCCCTTGCCGACATCGCCGTAACCGCAGACGACGGCGACCTTGCCCGCCATCATCGTGTCGGTGGCCCGGCGGATGCCGTCGACCAGCGATTCCTTGCAGCCGTATTTGTTGTCGAACTTGGACTTTGTGACACTGTCGTTGACGTTGATCGCCGGAAACGGCAGTTGCCCCTGCTTGTGCAGGTCATACAGCCGCTTGACGCCGGTGGTGGTTTCTTCCGACACGCCGCGAATATCGGCGCGCTGCTTGGTGAACCAGCCCGGCGACGCCGCAAGCCGCTTTCTGATCTGGTCGAAAAGGCATACTTCTTCCTCGGACGTGGGCACGGAGATCAGGTCGGTTTCGCCCGCCTCGACCCGCGCGCCTATCAGGATGTACAGCGTGGCATCGCCGCCATCGTCAAGGATCATGTTGCAGGTGCCACCCACGCCGCCGAACTGAAAGATGCGGTCGGTGTAATCCCAATAGTCTTCCAGCGTTTCGCCCTTGATCGCAAAGACCGGCGTGCCCGATTCGGCGATGGCGGCCGCAGCGTGGTCCTGGGTCGAAAAGATGTTGCAGGACGCCCAGCGCACATCGGCACCCAGCGCCACCAGCGTTTCGATCAGCACAGCCGTCTGGATCGTCATGTGCAGCGATCCTGCGATCCGCGCGCCTTTCAGCGGCTTTGCGACGCCGTATTCTTCGCGCAGGGCCATCAGGCCGGGCATTTCGGTTTCGGCGATATCCAGTTCCTTGCGGCCAAACCCGGCCAGCGCAATATCCTTGACGACGTAATCCTTGGCCATCGGCCCGTGCTCCTTGATGCGGTGATGGCGCGGCAGATAGCAGATGGTTGTGTCAGGGACAATCAACTGCCCGGCATGATCGACCACAGGCAGGGATGAACTGGCAGGGATGCCTTGATTGTCACCGGCCGATCGGTCCACACATCGGGCAAATGCGGTCAAGAGGCATCCCATGAAACAACCCCGTGCCTGGCAAAGGATGCTGTCGGGCCGCAGGCTGGACCTGCTGGACCCGACGCCGGTAGATATCGAGATTGCGGATATCGCACACGGTCTGGCATTCGTCGCGCGCTGGAACGGACAGACACGGGGCGACTGGCCCTATTCGGTTGCCGAACATTCCTTGCTGGTCGAGGATCTGTACACCCGCCAGAACCCCGGTGCCGGGCCGAAATGGCGGTTGGCGGCGTTGCTGCACGACGCGCCGGAATATGTGATCGGCGACATGATCAGCCCGGTCAAGGCGGCGATCGGTGCCGGATATGGCGATCTTGACGACAGGCTGACCGCCGCCATCCACATCCGTTTCGGGCTGCCGGCCGCGATCCCGACCGAGGTCAAGCGCGCGATCAAACGCGCCGACCGGCTGTCGGCCTGGGCCGAGGCTGTCCAGATTGCGGGCTTTACCCAGCCCGAGGCCGACCGCCTTTTTGGCACCCCGGATCCGGAACTGGCCCGCGCCTGCACCATCCGCCTGCGGCCCCCGGTGCAGGTGCGCGCGGATTATGCCGCCCGGGCACAGGCGCTGATGGATGCAGGCGGTTAGGAAAGCCGCGGAATGGTGTTCAGGCGTAAAGAAACACCGGCGTGCCGTCGCGTACCATGGCAAACACGTCTTCGATCTGGCGGTTGGTGATGGCGATACAGCCCGCAGTCCAGTCGGGCCGGTTGCGGAACCGGCGCGGTGTGCCGTGGATGAAGATGTCGCCGCCCGGGTCCTGACCCGCCGCCCGCGCACGGGCCACGTCGTTCACATCCGGGTAGGATATGCCCAGCGACAGATGAAATTCACTGCGCGGATTGCGCCGGTTGATCTGATAGACGCCTTCGGGTGTCTTGCCGTCGCCCTGAACCTGTTTGTGACCCACCGGCGCAAAGCCCAGTTCGATCTGATAGGTCTGCAAAACCTGCTCGCCATGCAAAAGCGCCATGTTGCGCCGCGCCTTCTGCAACACGACGCTGGTCACCTCGGGTCCGTCATAGGTCAGAAATCGCGGCGCATCGCTGCATCCGGCCAAAGCAAGCGCCACCGCCGATCCGCCGATCAGCATGCCGCGTCTGGTCATTGTCGTTGTGTCTTTGGTCACGTTTCGCCCGCCACACGTTTTTCAGATTTCATAGCGCAGAATTCCGTCGCGGAAAAGCCTGTCTCGCGCGCCGGGCCGATCATTGCCGGGCAAAGCGTGACACACATTCCACATGTGTTGACCAGCGGAACTGATCGACGACGGTGACCGGGCCGATGGCATAGCCGCCTTCGGTCAATATCCGCGCGTCGCGGGCAAAGGTGACGGGGTTGCAACTGACCATCATCAGGACGGGAACCGCGCTGGCCGCCAGCGCGCGCACCTGCGCCTCGGCCCCGGCACGGGGCGGGTCGATCACGGCGGCGTCAAAACGCGCCAACTCTTGCGGCAACAAGGGGTTGCGGAACAGGTCGCGCACTTGGGTCGTCACGTGGCGCAGCCCGGTTGCACCCCGCCAGCCCAGGGTCAGCGCGTCCAGCATCGCCGCCTCACCCTCGACCGCGTGGACGGCGGCGGTTTCGGCCAAAGGTAGGGTGAAGGTGCCGCAACCGGCGAACAGATCGACAATGCGGGTGGCCGGACCGACGCCGGCGCGCACCAGATCGACCAGCGCCGCCTGCCCCTGCGACGTGGCCTGCAGGAACGCACCGGGCGGCGGGATTACGCTGGCGCGGCCCATCCGCTGGACCGGCGGCTGCAGCAGCGCGACCGGATCATCGCCCCAGACCAGCCGCGCCACACCCGCGCCATGCGCCCATTGGGCAAGATCGCGGCGCAGGTCGGGCGTCAGCGCGCGCCCGCCGTGGACCTGAACATCGGGGCCGTTCACGCTGGCGGTGATGGTCAGCGCAATCTTGGCGGTCCGGCTGGCCGCCAATATCGTCAGCGCCTCCAGCGCGGGAAACAGGCTTTGCAAGGCGGGTTCCAGCAACTGGCAATCGGGCGTCGCGACGATCTGATCCGAAGCGCGGGCGTGAAATCCGACCAGCGCGCCGCCTTTGGTCCGCCGCGCCGACAGCCTGGCCCGGCGACGGGACCGGGGCGCCGATGTCAGCACCCCGGTAACCGCCGCCTGCAGCCCCTGCCCCGCCAACGCGCGGGCGACGATCCCGGCCTTCCATTCGGCGACGAAGTCGTCGCTGGCATGTTGCATCGCGCAACCGCCGCATTGGCGGTAGTGGCGGCAGGGTGGAGCGACGCGCAGGGGCGACGGGGTGACGATGCGGGCCGTGCCATCGGGCAAAAGGTCCACCTCTTCGCCCGGCAGGGTGCGGGGGATCAGCGCGTCGCCCGCACGGCCCATCCCGTGATGGGTGACATGGTCGATGCGCAGGGTCACGCCGACCGCCCGTCCGCAAACAGAGCGTCACGCATCGGCGACCGACTCACTCGGCCGCTGCCAGATCGGCGCCGATGAAGCCGCCCGATTGCCGCGCCCAGAACCGCGCATACAACCCGCCCAGCGCCAGCAATTGTGCATGGGTACCCTGTTCCACAATCCGGCCATCGTCCAGCACCACGATCCGGTCCATCCGCGCGATGGTGGACAGCCGGTGCGCGATGGCGATCACCGTCTTGCCCCGCATCGCGATATCCAGCGCGTCCTGGACCTGGGCCTCGATCTCGGAATCCAGCGCCGATGTCGCCTCGTCCAGCAGCAGGATCGGCGCGTCTTTCAGGATGGCGCGGGCCAACGCGATGCGCTGACGCTGGCCGCCCGACAGCTTGACCCCCCGTTCGCCCAGATAGGCGTCATACCCCTTGCGGCCCTTGAAATCCTGCAGGCCGGTAATGAACGCATCTGCCTGCGCCTTGCGCGCTGCGCCCTCGACCTCGGCGTCGGTGGCATCGGGGCGTCCGTAACGGATGTTGTCGCGCGCCGACCGGTTGAACATCGCGGTGTCTTGGGTGACGGTGCCGATCTGGCTGCGCAGACTGGCTTGGGTCACGTCGCGCACGTCCTGCCCACCGACCCGTACCGCGCCGGATTCGGTATCGTACAGCCGCAGCAGCAGGGCCACCATCGTCGATTTGCCCGCCCCCGACGACCCGACCAGCCCGACCTTTTCTCCCGGTGCAATCGTCAGATCGACCCCAGACAACCCGCCGGTTTCACGCCCATAGGCAAAGGAAACGGCGTCAAAGCTGACATCATTGGCCCCCGACAGTGCAACGGCATCGTCGGCATCGGTCAGGCCGTGCAGGCGCACCAGCGTGCGCATGCCATCCTCGACCTCGCCCAGATTGGAATATATTCCCAACAGCGCGAAACTGACCCATCCGGTCATCTGCGCGATGCGCAGCGCCACGGTGCCGGTGGCGGCGATGTCGCCGGGACTGGCCAGACCATGTTGCCACATCCACAGCGACAGCCCCACCATCACCACCGGCAGGGCCCCGGCAACGGCCATCAGCCAGAACCGGAACCCGGTGGACAGCACGCCAAACTCCAACGTGCGGTCCCGATAGGTCTGCATCGCGCCGATGGCCACGCGATCTTCGTGATCTGCATGTGCGAACAGTTTGACCGTACGCATGTTGCTGATCGTATCGACGACCTGCCCCGTGACCACCGCCCGCGCGGCGGCGCGGCCCTGCGACGTGATGCGCACACGCGGAATATAATGTCTGATAAAGGCCAGATAAAATACCAGCCAGACCAGCAGCATCACCGCCATCCCCCAGCCGATGGACAAGACCAGCAACAGCGTTGCGAAAATCGAGGCGAGCGCGAACACCACGGTATTCAGCATCTCGACCGTGACATCGGTCAGGGCGCGGGCAGCCTGCATCTGTTTTTGTGCGATGCGACCGGCGAAATCATTGTCGAAAAAGGATATCGCCTGGCCCAGCGTCCAGCGATGCAGCCGCGACAGCACCAGCACATTCAGGTTCGGGGTCAGAACCACCGATTGCAGCAACGCGTTGGCACCAAAGGCCAAAGGCCGCGCGATCAGCAGAAACAGCGCGATGCCGACCAGCATCTGCCAGTGATCGGCCCAGATGCCACCGGGGGTACCTGCGGCCATATCCACAACGATCCCCAGCATCAGCGCGGCCACCACCTCGGTCGATCCGGCCAGGGCGGCGACGATGGCCCCGACGATCAGAGCCGCACGGGACCCGGCAAGCGACCATCGAAAGAACGGGATGATCCTGTCCGGCGGCGGTGTATCTGGCGGACGGAACGGCGCGATCCAGTCGCCCGCACGAATCAGCCAATTGTCGATCACACTCACACGGTCATCCTGTTCCGGTCACCTTGCCGTCTTGTCGATCCAGCGCGGCCGCCAGCCGCTGCAGAACGGATGCAGAGCCGCCCGGCGGGTCTGCTGCATCCGGCACGATCACGCATAGCCCCACCTGTTGCAACGCCCGGGTCGCATGAATGTTCCCTTGTTCGCCGCCATCCACCAGAATGACAACCCGTCGCGACGCACACAAGAACGCGACCACCCGCCCGGCAACGACGGCCTGCCGCCGGAACTTGAGCCCGCGGAACCGCCGGTCACGCAGGTTCTGCCACAGGTGGGCCTCGATGGGCAGGGGCACTTGCCGCAACACACGCGCCTTGTGGAACATCGCCGGATCATGGCGCATCGCAAATAACCCTCACCCTGCGATCCCTCTCCCTGCCAGAAGGGGCTGATTCTGGTAAACGTCAGATTGATGCCGCCCCTCTCCCCTTTTTCAGGGGAGAGGGGGGTAGAGGGGGTGAGGGTATCGCGCCGCCTCTGAACCGACGAAGACACCCGATTCAGCCCGAGGCGTGCGATGCGACCATGTTACTCCGCCGCTTCGTCGTTCAGGTTATCGCCCAGAAACCCGCCCGACTGGCGCGACCACAGCCGGGAATAGATGCCGCCCTGCCGCAACAGGTCGTCATGGCTGCCATCCTCGACCACCTTGCCGTCATCCAGCACCACGATCCGGTCCATGCGCGCGATGGTGGACAGCCGGTGCGCGATGGCGATCACCGTCTTGCCCTGCATCATGCCGTACAGCGTATCCTGAATCGCCGCCTCCACCTCGCTGTCCAGCGCGCTGGTTGCTTCGTCCAGTACCAGGATAGGTGCGTCCTTCAGGATTACCCGCGCCAGCGCGATCCGCTGCCGCTGGCCGCCCGACAGTTTCACCCCCCGCTCGCCCACCTGCGCGTCATAGCCCTTGCGCCCTTCGCCATCCTCCAGGCCCAGGATGAAGTCATGCGACTCAGCCTTTTGCGCGGCGGCGTTCATCTCGGCTTCGGTCGCGGACGGACGGCCATACATGATGTTGTCGCGCACCGACCGGTGCATCAGCGCACTGTCCTGCTGGACCATGCCGATCGCACCGCGCAGGCTGTCCTGCGTGACGGCGCGGATCGACTGGCCGTCGATCAGCACATCACCCGCATCGGCGTCGTAAAACCGCAGGATCATCTTGACCATCGTCGTCTTGCCCGAGCCTGAGCGGCCGACCAGACCAACCTTCTGGCCCGGTTCGATCACCAGATCGACCGGACCCAGCCCGCCAGCTTTGCGGCCATAACGGTGGACCAGCCCCTTCAAAGCGATCTGGCCCCGGTCGATCACCAGCGGTGTCGCATCGGCGGCATCCAGCAGGGCGATGGGCTGGGCGATGGTGCCCATGCCTTCGACCACCACACCCAGCGATTGCACCAGGTTCGTCGTTGCCCACATGATCCAGTAAGTCAGATTGTTCAGCCGCAGCACCAATGCCGTCGCAGCCGCTACCACGCCGACCGTGGCCATGCCGTGATACCACAACCACAGCGCCAGCGCCGACACGCCCACGATCAGGCCGCCGTTCAGCACCGTCAGCGTCGCGTCCATCTTGGTGATGATCCGCATTTCGCGGAACATCGCTATGCGCGCAGCTTCGATGGCTTCCTTGGCATAGGCGACTTCGCGGTCGTGATGGGCGAACATCTTGACCGAATGGATGTTGGTATAGCTGTCCACGACCCGCCCGGTGATGGCACTGCGCGCGTCGGACGATGCTATGGCCGCAGGCCCCGCGCGGCGGATCGTCCAGCGCATCAGCGCCAGATACAGCCCGATCCAGATGAAAAGCGGGATCAGCAGCCGCAGGTCCGCATCGCCCAGCAGGATGATCGCGCCGATCAGCGTAGTCAGCGCAAAGGTGACGGCGTCCAGCACTTGAAACACCGCCTCGCCCGCTGCAGGCGGGGTCTGCATGATGCGGTTCGCCAGCCGCCCGGCAAAGTCGTTTTCAAACCAGCCGACCGGTTGGCGCAGCACATGCCGGTGCGCGCGCCAGCGGATCATCGTGCCGAAATTGGGCGTGATGGTGTTGTGCAGCATCGCCACATCAAGGAATGCGATGATCGGGCGACAAACCACGATCACGCCTGCAACCCACAGGATTTCGGTCCCGTGCCGGGCCCAGACCTGCTGCGGCGTGGCGTTGGACAGAAAGTCGATCAGCCGCCCGACATACCAGACAATGGCCACATCGCCAAAGGCGACCGTCGCCTTGAACAGGATCGCGGCAATCAGCGCACCCCGGAACGGTGTCAGAAATTGCCGCATGAACGGCCACAGGCGCTGTGGCGG
>Ga0105045_10002482_pt1 | contig 15601 bp, 11 predicted proteins | sample MAT02_FD_78089 | JGI IMG/M metagenome (GOLD analysis project Ga0105045, IMG submission 78089) | Freshwater microbial communities from Lake Fryxell liftoff mats and glacier meltwater in Antarctica - MAT-02 (megahit assembly) | ecosystem: Environmental > Aquatic > Freshwater > Ice > Liftoff...
AGGCATCTATAATCAAACCGAACCGCCCGTTCAGGAACGACGCATCCAGGCCAACGTTGGCTTCGCGGGTGCGTTCCCATTGCAGCAGCGGGTTGGTCAGTGCTGCCGGGCCAACGCCCGTTGCTCCACTGTACGTAACCGATGCCCAGGTACCCAGAAACTGAAAATCGCCGATGCGTTCGTTACCCGTAAAGCCGAAGCTACCCCGTAGTTTGAGGTCGCTCAGGAAGCTGAACCGCTGCATAAACGGCTCCGCCGATATGCGCCAGGCTGCCGACGCCGAGGGGAACACGCCGAACTGTTTCTGCTGCCCAAAGCGCGATGAGCCGTCGTAGCGGGCCGTGAAGTTTACCAGATACTTATCTTCGTAGTTGTACCGAAGCTCGCCAAAGGTCGAAATCAGGCCGCTGTTGAGCAGATACGAACTCCCCTGATCGACTACGCCCGCCGAAGTAATGTAAGTAAAGTCATCGCTGGGGAAAATCCGGCCCTGGACGTTACCACCGCGTTCATTGCGGCTCAGTATCTCAAAACCCGCCAGCGCATTGAACTGATGCTTATCGGTCAGCCGGAAGCTGTAATTCAGCGTGTTGGTGCTTAGCAGGGTAGTCAAGGTCGTATTGCCGAAAACGCCGTAACCGCGCCCGCCTACGCTGGGCAAAAAACCGCCAATGGCGGTGGTAGAAGGCTCAAAATTGTCTTCGGTTACGTTGTTGTAATCCACGTTGGCCTTGCTGCGGAAGCGCAGGTTTGGGATGATCTCGTACTCGCCATAGACACCGCCCAGAAACTTGGCCGTGTAACTGATAAAGCGGGGCAATACCGCCTGACCTACCGGATTGAAGTTGGGGAAACCCGCGTAGTTGTCATCGCCGGGGCCGTAGAGTTTGCCCTGCTCGTTGTAGGGTGAATAAAATGGTAAACTCTTGATGGCTCCCGAATACACGCCGTCTAAGAAGTTATCGCCTTTTACGCGCTTGTTTTTGGCGTAGGAGCCGGTGATGTTTAGCCCGAATGACAGTTTCGACGTTGCCTTCTGGTCGAGCCGAAACTGGCCGGTGTAACGTGTAAAACCACTATTGAGCTGTACGCCCTGCTCATCGCGAAAGCTGCCGCTCATGTAGAACGTCGTTTTGTCGTTACCACCCTGCGTTGAGAGCTGATACTGCTGATACACACCCTTGCGCAGTACTGCATCGACCCAATCGGTATTGATGCCGTCAGTAACGCTACGGATCAGGCCAAACTTGTCGGGGCTTTGTCCGGCGTTGGTTACGGCTTCGCGCTGGAGGTCGAGGAGTTCGGTGGCGTTAAGGAGTTCGGGCCGTTTGATAATGTCGGTCAGGCCGCGCTGCACATCGAGGGTAAAGGTCGTCTTGCCCGCTTTGCCGCGTTTGGTCGTAACGAGTACCACGCCGTTGGCCGCCCGCGAGCCGTAAATGGCTTTGGCCGAGGCATCTTTCAGCACTTCGATACTGGCAATGTCGTTGGGGTTGAACAAGGCGAAGGCGTTGTCCTGCTGCCCGCCAAACCCCCGACCCGTCAATTGCCCATCCTCAACCGGAACGCCATCTACAATGAAAAGTGGGCGGTTGCTGGCCGAGATGGATGTGCTGCCCCGCACCCGCACCGTAATGCCACCACCGGGCGTACCCGAACTCTGCGTCACCTGCACACCAGCCGCCTGCCCCTGCAACGCCTGGTCGAAGCTGGTTACGGGAATGTCCTTGAATTTGTCGGGCGAGATTGACGTCACCGAACCGGTAATGTCCTTACGCTGGGTGGTGGTGTAGCCCGTTACAACCACCTGCGCCAGTTCGTTGATGGACTCTTTCAGGGCCACGTTTACCACGACCCGGTTGCCCACGTTTACCTCCTGCGACACAATGCCGATGGACGAAAACAGCAGGACGGTATTTGGTCCCGGCACGGCCACGTTATAGTTGCCATTGGCATCGGAGCTGACGCCGAGGGTAGTTCCCTTCACCACAATGTTTACACCGGGAATGGGCTGGCCGTCGGTATCGGACGTAACGCGGCCCGTTACGCGGGTTCCCTGTGCCAGAAGCTGGGCGGGCAAAAGCAGGATGAAAAAACTCAATAGCAGTCGGTACTTATCTTGCATAGAGTTGGGGTGGGGTAAAACTGGTTCAACGGTTGTATACTGCGTGTATTGGCTCCGAAAGAGACAGCCAATGGACAGACAATTTAGCCTAAATCAAACGAACAAAGATACCTTTACCATATAAAATTATGCGAAACGATATGATCGCCAATCATCGATATGGGGCAAATGTCGGCTGCCAGCTACTTTTCATACCCCGAAGCGCCATTTTTCTACTTTTTCTGGCCGGGTTCATGCCCGCTAATCGGATCACTGCTTTTGAAGTTGAAACAGCACGTAAACTGCCATCGGTTTACGTGTTTTTGAACACCGAATGTCCCATCAGTCAACAGTACGCCCGCAGGCTGTCGGTGTTGTCCCACCAATACGCATCATCGGTACGTTTCGTGGCTTTATTCCCGTCTAAAACCGATACTCCCGTCTCATTCGGCAATTCAGGACCGACTGTGGGTTGGTGTTCAGCGGCAAGTCGGATGTGGGCGCGAAACTGGCCCGCCAACTTCGCGCCCGCGTCACGCCTGAAGTGGTTTTGCTGGATACGACGGGCCGAATTCGCTACCGGGGTGCTATCGACGACTGGTACGTTGTTCTCGGCAAACATCGCTCCGATGCTACTGAATACTATCTTCATAATGCCCTCAACGCGCTGATGGCCGGAAACGAAGTTACTGTGCGTGAAACAGAAGCAGTGGGTTGCCTGATCGAGTGAGCTACTTTACATAGTAAAACACCAGATTCATCATCTCGTTGGTCGAATTCCAGCCGTAGCTAACGGTGCGGGCGGGGCGGTTGGGGTTTAGTGGATTCTGGTCGGTGTTGTCATACTGCGCTTCGGCCAGAATTACGGAGCCTTTAGGCAGCGTAAGCGGTTTTTGGAAAAAATAGGTGAGCTGCCAATTGTAATCCAAGGCCGGTATCCGAATCAGGCTAATTACGTCGCCGTCGGGCGTAACGGCAAACGCTTTTACGGCCTGTCCCATAAGGTGCATATGCGGCAGGACGGACAACAGCCGGATACTGTCAGGAATGGGGCCGTAGTTCATGTAAAAAACAGGTTTGGTGTTGGCGGGCAGCAAAAACGGTTGGTTGGTTACGTTATTTTCGGTCAGGGTCAGGGTACGAACCGGTTGCGAAACGGGCGTTTTAGCAAAATATAACCGCACTTCCGACTGGTTAGAATCCGGTTTGGCCGAGGCCGAATAGTGAATGTTCAGGATCAGGTCACTGCCCGCCCGGATGCGCTTGGCCGCTCCCGCCGGAAACGTAACGCGGTCGTTGCCCGGTACCCAGCCGTATAGCAACTCGTCGGCGAGGGGCGTTCGCTTAAACTCGCGTAGTTTGGGATCGTCTTCGGCAACACCATGTATGGCCGCCATCGTGCCGGTCGAGTCGATCATCAGGCGGCTGTGGTGCAGTAACTTGCGATTACCGGGTACAAACTCGATGGCCGACACCCAAACGTCGTGCGGCAGATTCATTGGCACATGAAAATACCGGAAGTCTTCCCTGGCATCGCCGTTGATGGCGTAGGGTTTCATGCGGAGCACAAGATCGGGGCTTTCGGTAGGCAGGTTTCGGTTTTCCGTTAGGCGTTAGCGATTTGGGGCGGTTCGTTTTTTGCCTTCGGGCATTCTGGCCTGTACCCACGTTTGAATGGTTTGGATTTCGGCATCGCTCAAACCCCGCTCATTCGCATAATGCTGGAACTGGCGATCGGCAGGAAAAGGCGGCATATAGCGGCTCTGCGTGACTTTGGCAATGAACTTACCCCGCTTGGAGACGTCTTCGTAGGTCAGCAGGCTAAACGGCCCCACGCCCCCCGGATTGTGGCAGGGCAGGGCGCAGTTTTTCAGGATAATGGGTTGTATGCTGGCCGTGAACGTGGGTGTTTGCGCCTGAGCAACCGGGGCAACGAGTAAGCTGAACACCCAGCATATAGCAACTCTGCAATTCATTGGTCAGTCTATTCCTACCCGACAGTTTACTTTCCGTGCCATAGGTATTTGTTCTCTTTCAAAGATAACGCATTCGCCTACAAAAAAAGCAGCCAGTCCTGTAGGGGACTGACTGCTTTGATAAACGTTTGTAATCCAATCTACCGCACAATGAAGTTCAGGCGGCAGTTTGAGTTGGCCTGCGATACGGGCGTGGGGTCGAGACAAACGCTGTCTTGGTTCCATACCTTGTACACCAGCCCATCGGTCGTGGTCAGTTCCCAGGTAACCAAAAAGGCATCGGCGTTAGAAATTGTTCTGCCGCCAACAACCAGTGGCCCCCGCAACCGCGCACCGGCCGGACGAGGACGCGCCGGATTTTCAAACACCTTCACGGCGTTCACCTTATCGTATTTCACCGTAACATCTTTGTAGAGGTTATACACATCGGCGGGCGTGAGGCTGAAGTTGTTCCACTGCCGATTGGCGGCTGGCGAATCAATGGTCTTCACTACTTTGCCACCGCCACCGAGCGATGCGATTTTGGGGTTGCCGTCGGAGTCCGTGTATGATTCGATCATATCGACTTTGATCACAATTTTGCTAACGGTCAGCTTGTTGTCGAGCGTAACCCAGCGAATTTTGAAGTCGATTTTGGCGGCATCCTGACCCGCGAGCGGGAAGGTTCTGGCATTGGCCGCAAAATTTGCCTTTGCGGCTTCGGCTACACCATCGAACACGCCCAGGGCATGTACACCAGATTCCCAGGGTTTGTTGGGGTTAAGTGATTCGTCGCGGCAGCCCAGCAGCAGCGTGATGACGGCAGGTACTGCGTATTTTAAGAGTTGTTTCATCTTGTATGATTTGATTGGTGACTGGCCAACCCCCGTTCCGTTTGTGTGGCACGGGGGTTGGGCCGCAGTTAAGTCTCTTTTAGAATTCCCACTTGGTTTTCACCTTGTCCCAGAAGATAGCGTCCCGGTCGAAAATGACATCGGTAACGAATTTCGCTGCATTTGGATTCAGTGCACCCTCCGACTGTGGGTAGGGCAACCGAAGCGCGTACTGACGGGGCGGCCTGGAAATAGGAGCCTGAACACCCACCGAAAACTGCCTGAACTGGCTCTGAATGGGGTAGCCCGTCCGGCGTTGCAGGTTCCAGATATCCATTCCCTGTCCCCATGAGCAGAACCAGATTTGTTTGGCCACTACGTTCAGCTTCGATTGGTTGGTTATTCCTCCATCGTACAAATCGAGCCATGATTTTACGTAGGCATCAACTTCAGCTGCAACGGGCGTTTTGGCCCGGCTTGGGTCTGATCTCAGGCCTTGCGCTACCACCACTGCAATTTGCTCCCGCATGGCGGCTTCAAACAACGCTTTGGCATCGCCCGTAACGCCCGTTCCGTCCAGAATGGCTTCAACCTGATAATACTTGGTGTTCCAGCTATTGATCAGCGGCCACTGTCCGTTACCACCAAAGTTGAGCGAGGCCTGACCCGTCAGGGCTACAGCCGCTACTGACCGATCCGAATAAACCCCACCCGCCGGGTAAGTACCGGGGGCGGCCCGCAATGGGCCATCGGCAGGAATACCGGATACGTCGGCCCGGTCGCGGCCAAAGAAACCGGCAATGTAGGCCAGATCAGCGGCAGGTATAGCAGCTCCGGTAATATTGAAGACCTTCCTGTATTCATCGAGAAACGAATCTTTTATCGGCAGGTACGAACCACCAAACGGCGTGGTACCCCGGTCGGTCGAGTTGTTCTGATCCAGAATCCGCGCCGTTTGCCGGTAGAAGTAGAAAGGCAGACGCGGGTCCTTGTTCAGGATCATTTCGCCCATCAACTGGTGGCTGACATAGGTCGGATCAGTGGTGCCGGTATAGGTGATAAACCAGGGGTGCGTATTGCGCTCCGGCGCAATCTGGGTCGAGTACAGATACGTCCAGTTCTGGGCCGCTGTGGTGATGAATCCACCCGCATCGAAAGCGGCTTTCAGATCGGCATTACCAGTAGCCCGGCCTTTGCGCGAGGTCAGCAGCAAACGCAGTTTCACGGTTCTGGCAATCCGGGTCCAGGTTGTAGCGTTGCCGTTTCCCATATAGTCGTTGATAACAGCTATGGGCTGGGGTTTGGCCAGTTCAACAATGGCCTGATCGCACAACTTAAGCAGGTCTTCGTAAATGTCGGCGTCCTTATCGAACTTGGCCGACTTGTTGGGTTCTGCCGCGTTGCCTTTCCACGCTTCTGTGTACGGCATGTCGCCGAACATATCAACGTAGTGGCCCATAGAATATGCCTTCAGCACCAGCGCAATGCCCCGGTAGCGGGGGTTCTTGCCATCTTCGGTAGCCTTCAGCATTTCTTCCATCGCCTGCAGATTTTGATAGGCAGCATTCCAGGTACCCTGATAGCTGGTGTTGTTCAGGTTATACGAATCGGCTGAACTCCAGAGACCGGCAAAGCCCATTGCATTGCTGTTAACGGCCCCGAAGGCGTTGACAGCGGCATTCTCCGCTACGGGCAGCAGTAGCCCCAGCGAACCCGTTGCGGGCCGGTTGGGGTCGGCGTTGATGTCCAGGTCGGTGTAGTTGCAGGAGCTGGCTGCCCCGATAAGCCCGGTGAGCAATACACTTCGCAATACGTTTTTATAAATTTTCATAGTCATTTAGACAAAATGATGATTGGGCAGTCCTGCATTTTTAGGAAGGCAGGACTGCGTTGAATTAAAAGGATGCGTTCAGGTTAACCCCAAACCGACGGGTCGAAGGAGCGGCACCAAGATCGAAGCCCTGAATGTTCGAATCAGCAAAGTTCGACAGCGTTTCGGGATCGAAGTTCAGACCGGGCAGCATGTTGGGGGCGTAAAACCACAGGTTCCGTCCCGACACCGACAGGCGCAGGCTACCGAACACGTTGGCGTATTTCTGAAGGAACGCCTTTGGTACACTGTACCCCAGCGAAACCTCGCGCAGGCGCACCACTGTTGCATCGTACACGTTCACTTCGTCGGCCCCGTAGGCACCATAGCCATCCGTAAAGTGATACTGGAAAGCGGTCATGGCGATAGTATTTTTGATGGTATTACCTGCTTCGTCGAGCAGGGGCTTGTACGTAGCCGGATCGCCCAGTATGCCCGGAATCACGCGCAGTCCTTCGCGATCTTCCGAGTTCTTCAACTGACCGCGTAGCAACAGCGAAGCCGCCGTGGTGGAGAAAATACTGCCACCCGCTCTGTAATCCATCAGCACGCTCAGGTTGAAGTTCTTGAACGATACGGTGTTGGTCCAGCCGAGCGTAAAATCCGTGTTTGGGTCACCGATGATCTGCGAACGGGCCGCCGGAATGGGCAAGCCGGTGTTAGGGTTGATAAGCAAATTGCCATTGTCGTCACGAGAGTTCACCGAGCCGAGGATCTGACCGTAGGGTAGTCCAGTCCGGAAAATGGTACCCAACGCCGAAAGACCGGTACCGCCGAGGAAAATCTCTCCGCTGGGGCCTGCGTCTTCTACTTTTGAGCGGATGCGGGTATAGGCAAAGAACGAGGTCCATGTCAGGCCGTTGGCCATCCGCAGCGGCACGAGCGTCAGGCCCAGTTCCAAGCCCTTGTTCGAGATTTTACCAGCGTTGGTGACTTCGCGGGCAAAACCACTGGAACGGGGCAACTCGCGGGTCACGATCAGGTCGGTCGATGTGCGGTTAAAGTACGCCAGGTCAACGCCGATGCGGTTGTCGAAGAACTGTAGTTCGGTACCCAGTTCAACTTCTGAGGTAAATTCGGGTCTCAGGCCGATGTTGTTGAGTGTGCCGGGCAAACTGGCTGTCGAAATGGCCGAACCGTTGTAGAACGTACGGCCAAGGTTATACGCGGTATTGACCTGATAGGGGTCTGCGTCTTTACCCACCATGGCGTAGTTGGCCCGTAGTTTACCGAAGTTGATGATGTTCTTGGGCAGGTTCAGCACATCCGAGAACACAAACGAAGCCGCAACTGCCGGGTAGTAGTAACTGTTGTTGGCGGCTGGCAGGGTTGACGAGCGGTCATTCCGAACCGAGGCTGTCAAATACAGAAACTTGTTATAATCGAGCGTCAGTTCGCTGAATATGCCGTACAAACGACGCTGACTGGTGAAGTCGTAGGCATTCTGATTCAGCGTACCGCCAATGGTTAGTACGTTGGGGTCGATAACGGGGGCACCGGCAATGCCTGTTTCCTGATAGGTACGCTGGTTGGGGTTGAAACCAACCAACAGTTTGGCCCCGAACTTATCCGAAAACTCATGGCTCGCGGTGGCCAGGAAGGTGAAGTCGATTTCGGTATTGCTCAAATCCTGCCGCGCCACCGATCCAAGGGGTTGAAACGAGCCACCGGGACGAAGCACGTTTTTACGAGACTCCGAGTAGGTGTTGACACCACCGCGCGCGGTTAGGTTCAGCCAGGGCGTTACGTCGTAGTTCAGTGTCATGTTGCCATACACCCGGTTCACGCCCGAGTTGTACAGATTGTGCTTGGCTGTCCAGTATGGGTTGTCCAGGGCGCGGTAAAATACGTTTGAGCCATCGACTGGATTTTCAAACGGATAGGCGTTTAGGTTAAAGTTACGGGGCAGGTAAAAGAGACGGCCGTAAATAGAACCCGCCGAAGCCAGCCCGCCGTAGTCGGCATAATAACCGGCACCCGACTGTGGGCTTTGCTGGTTGGTATTGGTGTAGGCTACGCTACCCGCTACGTTCACTTTATTGTTCAGCGTAGCGTTACCACCAAAACTCAGCGTAGTCCGGTCCGTAAACGAGCTGGGGATAATACCAACGTTTTTGGTGCGCGATATCGACGCATTCAATGAGGTCTTGTCGCCGGTCGAGTTGATTTGGACGCCGTTTTCAAATACACTACCCTGCTGAAAAAAGCCGCCAATGATGTCGTGCGGTACCAGAGGAACGGGAATTCCCCGGCCATTGGCCTGAAGCAACTCCGGAAAGGCCGTCTGATAGCGGGCGGCTCCGTAGGCAACGGTCCGGTCAACGAGTGGGTGGGGTACGGTACCTGCCGGAAAATCAGGGTCAATAACTTTGGAATACCGGTCGAAACCAAGCGCGGCATTTACGCGGTCAACTTCGGCAGGGAAAACCGTTCCCCAGTTACCAATGAACCCCCCATTATACGTCTGGTTAGACCCCTGCGTGTAGGTATCCTGGTAGTCAGGAATGGTCGATACCCTTTCGACTGAATACGACGAGTTGAAGCTGATCTCCAGCCCTTTACGCGCCGATTTGCTGCCCGATTTGGTCGTGATCACGATAACGCCGTTGGCCGCCCTCGAGCCGTACAGCGCCGAAGCAGCCGCGCCTTTGAGTACCGTCATGTTCTCGATGTTGTTGGGGTCGATGTCGTAGGCCCGGTTGGTGGTTACTGTGTTTGTATTGTATCCACCCGTAGAGTTTACCGAGTTGTCGAACGGAATACCGTCCACTACGAACAGCGGCTGGTTGTTGCCCGTAAACGAGTTATTACCCCGAATCGTGATGCGCGTACCGGAACCCGGTGCGCCATTGCCCGACGTAATGTTGACGCCCGGTACTTTACCCGCCAGTGCCCGCAACGGGTCCGGCTCGGACCGCTGCTGGAGCAGATCGCCTTTCACGTTCGAGACGGCGTAGGCCAGGGCTCTCTTATCGCGCTGAATACCAACTGCCGTTACAATAACTTCGCCAAGTTGCTTGGAGTCGTTGGCCAGCTTCACGTCAACACTTGAGCGGTTGCCCACTTCAAACTCCTGCGATGCCGAACCCACGAAGCTAAACACGAGTTTAGCTCCGGTTGCGGGTACGCTGATGGAGTAGGTTCCGTCGGCATTGGTATTGGAACCCCGTGTAGTTCCCTTCACCACCACCGATACACCGGGCATAGTAGAGCCGTCTTCGGCGGCTGTTACCTTGCCCGTAATGGTTCGCTCCTGCGCCCATGCTGTGGCGCAGAGTGAGCATACAAACAGCATACTCACCAGTAGATTTTTCATCATTTGTTAGGTATTTTAAGTTAAGAAGACACTTTACTTAGTGCAAACTTAACAAAGGCAGAATAACCATCAAACTTTTCGTCGAAAAATAGTTTCGCAAATTTATGTACCTAATTTTTTAATTAATGCCAAATGATATTCTGTTTGGTATTTTTCCATTATTAGTTATAAATACTTATTTTTGGAGTGGGATTCTTCTCCAGTAGTATTGTATCGGCACACGGGGTTGAGTATGTTGTCAGGAATTATTGGAAGAAGAAAAATTCATAGTGAGCCACACCCAATGGTAACCAACAAAAAATGCCGGAGCGCAGGCCCCGGCATTTTTTGTTGGTTCAGTAGTCTATGCCAGTTGATCGTGCGACTGACTCAGTATGGTTTCAATCTGATCAGCCATCGTACGCGTGTACTGATACCCAATCCTGAACAACTCGCGGCTTTTGCTGATATCGGTCGGGCTGTAGCCAGCCAGACCGTCGGGTTCAATAAAGATGGGACAGCGACCAAACTTTTCGCGGGTTTTGCTCTGTACTGCCAGAATCAGACTACGCTCGATTACGCCCCGCATGGATCGGATGGGTTTGGCCAGCCCGAAGGGGTTGCAGTGCGAACCGATAATCAAATCGACGGTATTCTCGATAACCTCAACGGGCAGGTTGTTCAGTACCCCGCCGTCCACGTATTGCCGTTTGTTGATGAGCATCGGCTCAAAGATGCCCGGCAAACAGCAGGACGCCAGCACGGGCCGGATTAACTCGCCTTTGTCAAAGACAACTTCTTTACCTTCATTCAAATCGACCGCCACCACGTGCAGGGGTATGTTCAGCCCCTCGAACGAATCGTACGGAATGTATTTGCGATATAAATCAACCGCAGTGTCGATGCGCAACAGCCCCATGCGGTTCCAGGCCGGGCGCAGGTGCTTCATAAACGACGACGACTCGATGAGCTTCAGGCTCTCATCGGGACTGTAGCCAGCCGCTGTCAGCGCACCGGCAATGGCACCGGCACTGGTTCCGGCAATCTGATCGAACTGAACGCCTATTTCCTGTAACGCTTTTATGACGCCGAGGTGGGCAATGCCCCGCGCTCCGCCACCCGATAAAACCAATCCAATTTTCATTTGCCCAAAAGAGTGAAAGTGCGAAAGAGTGAAAGAGCGAAGCAACGGGTTTACTCGTTTTCTTCAAACCTCATCACGTTCTCATAACGGCAGGTGTAGCTGTTTCGTTTAGAGCCACTCAGCCAGTAATCCACTCTGATTAACCCGAATACCCTTCTCCGTTTGTTCGACAGTGGCCGCTTCGCAGGTGGGGTCGTGGTCGAAGACGAGCAGCCAGTTTTCCTGCACGGCCTGTTGCAGGTACTGCGTTTTCTCGTCCATTGTCAGCAGCGGACGCACGTCGTAGCCCATAACATACGGCACCGGCACGTGCGACGCCGACGGAATCAGATCGGCGCAGAACAGCAGCGTTTTGTCCTGCACGGTCAGCTTTGGCAGGATCATTTTTTCGGTATGTCCATCCACGTACAGCAGGTCAATATCAGGAATATTTAATTTATCCTGATCGGCAAAGCATAGTTGACCGCTTTCCTGAAGCGGCATGAAGTTCTGGCGCAGGTATGTAGCGCGTTCGCGTAGGTTGGGCTGCACGGCCCATTGCCACTGCCTGCTGTGGCACCAGTACTGCGCGTTGGGAAAGGTCGGCACCAGTTGGGTATGGGCGGCATCGGACCAGCGCACGGCCCCGCCCGCGTGGTCGAAGTGCAGGTGCGTGAGCAGCACGTCGGTTACGTCGGCTACGCTATACCCGGCGGCTTCAATGGCTCCGGCGAGGGTTTTACCGTTGGGCAGGTCATAAAAACCGAAGAATTTGGCGTCCTGCTTATCGCCCGCGCCGGTATCCACCAGAATGAGCCGGGGCTTACCGTCTGCGTCACGGGTTTCGATGAGCAGGTTGCGCAACGCCCAGGCGCAGAGGTTACGGTCGTCGGCGGGGTTAGTCCGTTGCCAGAGTGTTTTTGGCACCACGCCAAACATGGCCCCGCCGTCGAGTTTAAACGGCCCGGTATCAATCGTTTTAATGGTCATGTCTATTCTTTTTTGGGACACTTTGGGACACAGAGATGCACAAAGAAGACACAGAGAGCCACAGAGTACTTTTCTCTCTCATTCTCTCTTCTTTTTCTCTGTGGACCCCCGTGTCTCCTTTGTGCATCTCTGTGTCTCAACCTTTTTTTATTGAACCACCATTCTCTCCCCCAACTCCAGCACCCGGCACGGTGTTTCGTACTGCCCGCAGGCCCGGATGAACTCGGCGGGGTTGGCGGTGTTGAAGGCAAATAGATCGTAATGGTGCGGAATAACGAGTTTGGCTCCGATAGCGCGGCCCAGCCGGGCGGCTTCGTCGGGGTTGAGGTTACCCGCTACGCGCCGTTCGGGTTTGTTGCCGTTAATGGGCAGAAACGCTATGTCAACCTGAAATGGCCGCAACAGGTCTTCCATGCCCTCATACCAGAGCGTATCGCCGGAATGATAAACGTTGTAGGTGCCAAGTTCCACCACAAATCCCATGAATTTACAACGCCCCTGTTCGTCACGTTCCACGTCATTATGAGCCGCTGGTACGCCATGAAAAATAAACCCGCCAACGGTGGTAGTGTCGCCATCGGTCAGGCCAATGGGCCGGTTCATATCGGTACCAAGCCGGTTCGCAACGAACGCGCGGTTGGCTTCGGGAATGACCATCTGCAACGCCGGATTGGCTTTTAATAAGGGTAGCAGCGTATCAGCGTCCAGATGGTCGGTATGGTTATGGCTCGAGGTTACAACGTCTATATTGGTCAGTCGCGCCGGGTCGATAACCCGTTCCGAAATGCGCGTATGTGGCTTGTCGGTATCGGCGTATTTGGCGGTCAGCGAGTCGGATAGGTAGGGGTCGAACAGCAGATGGTTACCATTGTGCTGTAGTAGGAAGCCACTCTGTCCCAGCCACCAGATGTGCAGTTTATCCGGTTCGCTGCGGGCGCGTTCAATGTCGGCCAGTAGCGCGTCGTCTTGTTGGAGAGGTCTTTTGAGCATGGGTTGACTGACGGGTTTCTTTGGGCGAAAGATACCGCCTTTTCTGAAACGGCTGGGACACAACCCGCCACAAAACCTACCCAAACCATCAACATTTCCTTCAAATCCCGCGTTATAAAATCGCCCGAAAACCAGCCTTACCCATTCACTCTTTTGCTCTTTATATCTTTCACTCTTTAGTTTATGCAGGACATTGAACCGTTTTTCGGTTGGGAAAAATACTATACTGCGTCGGAAGATGAACGCTCACCGTTTTACGAGCAGGAATACAACATGCAGCAGTACGAAAACAATATCTACGGCTACTACATCCATCCGCTCTGGGACGAAATTGGCTCCGAAACGCTCTATTGCAAGATTCTGTACACCAACTATGACCGACAGTTTGTGATCATTGAGCTTTTTGGCGAGTGGAACGACACGCTGCATAATGACATCATGTACCTGAAACGGCAGGTTATCGACCCGCTAATTCACCAGGGCATCAAGCATTTCGTCCTGATTGCCGAGAACGTCTTTAATTTTCACGGCTCCGACGACAGCTACTACGAAGAGTGGTTCGAGGACGTGGAAGATGGCTGGATTGCCGCTATCCACTCGCCCGAATTTGTGGAGCGTGAATGGAAGAAGTACCATCTCGACTATTACATCAACTTTGGGGGTACGCTCGACCTTGCCAACTGGCGTACTGTGAAGCCAACCGCTCTGTTCGATTTGGTAAACGGCCTGATAATACGGCGGTTAGGATAGGTTTTATCTGACTCGATTGTACATTTACGACTTAACCACTCTCACCAATCCTGTATGGACAATACCGAAAAAAATCAGATTGACGAGGCTGCACAAGTCGTACCGACCGAAGCAACCAGTAAAATTGACGCCCTGAAAGCCGATGCAGCGGACAAATTCGATACGCTCAAGACCGACGCGGGCGAGTTAATGACCGCTACCGTTGATAAAATGGAAGATCTGCGCGATCAACTCGTTGCCAAAGCCGAAGAAGCAGGCCGCCAAATCGACATTGACGGTATAAAAGCACAGGCGTCAGAACACATCGACACCGCTAAAGCAGCCACTGCCGAAACCATCGCCAATCTTCAGGCCCAGGCCGAAACCGCTTACGAGACCGCATCGGTCAAAGCCGAACAACTCCAGAACGTGGCAGAAGAGAAATACGACGAACTCAAAGCCGAAGCTATCGAACAACTGGAAGTTGCTCATGCCAAACTGGATGAGCTTAAAGATGAAGCAGCCGCGCAAATAGCTGAAACGAAAGTAAAAGCGACGGGTTTCTTCCGTCGTTTGTTTGGGAAGAAGTAGGTATGCAGCGTCGTTGTTATATCAGCCCTGATTTGTACCGTACAAATCGGGGCTGATTCATTTGCAGCCCACAAATACTGGTATGCGTTCTATTCCTGAACATTGCGGTTCCGGGCCAAAAGCAGTAATCTTGCCCTGTATTTGCTCCCTTTCCCGTGAAGTCAATCAGCGTTTTTGCCCCCGCTACCGTAGCCAACGTCGCCTGCGGGTTCGATATATTCGGCTTCGCCGTCGATAACCCCGGTGATAAAATTACCCTTACGCTTACCGGCGAGTCGGGCGTCCGTATCACTGACATCATTGGCGATGGTGGTCGGCTGCCCCGCGAAGCGCACCGCAATACGGCCAGTATTGCCATCCAGTCGTTTCTGAAACACATTGGCCAGCCTGATCTGGGCGTCGATGTGGTGCTATACAAGCAGATGCCCCTCGGCAGCGGACTCGGTTCCAGCGCGGCCAGTGCGGTAGCGGGCGTGTTTGCCATCAACGAGCTAATGGATCGGCCCCTCACCACCCGCGAGCTGATTCCGTTTGCCATGGAAGGCGAACGCATTGCCTGCGGCTCGGCCCATGCCGACAATGTGGGGCCGTCGCTGCTGGGCGGTTTTGTGGTGGTGCGCAGTTACCAGCCGCTCGACGTCATTCGGATACAGACACCGGCCATGCTGTTTTGTACGCTCGTCCATCCCGATATTGAGGTGAATACCAAAGATGCCCGGTTTATCCTGAAAAACGAGGTGTCGCTCAAAAATACCATCACGCAGATGGGCAACGTGGCGGGCCTGATTGCGGGCCTGATGACGCCCGACTATGACCTTATCAGCCGCTCATTGGTCGATGTCATCATTGAGCCGGTGCGGTCAATTCTGATTCCTGAATTTGCCGAAGCCAAGCAGGCCGCGCTTGAAAACGGCGCGCTGGGATGCAGTATTTCTGGCTCCGGCCCGTCGATGTTCGCACTCTGTCGGGATCAGGAAACGGCCAGCAGGGTAGGGGAGGCTATGCAGCAGGCGTTCCTCAGCGCGGGCATTATGAGCGAAGCTTATGTCTCGGAAATAAACCAGCAGGGGCCAAAGGTAATTTGACAGGTTTGCCGGATGTTAATCCGGGCTTCAATCCAT